>Ga0187817_10001294_pt1 | contig 12127 bp, 9 predicted proteins | sample NC_wetland_sal_i_17_FD_132431 | JGI IMG/M metagenome (GOLD analysis project Ga0187817, IMG submission 132431) | Wetland sediment microbial communities from Neuse River Estuary, North Carolina, USA - SO4_2 | ecosystem: Environmental > Aquatic > Freshwater > Wetlands > Sediment | place: USA: North...
AGCAAACGAACCTCGGCATTGCCGAACATCTGATAAAATGGCGTTGCCGCCTTGATCATGGCGATAAGCTGCGTCGAATCGGCAACCGGCAGCGTGAACCGCATTTGCAGCGTACGCCGGACTTTTGACTCTTCGTTGCTCATCGGCCGTTGTCCTTTGACCCGGGTTAACCGTGAAAGTTCCGAAGCTCAAAACATCCTGCCCTCATTAGCTTAAGACTTATTTGATCGTCTCGCGAAAGCGATGCGCCGGATAGACGCCGAGAATTCTAAGCGTTTTCGGCTGCGACACGAATTCAAGCTCCTCGAGTGCAAGCTCGAGCGCACGCTGCTTCGGATGCCCCTGAACGTCGGCGTAGAATTGCGTGGCGGTGAAGATGCCGTCGACCATGTAGCTTTCGAGCTTGGTCATGTTGACGCCGTTGGTGGCGAAGCCGCCGAGCGCCTTGTACAGCGCCGCTGGGATATTGCGCACCTGAAACATGAAAGTCGTGATGACCCGTTTCTCCTTGCGGCTCGCCCATTTCGGCTCGCGCGCCAGTACGATAAAGCGCGTGGTGTTGTGCTTGGAATCGGCGACGTCTTTTTTCAGGATCCGAAGACCATAAATCTTCGCCGCAAGCTTGGTCGCCAAGGCCGCCCGCGTGACGTCGCCCGCTTCGGCGACTTCGCGCGCCGCGCCCGCGGTGTCAGCGGCGACGATCGGCTTGACGCCAAGCGCGCGGATCACCTTGCGGCACTGCCCGAGCGCATGCACGTGGCTTTCGACGGTTTTGATGGTCCGTAGCGTCGCGCGCTTGGGCGCCACGAGCTGATGCTGCACCGGCAAGAACCATTCGGCCACGATGTGCAATTGCGAGGCCGGCATGAGGTGGTGGATATCGGCCACCCGTCCGGCGACCGAGTTGTCGATTGGGATCATGCCGAGCGCGGCGCGGCCGCTGCGCACGGCGGCAAAAGCGTCTTCAAAGGTGGCGCAAGGGAGCGGCTCGTAGTCCGGATAGGCCTGCCTGCAGGCAATATGCGAATTCGCTCCCGGCTCGCCTTGGAAGGCGATCATGCCCCGCTTGGCTTTCTTTGGTCTAGGTTTCTTGTCCTTGCTCGTGTCCTTGCTCATGGCCGACCCGTTAGCATGGCGCGCGCCTTTTCCAAATCTTCGGGCGTATCGACGCCGAGCGGGACGCCATCGACCAGGGCGACATCGATGCGCATTCCAGCCTCGAGTGCGCGCAGCTGTTCGAGCCTTTCGCGGCGCTCGAGCGGCGAGGGCGGCAGCTTGACGAAACGTTCGAGCGCCTGCCGCCGGTATGCGTAGAGGCCGATATGGTGGTAGAGCGGGCCCTCCCCTGCCGGCGCGCTGGCGCGAGTGAAATAAAGCGCACGCAGCCGGCCCGGCGCCAGCGGGGTTCCGACGACCTTCACGACATTCGGATCGGTGCGCTCTTTGGCGACGGTGATCTCGGCCGCCAATGTCCCGATATCCACCGCTGCCTCGGCAAGCGGAGCAAGCGCAGCGGCGATAGCCGTCGGCGCAAGGGTCGGCAGATCGCCCTGCATGTTGACGACAATCTTGACGCGGCCCTGCGGATCGACCTGCGTGAGAGCCTCGAAAATGCGGTCCGAGCCTGATGCGTGGTCCGCGCGCGTCAACACCGCCCGGCCGCCGGCTTTTTCCACAGCGACCGCGATCTCGCGCGCGTCGGTGGCGACGACCACCGGCCCGATTTCGGCCTCCTGGGCGCGGCGCAACACATGCGCGATCATCGGCATCCCGGCGATTTCGGCGAGCGGCTTGCCAGGCAGCCGGGTCGCGGCCATGCGGGTGGGAATTAATATGAGAACGTCAGCCATCGCCGTGCGAAGCCCCTTCGGCAGGGGCTTATACGGGTTGCAAGGGACGCGGCAAACCGGCTAATGGTGCGCGCCCTCTACGCTGCCGGAGCGGAGCGAATTAGCGATGAATTCATTCGAACTTAACAAGGTTCTTGGCGCTTTGCTGGGCACCTGCCTGGTCCTCGTCGCCATGCACATCGCATCGGGGGCTATCTTCGCCCCGCAGGTCCCGGCCAAGCCCGGCTATGAAATCGCCGTCAAGGAGGAGCAGCCGCAACCGGGGGCCGCCCCGGCGGCGCCCGCGGAGGAGCCGATCACCAACGTCTTGGCAAGCGCGTCCGTCCAGCGCGGCGCCGAGATCGCCAAGCAATGCGAGGCGTGCCACAACGTCCAGGAGGGCCAAGGCGCCAAGGTCGGACCGGATCTTTACGGCGTGGTCGGCCGCAAGATCGCTTCCGTGGCCGGCTTCAACTACACCTCGGCCCTGAAGGCCAAGAGCGGCACCTGGGATTTCGACACGCTGAACACCTGGCTGACCAAACCCGCCGCCTTTGCGCCGGGCACCGCGATGACCTTCGCCGGTTTGCCGAGCGAGAAACAGCGGGCTGATGTGATCGACTATCTCGACAGCCTCTCTACCAATCCTGTACCGCTGCCCAAGCCGCAAAATGCAAATGCCGGCGCCCCGCCAAATCAGGCGCCCGCGCCGGCCAAGTCCGGCGATGCGGTGCCCCCTAATCAGGCTCCAGCGCCCGCAAACCCCGGCACTGCCGCTCCGGCCAATCAGCCTCCGGCAGCCGCTCAATCCGGCAATGCTCCGCCGGTCAATCCGGCTCCGCCGCCTGCTCGATCCGGCGATGCCGGGCCGACCAATCCCGCTCCTGCGCCTGCTAAGTCAGACAGTTCCGCGCCAGCGAAGCCGTGAAAATCGCCGCAGCGGGCAGGCGCCCGCGGTTCCGCGGCAAGCCTTACGGTTTAGCAATGAAAAAATGCATTTCGTCGCGGGATACCCTGCATAGTGGTGTCACACGCCAAAAGGCACAATAATAATAGGAATAGACAGGCGATACACGACAACCGAAACATTTGTGGGAGGATCAGGTGAACCGCCGATCCCTTTTAAAATCCGCTCTGCTCGCGCTTGCCGCCAAGCGGCTTGCCTTCGCCGACTTGATCGGCGCCGCGCGAGCGGAGCAAGAAAAAAACTGGCGGCACGGCCTATCGTTGTACGGCGAGCTCAAATACCCGCCGGGCTTCAAGCAGTTCGATTATGTCAACGCCAATGCCCCGAAAGGCGGAACCGTGCGGCAGATCGCGCTTGGCACATTCGACAATTTCAACACCGCGGTCGCCGGCGTCAAAGGTTCGCTCGCCGCCGGGATCGAGCAAATTTACGAGACGCTGCTTGCGAATTCGCTCGACGAAGTCTCGACCGGATATGGCCTTCTTGCCGAGGCGGTAAGTTTTCCGGCCGACTTTTCCTCAGTGACATACCGGCTGCGCCCGCAGGCCAAGTGGCATGACGGCACGCCGGTTACGCCAGACGACGTCATCTTTTCATTCAACGCCTTCAAGAAATACAGCCCGCAGCAGTCCGCCTATTACCGGCATGTCACGAAGGCCGAGCAGACCGGCGAGCGCGAAGTCACCTTCACTTTCGACGCGCCCGGCAATCACGAGCTGCCGCAGATCGTCGGCGAGCTGGCCGTGATTCCCAAGCATTGGTGGGAAGGGACGGACGGCAACGGCAAGAAGCGCAATATCGGCGAAACCATGCTTGAGGCTCCGCTCGGTAGCGGCCCCTACCGGGTCAAGGATTTTTCCGCCGGGCGAAACATCGTTTTCGAGCGCGTCAAGGACTATTGGGGCCGCGACGTCAACGTCACTATCGGGCAAAATAATTTCGACGAACTGCACTACGAATATTTCCGCGACACCACCGTCGCGCTCGAAGCTTTCAAGGCCGATAGCATCGATTGGCGAACCGAGAACAGCGCCAAGAATTGGGCCACCGCCTACGACTTCCCGGCGGTGAGTGACAAGCGCGTGGTGCTCGAGGAATTCCCGATCCGCAACACTGGCGTGATGCAGGCCTTTGCCTTCAATATTCGGCGCGAAAAATTCCAGGATCCGCGGCTGCGGCTTGCCTTCAACTACGCGTTCGACTTCGAGGAGATGAACAAACAAATTTTTTACGGACAGTACAAACGCATCGCCAGCTATTTCGAAGGCACCGAGCTTGCCTCGAGCGGGGTACCGACCGGCCGCGAGCTGGAACTCCTGGAAACCGTGCGGGATAAGGTCCCCGCGGACCTCTTCACCAAGCCCTACACCAACCCGGTCAACGGATCTCCGGATAAGGTGCGCAACAATCTGCGCGAGGCGATACGGCTTCTCAAGGAAGCGGGCTACGAGATACGCGATCAGCAATTGGTCAACGTCAAGACCGGCGAGCAATACGCGGTCGAACTGCTTGCCGAAGACCCGAGCTTCGAGCGCGTCTATCTGTTTTATAAGCCCTCGCTCGAACGCCTCGGCATGAATGTGACGGTGCGCACCGTCGACGAGGCGCAGTTCGAGAATCGCGTTCGAAGCTGGGATTTCGACATCATCACGATGATGTGGCAGGAATCGCTTACGCCCGGCAACGAGCAGCGCGGCTTTTGGGGCTCGCAAGCGGCGGATCAACCCGGTTCCGAGAATGTCGTCGGCATCAAGAACCCAGCGGTCGATGCCATGATCGAACAGGTCATTTTCGCCAAGAACCGCGCCGATCTCGAAGCCGCCACGCACGCGCTCGATCGCGTGCTGTTGTGGAATTTCTACGTGGTGCCGCAATGGACCTACGGCAAAGTCCGGACCGCCCGCTGGGACCGTTTCGGCCATCCCGACCCGATGCCGAAATACGGCCGCGCGGCATTCCCGACTTTCTGGTGGTGGGATGCCGCCAGAGCTGCGAAGACCACGGGGTAGCCATATTTCCCTGGCATTCGAACGAACTGAGACGGTCACCGATGATGACGCCGACACGCCGCCGTGTCCTGACACTTGCGGGCGGCGCGCTCGCGGGGCTGCGCGCCGCTTCGGGCGTTTCATGCGCGCGCGCCGACGAGGCGATCGAATCCCACGGCCTTTCCGCGTTCGGCGACCTCGCCTATCCGGCGGACTTTCCGCACTTCCGCTATGTCAACCCGAGCGCGGCGAAAGGCGGTACATTCTCGCAGATCGGTCCCGATCGTATCTACAACCAGAATTTTCTCACCTTCAATTCGCTCAATACTTTCATTCTCAAGGGCGACGCGGCGCAAGGCCTGGAGCTGACCTTTGCCACGCTGATGGTTCGCTCCGGCGACGAGCCCGATGCGATGTATGGCCTCGCCGCGGAGAAAGTCCGCCGCTCGGCGGACGGCCTGACCTATGAATTCTTTGTTCGGCCAAAGGCCAAATTCCATGACGGCTCGCCGCTCACCGCGCAGGACGTAGCCTTTTCCTTGAACATCTTGAAGGAAAAGGGACACCCTCTCATCACTCAATCGCTGCGCGACTTCATCGGCGCCAAGGCCGAAGACGATGTGCGCGTGATGGTAAGTTTTGCCGCCGGCCGCGCGCGCGATGTTCCGCTTTTTGTCGCCGGCCTGCCGATTTTTTCCCGCGCCTATTACGCCACGAGTCCGTTCGATCAGTCGACGCTGGAGATTCCGATCGGTTCGGGAGCCTATCAAGTCGGCAGGTTCGAACCCGGCCGCTATATCGAATATCAGCGCGTCATGGATTGGTGGGGCGCCGACCTTCCCGTGGAGCGCGGCCAAAATAATTTCGACACGCTGCGTTTCGAATATTATCGCGACCGCGACATCGGCTTCGAAGGTTTCTCGGCGCAGTCCTACCTGTTCCGCGAAGAGTTCACATCGCGTTTCTGGGCGACACGTTACGACTTCCCGGCGGCGAAGGGCGGCCGCGTCAAGCGGGACGAGATACCGGACGATACGCCATCGGGCGCGCAAGGCTGGTTCATCAACACGCGGCGACAAAAGTTTGCCGACCCGCGAGTGCGCGAAGCCCTCAACAATGCTTTCGACTTCGAGTGGACCAACAAGACGATCATGTTTGGCCTCTATCGACGTACCGTCTCGGTGTTTCAGAACTCAGATATGATGGCGCAAGGCAAACCGGACGCCGACGAGACCGCTCTGCTTGAGCGGTTTCGCGCGCATTTGCCCGAGGAAGTGTTTGGTGAACCTTATACGCCGCCGGTTTCGGACGGCTCCGGACAGGATCGGGCTCTTCTGCGCAAAGCCGCACAGCTTCTTGGCGATGCCGGCTGCACGATCCAAAACGGGCGGCGCACGCTGCCGAACGGGGAGCCGTTTGGCATCGAGTTCCTGATCGACGAGCCGTCATTCGAGCCGCATCACATGGCGTTTATCAGGAACCTCAAGACGTTAGGCATCGACGCCACGCTGCGCCTCGTCGATCCGGTGCAATCGCGTGCGCGCCGCGACAACTTCGATTTCGACATTACCATCGATCGATTTAGCTTCTCCTCCACCCCTGGGGATTCGCTGCGCTCGTTTTTCTCGTCGCAAGCGGCAAAGCTTCCCGGTTCGAACAATCTTTCAGGGATTTCCGACCCGACGGTCGATGCGCTGATCGACGTGATCATCGCCGCCAATTCGCGGCCCGCTTTGGTGACCGCGTGCCGCGCGCTCGATCGGGTCATTCGCAGCGGCCGTTATTGGGTTCCAAACTGGTATAAAGCATCGCACTGGATCGCCTATTGGGATGTATTTGCCCGGCCGCCGGCGCAACCACGATATTTTCGCGGCATTCCCGATACTTGGTGGTATGACCCTGATAAGGCCGCAAACATAAAGTTGAGGGGCTAGCGTGGCAGATTTGAAGTTCCTGCAGCCAGCATGCCGCACTTGTTCCTGTTACCTACACCACTATGCTGCCGGTTAGGAAAAGTGGACGTGCGGGAAGGGGGCTGCAGATGGACCGGATAGAGCCCGGACCGGGGCTGCCGGTCATTCCGATGAGTGGGCATATAACAGAATCATGACTGCCTACATCGTTCGGCGCATACTCTTCATGATCCCGACGATTTTCGGGATCATGCTGGTTTCGTTCGTGGTGGTTCAGTTCGCGCCGGGCGGACCGGTGGAACGCGTCATCGCTCAGCTTTCCGGCAGCGATACCGGCGCCACTTCGCGGATTTCGGGTTCCTCAGGCGGCGACTTCGCCAACCGCGGCGCAATGAGCGGCGCAGCGGGCGAAATCAATTCCAAATATCGCGGCGCACAAGGGCTCGATCCGGCGTTCATCAAAAGCCTCGAGAAACAATTCGGGTTCGACAAGCCGGCTTACGAGCGCTTTTTCATCATGCTGTGGAACTACCTGCGCTTTGATTTCGGCGAAAGCTACTTCCGCGACATCAGCGTGATTCAGCTGATCAAGGAAAAACTGCCGGTATCGATATCGCTCGGCATTTGGATGACGCTTTTGAGCTATCTTATTTCTATCCCGCTCGGCATCCGCAAGGCGGTGCGCGACGGCTCCCCTTTTGATGTCTGGACATCCGGAATCATTATCATCGGTTACGCCATTCCCGGCTTTTTGTTTGCGATCCTGCTGATCATTCTGTTTGCCGGCGGCTCGTTTTTCCAGATCTTCCCGCTGCGCGGATTGGTGTCCGATGGCTGGTCGCAATTTCCGTGGTGGCAGAAGATCCTCGATTACTTTTGGCACCTGACGCTGCCGATCATCTCGATGGGACTGTCGGCATTCGCCACCATGACGCTCCTGACCAAGAATTCTTTCCTGGAGGAGTTGCGCAAGCAATACGTGCTTACCGCGCGCGCCAAGGGCTGTACCGAACGGCAGGTGCTGTACGGCCATATTTTCCGCAACGCGATGCTCCTGGTGATCGCCGGATTTCCGGCCGCGTTCGTCTCCGCGTTTTTCGCCGGCGCGCTGTTGATCGAGACCATCTTTTCGCTCGACGGCCTCGGGCTATTGAGTTTCGAAAGCGTACTCAACCGGGATTACCCGGTCGTATTTGCTAACCTCTATATTTTCGCGCTGGTCGGTCTCGTCGTAAATCTGATTTCCGACCTCACCTATACTTGGATCGATCCCCGCATCGATTTCGAAACGCGGGAGGTGTGAGGTGGACGTAAAGACCGAGGCGGAAGAACATATCAAAATTCCGGATAGCGCCATTACGGTGGAAGAAACCCAGCCGGATATCGAACCGGCCGGCCCGCTGGGGCTTGCTCCGGCGCCCGGTTTCGAATTCTCCCCGCTCAACGCCCGGCGCTGGCGAAACTTCAAAGCCAACCGGCGAGGCTATCTGTCGCTTTGGATATTTCTTGCGCTGTTCATCGTCTCGCTGTTTGCCGAATTCATCGCCAATGACAAACCGATTTTTATTCACTTCGACGACAAATATTTCTTTCCCGTGTTCGTGACATACCCCGATACCGATTTCGGCGACACCCTCGGCACCGCGGCCGACTACCGCGATCCGTATTTGCAGAAATTTCTCGACGAGCACCGCGCTACAGTGATCTGGGCGCCGATCCGATTTTCTTACAACACGATCAACGACCGGCCGCCGTCGGCGTTTCCGTCCAAGCCGACCTGGCTTTTGAACAAGGCCGATTGCGATTTCGCGGTCAAAAACGGCTACACTCAGTGCGGCTCGCTCGAGATGAATTGGCTCGGCACCGACGACCAGGGCCGCGATGTGCTGGCGCGCTTGATCTATGGTTTCCGCATTTCGGTTCTGTTCGGATTGATTCTGACTATCGTCTCCTCGATCATCGGCGTCGCCGCCGGCGCGGTGCAGGGCTATTTCGGCGGCTGGACCGACCTTCTCTTCCAGCGTTTCATCGAAATCTGGACGTCGGTGCCCGAACTCTACCTGCTTCTGATCATCTCTTCAGTGCTGGTGCCGGGCTTCTTCGTATTGCTTGGAATTCTGCTGCTGTTCTCCTGGGTGCGCCTGGTCGGGCTTGTTCGCGCGGAGTTCCTGCGCGGCCGCAATTTCGAATATATCCAAGCGGCACGCGCGCTCGGGGTCTCTAATCGCGTCATCATGTTCCGCCATTTGCTGCCGAACGCGATGGTGGCGACGATGACATTCCTGCCCTTCATCATGTCGTCATCGGTGATGACGCTCACCGCGCTCGATTTTCTCGGCTTTGGATTGCCGCCGGGCTCGCCATCGCTCGGCGAGCTCCTCTCGCAAGGCAAGGCCAATGTCCAAGCGCCATGGCTCGGCCTGACCGGCTTCTTCACCGTCGCGCTGATGCTTTCCCTCTTGATCTTCGTCGGCGAAGCGGTGCGCGACGCCTTCGACCCGCGAAAGACGTTCAGATGACGGACCCGCTGCTCATCATCCGCGATCTTTCTGTCGCGTTCCGGTCTCACGGGCGCGAGACACTCGCGGTCAACCGGATATCGTTCGAGATTGCCAAGGGCGAGACCGTCGCGCTGGTCGGCGAATCGGGCTCCGGCAAATCGGCAACGGCGCTTTCGATCCTCAAGCTGTTGCCGTATCCGGCGGCAAGCCATCCGTCCGGAGCAATCGTGTTCAAAGGCGAGGACCTTCTGCCGCTCACCGAGCGGCAGATACGCCGCGTGCGCGGCGACGACATCAGCATCGTGTTTCAGGAGCCAATGACTTCGCTCAATCCGCTGCACACGATCGAAAAGCAGATCGGCGAAATCCTTTTGCTGCATCGCGGATTGACCGGCGCCGCCGCGCGTGAACGAACGCTCGAAGTCCTGACCCAAGTCGGCATTCCGGACCCGCAAACCCGGCTGAAAAGCTATCCACATCAATTGTCCGGCGGTCAGCGTCAGCGCGTGATGATCGCGATGGCGCTTGCCAACGAACCCGATCTATTGATCGCCGACGAACCGACCACCGCGCTCGATGTCACCGTTCAGGCCCAGATCATCGCGCTACTCAAGGACCTCCAAGCGCGGCTCGGCATGTCGCTTTTGTTCATCACCCACGATCTCGGCATCGTGCGCAAGATCGCGCAGCGCGTATGCGTGATGAAAAACGGCTGCATCGTCGAACACGGGTCGGTCGAGCAGGTCTTTGCCGCGCCCGAACATCCCTATACGCGCGCGCTTCTTGCCGCGGAACCGAAGCCGGATCCGGCGCCGCCGCGGCCCAACGCGCCGGTGGTCGTGGAGACCGACGCACTCAAGGTCTGGTTTCCGATCACGCGCGGGCTGATGCGCAACGTCGTCGGCCATGTCAAAGCCTGCGACGGCTTGACCATCGAGCTTCGCCAGGGCGAAACGCTCGGCGTCGTCGGCGAATCCGGTTCCGGCAAATCGACGCTCGGCCGCGCCATCTTGCGGCTGATCTCGTCCGAAGGGACGATCGCTTTCATGGGCCACAATCTGCAAGGCCTGCGTTTCAAGGAAATGCGGCCGTTCCGCCGCAACATGCAGATCGTTTTCCAGGATCCTTACGGCTCGCTGTCGCCGCGCATGTCGGTGGCGGAAATCATCAAGGAAGGGCTGAAAGTTCATCATCCGCGCCTGACGGACGCCGAGCGTGACCAGCGGGTCATCCAGGCGCTAAACGATGTCGGGCTCGACCCGGCTACACGCTTTCGTTTTCCGCACGAATTTTCCGGCGGTCAACGTCAGCGTATCGCGGTGGCGCGCGCCATCGTGCTCGAACCGAGCTTCGTCGTCCTCGACGAACCAACGAGCGCGCTCGACATGCTGATCCAGGCGCAGATGGTCGACCTGCTCCGCGACCTGCAGAAGCGGCACAACCTAACTTATCTGTTCATTTCCCACGACCTGCGCGTGGTGGCCGCGCTCGCCAGCCGGCTGTTGGTCATGCGGCACGGTGTGGTCGTGGAAGCCGGCGAAGCCGCCGAACTGTTCCGCAATCCGAAGACCGACTATACCCGCGCGCTGTTTGCCGCGGCGTTCAACCTCGAAACCGCGCCGGAGGGCGTCGTCGCGCAGTGACTTGCGCCCGGAACGCAGGTCCTGGAGCGAGATGATTTTTAGTCGAATCGATCTTCCACGCTGGTCATTTGTATGATCGCGTTCTTTTCCGAAAAACCGATTCCCGCCTCGGATCAAGTCCAGGGCAGGCTTTTTCCGGATCATGCACTAGAACCCGAACAACCTTGTCGGATTGTCCACCAGCATCAACTGGCGCGTCCTCGAATCGGGTGCGATTTGCGCAATCAGATCGACAAGTTCGCCGTCATTTGGCACGGCGGTGTGGTTCGGATGCGGCCAGTCGGTGCCCCAGACCACGCGCTCCGGCGCATGCGCGGCGAGATCGCGCGCGAAGGCCACCGCGTCGGCGTAGGGATATTTCTGCTTGGTGATACGGTCGGTACCGGACAGCTTGACCCAGATATTGCCGCGATCGAGCAGCCGGCGCAGCGCCGAGAACGTCTCGCCATACCTTCCCTCGCCGACATCGATGCGCCCGATATGGTCGATCACGACTGCCGCTTCGATCGAGGTGATGAAATCGTACTGTTCGCGCACGCCGTGGCCGCCAAGATGCATGGCAATATGCCAGCCGTAGGGCTCGACCGAGGCGATGATGGCGCGCATGTCGCTGCGCGGGATGGGCGCGCCGAGATGGGGAAAATAAAAGTGCAGCCGCACGCCGCGAACGCCGGCTTCATCCAGCCGCTCGATTTCGGCGGCCGGCATGCCAGGTTTGAGCAAGGCGACGCCGCGATAATGGCCTTGCCCGGCGCCCAGAAGATCGATCAGCGCCGCGTGATCGCTGCCGTGGCAGGTCGATTGGACGAAAACGCCGCGCTGGAAACCAAGCAATTCGTGCAGGCGGAACAGATCTTCCTTGGGCGCGTCGGCCGGAGTAAAGGGCCGATCCGGCGCGTAGGGAAATTTCCGGTGCGGCCCGAACACATGAAAATGCGAATCGCAGGCGAGCGGCGGCAGCTTCAACTGAGGTTTTTTCGGATTGGGGTCTGGAGGCGCAATGGTCGGCGTCAAATCGTCGGGACTAATCGTCATGCGAGGCCCTTGCGTGACAGAGGTTGCGTTTAGTCGCAGCGGGCGGTCATGCCGCCATCGACCACGATCTCGGTGCCGGTGATGAATCGCGCTTCGTCCGACGCCAGAAACAAGACAGCGGCGGCGGTGTCGCGGCCGTCGCCCATGAAGCCGAGCGGAATGCGCGCGACGCGCGACTTGAGCAGGGCCTCTACGTCGCCGCCGGCGCGCTGCTTGGCGAGCCGCGCCTCGACCATCGGCGTGTGCATCTG
>Ga0187817_10001295_pt1 | contig 12127 bp, 6 predicted proteins | sample NC_wetland_sal_i_17_FD_132431 | JGI IMG/M metagenome (GOLD analysis project Ga0187817, IMG submission 132431) | Wetland sediment microbial communities from Neuse River Estuary, North Carolina, USA - SO4_2 | ecosystem: Environmental > Aquatic > Freshwater > Wetlands > Sediment | place: USA: North...
GGCCGACACCGAGAACGATCCGGATGTTTATGGCATCAACGCCGCTTCGGCCGCCCTGACCGTCTCCGACATTCCATTTCTCGGTCCGATCGGTGCCGTGCGCGTGGGCTTGGTGGACGGCCGTTTCATCGCCAACCCCACCTACACCGAAATGCGGGACGGCCTGCTCAACATCATGGTCGTTGGCACCGCCGATGCGATTGTCATGATCGAGTCCGGCGCTAAGGAAGTGAAAGAAGAGACGGTGGTGGACGCCATCGAATTCGCCCACACCGAAATCAAGAAAATCTGTGCCGCGATCAACGAATTGCGTGCAAAGGCTGGCAGGCCGAAGCGCCCGGTGACACCTCCAGAATTCGACCAAGCTTACTGCAACGACTTGGAAGCGAAGATCGGTCCTCGACTGGCGGATGCTCTCGATACCGCGAAACATCCGAAAGCCGAGAGCTATGAACTGGTTCGGGTACTGGAGAAGGAACTCCTCGACGCTCTGCCCGAGGATGAGGCCGAAGGCAAGGCGAAGCTGGAGAAGTACTATGAGATTCTGCGTGAGCGCATTTTCCGCAACCAGGTGATCGATCACAAGCGCCGTCCCGACGGGCGCGCCTTCAATCAGATCCGCGAGATCTGGATCGAAGCTGGCGTTCTACCACGCGCACATGGCAGCGCAATCTTCACCCGCGGCGAGACCCAGGCATTGGTGACCACCACGCTCGGCACCAGCGATGACATGCAGCGTTTGGAGGGTTTTGAAGGCGAAGCCAAGAAACGCTTCATGCTGCACTACAACTTCCCGCCATTTTCCGTGGGAGAGGTCGCATTCCTGCGCGGCGCCGGACGCCGCGAGATCGGCCACGGAGCACTCGCCGAGCGTGCCGTTTCGGCGGTGCTTCCAACCGAAGACAATTGGCCCTACGCTATGCGCGTCGTCTCCGACATTCTGGAGTCGAACGGATCGTCCTCGATGGCCACAATTTGCGGCGCTTCTCTCTCGCTGATGGATGCGGGCGTACCCTTGAAAGCTCCAGTGGCTGGAGTAGCAATGGGATTGGTGAAGGAAGGCGACCAGTACGCTATCCTGACCGACATTGCGGGCGCGGAAGATCACTACGGCGACATGGACTTCAAAGTTGCCGGAACCAAAGACGGCATTACCGCCCTCCAGATGGACATTAAGGTTGCAGGAATCACCCCGCAGATCATGCGCGAGGCATTGGCCCAGGCGCAGCGAGGGCGGCTGTTCATTCTCGGCAAGATGGATGAGGTGATCACCGAAGGTCGTGGGAAGGTTTCGGCTTACGCGCCTCGCATCTACACCCTGCAAATTCCGGTCGACAAGATTCGCGACGTGATTGGGCCCGGCGGCAAAATGATTCGCAGCATCATCGAGCAGACCGGCGTCAAGATCGACGTGGAAGATTCGGGCAAAGTCAACGTGGCGTCGAACGATGAAGTCTCGGCGAACAAGGCGTTGCAGATCATCAAGGATTTGACCGCTTCGGCCGAAGTAGGGAAGACTTATCTCGGCAAGGTCAGCCGATTGGCGGACTTTGGAGCGTTCGTCGAGATTCTGCCGGGTTTGGACGGACTACTGCACATCAGCGAGGTTGCCGAACACAGAATCAAGGATGTTCGCGATGAACTGAAGGAAGGCGACCAGGTGCTGGTGAAAGTTCTGGCCGTCGAAGGCAACCGGATCAAGCTGTCGCGGAAGGCAATTCTGAAAGAACAGCGCGCGAAAATGGGTGGGGCTCCGCCTCCGCCGGAGTCGGAGGAAGCAGCAGGCACGCCGCCTGTGGAACCGCAGGGCGCGCCCACAGCGGTGATCGAAGGCGGCGCGGACTTCGAGGAGGATGAGCCGAACTTCAACCGCGTGGATGGGGTAGTTGCGTCGGTAGAGGCGGGCGCAACGCGTCCAGAGGGCGCCCGTGAAGGCCGTGGCGGCGATCGGGATCGCAATCGCCGTCGGCGTGGCCGAGGCCGCGGACCGGGCGGAGGTCAGGGCGGTCATGGTCACTCTGGCGGTGGCGGGCGCGGAAGGCGGTAAGGCCTGCGTAGGGACGGCCGCCCTCGGCCGTCCACCCAAGCGTAGCTTGGCACTCTAGTCAGCGAGAGTCCATTGCCGTCTTGACTCAGGAGCAGGGCTCAGTTCCTGGCTGGGGCTGCGGCTCGTTTGGGGAAGATGTCGCCGACGCGCCGGATTTCCGCGCCGATACCTTTCAACTTTTCTTCAATGTGCTCATACCCGCGATCTAGGTGATAGACGCGGTCGATGATGGTCTCGCCGTCGGCAACCAGGGCCGCGAGTACGAGCGAGGCGGAAGCGCGCAGGTCCGAGGCTAGAACGGCGGCGGCGCTCAAACCAGTTCCGCCACGGACGATGGCACGGCGGCCTTCGATCTTAATATCCGCGCCCATGCGGACCAGTTCCTGCGCGTGCATGAACCGGTTCTCGAAAATATTTTCCGTGATGATCGAAGTGCCTGCGGCCTGCGTGGCGAGCGCCATGTATTGCGCCTGCATATCGGTAGGGAAGCCGGGATATTCCTCGGTGTTCATGTCGGCGCCTCGCAGCGGATGATCGCCCATGACCCGGACCGAGTCGGCTCGAACCGCAGTCTTCACGCCGGTCTCCGCAAGCTTCTGCAGGATGGCGGTCAGGTGCGCGGGATCGCATCCGGCCACATTGATGTCCCCGCCGGTGAGAGCCCCGGCGATGATGAAGGTTCCGGCCTCGATGCGATCGGGGATAATGCGGTGCCTGGCGCCGTGAAGTTTACTCACACCCTTCACGCGAATCGTGGATGTGCCGGCGCCCTTGATCTTGGCGCCCATGGCGTTCAGCAGCGCGGCTAGGTCCGCGACTTCGGGCTCGCGGGCACAATTCTGCATGACGGTCTCGCCTTCGGCCAGCGTGGCGGCCATGAGCAAATCTTCGGTGCCGGTAACGGTAATTTTGTCGAAGACAATTTCGGCGCCGTTCAGGCGCTCAGTGACGGCCTCGACATAGCCGTGTTCTTGCGTGATCTTTGCACCCAGACGTTCCAGACCTTTGATATGCAGATCGATCGGGCGGGCACCGATGGCGCATCCTCCCGGCAGCGACACGCGTGCCCGGCCGCAGCGGGCCACAAGCGGTCCCAGGACGAGCGTGGAAGCTCGCATGGTTTTGACCAGTTCGTAAGAAGCTTCGGGAGCATTGAGCGTACTAGCGCAAATCGTTGTCCGGTGTTGGGCGCGTCCGTAGCCCAGTTCGACTTCGGCGCCCATGGCCGCGAGCAGCCTGCGCGTGGTCTCAATGTCGCGCACCTGTGGGATGTTTTCGAGAATTACCGGTTCGTCGGTGAGCAAGGCTGCCGCCATGCAAGGCAGCGCGGCGTTCTTCGCGCCGCTGATGCGAACTGTCCCCAGCAGGGGATTACCGCCGCGAATTATCAACTTATCCATGTCGTGATGAATCCGTGAAATCGCCCCTCGACGAAACTTTGCCGACGGGGCCTTGCAAATATTCTAGCGGGAATGCAAGCGCGTGGGCTGCAGAACACCGAGTTAAGAGTTCCCTTTGTAACTCCATTGAATCTCGCCGCCGAATAGATTCACCTCCTACTTTGCTTCGCGGTCGGAATGGCTTTGCGCACCCGGCCCGAGGATTCTTCCAGTGCCGCTACCGCGCGAGCCCGACTGACGCCAGCCTTGGCCATCACCATGGCCACGGGGACAAGACCTCCGGCGGAGGCGAGGAGCTTACGCGCCGTCCGGCGGTCCAATCGGGTAGCTTTTTCCACGATCCGTACTCCGCGTTCGACTAACTTCACGTTCCTTGGGCGGACGTTGACCATCAGGTTGCCGTATACGTAGCCGAGACGGGTCATCGCCCCCGTCGACAGCATGTTCAGAATCATCTTCTGCGCAGTTCCGGCTTTCATACGAGTCGAACCAGCAACAACTTCCGCACCGACATCCGCAACAATAGCCACGTCTGCAGCTTCGCCGAGCGCCGTGCCGGGGTTACACACGACCGCAACGGTTCTCGCGCCTCGCGCGCGTGCATATTCGAGAGCGGCAATCGTAAAAGGAGTGCGTCCGCTGGCGGCGATGCCGACGACCACATCTTTTTTGGTCGGCTTCTTCCTGGCGATGGCTTGGCGACCCAGATCTCGGGAGTCCTCGTCGGCTTCAACAGCCGCGGCCAACGCCTTGGGGCCGCCGGCAATGATGAACTGGATCAGGCGCGGACCGACGTCAAAAGTCGGGGGACATTCGACAGCGTCGAGGGCGGCGATGCGTCCGCTGGTGCCGGTTCCAACATAGATGAGGCGCCCGCCCTGGGAAAGCGCTGTGGCGATCATCTCGATTGCCTGCGCGATTTGCGGGAGCGCATGCTTCACGGCGGCTGGAACCTTGGCATCTTCACTATTAATAATGCGGGCGATTTCGAGCGCAGACTTGCGATCGAAATCCGCGGAAGCGGAGTTTGCTTTTTCCGTGCCGAGGCGGCGCAATTCTACACTGCTTGTCTTACGGTTTGTAGTCTTGCGTTTCAAGTTTCATTCCCCAAGGCTTCAACCACCGCGTCATGCAACGCTGGACGTACCTGCTTGATGGCCTGGTTCTCGCAGTCAGGCCAAGTGCGGTTGGTCAGCAATGTAATAGAAAGTCGGCGGTCTGGGTCAATCCACAGAGATGTGCCCGTGTAACCGAGGTGCCCGAAGGAACGAGACGAAAAATGCTTTCCGGATTGCGAGGGTGCTGAGGGCGTATCCCAGCCAAGCGCCCGGGAAGTGCCTGCGGGCGCCGCTTCCCGGCGCGAAAAAAGTTCGATGGTCGAAGAGCGAAGGATAGGGTGTCCACCGTTCAGCATTGCATGGGCAAAGAGGGCTAGATCTTCCGCGGTGGAGAACAACCCGGCGTGTCCGGCAACCCCGCCGAGCACGCTGGCGTTTTCATCCTGCACTTCGCCTTGGATGATGCGCTGGCGGAAGCTGCGATCATCGGCGGTTGGCGGGATCGAATCTTTCAAGGCAGGTGTGGGATTGTAGGTCGTGTGCCTCATGCCGATCGGCCCGAAGATTTCGCGCTGGCAAAAAACGTCGAGTGGCTCGTCGGAAAGCCGTTCAAGGACAATGCCGAGAATGATAAAGCCAATATCGCTGTAATCAACGCTCGCTCCCGGAGTGGCAGCGAGCGGCGTGGCAAAGGCGGCTTGCAGAAGGTCTTCACGAGTATGGGCGCGCAGAAATAGCTTCTCGTAAGCGGGCAGGCCGGAGCTGTGTGCGAGCAGCATGCGCAGAGTGATTTCGCGGCGGACCGTGTCATCGCAGGCAAATTCCGGCAGTATGGCAGCAACCGGGGTTTCCAGATCAAGCAGTCCCCGCTCGTAAAGGATCATGGCCATGGGGGTCGTGGCCACGACCTTCGTGAGCGACGCGAGATCAAAAATGCTTGAGGAGGAGACTTCCGGCGAAGCTGTGTCGTAGGTGAACCGGCCGAGGACTTTGCACGCGACGAGTTCTCCGCGAAAGGCCACGGCGAGCGAGCAGGCAGGGAAGGCGCGTTCAGCAATGGCTTTTTCCAGGATGCCAAATGCATTGCCAAATCGATCGTCCTGCGCGACAAGATTGCGCACCAGGAAAGAAAATCCAGACTCTTGATTGGGCAGCATCAGTTCCAAAGGTGTTTCGTGAACTGATGGGGTTATAACAAACCCAGCGGGTTGAAGCAATTCGCGAGTTAGTCCGAGGACATCATCGAAGTTGACAACGTTCAGCCTTGAGCCGCATCTCCCAGGTCATGTAGAGTCACAGCAGGCATGAAATCCTTCACGGACGAACTACTGCTCTGCGTTCTTCTGTTTTCTACGGCTGCGTTTGCCCAGACTACGCTGGATTCCCGCCTAGCCGTTCTCGACCCCATCATTAACGACGCCATCACTCAGCAACAGATTCCTGGCGCGGTGGTTGTCATAGGCCATGACGGGCAGGTGGTTTACCGGAAGGCTTATGGTAGCCGGGCAATCGAACCTCGGCGCGAGGTGATGACGCTCGATACGGTCTTTGATTGCGCGTCGCTTACCAAGGTCCTGGCAACGACGACGGCCGTGATGCAGCTTTGGGAGCAGGGAAGGTTTCGCATGAACGATCCTGTCGCTAAGTACCTTCCCGAGTTTGGGCAGAATGGGAAGCAGGAAATTACGATCCGGCAGCTGCTGGTGCACTACTCGGGCCTGGCTCCGGATCTGGACTTGAAAAGGGCGTGGGAAGGGAAGGAGACGGCGTATCGCATGGCGAACGAGGCAGCTCCGGAATGGCCTCCAGGATCGGCGTTTGTTTACAGCGATATCAACTTCGTAGTGCTGGGAGCGTTGGTAGAGCGGCTCTCGGGCGAATCGCTCGACGAGTACGCGGCGAAGCATGTGTTTGGACCGCTGGGGATGAAAGAGACACGATTCCTGCCTCCGCATTCGTGGGAGCCGCGCATTGCTCCCACCGAAGAGGATGAGAACCATCACATGCTGCGCGGAGTGGTGCATGACCCTACGACTCGCCGAATGGGCGGTGTGGCGGGCCATGCGGGAGTATTTTCTACCGCCGACGATCTGGCAATCTTTGCGCAAACGCTGCTGGATGGCGGCCGGGGCGTGCTGACTCCGGCTACGGTTGCCAAGATGACTGCCCCCCAGCAGCCGCCGAATGAGACTGCGGTCCGCGGATTTGGGTGGGACATCGATTCTCCCTATTCCACCAACCGTGGCGAGCTGCTTCCGGTGGGCGGCTTCGGACATACCGGTTTCAGCGGGACTTCGCTGTGGATTGATTCGGCGACAAAGACTTATATCGTGCTGCTAACGAACGCAGTGCACATGAAGGAGAAGGGAAACGCGGTCTCGCTTCGAACCAGGGTAGGTACGGCGGTGGCGGCGGCGCTGGCGCTCGATCCCCCCGATGCGGAGAAGATGCGGGCAACCGCCATCACCGGCTACAACGAAATGCAAAGCGCGGCACGCAAACTGGCGGTGCGGAATGGAACTGTGAAGACGGGAATCGACGTGCTGGAGGAGACAAAGTTTGCGGCGCTGCATCCAGCCAGGGGCGGGGCACCACGAAGCATCGGCCTGCTGACGAATCAGACGGGCGTTGACTCGGAAGGGCGCCGGACGATTGATGTGCTGGCGAATGTGCCCGGGATTTCGCTGGATGCAATTTTCAGTCCGGAGCATGGGGTGACCGGGACCCTGGACACGACGGACGTCAAGAATACGAAAGATGCGGCGACCGGAGTTGTGGTTTACAGCGTGTACGGGGCAGGCGACGCGGCGCGGCGTCCGCCAATTGACGTCCTGAAGGAGCTGGATGCGGTGGTGATTGATCTGGCGGATGCGGGCGCGCGCTTTTACACCTACGAGACCACGATTGGATATTTTCTGGAAGCGTCCGCCGAGGCGGGAATTGAATTGATCATTCTGGATCGGCCGAATCCGATTACGGGATCGTTCGTGCAGGGGCCCGTTTCCGACGAAGGAAAAGAGAATTTCACGAATTACTTTCCCGAGCCTCCGCGGCATGGCATGACATTGGGTGAACTGGCAAGAATGTTCAATGCCGAGCGGCATATCGGGGCGCAGCTAGACGTGGTCGCGATGGAAGGTTGGCAGCCGGGAGACTGGTTCGATTCGACTGGCGTTGGCTGGGTGAATCCTTCGCCTAATTTGCGCAGTTTAACCCAGGCGACGCTTTACCCTGGGGTGGCCCTGATTGAAGGGACAAATGTCTCGGTCGGGCGTGGGACGGATACGCCATTCGAAGTGCTGGGCGCGCCTTGGATGAAGAGCAGAGAATTGGCGGCCTACTTGAACGGGCGCAACATTCAGAGTGTGCGCTTTGTGCCGATTGTTTTTACTCCGTCAGCCAGTAACTTTGCGGGGGAACGATGCGAAGGCGTGAACCTGGTCGTTCTGGATCGGAATACTCTGGACTCGCCGGAATTGGGGATCGAGCTGGCATCGGCGCTGCACAAGTTGTACCCGAACGACTTCAAATTGGAGAAAATGAAGGATCTGCTCGTAAATCAGGCCGTTTTCGAAGCGATTACGGCAGGAGAGGATCCGAGACGGATCGCTGAGGACTGGCAGGAGCGGCTGGATGGATTTGTACGCCTTCGGGAAAGGTATTTGTTGTACAAGTAGCGGGCAGTTTGCGCCCGTGCTGGAGATGGTCGTAAATTCAGCTACGAGCCGCGAGGTTCGAGCTACAATGACCATGAGACGCCGGTTGGTCATGGCGAAATTCACTTTTCAGCTAACTGGAAGTGCGGTTAGCGCATCTCAGACTGCAAGCATGTTACGAGAGATTATCCGAACAAGGCAGGCCTTCGATGGTGATCCGTGCTGCTTCAATTTGGGTGTTGCTGCTGGCGGGAACCCTGGCGGCACAGACGTCTGAGGCCCCAAGCGCGGCCGCGCCTATGCCCTCCGTGGACTCTGGGAAAGCCATGCTGGTCATTCCGGCTGGAACGAGGGTTCCACTAACGCTAAAGCAGGCGATTTCGACCAAGACGGCAAGGGACGAAGACCCGGTATACGCGGAGACGGCCTTTCCGTTTGTGGTCAACGAGCGGGTCGTGATTCCGGCCGGGACCTACATTCAGGGAAAGATCACGCGCGTGCAGCGCGGTGGACACGTCAAGGGACGGGCCGAGTTGCTGGTTCACTTTACTTCGATGATTTATCCCAGCGGCTATACGGTGATGCTTGGGGGCTCGGTGGAGAATACGCCCGGGGCGCAGCGAACCTCGATGAAAGATTCGGAAGGGACGATTCGCCAGGATAGCGACGCCGGGAAAAAAGCCAAAGAAGCTGCCGGCGCGGCCACCACAGGCGCGGTGATCGGTGCGATAACCGGTGGGGGCAAGGGAGCCGGGATCGGAGCGGGAATTGGAGGAGTAGCGGGGCTGGCGGTAGGGATGCTGTCACGCGGCGGCGACGTGAGGCTGGAGGCGGGGACGTCGATCGAGATGGAGATCCAGAGGGAAGTGACCGTGGATGCGAGCCGGATTTCGTCCCGGCGTGAGGTCATTGTCCGCAATAGCGACTAGGACCGCTTGAGCGGAAACTGCTGGTCAGGCTTGGACGCTCAGCCAGCGCGTAGCGTGGTCATACCGTCCGGAGAGACGGGTTCTCCTCATTCTGACGCTGCTCATCGATGTCGTCCCGGAGACCTTCCCAAATATGGTCGGGCATTTCGAGGAATACCTTGACGATCTCGGGATCGAACTGGCGACCGGACCAGTCTTTGATCTCCTTGCGGGCCGCCTCAAATGATTGTGCAAGACGGTAAGGGCGGTCCACAGTCATGGCGTCGAGCGTGTCGGCGATCGAGAACATGCGCGCACCGAGGGGGATTTTTTCGCCCTTCAGCCCACGGGGATAGCCGGTTCCGTCGTAGCGTTCCTGGTGGGAATAAACGATTTCCGCAGCCCCAGCCAGAAAAGGGATGTCCTTGATGATCTTGTAGCCGAGATAGCAGTGCTCCCGCATGGTGGCCATTTCTTCTTCCGTGAGCTTGGACGGCTTAAGCAGGATACGGTCGGGAATGGCCAGCTTACCGATGTCGTGCAGGAGGGCCCCTTGGGCGATCACCCTGATCTCTTCTTTCGACAGGCCCATTTGGCGAGCAATAGCGATGGTGTAGGCGGTGACGCGTCTGGAGTGGCCTTCGGTCTCGGCGTCCTTGAGGTCGAGCGCATCGCTTAGGACTTCGATCAACATCTCATAGGACTTTTCCAAATCGGACAGCGTAGTTTGCCATTTCCGGGTACGATCGGCAACGAGCGCCTCGAGGTTGGTGCGATAGTTATCGTTTTCGCGCTGCAGGCGGCGTTTCTCCAGCGCGCGGCGGACGGTGGCTAGGAGTTGCTCGCGCTCGAATGGCTTCAGGAGGTAGTCGTACGCCCCGTTGCGCAGCGCCTGGAGGGCGACTTGAATGTCGTGCACGGCCGTAACCATCACAATTGGCAGGTCGGGATAACGTTCCTTGGCGCGCTCCAAAAGCGCAATCCCATCCATCTCGGGCATCATCAGGTCGGAAAGGACAAGGTCGAATTCGTCACCCGACTCCAGAAGTGCGAGAGCCTCGGCGCCACTGGCGGCCTGACGAGTCGGGAAATGGGCACCGTTTAGCATGGAGGAAACAATCTCGCGAATCGTTTCCTCGTCGTCTACCACGAGAATGAGATTGTCAGGCATCGGTCTGAGTGTAATGTATCGCTCATTCTAGGCCAGAAATTCACATTCCGAAAGTAACCTATCGGAGACCGAAATCCGGTAATGATCAGGGGCGGGCATGATATTCAAGAGCTTAGGAGTTCGTGCGTCTGTCTATGAATCCTGGCGGATTATTCGGGAATTCGGTTGGTTTGTTCACCGTTCCCCTGTTTACCACTCCATGGTTGACGGCGCGGGAAACGGCCGCCCTGATCGTAGTGGTGGTCAGTCTGCTTTTCTTTCGGGTTTTTCGGGAGCGATGCCTGTTGGTGTGGGGTGCGGGCTGGGTCGCTTATGGGGTGTTTCTGTGGATGGCACGCGGTGGCGAGGTGCATGCCGCGTCAAAGACGACGGAGGCATTCGCACCGGCCGCCTTCGTGCTGGCGATGGGGTTGTTTGCCGCAGCGGCGCTGATCTCGTCGCAGGCCCAGCGCATGCTGACGGCGGAGCTCGCAGTCTCGTGGGTGCTGCTGGTGTGCGCCGTCATGCGCCCGCTGTATTTTCCGGATTCGAAAACCCTCGGGCTGGGGGTGGATGTGGCCTGCCGCCTGATGGCGGCCGCGGCGACCGTCGAACTGTTGCGGTACCGGTTCGGGCGTATTGGGGCGGGGCCTTTCCTGTTTGGCGCGGGGCTGCTGACCCTGAATCTGCATTGGCCGCCCTATACCAGTCGCATTCCGGCTGAAGGGTACCTCCTGGCGGAAGTGCTGTTCGCTGGCAGTATCTTGCTCGTGGTTTTGGACGACGCGCGACTGCGCACCCGTCGCTTGGCGGTGCTGAACGAGTTGACGGTCACAATTGCCCGCAGCCAGAATCCTGCTCCTATGACGCAGACTGCGCTGGAGAAACTGAAGGCCGTAGTTGCGGCCAAGGCTGCCTGGTTCCAAGTGATGGACGGCGATCATCTGGTGCCAACCCAACAGACCGGTCTGTCGCCGGAAGTTCTACGTGCCATCGGCCAGGAAGGGAAGGATGAAGCGCAGGCCCGCGTTCTCCAGGAAAACCGGGCGGCGGTGATCGAACTCTCGGAAATGTCAGAGCCGGAGCGGGAACCCCTGCGGAAGCGTGGCATTCATCACGTGGTGCTGTTGCCGGTGCTGGGCAAGAAAGCGGTGATCGGGATGCTCTCGTTCGGCTGCTCCGGGAGCCGCCACCACACTCGGGAAGAACTGGAGTTTCTGGAAACAGCGGCGCAGAAACTGGGCATTGCTACAGAGAATCTGCGGTTGCTCGAGCAGGTGCTGCGTTCGCAGCGGCAGTGGATGAATACCTTCGATTCCATCCAGGACCTGATTCTGGCGCACGACGCGGACTTCCGAATCCTCAAAACCAATCAGGCCCTGCTGCAGCGGCTGGAAAAGGCGCCGGCCGATGTCCTGGGCAAATGCTGTGAAGAGGTTCTGCCGCAAATCAGCGTCTGGAGCGGATGCCCCTATTGCGGAGGCGGTTCGGGACTGGTCGAAGGCACCGATCCTTGTTTCGGCGGGCAGTCAGTGGTTTCGACCTCATCGTATGCGGAGCAGGGAAGCCAGCAAAAGGGCGTCATCCATGTGGTGCACGATACGACCGCGCGTCAGGTGGCGGAAGAGAAGTACCGCATGCTGTTCGAACAGGCGCAGGAAGGCGTGTTTGTAGCGACTCCAGCGGGTGAGTTGCTCGATTGCAACGACGCTTTTGTCACCATGCTCGGATACGGCAGCCGGGACGAGTTGATGGCGCTCGATATGGGCAGCGTGCTGCACGCGGTACCCGAGGAGCGCGAGGCTTTTCGCAAGGAAATCGAGGCGCACAACTACGTGCGCAACTTCGACTTTACGCGACGGCGACACGTCGTCAGGCTGTTGGCGGTGACGCAGCGCTGTTTTGCCA
>Ga0187817_10001296_pt1 | contig 12121 bp, 8 predicted proteins | sample NC_wetland_sal_i_17_FD_132431 | JGI IMG/M metagenome (GOLD analysis project Ga0187817, IMG submission 132431) | Wetland sediment microbial communities from Neuse River Estuary, North Carolina, USA - SO4_2 | ecosystem: Environmental > Aquatic > Freshwater > Wetlands > Sediment | place: USA: North...
GAATTGAGCCGTCTCTTGAATGGAAACCAGGCGCCCGTAGATCACGGTGTGATAGCTGAACTTCAAGGCAAAATCGCTCAAGCCCGCGAAGGGTTACGCACCTCAGGCACGGAAGTGGAGGCATGATTTCGATGCCGGTCGCCCTCGACTCTCCCGCCTGTGTGGCGCCCTTCGATCACGTGGCAGACACCTACGACGCGGTCTTCACCAATTCGCTCATCGGCCGCGCACAGCGCGATTCGGTGTGGAAGGAATTAGACCGCTGTTTTCATCCCGGCCAGCGCATCCTCGAACTCAACTGCGGCACCGGCGTGGATGCTGTTCACCTGGCAGAGCGGGGAGTCGAGGTGCTGGCTTGCGACGTCGCTCCCCGGATGATCCAAATTGCTTTGCAGCGGTGGCGCACGCTGAGGGACGCGAAGGGAGTCGAGTTTCGCGTCCTGGCAACGGAGCAAATCGCCGGATTGGTTGGTCAAGGCCCTTTTGATGGCGCTTTCTCCAACTTTGGGGGACTGAATTGCGTGCGAGACCTTTCCACTGTCGCTCGCGACCTGGCCAGGCTCTTGAAGCCTGGAGCCACCGCCCTCCTGTGCATGGCCGGGCGTTCGGTGGCATGGGAAATAATCTGGTACCTGGGACAAGGGAATCCACGCAAGGCGCTGCGGCGTTTTCAGCGTGGGGGGACAGTTGGACGTCTTGCCGAGGGCGTCATGGTTGAGGTCCACTACCCGCCGGCGCGCGCCATGGCTCGCATGTTCGCTCCTGAGTTTTGTCTGTTACGGGTTATAGGAGTTGGTGTCACTGTGCCGCCGTCTTACCTGGAGCCGCTAGCGCGACGCTTTCCCGGGGTACTGAAAACATTGGCAGGTGTTGACCGCGTGCTAGGCAGCGTGCCGGTGGTCCGCGCCCTGGCCGATCATATCTTGTTGGAATTTCAGCGAGCGAGGTAGCACTGTGCAGCAAGGCGGCAAACGAAGTGGGGCCTCTCTGAGTCCTCCGTGCTTTGAAAGACCCAACGCAGAGAGCACGGAGAGCTCTGCGGTCTCCGTGTTGAGTCTTTTTGGGCACAGAGAACACGGAGAAGAACCTTCGCACGACACGCAGCGTTCAAAAGCTATCGCAGGGGCTATTTGGAGATAGCATGATCGTCCTTTACAATCCGTTGGCCACCAAGCCCCGCAACAGACGATTTCCGCTCTCGGTGCTTTCTATCGCCGCGATGTTGGAAGGCCGCGAAGAGTATGCGATAGTCGACGGTAACCTTGACCCTAACCCCAAAAAGACGCTGATTGCGCTAATGCAGGAGAAGCCCGTCGAGTTGCTGGCGGTCACGGTCATGCCCGGCCCCCAGACAAAGAGTGCGGTGGAGATCCTACCGGAACTTCGACAGCGCTTCTCGCAGATACCGACGGTCTGGGGTGGATACTTCCCGACCAATTACACTCAGGCAGCGCTGAATGCGCCCTACCTCGACTTTGCCGTGCGCGGCCAGGGTGAAGACACCTTCTGCGAGATTTTAAGCGCCATTCGCGGAGAGCGCAGCCTGGACGGCATCTCGGGGCTTTCCTACAAGGACCGGGACGGCAAGCACATCCACAATCCCGAGCGCCCCTTAAAGAGTCCCGGGTTGTTTCCCTGGTATCCCTACCACCGGCTTGCCGTGGAGAAGTACCTCCTACCTACTTATCTCGGCAAACGCACCGCCGTCCACCAAGCAAGCATCGGGTGTCCATACAGTTGCAATTTCTGCGGCGTGACGACATTTTCCGGAAGCCGCGAGAAGGTGGAGCGGCCCGAGCGAACGGCAGCCATCCTTCGGCATTTGGTGGACAAATACCAGGTGGACGCGGTGCAATTCTATGACAACAACTTTTTCCTTCGGGAGGATGACGCGCGGGAATTAGCGGAACGCCTGGCCCCACTCAAGCTGCGCTGGTGGTGTGAGGCACGGATCGATGCCTTGCTTCGATATTCCGATGCAACGCTCCAGGCGATCCGTCGCGCGGGGTTGGTGATGGTTTACGTCGGGGCGGAATCGGGCTCCGATTGGGTGCTCAAGGAAATGAAGAAGCAACTCAAGGCGGAGCAGATCCTTGAATTTGCGGCGCGCATTCGACGCTTCGGCATCATCCCTGAACTCTCTTTTTGTCTGGGCAATCCCAAGGCTCCCGAGAGAGATACCCAAGAATGTTTGGCCTTCATCCGTAAGGCCAAACGGCTGAACCCGGAGGCGGAAATCATCGTCAACACCTATACGCCCGTACCGCAACGGGAACGAATGTATGGAGGCGTGGAAGACCAAGTTCGATTTCCGGTAACCCCTGAAGAATGGGCGACGGAGCGTTGGCAGAGATTTACGACTCAAAAAGATCCCGCCGCGCCCTGGCTGAGACCCCGCACAAAACGGCTGATCGACAACTTCGAACTGGTCATAACCTCGCGCTGGCCGACCATGCAGGATATCAGGCTACCCCGCTGGGGGCGCTGGTTGCTGAAGCTGATGAGCGACTGGCGATACCGGTTCCGGGTTTACTCGTACCCAATCGAATTGAGGTGGATGCAGCGGTACTTCAAGCTCCGACGGCCCAAAGAGGAGAGCCTGTGAGAACCGTAGTCGAGAGTCAAGAGTCGAAAGTCGAGAGTGGTCATGACAAGGTTCTGGTTTCTTCCCAAGAGGGGTACAAACTTTGGTCCGCGACCTACGACGACGACCCCAACCCGCTGCTGGCGCTCGAAGAGCGTGGGCTGTGCCCCATGCTGCCTGACTTACGGTGCAAGGACGCCCTCGATATTGGCTGCGGGACGGGCCGTTGGCTCCGCGCGCTCCTTGACCGCGGCGCCCGATCCGTGGTGGGGGTAGATTCCTGCGCCGAGATGATCGGCCGTGCCTCCAGCAAGCCTTTTACTCGAAACCGCCTCGTCCTGGCAGATGCCCTTGCGCTTCCGCTTCGTGCCCGGATGGCGGATGTTATTGTGTGCTCTTTTACTGTCGGTCACCTCCTTAACACGCGACTGCTGGCAAGCGAAGTGGCGCGGGTGGCGCGACCGGGCGCTGATATATTCGTCACGGATATGCACCCCGAGGCGCAGGCGAGGGGATGGCGGTGCGCCTTTCGACGCACCGATCAGACCGTCGAAATCAGGACTTTCGCCCATGCCCTGGAAGATCACCGCAGCTCGTTTGAGCGCGAAGGTTTTAAGCTTGCGAAGTCAGGCGAATTCTGCCTGGGGGAACCAGAACGGCGGATCTTTTGGGTGGCGGGAAAGGACAATATCTTCGAGACAGCCTGCTCGGTACGAGCCGTTCTTGTCCTCCATTTCCGGCTGGTTCAGTCGGCAATTGGGTAGCGCGGACCCCCGTTTTTGGGGTCCGCGGCTTTTGGTTAGGCCCGTGAACAGGCCACGGACCCCAAAACCCGGCGTCCGCGCTGCACAGTTAATGGCGGGGGACATGGCGAGGGGGTCACCTGCGGACTGCCGAAGGCGCTGCCCCCGTCGCCCACGAATTACCGGTTGAAATCAACGTGATTGAAGTAGACGCAATCTCGAATTCCACTACGGCCAACGCGCTCGATCATCGTATCCGCACGCTGCCCGTTGTGGTTCTGTTCCCCCACAATCGCTGCAATTGCCGTTGTGTAATGTGTGACATCTGGCGAATTGGTCAAGCGCGGGAGATATCGGTCGAGGACCTTCAACCACATATCGAATCTTTTCGAGAGCTTCGAGTTCGGTGGGTTGTTTTCTCGGGGGGCGAGCCGCAGATGCACACAGATCTCGCCACCCTCAGCCATCTACTGCGTGCTGAAGGTATCCGGCTCACGCTGCTCACAGCCGGCTTGTTGCTGGAAGCACAAGCCTCTTCGATTGCGGAGACGATTGATGATGTGATTGTCTCCATTGATGGCCCACCGGATATTCACGATCAGATTCGAAGAGTCCACATGGCATTCAACAGGCTAGAGCGAGGCGTGCAGGCCTTACGCAAGGTTAGGCCCGACATGGTGATCCGAGGGCGCTCGACGGTGCAAAAGGCGAATTGCACCTACCTGCGCCGCACCATCGCAGCAGCCCGACAGTTGGGCTTGAATTCCATCTCCTTCCTGGCAGCCGATGTTGCGTCGGAAGCGTTTAACCGTTCTGGGGGCTGGCCCGAGAAGCGCCAGAGCGCGGTAGCGCTCGGGCCCGATGAAATTTCCCTGCTCGAGCAAGAGGTCGAGTTCATTATTCAGCAGCACTCCGACGATCTTGCCAGCGGTTTTGTGGTGGAAAGTGCGGAAAAACTGCGCCGTATCGTGCGCCATTTTCGAGCGCAACTCGGCGAGCTTGCGCCGGTGGCCCCGATTTGCAACGCGCCTTGGGTTTCCGCCGTCATCGAAGCGGACGGCGCCGTGCGCCCCTGCTTCTTTCATCGCTCGCTTGGCAATATCCATGAGAGGACCTTGATTGAGATCCTCAATGGTGACGCTGCGGTTGACTTTCGTCAGCAACTCGACATCCTCAATAACCCGGTTTGCCAGAAGTGCGTTTGCTCGTTGCACCTTTCGGAAGCCCTGTAGGGACGGTTCGCGAACCGCCCCTACGAGGCAGGCCATTTCACCCGTGCTTATAAACCACGAGGTCGTATCCCGGCCAGAATTCCCAGCAACCTACCTGACCATAATCGGTTTGAAAGCGCGGGTTCGAGAATAGCTCCCTGTCCGGGAGAAAGCTAACGTGAGTCAAATCAGGCTTACAAACGGAGGCCCGCAGGATTATGAATTCAGGGTTTTGCTCGAGAATATATTGAGAGTCTTGCTTCTCTCCGAATATTCCGGGCAAGTGGGAGATGTGCGAGTCTACCAATCCATCGATGTCGAGTATTTCCCGGCCTGACCAGAACCCGATAGCACCAATGTCCCCCACGGCGACCTGGGCATTGGGCGCGCTGTGCGATGCAAGCCACTTCCCTAATCCCACATGGGCGCGTTCCATGCCATTCTGCACCGGTTCGACATTGTGCCTGCGGAAATAAACAAACGCTACAATTTGCGCAGTCATTAAGACTGTGCAAATGCCTGAAACCAGATAACGGACTCGAGGACGCATCCCCCCAGCCCAGACGCTGCCCACAAGCACACGCTCCATGAGGATCCAAATCAAAGGGAGAGCAGGTACGAGGAACCGGTATTCGCCGGGAGTGACCCCTCCCGACCAGAGTTCAAAGATGATTCTGGAAATGATCGCTAACCCCAGGACCGTGGTTTCAGCGGTTGGAAAAAGGATAACGGCCAGACCAACCGCGGCGGCGGCCAGTCCACCTCCTGTTTGGAGTGTCAGGAACTTGGCCGTCTGCGCAGCTCCTTTCCAGAGCAAGGCGAGCGTCCCGCCGCCCTTCGCATAAAACGTGTTAGGAAGCAGAAGTCCGTAAAAGTGCCAACGCCACAGAAAATAGGGTGTGTAGATCAGGACGAAAGGGAGTGTGAACAGTGCCAGACAGATGGGCCGGCTTCGGAATCGCCAGGCTGTGTACAACCACAGCAGGAAATACGTCAGCGCGCCGTCAGGACGCGTCATGACGAGCAATGCAAAAAGCACAGAAGCGCCCACCTGCCAACGCTGCTGGCTCTTGCCGTCCACCCCATGCTCCCCTTTCAGGCAAGCCACGACGCCCCAGCAGAGGAGCGCAGTGAATAGAGGTGTTTCAAGTCCGGCGGTGCTTGTGACTATGAAATATGCGTTGCCGGCGGTGAGGAGAAGAGCGAGTCCGTGCATCGGAGCTCGATCCGTTGCCAGCAATTGACAGAGGATGTAGCAGGCCACAAGCGCCACCAGGTTCAGCAGGATGCCCCAAACCTTAGCTGCGAGGGGCGGATGCCAGCCAATCCGGGAGCTTAATCCCAACACGCAAACCCACAAAAGGCTCGTATACCCCTCAACCCTCTGTCCCGGGTTGAAGACGATGCCTAGCCCGTTCGCAAAATTTCGCGCGTAGCGAAACAGGATGTAGGAATCATCCCATGTGCATCGCCAGACCCACAAGGACGCTAGCGAAAGCCAACCTGCGGCAATCAGGAAGAGGGCGCGTCGCGTTGGATTCGATCGGATGGTCGGGTAATCGGCCGATGGGGGAAACGGGTCTGATAAATCGATCGGGCGGTCCACGATCTGTTCACCCAGTCTCCCGATCATTCGATCTCCCGACGGAGCGGTCCCTGCCATAGACTTCGCTGCCTCGTCCCGAGCTCGATCTTCTTTGGCCAATTAACAGGTCAGTCTTTCAAATTACACCTCTGAATAAGATAATGAAAGCATGACCGAGAGCAGTTGGAAGTCCACCATCCAGCAGCCGCGACCTTATTGCCGGATGGGTATGATTTAATAAATGCGGTGGCCATGAGAGGGCGTTTAATGGGAGCCTCTCAATACAAGCGCAAGGGTTGAGTGTGACGCGGACCGGGGCGAATTTAATTTCGGTGGTGGTTGTCGCAGCCGTTGTGTTCATGCCCCGAGCCGAGCGGGCACTTGGCCAAGCGGAGATAACACTTTACGCGCGCTTATCCCAAACCTCCGATGCTGTGCAGGCGGAATCGGCCTTCCGCCGGGTTTATGAAGAAGGCCAACGGGCTCTCGGGGAGAACCGGCTGGCAGATGCGGAAAGGGCATTCCGGCGAGTCCTGGCTATGGATCCCCAAAATGCGGGAGCGTACGCGAATCTTGGAGTCATCGCCATGCGGCGCAAACAATGGGCGATTGCGCTTCGAAACTTGGAGCAGAGCGGGCGGCTGGCGCCTGGAGTTCCGGGTGTGCGCTTGAACATTGGGCTGACTTACTATGCGCAAGGCGAGTACAAGGCCGCTTCCAGCGCCTTCGAAAGCGTAATCCGCGATGACCCGGCCTCCGCCCAAGCCCACTACTTGCTCGGCATGTGTTACTTCTTCAGAGGCTTGTATGCCGGGACCGTCGAGCAGTTCGAACCTCTATGGAACGCGCAGTCCCATAATCTTGGCTACTTGTACGTCTTGGCCGTGGCGGCCGACGAAACGGGCCGGCACGAGACCGAAACGCGCGCTGCCCGTCAGCTTTTCGAAGTCGGGGAAAACTCTCCAGTGCTGCACCTCCTGATCGGGAAGGCTGATCTTCACAGATTCAAGGATGACGAAGCTTTGGATGAACTTAAGCAAGCGGCTCACACCAATCCAAGACTTCCATTCGTGCATTTCTATCTTGGCATTGCTTACAGGCGCCACAGCCAATTTGGGGAGGCAAAGGCGGAGTTCTTGGAGGACTTGAAGATTGATCCGCAAGTTGCCTACACCTACGACGAGCTCGGCGCCGTTTGCGATTACTTGCAGCAGACCAACGAGGCGGAGACTTACTACAAGAAAGCGATTCAAATCAATCCGCGTCTTGCCAGCGCGTTCTATGGGTTGGCAAAACTCTTGATTCGGCGTGGCATGTACGAGGAGGCACTGCGGGCGCTGGAAAAAGCGCAAGGGTTAGACCCTGGAAGCGCCAGCGTGCATTATCTCAAGGCACAGGCGCTTAAGGGCTTGGGACGCCTCGACGACGCTCAGAATGAGTTGGCTACCGTCTCCCGTATGCAGAAAACCGTCCGCGACGACCTGGAGCGTCAAGTTAGCGGTGCGGAGTTACCGAACCCGGACTTAGAAGAACATTAAGCTGGTGCCGCGATGTTTGAGGGTTAATGGCCCACCGCGAAACTTTGCTATCAAACACTCTCAGCGAGCAATTTCTGGAGCGGGTCCCAATAGTGGGCTCTCCATCCCGAAGCCAGGGTTTCCGCTGCGCCTCTAGGAAAGCCTGTATGGTCAAATACAATCTTGGTTCCGGACCCTTGTTCCACGAGCTCGAACTTCGCAATCGAATAGACACCCGGGTCCCAGCCGCCCGTTCGCCAGGCCTGTACGATGCGCTCGTTGGGTACAAGTTCGACTTGTCGTCCGGTGATGTACCCGCCGAAGAGCGCGAACGCGCCTCCCACTTCGCGACTGATTTCCGTGGGCTTGCCACCCAAGTGCATCGACTTCATGACTCCACTGATCTGTATGACCTTATCGAACTGTTGCGTGTCGGTGAGTGCTTCGTAGACGCGCTTACGGCTCGCTTTGAAAACAGGTTCTTGGTGAATGGATTCCGCCGTATGGGAAATCTCCTCCTCGGCTCCCGCCCATGCCTGAGCTGAGCCTAGGGCTAGTCCACCCAATGCGATCGCAAGACCGGCGATCGCTTGCCGCCGCGTGGGCCCGTTGGCTGGCGCTTGCCCTTTCATTCTATCCATCATCATCGTCCTCCCGAATTCTTGCGCCATGTTTATTTGCATGACAGCGCTTGACAGCCCGTTTAGAAAACCAGCTTCAATCCTAATTGCAAAATCCGCGGGTCGTGCGCGCCGGTGGCGTGCAGGAACGTGTCCGAAGCGATACAGCTAGGGTCGCCCGCCGAGTTGTTGGCGCCGGCATAGCAACCGGTGGCGACGGTGCCGGGCGTCGCGGTTTGGGACGCGAGGCTGAGATTAGCGATGTTAAAAATATTGAACGCTTCCGCCCGGAATTGCAGGTGGAGTTTTTCGCGGATCGGGATGTCCTTGAAGAAGCCCATGTCAAAATTGGTAAAGAACGGATTGCGCAGAATATCCCGGCCGGCATTGCCGAAGGTCAGCCCTTGTGGAGCGCAAAATGCGCCCGGATTATCGAGAAGGGGGCCGATAATGCCGGGCACGTTGGTTTCCGGCGGCGCGGCGTGGATGTTCCCGCAGATATCAGGAAAGGACCCCGTCCCGACGCCATTGGCGACGCCGGCACTGTCGCCGAAGACGCCGTTCGACACGCCGAAGGGATTCCCCGAGTGCAAGGCCGCTATTCCGGACACCTCCCAGCCTCCCAGCGTATCCCGCAGCAACGCATTGGAATTCTTCAAGGAGGGAAGGTTATAGACATAGCTTGCGCTAAGGCTGTGGGTTATGTCGAACCCGGAATTTGCATAGAGTCGCTTCAGATCATACGAGTTGACGAAGATGCTGTCGTAGCGATCCGAAGAGTCATCCAGTGAGTGGCTGTAAGTATAGGCTAAGCTATAGTTGAGACGGCCCGAGGTCTTGCGCAAATAAACCTGCAACGAGTTGTAGTCGGAATTTGCCTGGGATTCAAGGAAAGTGATATTCCCAAAGCCAATGAACGGCCGGGACGGATCGGGATCGTTTCCACAGGCAATGCCCAGATTGATCGCCGCTTGGCCGGTCACGGGGGCTCCGCTCGGCCCTGTCAAGTTGGCGCAGTTGGCTGCTGTGATGGGTTGACCGGGGGCAAATGGGTTTTGAGAAGCAGGTATGGGATACAGTTGGTTGAGGTTCCGTTGGTCCGTCAGGTGCGTGCCCTTGCTCCCGACGTAAGCCACGCTGAGCACGGTATTGGTCCGAAGGTTGTGCTCGACGGTGAGATTCCATTGTTGAACGTAAGGCCAGAACATCTGGCCCTCGAGCGCGACGATATTTAGTGGAAAACTCAACTCCGTGCCGCCCACGTTCTGATAGCCCACGATGTTATAGACTGAGGGGCTGAGCGCCGCGGGCGGCGTACCTTCCAGCGACTCGGTATTCACTTCGTTGCCGTTCATGTGATCGTAAAAGAGGCCGTAGCCGCCGCGGATGGCCGTCGTTCCATGGCCTGTGGGGTCCCAAGCGAAACCAATACGGGGCGCCGGGTTGAACAGATGCCCCTCCATGCAACTGGCCGGCACATTGCCCACTCCGCAAGTAATCAGGCCGTCGAACTGGTTTCCGACACCGGGGACCAAAGCGCCTGCCTGGCCCGTAATACTTCCAGTGATGTCGATCTGAGGCGCCTGGGCGGGATTATAAGACTGCGGCGAGAAGCTGGACTCGTTGCGGAGCTTGTTGTAGAAGAGGCCCATCAGTTCGACGCGGAAGCCCAGGTTCAGCGTCAGGCGCCGGCTCACTTTCCAATCGTCTTGAATATAAGGCGATACAGTCCTGTAGCGGTTGTAGTACTTCAATTCAACGTTAAGCTGTTGGTATTGGCCGATATTGCCCATTAGAAAGTCGGCAAAGGCATTGCCAGTCGTAACCCCTGAGCTGTTGCTGAACGTCAACTCGCCGTTATCGTTGGGCGTGGTGCCGTTCTGCTCGTTTTTCTGATAATCGATGAAGTCAGCCCCGAACGTGAGGTTATGGTTGCCGGCTATTTTGGTCACCATATCGCGAAACGTGTAGATCGGGTTCGCATTGTAGTTAGGGCTGGCGGGATTCATGAAGCCTGGGTCTTCGCCGAAACCGCCGCCGCCGTTATCCTCCGCGTTGCAGCAAATGCTGGCGACCCCGGGAATTTTGCTCCCAAAGCCATTGTTGAAAAGGCCTTTCATTGTGAAATTGGGCGGAAGCTTCCAAGCGCCCACGTTGCTCAGAATAATGTGGTCGGCGGTGTAGCCAAAAATAAACTCATTCAGCATCGTCGGTGAAGCGCTGGCGGTAAGCTGGGCGACAAAGCTGGAGCCTGGACCGTTGAAGTCCGTGTTAATCGTGGGAAAGCTGCCGGTGCTCCACAGCGGAGTCGCAGTGACGGTATTCCAGGAATCATGAATGTAGTGCACCATCAGTCGCACTTTGGGGGTAATGTTCTGGTCCACTCGGATCAGTTCCTCGCGCCAGTCCGTGGGATACGAGGGGCTGTTAATATAAAAAGACTGAGCGCCGCTGCCAAAGTTGGGAGCCGCGATCATCTGCAACAACGCTTGGGCGTTCGGATCGACGGTGACTTGGTTGCCGGTAAAGGCCGTGCTGGTAGCAGGGTTGACCGGACAATCGGTTCCCGGACAAAGATCCGAGAAATTCCCCTGCCGCTCCTGGATGGAGGGTACCTGAACGTTAAAGTCGGTCGGAACGATCTGGCGCTTCCATTCCTCGGACCAGAAGAAGAATGTCTTGGTCTTGCTGGTGTTGTAATGGCCAGGAATGTAGAATGGGCCGCCCAAGGTGTAGCCAAAGTCGTTCTGCTTGTAAGTGCCACGGTTCGGCACCTCAAAGAAGTTGCGGGCGTCAAAGTCTGTATTGCGATTGAATTCATACGCATCCCCATGAAATTGGGCGGAGCCCGATTTGAGGTCGGCAATGAAAGTGGCTGAAGCGTCCTGACCATACTGCGCGCCGTAATTGGAGGTTAAGACGCGCTCTTCGCCGACGGCGTCGATGCTGGGAAAGACGTTGCTCGTTCCGCCTCCGGAACCCATGTCCATGACGCTGACCCCGTCAATTTCCCAGTTGTTGTATTCGACTCGCCCACCATTCACGCTGTAAGCGGGGGTCGAGATAACGCCCACCACGCCCTCATCCGATCCGGTCATATTGCTGACCCCCGGGACCAGAGTAACGAGTTGGGTGTAGGTGCGGCCGTTCAGCTCGAGCTGAGTGATTTGTGTTCCGGTAACTGTTCCCCCAAGCTGGGCGCTTTCCGTCTGCACCTTACCGATCTTCTCCCCCTGAACCGTGACCTCGGTCGCGATTGATCCCACGTTGAGCGTGGCGTCGGCGCGGATCTGCTCAGCGGCGTGCACGGCAATGCCTGAGGCACGGTAGGTTTTGAATCCCGTGGCGCCGACGCTCAGGTCGTACGTGCCGGCGGGCAAGCCCGGTACCAAGTAGCTGCCGGTCGAGTTTGTGGGAACCGTTCTCGTGACGCCTTGCGATGGGTCGCTAAGGGTCACAGTGGCGCCAGGCACGGCGGCGCCAGAACTATCTGTGACAGTGCCCGAAATCGAGCTCGTTATAGCTTGTCCAAATGCCATCACTGCAATACACATTGCAGCGAACCCGATCAATAACCCCAATACAACGCGCCTCATTTCAGCTCCTCCTCTTGGAGATAGGTCAACAGCAACTTAGATAATCTGGCGGGTAGGCTTGCCTGCGGCTCGGGGGTACGGCCGTGGCATTTCCGCCCTGTCAAAATGATGGGACATGCCGACTTTTGCCTTAACGGATCGCCTTCCACGAATCTCGCCCCCATACGCAACCCGTGAAGCCCACAATGTGCCTGTATGATTTAAGCATCATCCCGCCATCGCCGGATGTCAAGGCTTTTTCGGCAATTTGTTCCTATCAGACGCA
>Ga0187817_10001299_pt1 | contig 12108 bp, 9 predicted proteins | sample NC_wetland_sal_i_17_FD_132431 | JGI IMG/M metagenome (GOLD analysis project Ga0187817, IMG submission 132431) | Wetland sediment microbial communities from Neuse River Estuary, North Carolina, USA - SO4_2 | ecosystem: Environmental > Aquatic > Freshwater > Wetlands > Sediment | place: USA: North...
CCGTTCTCCACCTCGCTGCTCGCCGAGTTCATCCACCACCGCATCGCATTGCTGGTTTATTGGTTCAACATCCTTCTGCTCGGCCTGATGCTCTACTGGAGTTGGAGCTACGCCACTCGCGCCCACCTTCTCGCCGATGATGTGCCCCCTGAAGTTCATCCCGCGGTCATCCGCCGCATTGTGATCGCGCAATCTCTCTACGCCGCCGGCGCTGCCCTTTGCTTTCTCAACACCTACTACAGTATCGCCGCCATTGTCCTGGTGCAGGTGAACTACGCCATCGCCCCAAGATTCTGCTGGGGCCTCTTCTCGCGCAGGGCCGGGAACGAGGAATAGGAATCGATAGTTGTGGAAGAGCGGCGCTTCAGGGCCGCCTAAGCTGGACGGAGTAAGTAGGGCTTTAGCCCCTGTGGGATGCTCATATCAGAAACGTCATCAGGAGTACCATGCTCCTAGCCCAGCACTCATGCGCCTCCGCTCCAATCTGCTCTCGACTGCTTTCCTCGCATGGTTCGTAATTTCACTGCCCGGGCAAGAGCCCCAGAAACCAGACGCCGAGAAGCCAAGCGTTCAGCAACGTGCTGAAGCCCTCCTGGAGCACGCCCGCCATCTCTCCGATATCCGCGCCAAAGACGCTCCTGCCTTCCGCCTGAAAGCAACGTTCTCTTTTATCGGAGACAATCTCGATCCCGTCGAAGGCACCTACACCGAGACTTGGGTTTCCGACTCGCAGTGGCGTCGCGAAACCGTCATCGGAAATCTGCGGCAGATCGACGTCGCCGGACCCGATAAGCATTGGCTCGTCTATCCCGACGGATTTCCCGAGCAGGCCAATGTTCTCCCGAGTCTCATGGCCTTCCTCCCGCCCGCTTCCCTCGAACTCGAATTCTCCTACATTCGGGAACGCGCTGCCGGCGACCTGACGGCTGAATGTGCCTTCACCCGGCCGGTCATCCAAAGCCTGCAATTCGTATTCTGCTTCGAGAAGAAAAGCGGAGTCCTGCTGGAAAGAATCGATCCCGAAAAACGTCTCCGGAACGTCGTAAGTTCCACCTGCGAATACGGAACCTTTCGCAAGTTTGGCGACTACGCTTTCCCGCGCGAAGCCAGGTGCTTCGAAGATCGCCACAAGAAAATCAGCGCCAGCGTTGTCGAACTTTCGCTTGAGCCCCCTATGGATCCCGCATTATTCGACCCACCCGCTGGGGCGATCGAAGTGGGCCGATGCTCTGGAAAACGCGAGGCGCCCAGTCTCTCGATCGACGAACTCGAGTTCCCGGGGCTGGATCCGGAACGCATCGCCTGGCTCAGGATCTGGTTCGTGGTTGACGTCAAGGGAAAAGCGCAAGACATAAGGGTCCTGCACTCAGCGTCGAAAGTTTCTAATGCAAAGGCCCTCGAGACCGTTCGCAACTGGCGCTTCAAACCCGGTACCTGCGACGGCAAGCCCATGTCGATGACTATGACGATGGAAGTTCCCTCCACGCCCCGATAGCTCCTCCTATCGCGTTGATACGCGTCCCACAAGGAGTACGAGGCGGCTACTAGTCATTACCGCCTACCCTCGCTCGAACGCGTGCTTCTTCTCCAACTCTTCCATCGCCTGCCGCCTCGCGTTCTCGAATCGCTCTGCCTGCCCCAGCAGGCCCGGTGTCGCTTCGGCCCATTCGCCCTCGATTCGCAGTAGTCCCTGCGCCGCCACCAGCCGCGCCGCTATCTCCACTAAGTGAGCGGGCGTGGTCTGCAGATACTGCGCTTCCGCGGGATCGCCAATCCAAACTCTCTTCGCTCCGCCCAGCGTCGTCTGCCAGTACACCTTGCGCTCGATGAACTCCGCCATCACTTCGTCCGAAGCCTTGCCGAACACCCACTGCTGGCGCTTGAAGTCGTAATGCCGGCTGGAAAACGGTACCGGCAACAATTTCCCGGATTTCAAAAACTCAATCTGCCGCCGGTCGACTTCCTTGCGCAGGGCGTTGATCACCGGAGCTTCCGCGTCCTTCGGATCCAGCGATGGCATCACCTCGCGCACCGTTTGCGACAGATTCACCGCCACCGGCGCGTGCAGTCCTTCCGAACCTTCCAGCCGGATGTCTCCATGCAGAACGAAAAAATCGGCGCCTGACGTCGACTGATGAAACGGCCACTCCAGCTGCAACCTCAGCGGCAGTCCTTTCAGCGTGACCCAGATCTTCTTACCCGCAGCCGCGCTGGCATCGTTCGCCGCTCCGTGATTCTCTTGCACCGTTGTCATAAGTCCATATCCTTATCGCCCACCCAACTTCTCCGTGTCCTCTGTGTCACCTGTGGTGAAGGCCTTTGGGAGAGTGCGCTGGAAGATGATTCTACAAATCCGTAATCTGAAGATTTTACTGGCTCGCCCTACTTCCGATCCAGCGTCGAGCGCACCTTCAGCGCCAGGTCGAGCTTGTTGAAGGGCTTCTGTAGCAGCATCACGCCGGGTTCCAGCACCTTGTGCTGCACCACCATATCGTCGGTGTATCCCGTCATGTACACAATCCTGGTTTGCGGACGCTTGCTCAGAATCTTCTCCGCCAACTGCGCTCCACTCATCCCCGGCATGATGACATCGGTCAGCAGCAGATCGATAGAGCCCGCAAAAGTTTGGGCCGTCTGAATCGCCTGCTCCGCGCTCTCCGCTTCCAGCACCTTGTACCCATAGCTTTCCAGAAAAATACGCGCCAGCTCGCGCAGATCCGGCTCATCTTCGGCGATCAGAATCGTCTCGGTTCCCCCCGCCACAATGTCTCGCCCATGCGGCGCCTGCGGTTTGCGCGTGCTGCCCTCCGTCGCCGGCAAATAGATCCGAAACGTCGTCCCGCTTGCGACTTCACTCTCCACCTGGATGCTTCCACCACTCTGCTTCACGATTCCATACACGGTCGCCAACCCCAGCCCTGTGCCCTTGCCCATCGGCTTCGTCGTAAAAAACGGTTCGAAAACGTGCGAGAGCGTCGCCGCGTCCATCCCGTGACCAGTATCGGTTACCTTCAGCATGGCGTATCGCCCAAGCGGAAGGTCCAGTGCGCGGGCCAGTTCCACCCCGGCCTCCACGTTCGACGTCTCCATCGTGAGTTTGCCGCCGTGCGGCATCGCATCCCGCGCGTTGACCGCCAGGTTCATCAGCACTTGTTCGATTTGTCCTGGATCCGCCTTCACTGACGCCAGCGACGGATGCAGGCTCGCGACCAGCTCAATGTCCTCGCCAATCACCCGCGCCAACATCTTCTGCACGTCGGCCACGGCTTCATTCAAGTCCAGAACTCTTGGCTGCAGCACCTGCTTGCGGCTGAAGGCCAGCAGCTGTTGGGTTAGCGACGCCGCCCGGTCCGCCGCCCGCCGGATCTGTTCCAGCCCGTTGCGCGCCCGCTCGTCCCCTCCCACCGCGGCCAGCAACAACTCGCCGTGCCCCATGATGATGCTCAAAATATTGTTGAAGTCATGCGCCACGCCGCCCGCCAGGCGCCCGATGGCCTCCAGTTGCTGCGCATTCCTGAGCTGCTCTTCCAGCTGGATGCGCGCAGTGACATCCCGCTGGATTCCCCACGTCCGCATCAGGCAGCCCTTCTCCACGATTCCTACCATCGTGTTTCGGAAAATCTTGGTTCGTCCCTGCATATCCCGCTCATGCGACTCCCAGTCGGTGATCCGGTATCCCGACTGCAGGAATGTTTCCATGAACTCCTTTGTCACCGGATCATCCGCAATCAGAAACTCCGATAACCGCTTACCGATGAGATCCCCGGCCTTGTTGAGCCCGTACATTCTCGCCATTGCATCGTTGCACTCCGCGATGTACCCGCTCGCCAGGCTGAGTCGAATCTGCTCTGCTACCGGAGCATCCACCGGCACTGGCGGATCATGCTCCGTGCGGTAAATGCCTTCCGAAGTCTGCGCCACAAACACCCGGTAGCGCTCTTCGCTCTCGCGCCGCGCCTCCTCTGCCTTGCGCCGCGCCTCTTCCGCCTTCAGCCGCTCTGTGATGTCTCTCTGAATTCCCCAGGTCCTGAGCAGCTTCCCGTTCTCCACAATGCCGAACATGCTGTTCAGGAACACTTTCGGGTTGCCGTTCACGTCCAGCTCGTGCGACTCCCGCTCCAGCACGCGGAATCCACTTCGCACATACTCGCGCGTCAATTCGATGTTGTGGGGATCGTCCACCACCAGCAATTCCGTCAGCCGTTTTCCCAGAAAATCTTGCGGAGAACCGACTCCATACATCTGCGCCATCGCCTGGTTGCATTCGGCCATGTAGGAATCGTGCAGAATATGGTGAATCAACTCTTCTTCAGGAAGGTCAATCGCCACCGGCGCATCCAAGTCCTGCCGGAAAATTCCTTCCGAGCTTTGCGCCACAAACATGCGATAGTTGATTTCGCTGCGCCGCAGCGCATCGTCGGCGCGTTTCCGCTCCGTAATGTCGATCAACATGCCGCGCGTCAGACGCTTTCCGGTTTGCGGGTCGCGGACAATCACCGCCTCGTCGCGCAGCCACACCTCGGTGCCATCCTGCCTGCGCATGCGGTATTCGACTTGGAACGGACGCCCTTCTTCCCACGTGTCCTCCAGCAGGGCAATCGGGTGATCGTCCGGATTCAGGTGACTCCACCAAAAATGGGGATCCGCCAGGCAATCCTCAGGCCTGTAGCCAAGAATCGTTTTCGCCTGCGGACTCAAATAGAGAAAGCGCCCTTGCGCCCCCGCCTCCGCCACATATGAGATCGCTGGCACCTGCTCCACCAGTTGACGGTATTTCGCCTCGGCTTCCTGCAGCGCCGCCGTCGCCCGTCTGGTCTCCTCCTGCGCACGAATCGCCGTTATGCCATATGCCAGGTTGTTCGCCATCTCGGTGAGCAGCTCGACCTCCGAGCTTTCAAACGAGCCCACCTGCTCCGAATAGATCGCCAGCACACCGAAAGCCGCGCCCGCAACTCGTAGCGGCAACGCAATCACCGCCGCATATCCCCGCTGCAAGGCGGCTTCCCGCCACGGCTTGAATAGCGGATCGTTCGCTGTGTCCGCGATCACGCAAATCCGGTTCTCGCGGATAGCAGTGCCCACCGGACCGCGACCCGGAGTGGTATCCGACCACCTCAGCGCAATCTGCTCCAGGTATCCGCTGCCATAGCCGGCATGTGCCATCGGCCGGACCGTCTTCTCCTCGTCCTGTTCCGCGTACGCAATCCCCGCCATCCGGTATCCACCCAGCCTCACGATGATGTCGCAGATCTGCTGCAGCAGCTCCTGCTCGCTTCCCGCTTGCGCCAAGGCCTGGTTGCATGCGCTCAACGCGTGCAGAGAGCGGTTCAGCCTCCGCAGTTCTTTGTTGATGGCGCCCTCGCGAGCCAAGTCCGAAGGAATCGGGGAGGAGAAGCCGCTGGAGGTAGGAAAAGACGGGTCGGAGGAAGATGCAGATGACGAGAACCCGGACGGATCCTCTGCCCGGCGATCCGCGCCGGGCCCATTCGTACCGAAGTTTTTGGAAGCCTTGCCGGCTCCCGTTGGCTCATTCAACTGAGATTTGTCCTGCGTCATGGAAAACTTGCCGCGATCGCCCCCGGCAGGTTTGCTCTTGGGTTCTTGCTAGTGTACAGGTTCCCGCTCCACCCCCGTCTGAAAACCATGCACTTCGGTCACCGCCTGCTGGGCACCGCTGTCGACGAGCCATCCCAACAGCCCCGCAAGACAGAATCCAACCGCGTTCAGAATGCCGTGGGTCCTCGCCATCTCCGGGATCGTCAGCGCGTCGCTCCCCAGATAATCCGCGACCGCATATGCCCCAGACAGTACCATCCCCATGAAAATTGCAACTGCCGCGACTTGCAGCAGAATCCGGGCTGTGACATCGTGAGCCCTACTCCCATAAGAGCGAACCGCAATCGCCAGGCCCGCCACGCTCGCCGAAAACAACACCGCCGCGCTCATCTTGACGACGGGAGAAATCACAAATCCTGCCGCCACCACCTCCGGAAGCACCGCCACCATCAGAACCAGCCTTTGCAGCCACTTGTGCGGCGCACCCTTCTCGGCAAACCGCAGCGTCGCAGCCCCGATCATCGCCGTGGCAAATCCCGCGAAATGAAAATGCACCGCCGTCAGCAACCCGATCGGTTCCTGAATCCCCATCGGCCTCATCCCCAACCGCGACGCCATCAGCCAAGCTCCACCCACCGCGAGATCCATTCGCGCAATGCCGATCACGACCCATGTGGCGCGGGCGCCCCCGCCCGCGTCTGACCACGCAGCGCGTCCGAGTCCCACCGCTCCAGACCCAGCCATGAGCAAACACACGACCAGCCACCCGAAAGCAAACGCGCCGGCCCTCCGACCCGGGGGATACCCAACCGCAACAACCGCGAGCACCGCGCCCACAGGTTGCAGCCGGCGCGCAAGTTCGTGAAGCGAATCGCTTCCCCCGATCCTGCGTGACAACTCCATTCCCAACGGAACAATCACCAGCGCCGCAAACAGAAACAGCAACTCAATCGCACCCACCCGCGCAATCCCCATCCGCGCCAGGACCGCGATCCCGGCCCAGACCGCAGCCCCCGCAAGCGGAATGATCTGCCTCGTCGTCTTCATAATTTCACCTCGAGGGTGCCCCATCCTTCTCGCGTTTTGTGCGAGAGCAGCCTGCCCTGAGCACAGTCGAAGGGTGGGGACCTTAACTTCCCTCACACCGGCCGAAGCACCGCGGCTCCAAACACAACCACCAACACAATCAATGACGCCAAATACATCGAGTCCAGCACCCGGTTCTCCCGCCGTATCTTTGGATCGTAGTAGAAGATCTGCAGCACGATGCGCAAAAGCCAGAACGCGGCCAGGAATCCGCTGAGAAACCGCCCCAATGCACTCGCCCCGGCCAGATCCGCCGCAAACCCGAAGCACAGCGCCGCAAACAGCCCCAGCACGATGACGATGTATACCCAATGCACATAGAAAATCTGCCGCACGAATCGTGGTACGCCGTTCAGATGTTCCCGCACTTTCAGCCGCCCCGGCAGGGGCACATTCGCCGCCATAATCCCGACATGTACAGCCCCCGCAGCCCAGATCATTTCTTTCATCAGAGTCCCGTTCATAAAGCCCTCCGTGTCCTCTGTGGTTGGCTCGCTCCTTGAGTGTGCAAGCCGATCGCGACGGTCGATCTCACCACAAGCCTCCCGTAACAGATCATTCTGTACGTACAGAAACTGCCAGACAAAAAAAGGCCCTACCCCGCCTTCTTCCGCACCTTCGTCCCCATGCGCAACAGTTTCCGCACCGTCCCCGTCGGCAGCCGCTTCATCTGGTCATACAATTCGGTCACCGCCTCAAAGAATCCTGCCATCGCCGCGAGTCGTTCCCGGGTGTAGTCCGCTCCCGGCTCCTTGGGATCCAGATCGGCCAGGCACTGCCGCAGGATCTCCCGCGTCGGATCGATCTCGCGCCGCTTTCTCTGCTCAATCACCAGCCGAAACATCTCCCACACGTCCTTCATCGACTCGTAGTGCTCCCGCCGGTCGCCCAGAACGTGCACGGCGCGCACGATCCCCCACGTTTCCAATTCCCGGATCGAGGTGCTCACATTCGACCGCGCCACGCTCAGCGTCTCGGCAATCTCTTCGGCCGGCAGCGCCTTCGGCGACAGGTACAGCAGCGCGTGAATCTGCGCCACCGTCCGGTTGATCCCCCACCGCGTCCCCATCTCGCCCCAGTGAAGGATGTACTGCTTCTGCACTCCAGTTAATTCCGCCATAACGTTTCTTTCAGTACAAACTGAATATACAGAATATTCCGCCCGTTGTCAAGCTCCGCCAGATGTGCCGTGAGTGTCCCTCCGCGATGCGCAGCGTGAACTTCTGCGCAACCGTGGAAGAGCGGCCCTTCAGGGCCGCGTGAGCGATCTCGTATCAACCGGGCTTCAGCCCCTGTGGATTCCTGGTATTTTGACTCCCCCGCTATAATTCCCCATCACCCTCGCAACCCATCTCGCAGCCTTCCCCTACTACATTCACGTCGGCCCCTACACCTTCCACCCGCACTTCTTCTTCGAAGCTCTCTCCTATATCGTCGCCTTCGTCGTCTACCTCGCCCTCCGCCGCCGTTTCGGAGACCCCATCGTTACGCCGCTCCGCTGGGCCGTCGTCGCGGCTGCGGTCACTGGCGCGGCGCTCGGCTCCAAACTCTTGTTCTGGCTCGAAGACCCGCAACTCACCTGGCAGCATTTCCACGACCCCAACTACCTCATCGGAGGCAAAACCATTGTCGGCGCCCTCGCCTTCGGCCTCATCACCGTCGAACTCGCGAAACGCTACATCGGACTTCGCGACTCCACCGGCGACCTCTACGCCATCCCCCTCGCTCTCGGCATCGCCATCGGCCGCATCGGATGCTTCCTCACTGGCCTCTCCGACAACACCTACGGCACTCCTAGCAGTCTCCCCTGGGCCATCAACTTCGGCGACAACATCCCGCGCCACCCAACGCAGTTGTACGAGATCGCGTTCGTTCTCGCCTTGATCCCGATCCTATACAGCGTTCTAAGTAGAGTTTCGGTCCAAAATAAGAGTGTTATCCTGAGCGAAGCCGGGACGCAGCGAAGCGAAGTCCCGGCGCAGTCGAAGGACCCCGTGCTCGCCGGCGCGATCCGAGAAGTGGCAGGGAATTCTCACCGCTTCCTCCCCGGCGACGCTTTCAAACTCTTCATGGTCGCCTACATGTCCTTCCGTCTGCTCTGCGACTTCATCAAACCCTACCCCCGCATCTTCCTCGGCCTCGGAGGAATTCAGTGGGCCTGCGTCCTCGTCCTGCTGTACTATTCCCGCGACGTCGCCCGCTGGCTGCGTCCCGCTCCCGCCGTCGCCAACGGAAATTCATGAAAACGCTGGCCACCATCTTCTTCTCGCTCGTCGCCATCGTGGCGTCGCTCGTCTTCGTGCTTTCCGCACTCTGCGCGTCCAGCACCAGCATCGGCAACGACCAGGATCGACACTTCTTCATGCTCGTCGCCCTGGGTGCGCTCGTCATCGTCATCGCTTCCATGCGGAAGATTGCCATATTGAACCGCAAGCCCCGGCCCATCCTGCGCGAATCCGACCCGCAGGTCCCGCCCGATTCGATCGTGCTGCCCAGTGCCCCACCGCCTCCGCCTGAACCCGCCACCACGCAATCACGCTCGATTCCGTCCAGCGACGTTCCGCGCGCCTCCTCGCCTACCGTTCCACCTTACGTCCCGCGCGACCCGATTCAGCCCCGCGTCCCCGACGTCGTCCGACATCTGTCTCCCGCGAGCCAGACCGCCATTCAGCAACTGGCTGTCGCCATCGCCGCCAAAGTCTTGGCCCAAGTTGCCCTCGGACTGGTCGGATGGCACGGCGCTCTCCGCTCGCACGGCGCCCCTTTTCCCCTGTTCACGTTTGGATTTCTCGCTTGGGGATTGGCCGCCCTCGCTCCTCATCTGGTTCTTCTTTACGGTCTGGCCCGCTGGCCTGGCCCCCTCGCCTTCGCCTTCGCTCTGGTCATTCCCGCGCTCCATATCCTTTTTGCCATCGTCGGTCGCTCGGCTTTTACCGTTTTCATCCTTAATTCCGGGCAGGTCGCCGCACCTTTGCTTTCGGTCTTCCCCTGGATTCTCGACATTGTGATTCTCTATCTCGCCTTGAAAGCCATCCGCCTAACCGGGATGCGTCCCGATCCCAACCGCCTGATCGTCGCCTCCATCGTGATCGTCCTGTACACCACCCTGCTGCCATCCCTCGTTGTGCTCCTGAACTACTTCGCGCCTTAATCGCACTGCAAATCAGCCTACGGAATCAAATCCGGCACTCACTTTTGAAAACGAAGAGGATTTCAGTGGGCCTATATCTTCATCCTGCTGTACTATTCCCCGGACATCATTCGCTGGCTCCGCCGATCAACCCCTCGAAGCCGCGACGCATGAAATGGAACGCTGGGCCGCCAACACGCTTCGCACTCTCGGCATCATCCTCACTGCCGGATTCGTGCTCGTCACCAGCCTGATCCTCCTCCTGCTTTCCATGTGCGCCGCCCAAAGCTACGGAGGCGCCTCCCATCCCGACGCCGCAGTGCCATACATCCTTGGCGCCCTCGTCGTCGCTATCGGCGGCGTCTGGTTCATCGTGTGGTTGGCTCGCGGCATCTTCCGCTCCATGAAGGCCGTCGAAACCGCACCGGACGGCACTCTTTCGATTACCCAAGCCGCCGCTCCCGAACCCGATCTCCCACCCGTCGCGCTCCATCTTTCTCCTCTCAGCCGCAAAGCCATCGACCGCCTCGTCCTCGCTCTTGGCGCGCAGATCTTCCTCAGCGCCGTCGCCTGGATTTTCGGTCAACTCCATTTCTGGTCCGCCCGCGTCTCCCACGCCCCGCGCAATTGGACGCTCACTCTCCTCGCGCCCTACATCCTCTACCATGTCCCCTACGCGGTGCTGATGTACTTTCTAGTCAAGAAGCCCGACCGCCGCACCTTCGCCTATTCCATCGCAGTTCCGGCAGTGATGATCCTGCAGGCCGTCTTCAGCCTCGGCGTCGTCGGCTACTATTTTGTTCACGAGCCCCGCGGATTTCTCCTTCTCGTCGTCCCCTGGCTGCTTCACATCGTCATCCTGGTCCTCGCCTACCAGGCCATCCAGCAAGTCGGACTTCACCCCGAACCCTCATCGATCATGGTCGCCGCCGCTGTCACCTTCGCCTTCTTCTCCTCGATCCATGTCATCACCCCGTTCCTCTACCGCTTTATGTGGAGATGAAATCCCAGACGCCAGTAGCGCCGGCGTCCCGCCGGCTGTCGCGAGGGCAACTTGCCCTCGCATGCGTGGATCCTCACGAGAGTCGGTGCTTCCACCCGAACCCGACGCCGCCGGATTCCTCCTAGTGGGACACTCCGCAAACTGCCACAGGTCTTTTTACGCGAGTTCGCGTCCGCTGCTAATATTCCCATCGTTGGAATTCGCGGCAGGTGACTTCTACCCAAGGCTAACGTCATGCCCCACAAAACCCGTCCTTATCTCTTCTACGACGTAGCCATCTCCATCTGCTCCAGCTGCTACCGCAAAGTCGAAGCCAAAACCGTTTTCCAGGACGGCAACGTCTACCTCCTCAAACGCTGCCCGCAACACGGCGCCGAAAAAGTCCTCGTCGCCGACGACATCGACTACTACCGCCGCTGCCGCGAAATCTTCATCAAGCCGCCGGAGATGCCGCTCGTCTACAACACGCCCGTCAAATGGGGATGCCCCTACGACTGCGGCCTCTGCACCGATCACGAGCAGCACTCCTGCCTCACGCTCGTCGAAATCTGCGATTACTGCAACCTGCGCTGCCCCGTCTGCTACGCCGCCAGCGGCCCCGAGCGCCAGCAATTCCGCACACTCGAGCAAGTCGAAAAAATGTTGGACGCCGTCGTCCGCAACGAAGGCCATCCCGACGTAGTCCAACTCTCCGGCGGAGAGCCCACCGTCCACCCTGGTTTTTTCAAGATTGTGGAAATGGCCAAGGCGCGCCCCATCCGTCATTTGATGGTCAACACGAACGGCGTCCTCATCGCGCAGGAAGAAGATTTCGCGAAACGTCTCGCGGAATATAAAGAGGACTTCGAAGTCTATCTGCAGTTCGATTCCTTCGAACGCGAGCCCCTGATGCAACTCCGCGGCGCCGACCTCCGCCGCATCCGCGAAGACGCCCTCGAGAAACTGAACCGTTACAACATCGCCACGAATTTAGTGGTGACGCTGAAAAAACACCTCAACGACCACGAAATCGGAAAGACGATCGACTACGCGCTCCAGCAGCCGTGCGTAAGAGGCGTAACGTTCCAACCCATCCAAGACGCCGGACGCTTAGAAACATGGGTAGAAGAGGGTGCCCCACCCTTGTCGTCCCGTTCTTTGGGACGACAGGGTGGGGAATTTGAAGTTCCATCAGATCGCGCAAACACACCTGGCATAAGCGGCAGATTCGTCCGCAACTTCAACCCCGCCACCGACCGCCTCACCCTCACCGAAGTCCGCCGCAAAATTCTCGAGCAGACCAACGTCTTCCGCCCCGAAGACGTCATCCCCGTCCCCTGCCACCCTGACTCGC
>Ga0187817_10001300_pt1 | contig 12103 bp, 12 predicted proteins | sample NC_wetland_sal_i_17_FD_132431 | JGI IMG/M metagenome (GOLD analysis project Ga0187817, IMG submission 132431) | Wetland sediment microbial communities from Neuse River Estuary, North Carolina, USA - SO4_2 | ecosystem: Environmental > Aquatic > Freshwater > Wetlands > Sediment | place: USA...
GATCCTGCCCATGCTCTGTTGGATTCTCATCGTCGGAGGCCTGCTGATCATGATGGGGCAACATTCTCGCTCCGAAGCGCTGTTCTATTCCTTCCGTCTGGAAGATCAGGTTCCTGAAACCCACCCGTTGCGGCTGATCGAGAAGCACATCAGTTTTGAGTTTGTGCGCGAGCGATTGAGAAGCAGTTACGGCGAGAGCGGTCGCCCCTCGATTGATCCCGAGCTTCTGTTGCGCATTCTGTTGATCGGCTATTTGTACGGCGTCACCAGCGAACGGAAGCTGGTGGAGGAGTTGCGCATGCACCTGGCGTGGCGCTGGTTCACGGTCTGGGCTTCGATCAGGAGATCCCGCATCACTCCACGTTCTCGAAAAACCGGCACGGACGGTTTCAGGAATCGAAGCTGTTCGAGGAGCTGTTTGAACAGATCGTGCGCCAGTGGGTGGAGGTGGGACTGGTACAGGGCCAGTATTTGTCGGTGGATGGCAGCTTCGTGGAAGCGAACGCAGCCAAGGAGCGTCGCATTCCACGCGAGCAGTTAGCGGATGTTGCGCAGGTCAATCACAGCGTGCGTCAGTATCTGGAGGAACTGGAGCAGCAGAACCCGGTGGAAGAACCTGTACATGAGCAAAAACAAGTGTCAACCACGGATCCGGATTCGACCTACGCCACCAAAGGCGGCACGCCGGCCCGGTTGGGTTATTACGACAACTATCTGGTCGACAACCACAGCTGCGTAATGGTGGGAGTACAAGCGACGGCGGCACGGATGAGTCAGGAGACGGTGGCCGCGCAGGACATGCTCACTCCTTTCACGGAATGGGAAGGACGAGAGCCAGAATCGGTTGCGGCCGACACGACCTACGGGAACGGGGAGTTCTTGCAATGGTTGGCGGAGCGAAGCATCACGCCCTATATGCGAACCCGCGACAGTATCCACAGAAAGAACAGCCCGTTCTACGTTCCCGAGCGGTTCACCTATCAACCCGAAAGCAAACAGCTACCGCTGTCCTGCGGGACAGCAACGGAACTACTGTGGCCGCAACACGCGGAACCGCACCGATGCCTACATCGGGACCCGCAAACGTTGTGGTGCGTGAGCGCTAAACGCCCAATTGCACCAGCGGAGCGTTTCGCTTTCTTGCCATCCACATGGATGAACCCGTCCGGCAACGCGCACGGGAGTTGGCGAAGACGCCAGAGTTCGCCAGTGCGCAGCAGCAAAGAAACAAGGTGGAAGCCTTGTTCGCGGAACTGATGAGTTTAGTGGACTTCCACTGTGCGGAATATAGCGACGGCAAGACGGTTGCCGATCAGGAACTCAGAAGAAGAATTGTAGAAATTGGGATCAGGAAGACAGCCCGCGCAACCAAGACAGATAGCAAAACCGTCATGCTGATTAGCCGGGGCGCGCGCGTGAAACCCAGCACATTGGCCAGGGTGATTGAATTCGTCGCCAAGGAGAAAGCGTCGTAGCGGTCGTGCATTTTTCAGGGGACAAGGAGGACTCGATCCATGCCATACAAAGACCCGGAACGTAAACGCCAGTGGGAACGAGAGCATCGCGAACAACGAAACGCGCGACGCAGAGCGCCCGGTTTTGCTGTCGCCGATGGCTCTCGCTCTGAAATACCGATGCCCGACCCAGTTTCCGATCAGAAGTCAGAGAGTGCAAACATGATCGCCGGTTTAGTGATGGGATTCGCGTTCCTTTTAATCCTGCTACTTGCAGGATGGCGCTTTCATAGCGTTCCAGAGCCTCGTCGGCACGGATAGGGCCAATGACGACCGAAATTCCGCTGGACCCCTTCCGCCACGGAACTGGTTATAGAGGTTATGAGAAGTCAGGACTTCACCGACTGTCTGGCCTCTTTGCTGGTGTGGGCGTGAAATAGCGCACCGTGACATCATCCCCGATATATACCTCCCGACATACGACCCGACCATCGGCGGTCGGCTTCCGCTGCGGCGTAGGTGGGTGAGTGAAATAGCGCACCGTAACATCTTCTCCGATGTAATCGACTTCGTTCGTCCCTACCTGCACACGCCGGACCCTGGGCCTCGCAGGCCTCGGAGCTTTCACGGAAGCCAACGCGGGCTGGACTGCGGACGTGGCTTTCTCCGGGGCCTGTTCGAGCGGACCATCAAACTTCTGCAGTGTAGCGAGGGATTCGCCCAGTTCGCCGCGCAGCGCGGATGCGGCCTCGCCTAGCGCGTCCAGCACCTTCTCCTTGGACGCCGCCGTCACCTGCTCCTCCGCCAACGTGTCTCCACTCTGGCAATTTACCGCCTTCAACCCCAGTACATATTTGCTGCCCAGATTGCCAATCGACCCAGCAAGGAAGGCTTTGCTGCCCGCGTGCCGGCAAAGCTCGCGGGCTACCTCTGGCGTGAGTTTCTTGTCCGCCGGAAGGGTCATCTGATGCAAGATCTTCGCTACCTCGCCATCTGAAAGCACATTCAGGAAAGGTGATTGCCGCAGAGAGACGCTGAGCGCTGTCTTCAGGGTGTCGTCGAAGATTGCATCGCCCGTGCTGTTGGCAAAATCTGCGAGAACGATGGTGTATTCGGGAGTGATTTGGGAGCTTGGACGGCGGAGATGCCAGTATCCTCCAACAGCTGTGCCTGCCACGATTAGAGCGGCGGCGAGCCAAAGATACGGGTGTCGACGGACGCGGGATGTGGTTGGGGCCACGCCTTGCGGTTCGGCCGGCCAAGCCACCGGAGCTACAAAACGGTAGCCCCGGCGAGGAACGGTTTCCAGAAACCTGGGATTGTCGGCCGAATCGTTCAGGGCCTCGCGCAGCTTCCGCACCGCCGTGTTCAACGCGTCGTCGAACCCCACAAACGTATCGGGTGACCACAGTTTCTGATGAATTTCCTCCCTCGTGACGAGTTGACCGGAACGCTCCAGCAACAGCGCAAGAATCCGAAACGGCTGCTCTTGGAGACGAATCCGGCTCCCCATCTTGGTGAGGGCGCCCTCTTGGAGATCAGCCTCGAAGGATCCAAACCGAACAAACCGCCCTCCTGATCCTTTCTTCTGCATGTGAGCCCCAATGCGAGTAATTCTAGCATGACAGGTTAGAAATCTGAGTAACTGCCTTTCCTGCAGTGTGTTAGCTGGTTAGCCAAGATTCAGGAACAGTTTTGTTGCATCTTGCCCAGGGCGCGAGCACATTGGTCTGCTCTACAACCGTTACGGCGATTCGTCTGTTCGACGCCGGGAACAAGAGCGATTAAATAAACTTTTTGGGGGAGCGGTTCTGCGAACGTCCCATGACTCACACGAGCCTTGTGGCGCTCTCGTTTTGGTCGTTTTGTTGTGAGGGGTCGTCTGAGTAACGGAGAGTGCGAAGGTCTGGTCACGCTTATTTCCTTGCAACTGTGCTTTTAAGAACCACATAACAATGCTTTAGCGCAACGAACGAATTATTTCCGTTATGCAATCCTTTATGTTTTGGATTCAGCAACCCTTCGGTGACTTCAGGGTTCAGATTAGACGGAGACTGCATGGCATCACTCCGGGTTCTTGTGGTTGACGATTTTGAAGCGTTTCGGCGGGTTGTCGCGTCGATTCTTCAGAAACAGCCAGAACTGCAGATCATCTGCGAAGTCTCGGACGGCCTTGAAGCGGTTCAGAGGGCGGAAGAATTGCAACCAGACTTGATCCTTCTGGACATCGGCCTTCCCAACCTAAATGGAATAGAAGCTGCGAGTCGCATACGCCAAGTCGCTCCTGGTGCAAAAATAGTCTTCCTAACTCAGAATAGCGATAAAGAGATCGTAGCTGCGGCATTGAGCACTGGGGCGTACGGATACATCCTGAAAAAAGATGCTGGGAGAGAACTCCTAACTGGTGTGGCAGCGGTTCTCGGTGGTAACGATTTTGTCAGTGGTGGAATCGAACGCGGCGAGTCCGGCGAAACGGAGGACACGTAAATTTCCTGCATCTCAACTGAATACGCCCGATCTCCGTCGCAAGCTAATCCGAAGTGGAATCGGCTTTCGCGAGCTGTCGCCGTTCAGTTTCAGGAATTACAAAATCCGTGAAGCCACAATCCAAACAGACTAAGATTTTCGGAAATACCCACACGATCGGCTTGTCCAGACCCTCGAGTCCGGGGAAATGAATGGCGATTTCCCCATTGAGATAGCGCTGGTGCTCTGATTGGCACGACTTGCAGGACATAACACCCTCCCTGCCGCGCAGAAGCGATTCGATCAAGGTTGCGGCCCAGCCGCAAGCACAGATGGAACTGCATCCCTGAGCATGGGAGGAAGACCCCAGGGAGTTTCTGGATCATAATGCAAGCAGGGGAATCGTTCCATACCCTAGATTCGTCAGCCTGATGATCGCGGTTTGCTGAGGCGGCTCGTCATCCTGGGATTCTTGGTCGGTTTACCCGTCGCAAGTGACTTTTCGTAATGCAAGCTAGTGACCAAAGGCAACCTATTGGCCGCCAACGTGCCCACCGCAACATTTATTGCGACTGCGAGGGCTCACTCGGGCTTTCTCGTCCGGTTTGCGACTCCCGCTAACCCAACAAAAACGCTTGGACCTAACATTTGTGTTTGGTCAATGGACGGGGGCTTTTTCCGCCGTTCAGCTGAATTGGAAAATCAGCAACTTAGTCAGGAAATTTGCCAGTTAAGCAACAGACCGTCGCTCCTTCAGAAGGTCGCCCATATCTGGACATGAGGCGACGATAGACAGTCCGTCTGAGGGATACTTGGTCACAAAATACCTGAACGCCCAGATTGAGCAGCTACGGGTGTACGACTCCCGGTCCGTAACGTCAACCATTGGATGGCCAAATCGCTCGCATTCTCACAGATATTTCGCTTCCGTCACAGTCGGTGGGAATCCACCAATCAAGACGTGTCAGAAATGGGGAAAGTCCGCAAGTACTATTCCGACTGGCAGCACGAATTATTCGCATGCTCGGAGTGCGGGTGGACAGGGACGGTCAGCCATAACGACTTGGAGGCTGGCGACGTAGCGGCGATCATCGAATGCCCAAAGTGGGTAGTAGGTCAGTGTTCGGTAGTGGGTCAGTTTGCGAACTGACCCACTACCCCAAAAGTGCTAAGGGTTGACTTCAGCAGAAGTGGTACGCTCCGCCTTGAACCGCTCCCGCCGCAGCTCACTCTGGATTTAGATTCTCAAGGCAATCTCAATATTCGTAGGAGCCCTTTAAGCCAGGGGGCCGCAGTGATCAAGAAAATCCCGGCCCGATTCCAGCCCGACAGTCTCCCGCTCCCTCGCGGAGGCCAGCCCGCCGCGCGTGGGGCAGGGCACCGGCCCAAAGTCAACACCGGACAGTTCCGTGGCGGGAGGGCGGGGTGTAGGAATTTTCACGTCGCCTATAGCTATCCCCGTGAAACTCCTGAAGGGAACGCTTTCAATCGAATCGCAACCCAAGCGTGGCACCACGATCCACGCTCGCGTGCCTCTCAGGTCGGGAAGTGATTCTATACGTGCGAGAATCCGCAAAGAATATCCATATCGTACCGTTTAGCTAGCTGGTTACAAAGTTGCTCCATCTGAACTGCCGCATCCGCCTTACCCTGAGCCCACAAGATTGAGCCGCATTCCCCGCAAATTGCAACCCTCCCCCCCAAAGTCGCCCGTGCGGCTGTCGTGAACAGATCACCTGCGACTCCAAAAAATCGCACGGGGTCAGGCAAATCACTGACCATAAAGATCGCGAGTGTCTCGGCAACGTCCAAAGAGACATAACGCCCCTGCTCAATGGCGGCGATAGTATCCACGCCATGTTCCTGTAATCTCTGAAGAAGACTCTTGTGGTGTGACTCGGTCGCGACCACGATAACGCCTTTGCCCGCCGCTAGAGCGGCTTCGATGAAGCGAGTAAAGCCAACTACGAAAGCTGCATCATCAGAATAGAATTCGACCTCGTGGCTGCGAGTGAACGCCGCTTTTTCCAATGCAAGCGATGGGCGAGCCTCGCTGCGGGGTCCGCTACTGACAAACTGCCGGCCCTCAAGAACGGCTCCCACAGCGGGTAAGAGGTCGCTTCCGGCATGTGCTTTAACAACGTAGCCCAGTGCTCCCAAGGCTAGAGCTTCCTGCACCACATCGGCAGAGGATTCTTGGCTTGTGAAAAGTATCTTGGATTCGGGGGAGAGCTTGCGGATTCTTCGAGCTGCTTCGATTCCGTTCAGCGATGGAAGTCCAATGTCGAGCACAACTAAGTCCGGTTGCAGTTCTTCGGCTTTCTGAACCGCTTCTAGTCCGTCTGAGGTTTCTCCGACGATCTGCAATTCCGGTCTTCTTCTCAGCGTCGAACAGATGAAGCGCCGAAACGGTTCATAATCATCGACCGCGAGAACCCGGACTGATGACGTTTCCAAACAGCCTCCTCCTAAGGCCAACCCGAATCTGCGAGTTTAGTTGCTGATTGTATCTAGAATCCCGTGCTCCGCAAATTCAGGTCGTTGCGCAAAACGCAGGGTTCGATAATCAACAATACTGGCTGGATTGGAACGATTACGAAAGAAGTCATTCAATACTGCACATTGCTCATTGTTTGTACGAGCCAAGGCTGGGATTGAGCCCCGTCTGCCCGACCTTTCTGCCACCCTCCTGACCAGCATGCACTTGTCTTGTTTTGAACTGTGTCCCAGACTTGAGGGAGAAGTGGCTGGATATGGGCACCTCTCCCCGACATCGACGATATGCCCGACAGCACGGCGAAAACTTGTTCGCCAATTCGCCAACCCAGAAACGCAACCTATCCAAGTAATTGAAGTCTGCGCTGTGCGTAGCGATGCCAGCGAAATTCCGGTGGATGGTCTTTTCAGGAGACGACGAAAATAATGGCATTCAAGTCGTGTGGATCAGACAATCAGCAGAAGCTTGGTACTGAGATTAACATCCATTTTCCCAGACGGGATGCTTTTGTACCTTTTGTACATCACTTTCATGATCGCAGTGTAATGTTTACTGAAATTCTCCGCATGGCGATACCTCAGAGATGTCGTCAAGCTGTCTCCTAGCTTCTTGCTTAGAGCTCTTCGGCAACGACAGGCCAATCGTCCGGGCGCAAGAATTAAGAGTTATGAAGAAGGAGAAACTCAAGTCTACGACTGTTCGCTTTCACACCGTCATCGCTGGTAGGGTACCCATTCGTGCCAATGTCCGGCATGATCCTGCTGCCGTTTGGTATCGAACGGTACTCGGCAGGTGCCAGACGATCGCAAGGTGAACCCTCCGTGCCATCCTCTCCTTGACTACCAAGCACCGGTAGGTCAACGGGATCAACTGTGTGCGCTTGGCTTGCTCCTTCAGGCTGCGACGAGGTTTGGGGCTCGCGAGCGCTTGGACGGTTCCCAGGGGCGGTATCTTCATGCGCGTTGGGGCGCCGCCAGAGAATCGCAAGACCCACAGCCACGACGGCCACCAGACTCGCTAAGCTCACGCGGAAAGCGATCGTGCGGGGGTTAGGACGTGTCGCCTTCGGCTGAACCCGAGACTGACAGTCATCTTTTCGAGACTCGGCACCGGAAGCGACAATTGCGACTGACTGGAAAGGTTTAGATCACCACGAGTGAAACTGAGCCGCTGTGATATCCGCGAAACCCCTTTGAGCTGGCTCTGGGAGGTGCGGGTTCGGGGAACGTCCCGTGACTCAAATGAGGGGCCTGTGAGTGAAAGGGCGGGCGCGCGTCACTTCTAACTGTTGTAGGACATTGCTTCAGCTATTTGGCCGCAAAAATGTAAGCTTGTTCGGAAATCCGAACAAACTCTGAAAGACCTCACAATGGTGAAATATGCACCTACCTCTTGCTGTCCTCTGCCTGGCTAATGCAGTTGCTTCGTTGTGTCCCCGTATTTAACTAGGCCGATGCTCTGATCTCGTTGCTGGACCAGTCGGACGACATCCCGATTGGTGTAAACCCGTGTCGCAACCCGCCGACTGGGTTGCTCTTCCATCAACTTAGCCACGCCTTCGCTGTCTTCAGATGTGCCAACTCCCACATTCATAAAGTTCCGGTCTTGCGGTGGAGCGAGTGCTGCGCTGGGTTCGTCCGGCGCTTCAGAAACGGTGCCCGGATCGTACCAAGTGAGTGTGGCAAACCCTCCATGTGCCGCCGATAGCGGAGCTGCGTCCAGCGTTACCGAAGGGGTATGTACGAGCGGGGCATCTGTGAGCGCGGTCACCCCCGGCGGCACCCGGTTACTGGCATACCCGGAGATCACTGTGGCTTGACCGGCGGTCTGAGCGGACGCGAATACCGGAACTGCAAGAGCGCAAATTATCATGAGTCTATGCATGGCCGACTCCTTTCATCATGCGATCAAATCTAAAACGCAGAGAGTGGTGTCGCAGCTGGCAAAACTGACTGTTCGATCAGAGTCCGTGCCACGTCGCGGTGACGTGATCGGCAACACAACTGCGCACAGGCGATGGCCGCGTCTGGAACTATAAGAAAATCAAGAATCGATTTCGCATGAGCAGCAACATGGCAGTCTCTGCCACGGCCATATTTCAAGTAGTGATGTACTTCTTCGGCTTTCTGCGACTTCGCACATTGGCTCGTACTTGGGGGGCTAGGGAATCTCAAAGGCGTCAGCCAAAAAATGATTGATGCTAGAGCTCGGTTACACTCCGTCGAAAATCCTCTGCTAGACGCGGACCGTAGCCGTGGCCGCAATTTGGTTCATGGGTGTGATGGTGACCGCATAGCCGAGCTTGCGGAGAGCTCGCGCTAGCATCTGGGCACGTTTCTTCTTTTCTCGGGGGCCGACTTCGTGGCCTTGCTCGATAAATCGGACTCCTTCATGCAAGATCTTCCAAACGATACGACAGAGCCGATGAGCCACCGCCCAGATGGCGGACTGATAGCCTAGGCGGGGCAGCAGACGCCGGAACACGGCTTGAAAATGGCTGCCTTTCTTCGCCACAGCAGCGTGCGCTGCTTGGTTCAGCACGCGGCGCAGATATTTATTGCCTTTCGCGGAGCGACTGCTGTGGTTCTGCTCCGCGCTTTCCTCCTTGCCGGGACAGGTTCCCACCCACGAGGTCAACTCCGCCGCCGAGGGGAACGTACTGGCTTGGGCCCCTACTTCAGCAATGATCTGCTGCGCAGAATCCACTCCCAGGCCGGGCACTTCCGCCAGTCGAATCACGGCGTCTTGATGCGCCTTCATGGCTGCCGCGATCATGCTATTGAGCTGAGCCATTTGCTGATCGATCAACTGTAACCGCTCTAGCTGCAATGCCAACATCTCCCCATGCACGGGCTGTGCTCTTCCCGTCAAAGCATCGACCAGTTGCTCCTCGGTGCACTGCAACCGCTCGCCACCCAGTTGCGCCAACTTCTTCGGGTCGGTTTCTCCATTTGCCAAAGCATGCAGAATGCGCAACCCGCTGGCGCCCAGTAGATTACTGACGACAATCGACAGCTTGATCCGCATTTCTTCCAGCAAACACTCGATCTGGTTTTGCAGTCGCACGCGATCGCGCGTGAGTTGCAGCTTCATGCGGGTCATGCTCCGCCAGATACGCTGTTCGCCGCTAGGCACAAAACTTAAGATCAGTTCGTTGGCCATCAATCGGCGAACCAAGCGCTCGGCATCCTTGAAATCGTGCTTACGCCCACGTGGAGCGAGTCGACTCCATCACCGCCTCTTCTACTCCCTGCTCCCGCAACCAAGTCCAGGAGTTCGCCGACGTGTCGCCAGTCCATGCAGATGAAGTGAATCGAGCCGTCGCGGCTGGCGCTGACCAATCTCCCGCACATGGTCCGGAGAAAATCGGTGAACTCATCCGTGCCCATGTCGCCCCTCGCGAAATCGCGGTCCTGTTTCTTGGCCAATCCTGAGGCGTGGCCGTCAATGGGCACGTTGGGCGGTTTGCAATATATGCGATTATATCGTATATTTTGCACATGTGGATTCCGCGCGCGGTTGAACCTCGCCTGCAACGCTCCGCGAAGACGCGGCCTGTGGTCGTGCTGACCGGAGCCAGACAGACCGGCAAAACGTCCACCTTCCTCCGCCTGTTCCCGAAACATGCATTTGTATCCCTCGACCTCCCCGCCGAGGCTGAGCAAGCGGAAAAGGAACCCGGCACCTTTCTCCAACGACATCCGCCGCCCGTCCTCATTGATGAGGTCCAATATGCACCCGGCTTGTTCCGGCACCTCAAGGTGGCCGTCGATGCCCACCGCACACGCAATGGGCAATTCCTGCTCACTGGTTCGCAGAAGTTCACCCTGATGAAGAACGTTTCCGAATCGTTGGCAGGCAGGGCTGACATCGTGGAACTGGAGACCCTTTCGTTTGGCGAGATTCAGGCGGCATTACCCGAAACCGGGGTCAAGACAGCCATCGTGCGCGGCGGTTTCCCGGAGCTTTACGCCAACCCAGACATTGATTCTGCAGCTTTTTACAATTCCTACCTCGCTACGTATCTCGAACGCGATGTGCGCTCCTTGACCAATGTTGGCAGCCTGCGCGATTTCGAGAGATTTCTGCGCGCCTGCGCTCTCCGGTCCGCGAATCTGTTGAACAAAGCCGATTTGGCGCGCGATGTCGGGATCGCCCCTTCAACAGCGAATCACTGGCTGTCGATGCTGGAAGCTTCTGGTCAGATCGTATTGCTTGAGCCGTGGTTCTCGAATCGAACCAAGGCCATCGTGAAGAGCCCCAAGCTCTATCTTGCGGACACTGGTCTGCTTTGCGCTCTGCTGAATATTCGCTCGGAGGAAGCTCTGCAGCAATCACCAGCAGCAGGTTCAGTCTGGGAGACGTTTGTTTTCGCTCAACTTCGCGACCGTGAACGCCGCGCAGGGCGCACGGGTAGCCTCTTCTTCTGGCGCGACCGAACCCGCGAAGTGGACTTTTTGGTGGATGCGGGCGGACGCCTCCAGTTGTTCGAAGCGAAGTGGACGGAACTGCCAGATGTCGGCGATACCGTGAATCTCGAGTTCGTGCGCAACCTAGTCGGGAAATCACGAGTAGCCTCTGGGGCGGTCGTCTGTCGCGCGCCAAACGGCTTTCTGCTTGCGAATGGATTCCGGGCGCTGCCTGTCGATGGACTCGGATGAATTTGCGTGATGTGGTTACGGAAGAATCTGACATTCCCGGAATAGAGGAATGTAGCGTTCGACGTCATCGAGCTCGGTGGACGGTGAGCTTCGAACATTCTGATGGCACGCCGTGTCTGCCACCGCGGGGACCCGGGGCCAGGTCATGAGTCTTTGATTCTGGCCTTCTGCTTGGTAAACCAAGCGCTGGATAAACTTAGGGCCTGCCTGTCCCGGTGGATACGACTACATCCGCGCGAGGCGAGAAAGCTGTCAGAGATATTAGGTGCAGCTTAACTTTTCTCTTCCCCTCGGCAACGGGCTCAACGTCGATTTAAGTCTCCCCATCTCCTTTTTCTGCAACTCTACAAACCGAAGCCTACAAAAAAATTGGGCCGATCCGTAAAACGATTTCGTCTGTCCCTGCTAACAGGGAAAAATACAGGGAATTCGCGAAATTGTAGCCTCTGAAATCGGCATTCCTGTTCTCCAAGCTGCACATGCCGCTGGAAAAACCGCTCCAGGGAGGAAAATCGAACAGGGAACTAACAGGGTGGTATCAGGGAATTCGACTCCCCCGGGGCATTTGAAGCAGGGACCGCATTTCAACTCGAGGCAGCGGTGGGAGTCCGAATTGTTTTTCGCTTCTCGCCCCAGCGCCCCGTGTACCTGCGTCCCTGCGCAACTGCCGGAGATGTACCAAAATGTTCGTTCCATAGGTTGCAGAGTGATGTTCTACTGAGTTCGGGCAAATCGGCCAAGCGGGCTTCAATGTTGTGCGTCATAACGCCTCCGAAATTCTTCATCACAACATTGCCGCTTCCTTGGGGGAAACAATCAAGTCCATTCGTAGCTCGCCGCAGGAAGGCTTTGCTGCGTGGATTGCGCGGCTTATGCATAGATCGGTTCGCCGGTTCCTCACGACAGGGTGTCTTGGCTCAGCGTGAAATGGAGAAGCGACGTTCTCCGCTAGTGTAGATTCCGCCCCTGCGGGGCGGGGATTTTTCAAAGCATGGGGGTCTATCGTCCGATGACTTTTTCCTCGC
>Ga0187817_10001301_pt1 | contig 12103 bp, 13 predicted proteins | sample NC_wetland_sal_i_17_FD_132431 | JGI IMG/M metagenome (GOLD analysis project Ga0187817, IMG submission 132431) | Wetland sediment microbial communities from Neuse River Estuary, North Carolina, USA - SO4_2 | ecosystem: Environmental > Aquatic > Freshwater > Wetlands > Sediment | place: USA...
CCCGTCGGGGCGGACTGGCTCGGCCGGGTCTGCAACGGCCGCGGCGAACCGGTCGACGGCGGTCCGCCCGTCATCGGTGAGGTCACCATGCCCGTGGCTGGCGCCCCGATAAATCCCGTCCTGCGGGAGCCGCCCGCCGACCCGGTGCTGACCGGGATCTCGGTCATCGACTCGCTGACCACGCTGGTGCGCGGCCAGAAGCTCCCGGTGTTCTCCGTTGCGGGCCTGCCGCATCTCGAACTGGCCGCACAGCTGGCCGCCCAGGCGTCGGCCGGCGGTGACCCCTTCAGCGTCGTGTTCGCGGCGATGGGCCTCACCCACGCCGACGCCTCGGCCGTCCGCGTGGTACTCGAAGAGCGCTCTGCGGCGGGTGAGCTCGTGCTGCTGCTCAACCTCGCCGATGACCCGGTCATCGAGCGGATCCTGACGCCGCGGCTGGCACTCACCGTGGCCGAGCGGCTCGCGTTCACGCATCGCCGGCACGTACTGGTCGTCATGGCCGACATGACCAGTTACTGCGAGGCGCTGCGTGAGGTCTCCGCGGCGCGCGGCGAGATTCCCGCCCGGCGTGCCTATCCCGGTTACCTGTACAGTGACCTCGCCTCGCTGTACGAACGGTGCGGGCGCATCCGCGGCCTGCCCGGCTCGGTCACGGTGATCCCGGTGCTGACCATGCCGGCCGGTGACATCACCCACCCGGTCCCCGACCTCACCGGGTACATCACCGAAGGGCAGATCGTGCTCTCGCCCGACATCCAGGCCCGCGGGGTGTACCCGCCGGTCGACGCGCTGTCCTCCCTGTCCAGGCTCATGCGGCACGGTGCCGGTCCCGGCCGGACCAGGGACGACCACCTGGACGTGGCCGCGCAGATCCTGGCTGCGCTCGCCGCCGCGCGGCACGCCAGCGAGCTGGCCGAACTGCTCGGCAGCGCGGCCCTCAGCCCGCTCGACCAGCAGTATCTTCAGCTGGCGACCGCCTTCGAGCGCGAGTTCATGGACCAGGAGCGGACCGAGAACCGCAGCTTCGAGGAGAGCCTGAACCGCGCCTGGCGGGTCCTGGCGAGGTTGCCGCGGAACCAGCTGACCATGGTCCCGGCCCAGTTCCTCGACGCCTACTACCCCGGTGGCGGCGAGCCGTGAGCGCGCGGGGGTTCACCGTGCCGCCAGGCCGCGCCGGACGGCTCTGGCTGACCAGGCGCCTGCAGGTCGCCCGGCGCGGCGCCGACCTGCTAGACCGTAAGCTCCGGATCCTATCGGCCGAACTCGGCCGGTTCCGCGACGCCGAGGCGCGGACCATGGCGGACTGGGACCGCTGCTGCGCCGACGCCGAGCAGTGGCTGCTGCGCGCCTCGATGCTCGGCGGCGAGCGGGCCGTCAGGCTAGCCGCCGACGGCCAGCCCGCGACGGTGACGATCCCCTATACCGTCACCATGGGAGCCAGGCACCCCGTCAGCCCCGCCTGTGCTGTCCCCGCCTCAAGCACGTGGGACGGTCCGACGCTGACCCGGACCCGGCAGGCCCACGCCGCCGCGCTCGAGGCCGCGGTACAGTACGCCGCCGCGGCCGAGGCGCTGCGCGTCATCGAGGCCGAGGCTCTGGCTACCCGGCACCGGCTGCGCGCAATCGAGGACCGCTGGATTCCCCGTCTTGAGCAGGCCCTGGCCGAAGTGACGCTCGCCCTGGAGGAGCAGGAGCTGGCGGACGCCGCGCGCCTGCGCCTGGCTGCCGGCCGTGAGGCTGGAAACCATTCAATAGGCCGAACGGACGGTGGTACGAGCATCGCCTACGGCAGCCGGACGTAGCCGTGGCGGCTCTTCCACAGGTAGTACTTCTCGAAGGCCAGCTTCATCGCGTGGACTTGGGGACCAGGGATCATGACGCCGCCCTTGCGCGGCGGGAGCATGTGGTCGGCCAGGATCATGACGCCGTTGTTGCCGGCGTCCATCATGCAGACCGCGGCCATCTCGCCGAACTCCTTGTGGCTGCTGGGCGGCTCGCCCTTGATCGCCGCGACGATATTGCGCGCGCCGACCTTGGCCATGGACTCGACCGGGAACCCGGTCTTCGGGATCCCGATCGGTATGGCCGTCTGCCACGGGACGGGCACCTGCGCGGCGATGCCGACCGCGTAGATCTCCGGGTAGGCCTTGGACTGGTAGGTGTCCTCGACCGGCACGTAGCCCTTATCGTCGGCGAGCCCCGGGGTGGCGAGAACCACGTCCTGCCCGACGAAGGGCGGGATCACCATCGCGTACCGGAACGGGAGCCGGGTACCGTCGGCCAGCTTGACCTGGTCGCCGGTGACCTCGTCCATGGCCGCGCCGGTGACGGCGTTGATGCCCTCCTTGCGCAGGAACATCTTCAGCAGATGCTCGCCGCCGGGCAGGCCGCCGATGCCGAAGTGGCCGAGGAACGGCTCGGCGGTCACGAACGTCAGCGGCACCCGGCCGTGCAGCTTGGCTCGGCGCAGCTGGTAAGAGGTGTTGAACAGGAACTCGTACGCCGCGCCGAAGCAGCTAGCGCCCTGCGTCGCGCCGATCACCACCGGGCCGGGGTCGTCCAGGAACTTGGCCCAGGCAACGGCGGCCTTCTCGGCGTCGGCGAGCGTCGTGATCGTCTGCGCGTAGCCGTCGGGACCCAGGCCCGGTAGCACGTCGAACCTGTTGCGGTATCCGGTGGCGATCACCAGGTAGTCGTAGTTCCAGCGGCCGCCGGTGGTGGTGACGGTGCGCGCGGCCGGGTCGATGGCGGTCGCCTCGGCGTGCACGAAGCCGATGTCGTGTGCGTCGAAGACCGGCCGCAGCGGGAAGGTGATCTCGTCGGCGGTGCGCTTGCCGAACGGCAGCCAGATCAGCGACGGGTTGAACAGGAAGCGGTCGGCCGCCGACACGACCGTGACGTCGACGTCGCTGCCCAGCTCGGCCTTGACCTCCAGCGCCGCGGTGAGCCCCCCGAAGTTCCCGCCGATCACCAGTACCAGCTTGTTCCCCATGACGGGCACCTCGTTTCGCGCGCAGGCGTATAGAACTCCTACGATCACTATCGGTCGGCACCGCCGTCCGCGGCAGGGCCGATGGTCACCAGGTGCCGGGACTATTGGGCTAGCTGCGGAGGCCGTAATCCGGCCGACCGGGAAGCCGCCCTGGTCGGACAGCAGATCGCCGCCCGCGCCCTGTCGGACCTGGCCGGGAAGCTCTTGCACACGGCGTCCGCCGGCATCGAAGGCGTCACCCTCGAGCGGACCCACCTCCACCTGTAACCCATACGGGACCTATGGCCGTAGTCGGGCACCCCCGCATCACATACTCCTGGAGGTATCTGAACGGTCATCGGGAAGGGACAGGCCATGAGTTACGGAACGACCGTGCGCAACGAGTTGCAGGTACCGACGCGGGAGCTGCGACACGCGATCCCGCGGGTCTACGCGGGCTATAAGGAACTGCACGATTCTGCGCTGGCGCCCGGGGCCCTGGACGCCAAGACCAAGGAGCTCATCGCGCTGGCCATCGCGGTCAGCAAGGAATGCGACGGCTGCATCGCCGCCCACGCCCACGCCGCCGTATGGCACGGCGCAACCACGCAGGAGGCCGCTGAGGCGATCGGCGTCACGTTCGTGATGAACGGCGGCCCGGCCACCGTCTACGGCGCGCGGGCCTTCGCGGCGTTCCGCGAATTCTACGACCAGCGGGCCGCCGGGGACGCGCCGTCCGGCCATGGGCAGCCGACACGGCACGGGGACGGGATCACCCAGCCCAACGGCCACCAGCACGTCGACTAGGCCGGCCATGCCGAGAGGACTCCGGGCACCTGGCTCCCGCCGCGGCCGGGGCGGCCGGTGCGGTAACTTGCGGGCTCTGATGATAACGCGTTCGCCGAGGGCGGGTACGGCCGCTGTCCAGCCCAGTTCGTCGTCGAGCCGATCGCGCAAGGTGGCTGCTGCGCTGGCCTCTCCGTGAACGACGTAGGTTGCCGCTGGTGGAGATGCGCCGGCGAGCCAGGACATGACATCATCGGCGTCGGCGTGCGCGGAGAATGCGTCTGCCTGGACGATTTCCGCCCGGACCGGCACGTACTCGCCGTGGATCTTGACGGTCCGCGCTCCTTCGGCCAGCTCGCGGGCGCGGGTCCCCTCGGCGGCGAAACCGACGATCAGGACGGTGTTACGGCGGTCGGGGAGCAGGTGCCGCAGGTGATGGAGCACCCGGCCGCCCGTGGCCATGCCCGAGGCTGACACGATGAGCGACGGCCGGTCGGGCCGGTTCGCCGTCATGGACTCCGCCGCGGTGCGCAACTCCTGCGTCCACCCGGGATCGAGAGCTTCGGCGCCGTCGGCGATGATCTCGGGGCGCAGTTCGCTCGACCCCGCGGCGATCGCTTTGTTGTAGACGCCGAGCGCCGCCAGGGCCATCGGGCTGTCGATGAGCACCGGCGACTGCGGGATCTGGCCGGCTTGGCGGAGTTCGCGGAGCGTGCGCAGGATGACCTCGGTCCGGTCCACGGCGAACGCGGGGATGACCACCGAGCCGCCCCGCCTCAAGGTGCGGGTGATGGCGTCGGCGAAGGCCTGCCGGGCGAGTTCGTCGGCGTGCTTACGGTTCCCGTAGGTCGACTCGACCAGGAGCACATCGGCCCCGGTGAAGGGGTCCGGCGGGCGCAGCAGCGGGTGCGCGGGGCGGCCGAGGTCCCCGCTGCTGGCCAGGGTGCACGCGCGGTGGCCATTGGTGAGTTCCAGCCGGGCCCAGGCCGAGCCGAGGATGTGCCCGGCGTGATGCAACGTCAGCCCGATGTGCGGCGCGATGACCGCCACCTCGCCCTTGTCTACCGGGGTGAACAGGCGCACCGCGCGGTCGACGTCGTCCTCGGTGTACAGCGGCAGCGCCGGGTGGTGCTTGGACCAGCCGTACGAATTCGCCTGCTCGGCTTCCTCCACCTCGAGCCTGGCGCTATCGCGCAGCACGATTTCGGCCAGCTCTGCCGTGTAGCCCGTGGCGAAGACCCGGCCGGCGAAGCCCTGGCGCGCCAGCGCGGGCAGGTATCCGCAGTGATCGAGATGGGCGTGGGTGAGGACCACCGCATCGATTTCCCGGGCCGGGATCGGGAACGGCTCCCAGTTACGCCGCCTCATCTCCCGCGCGCCCTGGAACAGCCCGCAATCCAGCAGGACCCGCGCTCCCGGTGCCTCCACCACGAACTTACTGCCGGTCACCATGCCCGCGCCGCCCAGGAAGGTCACCGCCGGGCGCGCATCCCGGCCGTTGACCCCCGTACCCATTCCACCCATGCCCGCAGCCTGGCCTAAGAACGTTACGCGGGCAAGGACCCAATTCGCTCTCGGGGCTGGTTAAGCGCGTTCCAACCGGAGTGCGAGCTTCGGACACAGGCGGGTGGTCTCGCGGGCACCGGCCAGCAGCCGGAGCGGCACGGGCTGGTCGCCCACGATTGGGAAGCCCCAGTCGTCAAGGGTGATCAGCTCGGGCAGCGCTTCGGCGCACAAACCCCGGCCATCGCAGGCAATGAGGTTGACCCTGAGCCTGACGGCGGCCTGGCCGGTTCTGGCAGTCATCGGCTCCTACCCGCGGGAACGGGCAGGACGCCGGCCGTCCCGGAGCACCAGCCCATGGCATGCTGCCTCAGCTCGGCTTCGAAGGTCCGCAGGGCGCTACGGACCAGGCGGACGGCACCGCTGGGATGGGCGCACCCGCCGCGGCCGTCGACCTGGGGGAGCCACCGCTTCAGCAGGCCGGGATCGGCGCCGCGCACGTCCGCGAGCCGTTCGGCCTGGCCGGCGATCGCGTCCAGGCCGAACCGGCAGGGGCCGCACTGGCCGGCGGATTCGCCGGCCAGGTAGCGCACCACCCGGGCGGTCTCCCGGAGACCGCAGGCACCTGCGGGCAGGGCCGCGATCAACCCGGCCCCGGGCTCGGCACCGAGGTCCGCGAGCCCCTCCGACGAGAACGGCCGGTCCATGGCTGCGCCCGCATGCACCCAGGCGCCGAAGTATCCGCCGAGGAGCAACGCCTGCAGCGGCGCCGACGCGCCGCCGGCCTGGTCGAGTGCGCGCGCGATGGGTGTGCCGACACCGATCTCGAGCACGGCGGGTTCGCGCACCGCGCCCCGCACCGTTACCAGCATCGAGCCGGGTTCGGCCGACGTGCCTACGGAACGGAACCAGGCGGCGCCGTAGCGGGCGATAAGCGCGAGATGCGCGAGCGTCTCGACGTTCTGTACCAGCGTCGGCGCTCCGCGCAGTCCTCGCTCGGCGACTCGCGGCGGCGAGGCGGTGGGCGCGGGGATGCCCCGCTCGATCCAGTGGACGACGGCGCTGGCCTCGCCAGCCACGAACCGCTCAGCCGCCGTGCGGACCCTGATCCGGACCCGGTCGAATCCGGCCCGGGTACGCTCGGCCGCGGCGTCGTCGATGACGCGGCGGGCGGCGGGGTGCACGACGATCACGGCCTCCCTCGCGCCGACTATCTCCGCCGCGAGGACCGCGCCGTCGAGGACGAGTTGCGGGGACCGGGCCATCAGCGCCTTGTCCTTCGCGCTGGCCGGTTCGCCTTCCGTGCCGTTCGCCACCACCACCGGGTCCTGCCCCGCCGCCACCGCCGCGAGCTTGCGCGCGGTGGGGTAGCCAGCGCCGCCCCGGCCAGTCAGCCCGGCCTGGCCGACCTCCGCCATCAGCGACTCCCGCTGCCGCCTGCCCAGGCCAGCGGGCAGCGGCCCGTACCGGGTGAGATGCGCGGCCAGGCTGACCGGGCCTGCGGGTTGGCCGGCTGGCAGCAAGCGCGGCAGCGTGCCGGGCGATCGGATCGCATCCGGCCCGGCGGCGTAGCAGGAGAGGTCGGCGCTTCCCCTCACGCGAGCATCCTTTCCGCCGGGACGTGTCGGCCGGGCGGGCTCGGCTGCCCAGGGTCGGGACCCCGCCACCTGGACAGGAGCCTAGCGATCGTGGCCGTCGCGACCGCGAGGGCGCAGCCTCCCTCGACCAGCGCGACCCACCAGATCCGCTGGTCGCTGCCGGCCGTGATCGAGTGCGCGAACGCGACCGGCCAGGCCAGGTACGCCAGCCAGTGCACCACGCGCCACCCCCGGTAGCCCAGCCGCCGCCGTACCAGGCTCGTGACCAGGACCGCGCCGCCGAGATCCACCGCCAGAGCGCCAAGGCCGATCGCGACCGTCCGGTACGGCGACGCGAACGGCAGCACCGTCGCCACCCAGCCGATCGTTACGTACGGGTCGCTGATCGCGGTCGCCACGTGCAGCCCGAGAAAGGAGACCGAGAACAGCGCCAGCGTCCGGTGCAACTCGCCGAGCGCCAGCCGGGACCAGCGCCCCGGTGCCGCGCCGAGCCGGGCCGCCACGCCGAGCACCACCGTAGCGCTGAACGCGGCCAGCAGCGCCAGCCCGCTGGCGCGCGAGACGAACCACAGGGCCTGCGGCCCGGTGAACGCGGCGGTCGCGCTCATCGTGAGCCTCCCGGCGCTCGCCCTTCGGCGTAGACGTGACTGCCCGGGGGAACCGGAATGGGCCGCCCGCCGGCGGTCGGCCAGCCGCCCAGACAGCGGATCTCTCCGTCGTGGCCGACGAGCCGGGCCGGCAGGCCCTCCCGGGTCAGCCAGGGCACCGCCTGACGGCCCGCCACGATCGCCGCGGTCGCCGCCGCGTTCGCGTCCGCGCAGGTCGCCGCGGCCACGCTCACCGTGCGCCACGGCCCGTCCGCGGGCCGCCCGGTGCGCGGGTCCACGATGTGGTGCAGCATCGTCCCGCCGCGCCGCCACCGCCGGCAGGTGACTGACGAGGTGGCGACCGCCCCGCCAGGCAGCCGGACGAGCTGCGACCCTGGCGATCCGGCCTGATCCGGCCCTTCGGCCACGGTGACCGGCCAGCCATCGTGCGGCGGCGTCCCGGCGACCGCGATGTCGCCGCCGAGGCTGACCAGTACGCCGCCCGCGTGCCCGGCCGCGGACATGACGGCGCGGACGGCGCGGTCGGAGCCCACGCCCTTGGCCGTGGCGCCGAGATCCAGCCGGACGCCAGGCGGAAGCCGGAGCAGCGGGCCGTCGAGCCGCACCAGCTGCCATCCCGGCGCCGGCGCAGGCTGGGCGGGCGGCTCGTCGCGCTGCTGGTCGATGGCGGCGAAATCGCGGTCGTAGCCGAGCGAGATGAGCGCGTTGCCGACCGTCGGATCCGCGCACCCCCAGGTCCACCGCGCCGCGGCCAGCGCCACCCCGACGGCTTCCGCGAGGCCGTTACTGAGCATGAACATCCCGCCTCCCGCACCATGCAGCCAGCTCAGCTCCGAATCCGCGCGGAACCTGCTGGCTTGCTGATCCAGTGCAGCCAGCACCTGATCCACCGCGGTACACGCGACGAGCAGGCGCTCCGGCGGCCATACGGCGACCCGGGCGGTCGTGCCCAGCGCGGCGCGTTCGGCCACGGCGACGACATCGTCGCCGGTCGGCACCTGCCGCCACGACGTCGCGCAGGCCGGCACCGCCGGCATGGCCCTCATCAGTTGTCCGCGTAGGCCGGGGCGTGCCGGACCTGGGTGACCACGGTCTTGCCGTTGACCGTGCGCGTGGTCGTCGTTATGGTAACCCCGGACGCGGTGGTGGTGGCGACCGAGTGCGTCACCGACGGGCCCCCGGCTCCCCGCGGGCTCGCTCCGGTCGTGCCCGCCGGGATCCCCGCCCCGCCGGCCTGACTGGCCGTCCCCGCGGCTGGCGCCGCGGCCGGGAACGACTGATGGGCCAGGGCCACCGCGGCCGCCCCGCTGCCGACGATGAGCGCCGCGGCTGTCCAGTTGGACATCCGCCGCGCCTTCCGGATGCTGTCCCGTCGCGCCCGTACCCCCGGATCGGAGTCGCCGAGTTCTCGCAACGGCACCCGCCCATCGGGGTAGCCGTGATCTGCGCCCATGTCGTTTCCTTCCGCCCAGTGCTGGCCATTCCAGCGTGCGTGACCGGTGATGAGCCGACCGTGAGAGCTCAATGAGAGCCTTCACATCTGCGCCAGGACCGGTCAGGGGCGGCCGATGGCGCCGGGCAGGTGCAGCCTGATAACGGCTCCGCCGCCCGGCCCGTGGCCGGCCGTCGCGGCTCCGCCGTGCGCGGCCACGATGGCCCGGACGATGGCCAGGCCCAGGCCGGCCCCTCCGTCACCACGGGCTCGCCCGGAGTCCGGGCGGCGGAACCGCTCGAAGGCGTGCGGCAGAAAGTCGGCGGGAAACCCGGGTCCGTCGTCGCGGACCTCGATGTCGAGGTCGGGGCCGTCCGCCCGGGCGGCGAGCACGATGACCGAGCCGCGGGGAGCGAACCGCAGCGCGTTGTCGACGAGGTTGTCGACGGCCTGGCGCATCCGGTCCGCGTCGAGGTCGGCGTACGTCCCGGGCTGCGCATCAACACGGCAGGTGACGTCGGCCGCGGCCAGGCGGGAGGCGGCCAGCGCGGCGCTGGAGGCGAGCAACTGCCGGATGTCCGTGGGCCTCAGCCGCAGGCTGAGCTGATCCTCATCGCTCCTGGCCAGCAGCAGGAGGTCCTCGGTGAGCCGGGTCAGGCGCTCGGCTTCCGCCGCGGCGTTACGCACGGCAGCGGACAGTTCCTCGCGGCTGCGGCCCGGGCGCGCCGCGAGCTCGAGTTCCCCGCGGAGTACCGCCAGGGGGGTGCGCAGCTCGTGGCTGGCATCGGCAGTGAGGGCACGCTGCCTGGCCAGGGCCCGCTGCAGCCGGCCAAGGAGTTCGTTCATCGTTCCGGCCAGGGCGGCGATCTCGTCTCCGGTGGCGGGCTCCTCGATGCTCGCGGCCTCTCCGCGTTCCGATATCGCGGCGACCTGCCGCCGGAGCTGCTCGACCGGGGACAGGGCGGCGCGGGCCAGCCCGTAGGCACCCAGGCCCGCTACGGCCACGAAGGCGGCGCCGCCCACAGCGAGCTCACGTACCCCTTGGCTCTGGGTGGCGTCGTAGGTTTCGAGCGATTCACCCGCGACCGCGACCCATCCTGGGTGGCCAGCCAGCGGGGCGGCGGCGATCCGCAGGCCTTCCTCATCCGCCGTGCTCATGACGGAGATCCGGCCGTGCCGGGCCTGGCCGAGCTGGGTCGCGGTGACCAGGGGGGCCGTTCCCGTGTCCGGGCTCACCCCGCGGACCTGGCCGCGGGGATCGATGACCTGGATGACGTAGTCACCGGGCGGCGGAGGCACTGACGCCGCCGCGCCGGTTGCACTGCCCGCCGGGAGGTAGCGCGCGGCCTGGGCGAGCTGGACGGTGAGCTGGGCATCGATCGCACTGAGCTGCGCCGAGGACAGGCCGCTGGCGAACGCCCAGCCGCCGAGGGCGAACAGGGCGGCGGCGACCGCCGCGAACGCGGCTGCCAGGCGCAGTCGGATCGGCATGCCGCTACCCGCCGTCGGCGCGACGCAGCCGGTACCCCATGCCCCTGACCGTCTCGATGTCGTGCCGCCCGAACGGCGCGTCGATCTTCCGCCGCAGGTAGTTCACGTACTGGTCGACGACGTTGGAGCCGCCGTCGTAGGCGAAATCCCAGAGTTCCTCGATGATCTGTGACCGGGACAAGACCATTCCCGGATGACGGAGGAACAGCTCAAGCAGCGAGAACTCCTTCGGCGACAGGTGAAGCTCGGTGTCGGCCCGCCAGGCACGTTTCGCGGCCGGGTCCAGCGCGAGGTCGCCCTCCGCCAGGGTCACCGGTCGGGGCCTGTCGTCCCGCCGGGCCAGCGCGCGCAGCCGCGCGGCCAGCTCGAGCAGGCTGAACGGCTTGACCAGGTAGTCGTCCGCGCCCGCGTCCAGCCCGCGGACCCGGTCGCCGACCGCGTCCCTGGCCGTCAGCATCAGCACGGGCACCCAGCTCCCCGACTCCCGCAGCCGGCGGCACAGCTGGAACCCGTCCAGGCCCGGCAGCGCGACATCGAGGACGATGGCCCCGTACGGATTCTCGGTGGCCAGCCACAGGCCTTCCGGGCCGTCCGAGGCCACGTCCACCGCGTGGCCCTCTTCCCGCAGCGCGCGCTCGAGCAGCCCGGCCATCCGGACCTCGTCCTCGACTACGAGTACCCGCATGACAGCACGCTACGAGGCGATACCTGGGGGAAAGCTGAATGACCACTCTGGCCCGGCGCTGAACTTCGCCGCTCCGTCTGGAGCCGGTGGTCACTACTCCGGCGGGGGGTCGCTCATGGCGCCGGAGCCAGGCCCGGCGGCCGCCACGCCGGTTAGCTGCGGACCTGCGCCGGCGTGTCCGGCGGCGCGGTGAGGCTCGCCGCGCACGATCAGCACCGGGCAGTGCGCGTGATGCACGCAGTACTGGCCGACCGAGCCGAGCAGCGCATCGGCGAACGCTCCGTGGCCGCGGCTGCCGACCACGAGCAGGTCCGCTCCGGCCGCGGCCTTCAGCAGTACCTCGGCCGGGTGGCCGTTGATGACCCGGGCGGTGACCCGCTGACGATCGGCCGGACCGACTTCCTCGTTGATCGCTGCGTCGAGAACCTTGCGCGCGTCCTCCTCGAGGTGGTCCGCCTCGTCCACGGAGATAGGGGCCCAGGTATAACCGTACGGTGACACCGGGACATGCCAGGCCATGACCGCTTTCACCGTGCCATCGGTGACCACCGCCTGCCTGACGGCCCAGCGGAGGGCCGCCCGCGACGACAGTGAACCATCGACCCCGACCACGATCTTCGTGCTGTCCGCTGGCATCAGAACCAGATCCTTCCGCGCTATTCCGGTGTAGTCCTATAGCCAGCGTCTGCCTCTGGCCCCGGCCTACGTAGGGACTTGTTCCTCTTTTCATCTGGGCCAAAGTCCGTAGGACGATCCGCGCCCCGACGGGACCTGAGTCATGGCCGGGGCCGGCCTTCGGCCCTACCGGATCGCGCTGACGGAGGCCATTCTGGCCTGGGTTTCGCGATTCACGCCCGGACGCAGATGCTGCGCCCGGAGCAGGAGGAAGGCTAGAAAAATGAGGCACATCATGGGAACGGCACTGGCCGTCGGATGCGTGGCCCTGGTGGGCGCAGCCCTGCTCGCCGGCCTGGATGACATCCGCAGGTTCCACCGTATGCGCAGCATGTAATCTGCGCGATCGGCGAG
>Ga0187817_10001302_pt1 | contig 12101 bp, 10 predicted proteins | sample NC_wetland_sal_i_17_FD_132431 | JGI IMG/M metagenome (GOLD analysis project Ga0187817, IMG submission 132431) | Wetland sediment microbial communities from Neuse River Estuary, North Carolina, USA - SO4_2 | ecosystem: Environmental > Aquatic > Freshwater > Wetlands > Sediment | place: USA...
ACGACCCGCTTCTTCGGCGCCATTAACTTCGATTCGGAGTTCCTTGCCCGCGCGGAAGAACGGAATCCGCTTGGCCTCGACGCTGACCAACTGCCCGGTCTTGGGATTGCGGCCTTGCCGCGCGCGACGCTGCTTCACCGCGAAACTGCCGAAGCCGCGGATTTCGATCCGCTCGCCGCGCGTCAGCGCGCCGGTCATCGCGTCGAACATCGCATTGACGATCGTCTCTGACTCGCGATGCGTAAAGTTCTGCCGACGCGCCAGTAGTTGTTCGATGATTCCCCGCTTGGTCATCGATCTCGCCGCCGTCCGCGCCCCGCTTGCCTGAAGCGGCTCCCTCGCCTAGCTGTTGTTGCCGCGGCCGCCGCGCGCCGCGCGCCGCTCGCTGTCGTCGCGGTCGAGCTTGAGCTCTTCGTTCAGGATGTCTTCCATCGAGAACCGCGCCGCCTCGTGCTCGCGCTTGAGGTAGGCCTGCATTTCCTCGCGCTCTTCGTGCTGCTTGAGCGCTTTAATCGACAGGCCTATCCGGCGCTCCTTGGGGTCGAGCTGCACCACCAGCGCCTCCAGCTCGTCGCCGACCTTGTACAGCGACGACGGCTTGTCGACGCGCTCGTTGCTGAGCTGCGAGATGTGGATCAACCCTTCGATTCCCTCCTCGATCTCCACGAACACGCCGAAGTCGGCCACCGAACTGACCTTGCCATGAATTCGCGTGTTCAGCGGGTAACGCTCAGCCACCGTATTCCACGGGTCGGTCGAGAGCTGCTTGACGCCCAGACTGACGCGCTCGTTCTCGACGTCGATTCCCAGCACCGTCGCTTCCAGCTCGTCGCCCTTCTTGCACACTTCGCTCGGATGGCGAATTTTCTTGGTCCACGACAGATCCGAAATATGCACCAGTCCGTCGATCCCCGGCTCGATCTCGACGAACACGCCAAAGTCCGTGATCGACTTGACCTTGCCCTTGACCCGGCTGCCAATCGGATGCTTGTGCGCGAGTTCCTCCCACGGATTGGCCTCGGTCTGCTTGAGTCCGAGCGAGATTCTGCGATTCGCCTCGTCAACTCCCAGCACCTGCACTTCCACCAGGTCGCCGGGATTCACGACCTTCGACGGATGGACCGCGCGCTTGCTCCAGCTCATCTCCGAGACGTGGATCAATCCCTCCACGCCTTTTTCGATTTCTACGAACGCGCCGTAGTCAGTCACGCTGACGACCTTGCCCTTGATTCGGGTGCCCGGCGGATAGGCTTCCGCCACCCTGGTCCATGGATCGGGCATGATCTGCTTCATTCCCAGCGACACGCGCTCGCGCTCGGGATCGTATTTCAGTACGACCACCTTGACCTTGTCTCCGACCTTCAAGACTTCCGACGGATGCTGCAATCGGCCCCATGCCATGTCCGTGATGTGCAGCAGGCCGTCGATTCCGCCGAGATCGATGAACGCGCCGTAGTCGGTAATATTTTTGACCGTGCCTTCGAGGATCACGCCCTCTTCGAGCACCTTGAGCGTCTGTTCCTTGAGCGACGCGCGCTCGCGCTCGAGCACGCTGCGCCGCGAGACCACGACGTTGCCGCGCGCGCGATTGAACTTCAGGATTTGGAAGCGGCCGCGCTGCCCCAAGTATCGGTCCAGATTGCGCGCCGGGCGAATATCGACATGCGAGCCCGGCAGAAACGCCGGCACCCCGATATCGACTTTCAGTCCGCCTTTGACTTTGCCCAGCACCACGCCTTCGACCGGCGTCTCCGACTGAAACGCCTTCTCGAGTTCGCGCCAGACTTTGTACTTTTCGGCCTTCGCGTGCGAAAGCATCACGGTTCCGTTTTCCGTCTCGGTGCCTTCGAAATACACGTCAACCTCGTCGCCCTCCTTGACCGTCGGGTGCCCTTCATGGTCAAGGAATTCGGCGAGGGGGACCTGCCCTTCGCACTTGTAGTTGATGTCGATAATGACGCTGTCGCGCGTGATCAGAAGCACTCTTCCAACCAGCACATCGCCGGGACGGGGAGCTTTCAAACTCTCTTCCATCAACGACTCAAAGTCATTTTCTCCTCCGCTCATCTGTTCAGGCAAAGCTTTCTCCATTTAGTGGGACCTTCCGGGACTTGAGGGCTGCTGCAATCCTTACAACCGGGCTAGGCTCGTTTCAAGCCCTTGCCGCCGTTGATTCTAGCATTAATCTGCGCTTTCATCGCCGCGACCACTGCGTCGACCGAAAGCTTCGTTGAATCGATCACCATCGCATCCTCCGCGCGCCTGAGCGGCGCCAGCTCGCGCCCGCTGTCACGGCGGTCGCGCTCGATCAGCTGCTCCAGCACTTCATGCTCCGTGATCGACGCGCCCTTGCGCTTGAGTTCTTCGAATCTGCGACGCGCTCGCGTCTTCACGTCCGCATCGAGAAAAAATTTGAACTCGGCGTCGGGAAAAATCGCCGTGCCGATATCGCGTCCTTCCATCACCACTCCCCCGTCCGCGCCCGCCGCGCGCTGCAACTCGCGCATCCGCGCGCGCACCGCGCCAAGCGCCGAGAAGCGCGACGCCAGATCGCCGATTTCCGGCGCGTCCACCAAGGCGCTCACGTCTCGGTCGTTGAGCATTATCTTCTCGCCATCGAACTTGATCCTTATCGCCGCCAGCACCGGCGCCAATCGCGCTTCGGCGTTTGCGTCGTCCGGGCCGACGCCGGCCGCGCGCGCTGCTAAAGCAGCCGCGCGATACATCGCGCCCGTGTTCAGGTACGAAAACCCAAGCGCGCGGGCGAGCGCTCGCGCCGCCACGGATTTTCCCGCTCCGACCGGCCCGTCGATGGCAACTATCGGCCGCCTTCGATTCACCTGATCTCTGCCCGCATCGCCCTGCCGCGATTGAAAATCTTCTCGACTCCTTCCAGGTCGCCGGCCTCGACCAGCCGCTGAAACTCCGCGAACGTCCCGCCGTAGAGCTTTAGCGCCGCCGCTATCGCCTCGCGATTGGTCGCAAAAATGTCGCGCCACATCTCCCACGACGACGCCGCCAGCCGCGTCGTATCGCGCAAGCCCCCGGCGCCGTATTCCGCCGCAATTTTGTCCCCGACCTTCTCCCCCTTAAGCGCCGCCGCCAGCACGCTCGATACTATCTGCGGCAGATGACTCGAGCGCGCGAGGATCTGGTCGTGCGTCGATGCGTCCATCATTTCGACGCACGCGCCGGTCTCGTCCCACAGCTGTTCGATTTTACCGATTGCCGCCGGCGTGCTCTTCGCCGACGGCGTGATTATCACGCGCCGGTCCCGAAACAGCCCCGGGTCGGCCGCCGCCGCTCCCGTCGTTTCCTTGCCGGCCACCGGATGCGCCGCGACCAGCGATCTCTTCCCCGTGATCAGCGGCTCCAGCTCGCGCACCACGTACCCCTTCACGCTCCCGACGTCGGTCACTACCGCGTCCGGCGCCGTGTGCTCGATCATTTTTTCAAGCCGTGCGCGCATCGTCAGTATCGGCACGGCCAGCACGATCAGGTCGGCGCCGCGCGCCGCCTCGACCGGGTCCCTCGTCGCCAGGTCGATCATCCCGCGCTCGACTGCAACGTCCAGGTTGGCCTGCGACCGTCCCAGGCCCACCACCTTGCCCGCCAGGCCCGCGCGCCGCGCGAAAAGCGCAAGCGAGCCTCCGATCAGGCCCACCCCGCAAACGGTCATCTGCCGAAATAGCTCCATCTGCCTACGCGCCCAGCACCTCGGCGAGCGCCGCGACCAGGCGGCGATTCTCCTCCGGCAGCCCGACGCTGATTCGCACGTGCCGCGGATACCCGTAGCCGTTCATCGCGCGCACGATTACGCCCTTGCGCAGCAAATTCTCGTAAACCGCGCGCCCGTCTCCGACCTCGACCAGAAAAAAATTCGCCTGGCTCGGCACGAACGGCAGCTTGAGCCGCGCGAACTCGCCTTCCAGATAATCCATCCCCTCGGCGTTGACTTGCAGCGTTCTGGCGATATGCGCCCGGTCGTCCATTCCCGCGATCGCCGCCACCTGCGCCAGCGACGTCACGTTGAACGGCTGACGCACGTTATGCAGCATCTGGATCATGTCCGGCCGCGCCACCGCGTATCCGACCCGAATTCCCGCCAGACCGAAAATCTTCGAGAACGTCCTGAGCGTGATTATCAGCCGCCGATCGTCGTGGTCCTCCATCGAGTCGGGATAATGCGGGTCGCGCACGAATTCGAAGTACGCCTCGTCGGCGACGATCACCACGTTCTCCGGAACGCGGTCGAGAAACCGTTTCCATTCGGCGCGCCGGTAAATCGTGCCGGTCGGATTGTTCGGATTGCCAAGAAAAACTATGCGCGTGTTGGCGTCGATCGCCGCCGCCATCGCCTCGAGGTCGTGCGAGAATCCGTCGCTGGTCCTGGCCACGCGATGCTCCCCGCCGGCGGCCGCCGTCGCCAGCGGATAAATCGCGAATGAATGCTCCGAGTAGACCGAGTTCAGTCCCGGGCGCAGATAAAGAAACGCCAGCAGGTTGAGCACCTCGACCGATCCCGAGGCCGCAAATACCCGCTCGACTCCAATCTTGTAATACGCCGCGATCTTGCGCCGCAGCTCGTAGCTCGCACCGTCGGGATAGCGATTCAGCTCCGGCAGCGCCGCCTTGATCGCCTCTATCGCGCGCGGCGACGGCCCCAGCGGATTCTCGTTCGAGGCGAGCTTTACCGGATCGTTGATTCCGAGTTCGCGCTGCAGTTCCTCAATCGGCTTGCCCGGCTCGTAGGGAGCAAGCGCGGCGACCGACGGGTATACGAGATCTTGAACTTTGGTCAAGGCGATGAACGGCCAGTGAAAAGTTGCAAACCCTTTTCCGGCTGCCCGGCTCAGGCAGCGGCCGACCTGCCTTCAGGATACGATCCTAAGACCTTCAAGAATAGGGCCTTGCGCCCGAGCGCCTTGAGCGCGCGCGCCAGCTTGGGGTCGTCGCGATGGCCCTTAACGTCGACAAAAAACAGGTACTCCCACGGCCGCGCGCGCAGCGGACGCGATTCAATCTTCGAGATATTGATCGCATTGCGCGCGAACAGGTTCAGCGCCTGGTTCAACGTCCCCACGCGGTCCGCAACCGCGAACAGCAGCGTCGTCTTGTCCTTCCCCGACCTCTGGACCGGCCGCGTCCCCATCACCAGGAATCGCGTCGTGTTGGTTGCGACGTCCTGCACGTTGGTCGCGATCGCCTTGAGCCCGTACGCCTCGCCCGCCGCGGCCGACGCGATCGCCGCAATTGACGAATCCTCCGCCGCGCGCTTTGCCGCCAGCGCATTGGACGCGACCGCTTCGGTCTCGCAGTTGGGAAAATTCGCGCTCAGGTAGCCGCGGCATTGCGCGAGGCTTTGCTGATGAGACACGATCCGCTTGACCTCGTCCGCCGCGCCGCTCAGCGACATTATCGAATGCCGAATCGGCAGCAGGATTTCGCCGATTATCACCAGCGCCGTGTCGATCAGCAGGTCCAGCGTCAGCGTCACCGATCCTTCGGTCGAGTTCTCCACCGGCACCACGCCGAAATCGGCCCGCCCGTTCTCAATCGCCTGAAACACCGCGGCGAAGGATTCAAGCCCCATCAGCTCGACGCTCGATCCAAACCGCATCCGCGCCGCCTCATGCGAGTAGGTATGCTCCGGGCCGAGGAACGCCACTGTGGGCTCGTGCTCGAGCGCCCGGCAGGCCGAAATTATCTCGACATAAATTCGCTTGACTTGGTCGTCGGTGAGCGGCCCCTGGTTTTCGGCGATCATCTTTTCGATAATCGCCCGCTCGCGCACCGGTTGATAAATCGCGCCGCCGTTGCTGTGCTTGAGCCGCCCGATCTCCAGGGCGAGATTTGCCCGCAGCGACACCAGCCGCAGGATCTTGAGGTTTATCTCGTCCATCCGCGCGCGCAGAGTCTCAATCGACGGCGGCTCCGCGCCGGTGTCGACCGCGGCGGCCGGCTTCCTGCTCGTCCGTGATGACATCGAACCAGAATGGCTACCCTACTGCCCGCCCCTTTTCAACGTATGCACTAGCAATGGGGCCGAGCGCGTCCGCGCGCGTTGGATCCCCTTCTCAGATGGAAACTAGTTAGCGGCTCGGTTGCCACGGATCGTAGCTGCCGAAACTCCAGATGTGGCCCTCCAGATCACGGCAGGTATAGCCTCTGCCGCCATAGTCCTCGTCCTGGACATCGCGCAGCATCGTGGCGCCGGCGGCCTTGGCGCGCGCGTAATGCGCGTCGCAATCGGGGACGATGACGTAGGCGCTTTGCGTTTCGGCGCCGCCGATTTCGTCGGGATGCTTCATCAGGCGGCCGAACATGCCGCCGCCGACCGACGACAGCATGATCATTGAATTGTCAAATGTAAGCTGGGCGTGAACGACCGTGCCGTCCGGTCCGGGCACGACGAGATGGTTCTCAAAGCCGAAGGCCTTGCACAGCCATTCGATGGCGGCCGGCGCATTTCGATAGCGCATCGACGGAATGATCCTCGCCTGCCTGCTCTGCGTGTCCATGCTCGACCTCCTGCGATTGCTCGCTGAACAGATAAACTACGGCCGCGCGAAAAGGTTACGCTCGCGCAGGGGTGACCCCTGCTTTCACATTCAATGAAGTGAATGCTCAGCTCACGGGACGGCCGCTATCCACGCTGGCGCTCGTGAGATAGCGCGAGCCCATCGCCGCCAGCTTGCGTTCGCGCCAGCGGCGCAATTCGGCCGGCTTCAGCTTGAGCAGCCGCTCCAGACGTCGGGTGAGCGCCGCGCCGAGCAGATGGGCGGCTTCAGCGGGCGCAGTATGCGCTCCACCGGCCGGCTCCGGCACAATCTCGTCGATCAGTCCGAGCTCGAGCAAATCGGGCGCCGACAACTTCAGCGCCGTCGCCGCCGCCGCAACATTCTCCTCGCTCCCCGCGCGCCACAAAATCGCCGCGCATCCTTCCGGCGTGATCACCGAGTAACATGCGTTCTCCTGCATCAGCACCGCGTTGGCCACTCCAAGCGCCAGCGCGCCTCCCGAGCCGCCCTCGCCTATCACGCACGCAACGATGGGCACGGTCAGCCGCGCCATCAGTTCCAGGTTGCGAGCGATCGCCTCGATCTGCCCGCGCTCCTCCGCGCCAACCCCGGACTCTCCCCCCTGGGTGTCGATCAATGTGATTATCGGCAGCCCAAACCGCTCTGCCAGCTCATAAACGCGCGCCGCCTTGCGATAGCCCTCGGGCAGCGGCTTGCCGAAGTTGCGCTTGAGTCTCTCGGTGGTCGAGCGGCCCCGCTGATGACCCACGACGGCAACCGCGCGGCGCCCGAAATAGGCGAGCCCCGCCACGATCGCACCGTCGTCGGCGAAGCGCCGGTCCCCATGAATTTCGATAAAGTCGCGCATCAGCAAGTCGATATAATCGAGCGTCTGCGGCCGGCTCTGATGCCGCGCCAGGCGCACCCGGTCGATCGCGCTCGGCGGCTCGGTCCCCGGCGCCGCGGCTGTCGCGAGGTCAATTGCGCGACTTTTCGCGCCGCGCGCCTTATGTCCGTTCGAATCGCCCTTCAATCTGATTCACGCCTGCTGTGCAAGGAAAAAAATTTCTCGAAAATTGCCAAAGCATCCTGAGCGCCGCGCTCCGGGTCAAGCCACACGATCTCCGGCTCGCGGCGAAACCATGTCATTTGTCGCTTGGCCAGCCGCCGCGATTCCCGCTTGGCCATAGCCGCCGCATCGGCCAGCGTCATCTCGCCGCGGAGATGCGCCGCGATTTGCTTGTACCCGATCGTACTCAGCGGCGGCTTGTCCGGCGAGTGTCCCGCGTCGATGAGCGCGCGCACTTCCCCGACCAGCCCGGCCGCTACCATCGCATCGAAGCGCGCGTCGATCGCCGCATAGAGTCTTTTTCGCTCGACTTCGACACCCACGGTCAAAGTGTCGTAGCCATTGTCGGCAAAGCGATGGCGGCGTTGATGCGCCGAAATCGTTTCGCCCGTCAACTCGAAGACTTCCAGAGCCCGCACCACGCGGTACAGGTCGTTGGCGCCAATTCGATTCGCCGCCTCTGGATCGATCTCGCGCAGCTGCCGATGCAGATGCGCGACGCCGCGCTTTTCCGCCGTTTCTGCCAATCGATCGCGAATTTCCGCCGACGCAGCCGGCCCGCGAAAGATCCCGCCGCGGATCACGCGCAAATAAAGCCCGCTGCCGCCGACGACCAGCGGATTTCGCCCCCGCGCCGCGATCTCCTCGATGGCCGCGCGCGCAATTTGCGCGAACTCCGCGACGTCGAGCGGCTGGCCCGGATCGCGCACGTCGATAAGGTGATGCGGTACGCGGCGGCGATCCTCGGCTGACGGTTTCGCCGTGCCGAGATCCATCCCGCGATAAAACTGGCGCGAGTCGGCGTTGACTATCTCGCAGTTCGTGCGCTCCGCCACTTCCATCGCGAGCGCGGACTTGCCGGCTCCGGTCGGCCCGACAATAAAGCCGACCGCTATTCTCGCCGGTCGCCGCAACGCGCCAATCTCCAACAGCGACAAACTCATCGGCGAAACATCCGTTCGATTTGCCCGCGTCCGAACTGGATATGCACCGGGCGCCCGTGCGGACAGTTGGTCTTGAACTCGGTCCGATCCAGTTCGGCGAGCAGCGAATGGATTTCCGCCAGCTCGAGCACTCGCCCGACTCGAACCGAGCCGTGACACGCGAGCTGCTTGAGCCAATTCTCGAACCCGGCCTCGCCGCCGCCGCGAAAGCCGCTTTCGTTGTCGCCCATGCTCTCGATCATGTCGCCAAGCAGTTTCGCGCCGCCTTCGGGCCCGAACACCGCCGGCGCTCCCTTGAGCAGCAGGGTAGTCGGCCCGAACGGCTCTACATCGAAGCCCATCGCGCGAAGCTCGCTTAACGCGCCATGAACCTGCGGCGCGCGCGCGGGATTCAGCTCGACCGGCACCGGCGCGAGCATCGCCTGTGTGCGAATTCCGCCGTCGCGGAGTTCCCGGCGCAGCTTTTCGAACGTGACGCGCTCGTGCGCTGCGTGCTGATCGACCAGGATCAACCCCTCCTCGGTCTCGAGCGCAATGTACCCGGCGAAGATTTGTCCGATCACCCTGAGCTTCGAGTACATCGGGATTGGCGCGGGCGGATGCGCGGCCGCTGCCGCCGCGCCGCCGCTGCGCGCGTCGCGATCGTAGGCGAGGCTCAGCGGGCGCTGAAACGACGCCGGATTGGGCGCATCGGGCACGAGGCGCAGCGGCGCGTCGCCGCGCGGACTCGCGACCGAATCGCCGCGGACGCTGGGCGATTGGCGGGCGCGGGCATCCTCGCCCGGCGGCGCCATCGTGATGAGCCCCATCGCGGCGTCATCAGTGGATGGCGTAGGCGCCTCAGAGGCGCGCGCCGACGTGTCAACTAAAGTCGCAAGCGGCGCATTTTCCGTCTGATCCGCCAATCGGTCGCGAATCGCGCGATAAACGACGTCGAAAACCGCGCCGCCGTTGCGAAATCGCACCTCGGTCTTCATCGGATGCACGTTCACGTCAACATCCTCGTGCCGCATATCGACGAACAGCAACGCCGCCGGATGGCGGCCGCGCGGGACGAGCGTCTGGTAGGCCTGCTCGATGGCGCGAATCAACATTCGGTCGCGAACCGAGCGGCCGTTGACGAAGGTGAAGATCATTCTGCCGGTGGCAAACGACTCCTGGCTGGTTGCCGCCAGCCCTTGGGCGCGAATCCCGGGGCGATCGAGGTCGAACGCAAGCATCCGGGACGCGATCCTGGGACCGAAGACCTGGCGGAATCGCTCGAGCACCGAGTTGGCGCGCGGCAAATCGAAGATCGTGCGGCCGTCGGCGGACAGGCGAAACGCGATGTGATGGCTGGCGAGCGCGATGCGCTGAAAAGCCTCGGTGATCGCACCTTGCTCGGTGGCGACCGTCTTCAGGAACTTGAGCCGCGCCGGAGTGTTGAAGAACAGCCCGCGGACTTCGATGCGGGTTCCCGCCGCCATCGCGCAGGTCCGCGTATCCTCTATATTGCCGGCCTCGGCAGCGAGCTCGACACCGTGATCGTCGGCGGCGCGCCGCGTTTGCATCCGAAGATGCGACACGCTGGCGATCGAGGCGAGCGCCTCGCCGCGAAACCCCAGCGTACGAATCGCGCTCAAGTCGGCGGCGCTGCGAATCTTCGAAGTCGCATGACGCCGGAGCGAAAGGATCGCATCGGCGCGCGTCATACCGCACCCGTCGTCGGCGACGGCGATCAGCGCCGAGCCGCCGCCCAGAATCTCGACGCTTACCGAGCGAGCGCCCGCATCGAGCGAGTTCTCGATCAGCTCCTTGACGGCAGAGGCCGGCCGCTCGACGACTTCGCCCGCCGCAATCTGGCTGGCGACTTGCTCCGGCAATATGTGGACTATGTGCTCGGCCATCGCGGTCCGCGGCGCCGCAGCTTGTTCAAAGAAGTCTTCGGCGCAGCCAACTAGACATTGTAGCTTTCGGACCGGATACTCAAGCAACCGGCCGATGCGGGGAGAGGATGTGAGCACAGGCGAATGCCGCGACTCGGAGACCGGAACCGGCTTCGCTGGCGCGCAGCTGTCCGAGATCCTTCCTCCCCTCGCGTTGCTCGGCTCGTGAGGATGACAGAGGGGGGGCGGGTTGAAGATCGCGGCAGGTTTTGAAAAGCTCTCGGCCCGGCGAACTCGCCGGAGCACTTAAGCGATGAGAAAAGTTACGGCAATGCTCGGCGCGGCAATCCTGATGGCCGCAGGCGCGCCACCCGCGAACGCGGCGCCGATCAAGATCGGGGTCGGCGTGATTGGACCGATCTCGCCTCAGACCGAAGCCGACATCGACACCCTGGTCGGCACTCTGCCGAACGTGAAGGCGGTGCCGATCCAGCCGCCGGGCGGGGTCGATGCCTGCGTCAAGCGGTTCGTCGCAGGCGAGGCGGACGATCGGCTCGACGCGGTGATGGTGGTGAGCCTGCCGACCGAGTCCTTTCAATCGGAGCGCGACTCGAACGAAGCGCGATTCACCGGCGCCTACGAAATCTGGACGCTCAATCTTTCCACCCTGGCCGAGGACCGCCATCGCTTCACCTTCACCGACAGCGAGCCGGTAATCGGCGGCGCCGCGGCCTTCCTCGCGATGCCGGCACAGTTGTTCGCCGAGCGGGCCACCGGCAAGAAGCTCATCTCGAGCAATCAATGGCAGGCGTTCGAGGCGGTGCAGACGCGCGTCGAGGCCAAGCTGGTTGCGGCGACCAAGCTCTATCTGCAGACCGCGTCGATCCGCGACACTGGACCGCTGAATCCGCTCGACACGGCGAAAAATCTGCTCGACCGCGGCGACGGCGAGGACGCGATGGCGGTGTTCAAATCGGCGGGAATCAACAAGCCCGAAGTTCAGCGGATGATCGCCAACGCGCAGGGTCAGTTGCGGCGCAGTGCGGCCAATGCGCTGTTGGGGCGCACGCTCGGAGCGATGGCGGGCGGAAACGCAGGAGAGGCGCGGATTATCCTGGCCGACTATGAAAAAGCGCCGGCGGCCGAGAGCTCGCGTGCGGATTCGATTCGGCGGGTGCTGGCGGGGGTGCCAGATCGTCACGCCGAATCGATTTACGACGGTGTCATCAGGAGCGACGTGCCGGCGCTCGATCATGCAGCGTTCGTCGCGATGATCAAGCAGCTCTTCAGCGAGCAGACCGGCTCGATCCCCAACGAAGTGATCGTCAGCGCCAAGGACCTGACCGTCGAGGACAAGGACGCGCCGCAGGGACTCAAGGTGCAGCTCGACAGCTATGCGCAAGCGCTCGGGCGCAGCGCGTGGTTGATGGGCCTCAAGTGCGGATGCGACGCGGGCGCGGTGTTGACCGGAGAAGCGGTCGGCGCGGCGCTGCTCAAGGCGAAGTATTCACCCTCTTTCACGCGGCCGCACGTCGGGCTACCCTAGTGGGATTATCCAGGTTCGAACGGAAGACTCATGAGACATTGCGCATACTGCAAGAAGCAGCCGTCGGTCGGCAACAACGTCAGCCACGCCAACAACAAGACCAAGCGGCGCTGGAATCCCAACCTGCAGGAAGTGCGCGCCGAGATTAACGGCAAC
>Ga0187817_10001304_pt1 | contig 12094 bp, 7 predicted proteins | sample NC_wetland_sal_i_17_FD_132431 | JGI IMG/M metagenome (GOLD analysis project Ga0187817, IMG submission 132431) | Wetland sediment microbial communities from Neuse River Estuary, North Carolina, USA - SO4_2 | ecosystem: Environmental > Aquatic > Freshwater > Wetlands > Sediment | place: USA: North...
GAACTCGCCGACCATATACGGCGTGTTGCCCTCGCGGTCGCGCAGCGCGTCGATGGCGGCATACTGCGTGAACTCCGCTACGCAGGTGTAGGTGTTCACAGCCATCATCACTAAAGCGGCAACCACCTCGGGCGGCGCAACTGTATATCCCAAGCGCCATCCTGTCATGGCGAAACTCTTGGAGAATCCGTCGATGATCAGCGTGCGCTGGTGCATGCCCGGATAGCGAAGCATGGACAGATATTCGCCACCATAAATAATTCGCGCGTAGATTTCGTCGGAGAGCACCCACAGATCGTGCTTGACCGCGAGTTCAGCCAGTGCGCGCTGCACAGCGTCGGTATAGACGGTCCCCGTGGGATTGCCCGGAGAATTCGTGATCAGCATCCGCGTGCGCGGAGTGATCTTCGACGCGATTTCCGCTGGGTCCGGCTGGAAATGATTGCGGGCGGAAAGCGTGAACGGCACGGGCACCGCGCCCAAGCCCTGCGTGATCGAGGAATATCCGGGGAATCCGGGATCAGGATAAAGCACCTCGTCGCCGGGTTCGAGCAGGGCCATCATTCCGAGGAAAAGGGCAATCTTGCAGCCCGGGGCAAGCACGATGTTCGCCGGAGACACTTTGATGTTGCGCGTGCGCTCCAGGTACGCGGCAATCTCCTCGCGCAGCGCGGGCACGCCGGCTACCGCGCAGTAGCGATCTTTGCCGTCGGCCAGCGCTTTGGCAGCCGAGTCGATCACCGACTTGCCGGGATGAAAATCAGGCTCGCCCAGTTCCAGGTGGATGATCGAGCGGCCCTGGGCCTCCAGTTCCTTGGCTCGGGCGAAGACCGAGAGCGCGCCTTCCCCACTCATGACGGACATTCTCGAAGCAATCGATCGCATGGATCTCCGATTGAATTAAAGATGACGGCCTTACGACCCGACAACGGCCTACGTAGCCCCGGACGCATTCGTCCGGGCGGGCGGGCGAATGCCTTCGCCTCTGCGTATGTTCTCCGACCAAATCAAAACCGCGGTACGACTTAGCGTCTCGAACATCCTCACAGTCCTTTATACATGCCGCCATCAACCAGCACGGTCTGGCCTGTCACGTAAGAGGCGCGCTCCGACGCCAGCCAAACCACCGTATCGGCCAATTCACGCGGCTCGCCTAGCCGCTTCGTCGGTGCGTCGGCGGCCCAGCTATCGAAAATTTCCTGCTCACTTTTTCCCGAGGCGGCAGAGCGAGCCTTCGCCAATTCCTTCAGACGATCTGTCGCCGTGAAACCGGGACCAACATTGTTGACCAGGATTCCGTCTTTGCCGAATTCATTGGCGAGGCTCTTCACCAATCCGACAACGGCTGCACGCACCGCGTTCGAAAGCACGAGGTCGGCCACCGGCTGCTTGGTCGTGATCGATGTGATCGTAATAATGCGGCCCCAGCGTTTCTTCTGCATGTGCGGGATCACCTCGCGCGCGAAGTACACCGTACTCAGGAAGTTCAAGTCGAGCGCGTGCTGCCAGTCGTCGAGCGTGGCAGCGAGAAATCCCTTGGCCGGAGGTCCTCCGGCATTGGTCACGCAAATGTCGACGCTGCCGAACTTGCTCGCCACGGCGGCGACGAAGCGCGCGACCGCGGCTGGATCGCCTACATCAAACGCTTCGGCGAAAACTTCCACGTTGTGCTGCTTCCTGATTTTCTCCGCCGCCGCTTGCAGCGTCTGAGCATTGCGCGCGCACATGGCGACGCGGCACCCTTCGCCGGCGAAAGCTTCGGCGCAGGCCAGTCCAAGTCCCTGACTGGACGCGGCTACCAGGGCTACTCGGTTCTTCAGTCCCAAGTCCATAATTGAGTCAAAACGTTTGAATACGAATGCGGCATTATAAATGGTCCTACGTCGCGCTTTCCCTTGCCCGCGCGAATCCGCGCAATTACTCTGGAGGTCGTGAGGAAGCCATGAAACGGAACACCCGCCGTCCTGAAACCGCTGCCGTCCACGGAGCGGCCGACCTTGAAAAGAAGAACGGTCCGGTCGGCACGCCGATCTACCAGACCTCGACATTCCAGGTCACCGACAACGACGAGCAGCAGCGCGTCACCACCACCGACCGCTACTACACGCGCTGGGGAAATCCGACCAACACAGTGGCTGAGCAGGCCGTGGCCGCCATCGAGGGGGTTGAAGCGGCGCACACGTTCGCTTCCGGCATGGGCGCCATCACTACCACGATCCTGGCGTTTCTAAAGGCTGGGGACCACATCGTCGCGCAGCGCGACGTCTACGGCGGCGTCATGAAGTTCTTCTCGCAGTGGCTGCCGAAAATGGGGATCGAAACCACCTTCTTCGATACCAACAATTTTGAGCAGGCGGAGCACTCTATCCGCCCGAATACGCGGATGCTCTATCTCGAGTCGCCGACCAACCCTTCGCTGCGAGTGGTCGATGTGAAGAAGGCTGCGGCCCTAGCCCGGCAACACAAGCTGCTCAGCATGATCGACAGCACCTTCTGCACGCCCATCAACCAACGTCCGTCGGAGTACGGCATCGACCTGGTGATGCACTCCGGCACGAAATACTTGAGCGGCCATGCGGACCTCACCTGTGGCGTAGTGAGCGGACGGCAGGAACTGATGGATCAGATTTGGGAGACGCGCACGACGCTAGGCAACTGCATGGACCCACATGCCGCCTGGATGCTGATCCGCGGGCTGAAGACGCTGGCAGTCCGGGTGGCGCGGCAGAACGAGAATGCAATGCGTGTGGCCGAATTCCTGGAGCAGCATGCGAAGGTGAAGCGGGTGCATTATCCGTTTCTCCAAAGCCATCCGCACCACGCTATAGCGCGCGAGCAGATGAGCGGCGGCGGCGGCATGGTCACGTTCGAAGTCGAGGGCACAGGCGAGGACGCGTGCCGGGTCAGCGAGGCGATGCGCCTGTTCACGCTGGCGACGAGCCTGGGCGGTGTGGAGTCGTTGGTGTCGATCCCGGTGCTGACCTCGCACGCCATGATCTCCGCCGAGCAGCGCGCCGAGATGGGCGTGACCGAGCAGATGGTGCGGCTGTCAGTGGGAATTGAGAATGTGGACGATCTGATCGCCGATCTGGAGCGTGCCCTGCAGGCTGTAGGGAGCCGGCAGACGGTGACGATGGGGTGACCTGCGGGAGTACAATACCCGCAGATTCGCCCTTCGCTTCGGAGGCGTGCCGTGACTAGACCTGTTTTTCTCTCCATTATCCTGCTCATCTGCGTGCTTCCCGTCCGCGCTCAGATTAAGGACGCATATACCCCTGGAGTCCCCCCTCCGCCTGCCTCCATGGACGCGGATCACGGGAAGACGGCACCGGACGAACCGAAGTTGCAGCATCGCATTGACCTAGTGGAACTGCAGCGGGAAGCCGACGACCTGGCGCGCACCGCACAAACTATTCCCTCCGATGTGGCCGATGTCCGTCGAGGCACGCTGCCAAAAGACATCATTCAGAAACTGAAGCAGATTGAGAAGCTTTCGAAGCGGCTGAGGAGCGAACTGAATCCCTAGAAGATCCCCTTTTGGCGCCAGCCGGTGAGCGTGAGCATTTCTAGTCGTCGGCGCCGCAAAAAGAAACCCGGCCTCTTGCGAGGCCGGGTTCGTTGTTTCGTTGAAGCGGAACGCTAGAAGATGAACTTCAAGCTGAACTGCAAGATGCGGGCCAAGTGCGCGTTTGCAATCTCGCCAAAGCCGGAACCACCATAAGCAATCGTGGTGCCGCCGGCGGTTGCTCCGATGCCGGAGAGGGAGAACTGGGTGTGGTTGAAAACGTTGAAGCCCTCGGCGCGGAACTCAAAGTGCATCCCTTCCCTAACAGGGATCTGTTTGAACAGTCCCATATCGAAGGAGAGACGGGAAGGATTGCGCACGTCATTGCGCCCCGCGTCCCCGAAGGAGAGGCCTTGCGGTGTAACGAAGGCGGCTGGGTTGATGCCGTACTTGGCATATGAGGCAGTTTGACCACCCGGCGGGATGTTGCTGCTCGGGCTGCTGATCAGATCGGGGAATGAGCCCGTACCGGTGGCATTGCCCACGCCAGCATTATCTCCGTACGTCGTCGCGTTCGTCACGGTAATGGGTACTCCCGTAGAGAACGACTCGATACCGGACCATTCCCACCCTCCGAGCACGGCATTTGACACACGGTTTTTCTTGAACGAGGGGAGATCGTAAACCCAACTGGCGGTGAGCAAATGCCTCTGGTCAAAGTTGGAACTGGCCCGGGTCAGGCCGGGGTTGTAGGAATTGACGAAGGTAAGGTCATAACGATCGGACGAATCATCGATCGAATGGCTGTAAGTGTAAGCGGCAGTCAGGTTCAACTTCCCAATGCTCTTCCGAGCGGAAGCCTGGAGAGCGTTGTAGTTGGAATTCGCCACATTCTCCAAACGCGTGATGGTGTGAATACCGAGGAAGGGCCGATAATAGTCGGCGCTATTTCCGCAGGCGGTTTGCAGGTTGATCGCCACCTGACCGGTGTACGTCTTCCCATTGACTACGCCGCTGACGTCTGGAAGACCGATGTTCTGTAAGGTATTGCAGTCGGCGGCCGTAACCGGCTGCCCGGCTTGATACGGATTTTGCGACGCCGGGGTTGGGTACAACTGGTTCAGGTCGCGTTGCAAGCCGAGATGGGTTCCCTTGCTGCCGACGTAGGAAACAGTCATCACGCTGTGGCCCGCGAATTCGTGTTGAATGTCGAAATGCCACTGCTGCATGTACGGCCAAATGGCTTTGTTGGGAATCGAGAGGAAGCTCAACGGAGGAACTGGAGCCAGGCCTCCGCTCGATGCCCCGATATTGTTGTAACCCTGAATGTTGGTCTGCGTGGCGCTCTGCAAAAGCGGCGAAGTCTGGCCTTCCATTCCTTCGGTGTCGGCTTCGTTTCCGTTGGCGTGTTCATAGAAGACGCCATAGCCGCCACGGATAGCGGTTCTGCCGTCGCCGAAAAGGTCGTAGGCAAAGCCGATACGAGGCGCCGGGTTGAACAGATGTCCCTGCAAGCAGCCGGCGTGAGAGTTGCCGCCGACGACCGCAGAAAATCCATCGAAGGTGTAGTTTCCGCCCGAGCCGCCGCACTGCACCAAGCCGAGCAGCGGGTTGCCGCCCGTAATTGTACCCGGTGAGCACGTCGTCGAATTAGCCGGGCAGAGGACGGGAGCGTTGGCAATACCGGCGGTGTAAACGGCCGGATCCCAGTTGTAAGCATGGTGATAGCGGTCGCGATAGGTTCCGAACATGCTCAGGCGCAGTCCGAGGTTGAGAGTTAGGCGGTCGGTGACGCGCCAGTCGTCCTGGAAATAAGGCTCGACGATCTTGTAGCGGTTGTAGAACTTCAACTGGTTGCTGCCTTGGGCAAAGCTTGCGATGTTGCCCAGCAGCATGTCGGCGAAGGCATTGCCGGTACCGAGCGGTGCCGGGGGTGTGCCGACCAGGACGCTGCTCGAGACTCTGGCGAAGGTGAGAGAACCGTTCACCTGCACGCTGCTTAACTCGTTCTTCTGGGCCGCGACCAAATAAGCACCGAACGTGAGGTTGTGCCGTCCGATGATTTTGGTCATATTGTCGCGGTAGGTGTAGGTGGGGTTGGAATTGTAGGCACCCTCGGGCCAGATGCCCTCCGGATCCTGGCCGAAACCGCCCCCATAAACATAGGTTCCCGCTCCCACGTTGATGGCCGGCAGTTTCCCCCCGGCACCGTTGTTATAGATGTAGCCCATGCTAAAGCCTGGGGCTTGGGAAAGCTGCCAGTAGCCCTGTGACTTGAACGAAATGTGATCGGTGGTATAGCTGGCGACGAATTCGTTGAGCAGTGTCGGCGAGATCGTGCTGGTCAGACGCGCGACCATGCTGATTCCCGGACCAGTAAAGAACGTTTGGCTGGTATTGAAATTGGCTGTATCCCAGATTGAGCCGGGCTCGAGCGTTGTCCACGAATCGTGAATATATCGGAAGGTTACGCGATTGTGATCGGTGATGTTGTGATCGACGCGGAACAATTCCTCGCGCCAGTTTGTGGGCAAGGTTGTACTCGTGTTGTAGAACGACTGGCCTGCCACATTTACTGTGGGTGAAGGGATCAGCGGCAGCAGAGCCAGGGCAGTTGCAGTGGGCGTTATCTTGTTGCCCGGAAAGGGTAAACCCGTGGCTGGGTTGATCGGACAATCGGCCATCGGATTCGCACTAGCGGCCGAATTCGTGTTGGGACAGACGTCAGAAAAATCGCCGGTGCGCTCGTTGCTGTACGGTACAGGCACGGCGTAGCTCTGGGGAAGCCGATCTCGCCGCCACTCCTGCGACCAGAAAAAGAACGTCTTATCTTTCTTGTTATTGTAAGCGCCCGGAATATACACCGGTCCGCCGAAGGTATAGCCGTAGTCGTTCTTCTTGTAGGCAGGTGTAGCCGCAGGATACCCGTTGGCCACGGTATCGAAGTAGTTTTTTGCATTGAAGAAATTGTTGCGCACGAATTCGTAGGCGTCGCCGTGGAACTTATTCGTGCCGCCCTTGGTTTCGACCTCGACCGTGCCGGAGCCGTTGCGGCCGTACTGCGCGCCATAATTGGACGTGAGCACCTTGAATTCAGCGATGGCGTCAACGCTGGGATAGACGTTCAGGGTGCCATTACTGCCGTTGTCCATGTTGTCGCCGCCGTCGAGCTCCCAGTTGTTGTACTCGGTGCGGCCGCCGTTCATGCTGAACGCGACGCTGCCGTTGATGCCGGCCTGCGGCTCATCCATGCCGGTCTGGTTGCTTACGCCGGGAACCAGCGTGACCAGCGTAGTGAAGTTTCGACCATTGAGTTCGAGTTGCGTGATTTCTTTTCCGGTGACCGTGCCGGCGAGTTCGGAAGATTGCGTCTCGACTTGGGCCACGTTACTGCCTTCAACCACAACTTCCGTGCTGATGGCGCCTACTTCGAGGGTGACGTCGACGCGGGCTTTTTCCCCCACGTCCAGCACCACGCCCTTGGCCTGATATTTCTTAAAGCCGGTGGCGGTGACGATGATGTTGTAGTTGCCGGGCTGCAGCGCGGACTCGTTGTACTCGCCAGTGGAGTTGGTGGACATCTGGCGGGTAATGCCACGCTCGGGACTGGTGACGACGACGGTGGCGCCGGCGATGGCGGCTCCGGAAGAATCTTTCACCGTGCCGGTAATCGAGCCGGTTTGAGCCCAGGCGGCTCCGCAGAAGCTTACGAACAATATGATCCCTAGCAGCGCTCGATGCGATTTCATGGTCACGCTCTCCCGATAGCGCGGGCTTGGCCCGGCGCGAGTTCAATTGACTTGCCGTACCGAGCCCAAGGGGCCCGGAACATCACTTCCAGAACCGACACTTTGCCCCTGGTGGATTGAGACCCAGAGAGGGGTTATTAAAACGTATGAATAGTGCTTTTATGCGATGTCATCTGTCAAGAAAAAAGCGACATCTCTGTGCGCAGGATCACACACATTTCTGCAAACTCGATACGCGCTTCGAGAAAATCTGATCCGTGAGCCGCCCGGCTCCATCGGCTCAGAGCAGGTTGCGCGTCGACTCGCGCACTACCAACTCCGGGGCCACCTTGCGGTGCGTGGCTGTGATTTCCCGCTTCTCCAGCACGCCATTGATGCCGTCGACCACGATTCCCACCGCCGACGCACCCATGGCTTCCATGGGCTGGCGCACGGTGGTGAGCGACGGAGTGTACAGAGCCGAGGTCGCGATGTCGTCAAAACCGATCACCGAGCATTGCTCGGGAACCCGCACTCCAGCCCGATTGAGCGCGCGGATCGCGCCGAAGGCGCTCATGTCGTCAAAGGCCAGCAACGCGGTGAAGGGACGCTTCTGCTTGATCAGTTCCTCGGTGAGCTTGTGTCCCGATTCGAAGCTCGACATGGGATCGCGCGACTCCGGCAATTCCATGATGAGGCGGGAATCGAGCTCCAGCCCGCACTCTTTGGCGCAGTTGCGAATGCCCCGCCAGCGCGGAGAGCTGTCCGTGAGCGCCTTGGGCCCGCGGATGAATGCGATCTTGCGGTGCCCGAGAGAATGCAGATGTTCGAGCGCCAGGTAGCCCCCGACTTCGTTGTCGACGATGATCGAGCTGATCGTGTCGGTCTTCAGCTCGCAGCCGATCATCGCGGTGGGAATGCTGCTCTTCTCCAGATCGCCAAGCAGGTTGATGTCGAGGAAAAGCCAGTTAGCCAGCACGATCAGGGCTTCAATGCGGCGGTCGAGCAGCATCTCAAGATAGCGCTCGAAGCGGCTGCGCTCGTTGTGCACGTCGGTCAGAATCGGAAGATACGACGACTGGTAGAGCGTGTTTTCAATGCCCCGCAGCACTAGCGTGCAGTAGGGATCGGTCATGTCGAAAACCATGACCCCGACGGTGTGGCTGCGCTTGCTGCGCAGCGACCGGGCGAATTGGTTGGGACGGTAGCCGAGTTTCTGCGCCGCGCGCTCGATGCGCTTCTTGGTGACCGCCGGAATGTAGCGTGCCAGAGGTGCGTTGTTCAGCACGATTGACACCGTGGTCGAGGAAAACCCGCTTTCCTTCGCCACGTCACGAATGGTCACCATCGCAGCCTTTGCGCCGGAAGGGAGAGGCGCCGCAAAGAAATTCCTAGTGCACCTTCACACATAGCGTTGCCGCTTGTATTGAAAGCGTACACTGGCGGACACTACAGCAGAGACTAATACCAGTGTCAAGCGCACGAATCACATCGCTAGGTTTCGTTTTGCTTCTGCTGGTGGAGATGGCAACCGCCAATCCGCCGCGGCAAACCTCGTCCCCCCACGCGGGACAGGAACACAGTGGCGTGGCGGCAGGCCCCTCCGCGAATGCCGATCCGGCAAAGCTTTTTCAGCATGGGCAGGATGCGCTCACTCACGGCCAGTTGGACGACGCGGAGCGCGATTTCCGTGCCGTTCTGCAGATCGATCCGCAAGCGGGTGGGGCCTACGCGAACCTGGGTGTGGTCTATATGCGGCGCAAGCAATGGGGCAAGGCCCTCGAAGCATTGCAAAAAGCGGAGCACCTGATGCCGCAGGTCGCCGGAATCCGGCTCAACATTGGACTCGCCTACTATCGTCAGAATGAATTCCTGAAGGCGATCCCAGCCTTCGAGTCGGTGGTGCGCGATCAACCCGACGCCCTGCAGCCTCGCTATCTGCTGGGACTATGCTATTTTTTCGCCGAGCGCTGGGGCGACGCCGCCACCACCCTGGAACCGCTCTGGGCGCAGGAATCGGGGCAACTGCCGTATCTGTACGTACTTTCGAACGCGGCTCACCGGGCCGGGCAAAAGGAACTCGACGACCGGGCTGCCGCGCAACTGGTTAAGTTAGGCGACGGCTCACCTGCGTACCATCTCTTCGTGGGGAAATACCATTTGAATCTTGAGCAGTACGATGCCGCCCTGGCGGAATTTCAGGCGGCGGCGCAAGCGGATCCCAATTTTCCCTTCGTGCATTTCAACCTGGGCTACGCCCATCTGAAGAAGCAGGAGTATCCGCAGGCGCGTGATGAATTCTTGAAAGATGCTGCGGTCGAACCCGATCTGGCCCTCGACTACGACCAACTGGGCGATGTCTACTGGCTGATGCAGGACGACAAAAACGCCGAGAAGAGCTATCGCGATGCGCTGCGACATGATCCCCGGCTGGTCAATCCTCATCTCGGGCTGGCGAAAATCTATCAGCGCGAGGGAAAATATTCGGCTGCCCTGGTCGAGATCGAAGCGGCGGGCAAACTCGATCCGGAGCGCACCGACGTTCACTACGTCCATGGACAGGTGCTGCTCCACCTGGGACGCAAGGCCGAAGCGAAGAAGGAACTGGAAGCGGCGGTGCGCATCGACAATGAACACCGCTCCGCCCGCGAAAAGCAGATGGACACGGGAACCGTGCCTTCTCCCGAGCTTCTGCAGGACCCGCAGTGATAAACTCAGCGCATGTAGAGACGTTGCTTGCAACGTCTCTTTCTCCCGCAAACCCGACCGCAATTAGCCGTTCTGCCAGGAGGTACGAATCATGAAACGCATCCTGAAAATCATCGCCATCGTCGTTGCCGTGCTCATCGTCATCGCCATCGCGATTCCGTTCTTTGTCGACGCAAACACGTTCCGGCCGAAACTGGAGACCGAACTTACAGATGCTCTGGGCCGGCAGGTCAAGGTGGGCAATCTCTCGCTCTCGCTGCTCTCCGGCAGCGTATCGGCCGACGACATCTCCATCGCCGACGATCCGGCGTTCAGCAAGTCGCCCTTCGTTCAGGCGAAATCGTTCAAGGTGGGCGTGGAGCTCATGCCGCTCATTTTTTCCAAGCAGCTGAACGTGACCGAACTGACCCTGAACCAGCCGGAGATCAGCCTGGTGCGATCCGAGAACGGCGAGAAATGGAATTTCTCCAGCCTGGGCGGAAAAAATACATCCGCGCCGAAACCCGCCGCTTCGTCCTCGGGGAATCTGAATTTGTCGGTAGCGAAGTTGAACGTGAATGACGGGCGGCTGACCGTGTCGCGCGCGGGCTCAGAAGAGAAACCTCATGTTTATGGTAAAGTTAATATTGAAGTTACAAACTTCTCCTTCACGTCGTCCTTCCCGTTCCAAATGACGGCGCAGTTGCCGGCCGACGGGAGCCTGAAGCTGGAAGGCAAATCTGGACCAATCGACGCCAACAACGCCGCCGAGACTCCGCTCGACGCCAAGGTCACGATCCAAAAGATGAATCTGGCGGCTTCCGGATTTATTGATCCCGCAGCCGGGATCTCTGGCATCGCCGACTACGAGGGAACCGTTACCTCTGACGGCCACGAGGCGAAAACCCAAGGCAAGCTGACAGCCACGAATTTACAGGTCGTCAAGAAGGGATCGCCGGCGGGCAGACCTGTCGAGGTGACCTATACCGTTGTGCACAATCTCGCCAAACAGACGGGCGATATTCCGAAGTGCGAGATTGCCATGGGCAAAGCGGTCGCGCATCTGACCGGAACCTATGATGCTCACGGCAAAGTGACGTCCATCAATCTGAAACTCAACGGACAGGGCATGCCCGTCGACGATCTCGAGGCCATGCTGCCGGCTCTGGGCGTGATATTACCTCCGAAGGCAACTCTGAAAGGCGGCACTCTCGCAACCACCATGGATGTAAGCGGCCCAGTTGATAAGTTGGTTACGGTAGGAAACGTGAAGCTGGAAAACTCCACGCTCGCGAATTTCGACCTGGGCTCCAAACTCTCCGCCATTTCCGCGCTGGCGGGTAAGAAAACCGGCAGTGACACCACGATTCAGAATTTCAGTTCCGATGTGCGCGTGGCGCCCGAGGGCACGAAGGCCGACAACATCAATCTCAACGTGCCATCGATCGGAGTCGTCACTGGGGCGGGCACGGTCAGTCCGGCCAACGAACTCGCCTTCAAGATGAACGCCGCAGTCGGAGGCATGGGCATCCCCTTCGGCGTCACGGGGACCACCTCCGATCCCAAGTTTTCTCCTGACGTGAAAGGCATCGCCACCGGCCTGCTGAAAGGCCTCACTCAGGGCAACGGGAAACAGCAGAATCCCGTCAACAGCGTGATGGGACTCTTCAACAAAAAGAAGCCGCAATAAGGATTTCACTGCGAAGAACCGTGAACCATATAAGAGCCACGTCCCCTGGCGTGGCTTTTCCCTTTACACATCAAAGCAATCGTAGAGACGTAGCTTGCTACGTCTCCCTCGCCAGCACGTCGGACGCCGGAAGCAGAGACATTGCAAGCAACGTCTCTACGACACGTATTTACTAACAAGAACAATTGTTTTATTATAGAGAAATGGCAACTGGCGTAACGGACACAATTTCCGAAGGCTTAGGACGGTATTCGATCGGCGAAAAACTGCGTTCCATGAGGCTGCGCAAGAGCATGGGCCTGGTCGAATTGGGCAAACATACCGGGCTCTCGGCGGCGTTGCTCTCGAAACTGGAGAGGGGAAAGTTGTTTCCTACTTTGCCCACACTCTTGCGCATCGCCATGGTGTTTGGCGTCGGTCTCGACTATTTCTTCTCCGACGAACGCAAGCGCCGGGTGGTCGGGGTGGTGCGGAAGGGCGATC
>Ga0187817_10001305_pt1 | contig 12093 bp, 11 predicted proteins | sample NC_wetland_sal_i_17_FD_132431 | JGI IMG/M metagenome (GOLD analysis project Ga0187817, IMG submission 132431) | Wetland sediment microbial communities from Neuse River Estuary, North Carolina, USA - SO4_2 | ecosystem: Environmental > Aquatic > Freshwater > Wetlands > Sediment | place: USA...
TCTGTTGGTTTACTGCCAATCGAGAAACCTCTTCGTCCCCGGTTTCGCCGATATTATTGCTGACACGCTCTCGCATGAGATCGGACTCGCTTAGAGGCTGGCTCAAACTGCCTTGTCCCACGAACATTGCGCTGGCTTGGCCGATTCCTGACAGCGATCTGACCAGGACGTTCTTCCCCGTGTTCTTACCCGAAACTTTTCCTTTCAGCGGCCGCAAGTCCAAATCTGTCGCGGCAGCCTCGATGGGAACGGATGCGCCGTCTGGCATCAGCAGAGAATCAAACTGGAGGTCCACATACCCTGACCGGTTTGCGTCCCTGATGTGGCCGACCGCTTTAGCCCCAGCAGGAACAATGATTTCTCCATCGCGCTCGTAGTTGTACTCGATCACCGCAAGAACTGGGGCCCGGACAGCCGTGCTTGCCGCTGATTCCAAGCGGGCCCGTAAGCGCGTGCCGGTGGCCAAGCCCAATCCCAGGGGAGGCGCTGCGTCATTGAGAGTCTGAAAACCGGCAGCGCCGACTGAGGCCTTTCGCACGTACATTAACGAAGACTTCTCCATGGCCTCGCGCTCTGCCTTACCCACGTCGGAAGTCTCAGCACTCGAGCCCGGCTGGTAGGGCGGCGCTTGCCATGCCTGTTCTCCAAAAGGTGGTGTCGAACCAAGCGTTCCCGCTCCGTTAGCTTGCCCTGTCTGCGAAGCATGCGATGCCGAACGAATTACCGTTCGCTGCAGGTCGCGTTCGTTTAGGAATCCTTGGTGCGTTTCCTTCGCGGCGGGGCGTCCGGAGTCGGTTATCGGGAACAGACTCTTGTCGTTGCTCTCGGTGCCGGCTTGCCCCGACGACTCGCCGTTAGTGTTTGTACCATGACTCTTTACCTTCTCTGGCTCACCTCGATGGGGCATGGAGATAGCGACAAAGATCAGAAGCGCCGTCACGATCGCTCCTGCGCCGATGATCACGAATCGGTTCTGTTGGATCTGTTGCCTGGCTCTCTGCTTGGTTCTAGTTGCAAACTCCGGCAAAGGGGCCGGTGCGAGCGGAGGGATAAGGACGCTGTTGAGGATTTCGTTTCCGTCTGGCTCCTGCATTAATCCGACGTTGCCGTCGTCACTGTGTCCGTTCGGGCGAGTCACTTTGTACCTCCTGCTACCGGAGAAACAAACGCAATCGGTGCCAAGACTGGACGATCGACCTCCTCCGCTTGGGCAACCGCCAGTGATAACCTTTCGGTTGATTCCTTGAAGCTGGGCCGTTCGAACACGACCACTCCATCGGCCCTGGCGCCAGGTCCGAGCCTGCGAGTGGTCATCCAGTAATCTTTGATCGCAACTGGTTCGGCTTTGATCGCCTTCCGATGCTTGTCTCTCGATGTCCCGGCAAGCTGTATTTGTGGTGGCAGCACCTCGATGGTTCTCGCGGAAGCGTTAAGAACGGCAAAAGGTACGGCCATCTGCTGCTCCTTTTCCGTCGTCTGTCCTACCGCAACCCGCAACAGTCTGCCTTCCCAATGCGGATTTTCAAGCTGTTGCGCCTTCAGCAGTTGTTGCTCTTGGTTGGTAGGTTTCTCTGGGGGAGGGTTGGCGGGTGGGTCTTCAGGCGCAATATTCTTTGTTTCGCCGACCACAAGGCTGGGATGATCTGAAGTGATCAGAAAACTGTGCGGCCGCTCGCAGTTAAGGACATAATCGACTACTTCGCTATGGTCTGATTTTCCTTGGCTCACCAGGCCAAGTGAGATTTCATGGCCGCCTTTGGTCGTAATCAGAGCATTGGTTTGAGCGGGCTTGGCAGTCGTTGCTTTAAAAAACACGAGCTGCGGCTCGGCTTCGGAGTGTTCGGCCTTAAAAGCTCCCGGATCGCCCAGGACAACAGAGCTAACTTCCTCCAACACTCGCACCGAGCTGACATATCCGGGCCGCACGTGCAGGACCACGACCTGTTCCGGGTCAATACTCAAGTTCACGATTCGGGCTTGCGGCAACTCGGTTTGCGCCGTCGCGATGTGGAAAGGCAGCAAACTAATCGTTATCAGATGCACCAAACTCAAACATTTGTTCATCTCACATCTCTTTTCTGAGCGGTGTTCGTGCTTTCTCGTTCCATCCCCGCTTCTCTAAGGTAAGTTGCTCTAATTGTTGAGACGTACGCGACGACCTCGGAATTTCGGTAAGCAAGGCCTCTCCTGCCGATCGTGTCTTCGCCGGCGTAGTAAGCGCCAGCCACGAGCCTGAGATCGTTATGAAACCGTCGCATCAACCAAGCGAGATAGCGCACTCCAGCCGAGACGTTTTGGTCGAGATCGCAGCGGTCGGTCACGCCCAGCCGCCTGGCGGTGGCGGGCATCAACTGCATTAGGCCCATCGCGCCTTTCGGAGAGATCGCACAAGGCTGCCAGTTCGATTCGCGCACGACAATGGCACGTGCCAGCGCAATGGGCACCCGATAGTGTTGCGCGTAGGCCGTGACGTAGTACTCAGCTTCAATCCGTTTTGGTGCCCTACCCGACTGCGACCAGCAGATCGAGATAGTGCAAAGCATTTGCGCCACGATGAGTACCGATTTCATGCTGCATTCCCTCGCAGGGCTTCGGCGCTATACTTCTGCGCGTCGTAAATCAGGCTGGCAAAGCCGTCGCGGAGAAGCAGCTTGCGCTGGTCGGCCTCGGTCTTGGCCAGCAAGGGCAGCAGAATGTCCCTCATCTCCGCCGTAATCTGTTCAGTCCCGAGAACTTTCAGCGCCTGCGCGAGATCGAGAATTTCCGAGACGGACGGTGGTTTTTCCAGGCTCCAGCCGCGCAAAGCCTTCGCAAGTCCAGCCATGCCCGCATGGAACTCGCGGCTGGAGTCCGGCGTTCTCAGCGCAACAATTTCTGCCTCCCGTTCGGCAGTAGGGTGTTCAACACGCAGATAAAAACTGCGCCGGCGCAGAGGATCGCCGATGCGCCGCTCCTCGTTGGATGTGAGTACAACGAAGGGAATGCTCCTGGCTCGAATCGTTCCGAGTTTCGGAATGCTCAGCTGCCAAACACTCAGGAGTTCCAACAACGTGGCTTCAAATGCGTGGTCTACTTTGTCTAGCTCGTCAATTAGCAAAACACAGGACTTTTCGTACTGGAGAGCGCGCAACAAAGGACCGGCGCTGAAAAACTGCTGCCCATGCAATTCGGTCTGCAGGGACTCCCAATCGACGCGGCTGGATCTCGCCCTCAACTCGACGCATAGCCTCTGCAGCGGCTCGTCAAATTTCCCAATGGCTTTCTCTTCGTTAACGCCTTCGTAGCACTGGAGGCGCTCGACACTTGTATTTGCAGCCTCGGCAACCGCATATGCGAGTTGCGTCTTGCCGCTGCCCGCCGGCCCTTCCAGCAGAACTGGTTTATGCAGCTTGGCCGCTAGAAAGACCGTTGTTGTTGCTATCGAATCGGCAATATAGCCAGTAGCGCGAAGACCTTCACCTAGCTGCCCAAGCGATGAAAACACTTTTGACTCCTAAAGTCCAAAACGGTTCCGACGTCCTGAGTATCAGGGAACCTAACCCCGAACGAAATTTCGGTCAAATCCGCCGGTGCGACCAGGCGTGAGAACGGAAATACCGGCTTTTGGGGCTTTTGACCGAAAAGAAAAACCGATGTAAAAGGCATCGGCAGCGGGCCACGCGGGCCGTGATCTGCTTGCGAGTGCAAGGAGTAAGCGATGGCAACCAGCCAACATTCACATCTGTCAGTCGTACCTGAGACCGACCGGCGACAGCGGCCAGGGCAATCGGACGACGTCTTCGAACCACTCTTGGACTGTAAGGAAGCTGCAGGGCTTCTCAGGATTCACCCCAAGACGCTGCGCACCAAAGCCCGTCGCGGCATCATTCCGGCCGTTCAGGTCGGCAGACTGTGGAGGTTTCGGGCCTCGGCCCTTAACCAATGGCTCGATGAGATGGCAGGCTGAGGAACTCGCGTGGCAAATGTCTCTCGACCGTTCTGCAGTCCTGAACTATTCTGGACTGGGCTGTCAGTGCCGTTTAAACAAAGGAGGAATTTTGTTTAGACGGACACGCTACCAACAAGGGAGTCTCAGGCTCGAAGAACGGAAGAGAGGTTCTGCAGTATGGGTGTACCGGTGGTGGGAAAACGACATCACGGGAAAGCCAGTACGTCGCAAGGTGCAGTTAGGTTGTTTGGAACGATATCCAAACGAATCAGCAGCCTGCGCGGCAGCAGACGCTCTTCGGTTAACAATCAACAATCAATCCAAGCGCAAGAACCTGCGGAAAACAACCGTGAACACTCTTTGGGAGCACTACTGTCGAGAGGAGTTGCCCCTCAAGGAGATATCCACACAAGATGCATATCTGGTGTATGCCAAGAATTGGATTCTGCCGCGATGGGGAAACCTCTTTTTGGAGGACGTGAAGACTATCGAGGTGGAGCGCTGGCTACGAGCGGCAGAAGTTACGGACGGGACCAAAGCCAAGATCAAGTGCATTATGTCGGCCGTGTTCTCGCATGCCGTTCGCTGGGAGTTCTGTGGCCACAATCCAATTTCATCGGGAATACCGGTTGGAACGGGGGGACAGAGAGGCCCAAGTACTGGCGTGCGCGTCAGTGCGAAGCGTCAGAAGTCTCCGCTAGTCCTTTCACCGGAAGAGGTCAAACTCGGTCTGTCGCAACTGGAATTTCGCGACCAGATTCTCGTGTTTCTGGACGGTGCCTTGGGAATCCGTCAAGGCGAACTCGGGGCACTGCGCTGGCTAGACTGCGACTTCGACAACATGAATTTCAGTGTGCAACATTCCTACTACTGGCGTCGGGGTGGACACCTGAAAGGCACAAAAACTGAAGCGTCTGCAAAGCTATTGCCGATGCATTCCGAGTCTGAAGGAGGCCTTGCTGGAGTGGAGGTCACTAAGTCTCTACACCCAGCCGGGCGATTTCGTCTTCGCTTCGGAAAGACTGAAGGGGAGCAAACCGCTCGACTTGGCTTCGGTGTTGAAGAAGAAGATCCAACCGGCCTTCAAGAAAATCGGCATCATCGGCGTGGGCTGGCACACTTTCCGGCACACGGTGGGGACCATGCTGGCCGAGATGGGCGAACACCAACTCATGATCCGCGACTACCTGCGTCACAGCGACCTGCACGTGACCAACAAGTATCTTCAGGCAACCACCAGGAGCAAACGTTTAGCGCAGGGAAAGCTCGTGGATGCAATCTTGCCTGGGGGTGTGTTGTCGGGAAGCAAATCAAACCTAGTCCACTAGTTCCCGATCTCGCTCCTACCGGTTGTTGGGGTGGGAGGAGAATGCTGATCGGGAGGGGTGCAAAAGCTTATTGGACCCAAACGGACCCAGATTGTTTTTCGGGGTTCTCTGTAAACCATTCAAAAGAATGGCGGGGACGACGGGACTCGAACCCGCGGCCTCTGCCGTGACAGGGCAGCGTTCTAACCAACTGAACTACGTCCCCGGTTTTGATTACCGGAATTGCCGAACTGGTGGGCAGTGCAGGACTCGAACCTGCGACCTCCTGCTTGTAAGGCAGGCGCTCTAACCAACTGAGCTAACCGCCCCTCGCTCCCGATTAAACGATGCCAAAATCAAGCGGGAGCTGCGCGAAAGATCGAGGGGCATCCGCACGAAGAACAATTGCAGTATAAGGGACTGCGGAAACATCGGTCAAACTTCGATAGGAGCATTTTAACCATTCGTGTTGACCGCTAGCGTCCCTGCTAAACTGGCGCGGTGCGCCGCCTGATCATCAATGCCGACGACTTTGGCCTCACTCGCGGAGTCAATCGGGCCATCATCGAAGCCCACGAACGGGGAGTGGCAACCTCTGCCACCCTCATGGCCAATGGCCCCGCTTTCGATCATGCGGTCCAGCTTGCAAAATCAGCTCCCCGACTGAGCGTCGGCTGCCACGTGGTGCTGGTGGACGGCGCCCCGGTGCTGGAAGAACGCCAGATTCCGAGTCTGATTGGCAAACATCCCCGCCAATTTGAAGAAAGCTTGACTGCGGTCGCGTTGCGCGCGGTACGCAGCCGCCTGAAGGCCGATGAGTTGGAAGCAGAAATCACCGCACAAATCCGCAAGCTGCAATCTGCCGGAATTCATGTATCTCACCTCGATGCCCACAAACATATTCATATTCTTCCCCAGGTCCTGCGGCCTTTGCTGCGGGCAGCTCGTGCCTGCGGCGTGCGTGCGGTGCGCAATCCCTTCGGCCCGCTTCGTCTCTCTTTGCTGACGGAGCGCCCGAGGCTATGGAAGCAATACAGCAAAGTGAAGGTGCTGCAAAGCCTGGCGGGAAAATTCCGGCGAGCCGCGGCCGAAGCCGGCACAATAACTACGGATGGCACGGTCGGGATTGTCGCAACCGGCAGCCTCGACGATCGTCTATTCCGTCATATTGTGGAGACGCTTCCCGAGGGCACATGGGAGTTTGTCTGCCATCCCGGATACAACGACGATGATCTACAGCGGGTACGTACCCGGTTGCGCGAATCGCGCACCGAGGAATTGCAACTCCTGACCTCGGCGGAGACCCGCAGGTTGCTGGCGGAAAACGGCGTTGGGCTGATTTCCTATAGCGACTTGACCTGAGCCGCCGAACTTGCGAACCCCGGATGTACAGGTACTTTGGGCATCAACTGCCATCAAATTGGCGGCTTCAACTGCGGCAGCATCAAGGTATGATTGTGCCAGCCGCTGCACAGACAGCCACAAAGCTCAAACTACATGGACAAAAGACCAGAACCTCGTCATGCCGCCGAAATCCTCGTTCGCGTGTGGGGAATGGACTCGGACGGCCGGCCCTTCTTTCAGAATGCCAAGGCGGGCAACATCAGCATCGAAGGCGCGTTACTCTCGGGAATTGCTCACCCGTTGAAGACCGGGGACGTGATTGGCGTTCAACACGGCGAGCGCAAGGCCCGGTTTCGCGTGGTCTGGGTAACTGACGCCGGAGGCTTTCGTACAATTGACGCCGGTGTAAAGATTCTGCAAGGCCAACAAAGCCCCTGGCAGGGACTTGCGCAGTCCAACACGCTACCGGAGCCCACGGGGAAGAATCGCCGCCGGTTCCCCCGCCACAAAGTGCTTTTTCCCATCGAGATTACTTTCGACGATAGCCGTCGCTCTCACCAGCAGACACACGCCACGGATATTGGTGGCCGCGGCTGTTATGTTGAGACGCTGATGCCTCTGCCCATCGGAACGAACGTTAATCTCATGTTCTGGATCGACTCGGAGAAGGTTCGCACGACAGGCAAGGTCCGAACCAGCGATCCGGGCGTGGGCATGGGGGTGGAATTTACAACCCTTGACGATCACGTTCAGGAAAGGCTGCAGCACTTCCTGCAAAAGCTGGATACCGGCTTCGCCAACCGCGAAGCCGCTAAGCAAGGCGGATAACAGTTCCAACATTCGCTCCACCCAACCGCTAAAATCTGAATCGAACCTTCATCATTGCCATCGAATGGGGAAGCACAGCCGTCGACTTTCCCAAGGACCTGAATGAAGATCGGAATAACCTGTTATCCCACCTACGGCGGCAGCGGAGTGGTAGCCACCGAATTGGGGTTGGAGCTGGCTGAGCGCGGCCATGAGATTCACTTCATTTCTTACGCCCAACCCATCCGCCTCACTGAATTGCATCCCAACATCCACTATCACGAGGTGGACGTCTCTCGCTATCCTCTCTTCGACTTTCCTCCTTATGATCTTGCATTGGCTACCCGCATGGCGGAGGTCTCCGAGCTCTATGCCCTCGATCTCCTGCACGTGCATTACGCCATTCCGCACTCTGTGAGTGCGTTACTGGCGCGGCAGATGCTGGCTGCCAAGCCTCATGGCCAGCGCTTGCCCTTTGTGACCACTCTGCACGGCACCGATATCACGCTGGTCGGTCTCGATCGTTCCTACTTGCCCATCACTCGCTTTTCCATCGAGCAAAGCGATGGCGTCACCGCGATATCGCAATACTTGCGAGAGCGCACGCTGCGCGAGTTCGACGTAAAGAACCAGATCCAGGTCATCTACAATTTAGTCAACTGTGACATCTATTGCCGCGACCCCGAGGCAGGAAAGCGTCGCGCGGAATACGCCCCCAACGGCGAACGCATTCTTCTGCATCTGTCGAACTTTCGACCGGTCAAGCGGGTGACGGATACCATCGAGATTTTCGATCGCGTGCGCAAACAGGTTCCCTCTAAACTGCTGCTGATCGGCGACGGTCCCGACCGCTCCCGCGCCGAGTGGCTGGCGGTGCAGAAAGGAATTCATAATGACGTCCTGTTCCTGGGTAAGCAGGACAAGGTACACCAGAAACTCGCGCTTGGAGATATCATGCTCATGCCCAGCGAGTTGGAATCCTTCGGCCTAGCCGCTCTGGAAGGCATGGCCTGCCAGGTTGTCCCCATCGCCACTCGCGTGGGTGGAGTCCCGGAAGTAATCGAGCATGGAAAGAGTGGCTATTTGGCCGAGGTTGGCGACGTGGACACTATGGCGCGCTACGCGGTTGAATTGCTTACGGATGATGCGCGCTTGCAGGAGATGGCGAAAGCCAGCCGCGCCATGGCGCAGGCCCGTTTCTGTTCCTCGAGGATCATTCCGCAGTACGAGGAGTTCTACCGGCGGGTGCTGGAGCGCTCTTCGTAAACCGCCGCCTGCAGCGGGTGATCACTTTCCAGCGCGGGCAACCGTAGCCGGATGAGAGTTCCCTTCCCTTGCTGGCTGTCAATGGTCATGCGGGCGGTATCGCCGTATAGTACTTTCAGCCGCTCCGCCACATTGGCCATGCCAATGCCAGTTCCGCCCAGTCCAGTTGGCCTCTCCAGGAGATTTGCTGAACCCATCCCCACGCCATTGTCTTCAACCTCAATAATCAGCTTGGAATCTGCCATGCGGCTGCGCAGAAAAATGCTTCCACCTTCAATCTTCGACGCCAGACCGTGTTTGATGGAGTTCTCCACCAGCGGCTGCAGCAACATGCTGGGCACCATGACGTCCAACGATGCCGGGTCAAGTTCCTTCACTACATCAAGCTTGTCCCGCCCGAATCGCACGACCTCAATGTCGAGATAGTTGTCGATGAACTCCACTTCTTCGCGCAAAGGCACGAAAGCGTCGCTGCTGTTCAACAATCGCCGCAGGATGGTTGCGAGCTTGATGATGAGATCGCGTGCCGTGTCAGGATCGAAGCGTACAAGCGAAGAAACGGAATTCAGGGTGTTGAATAAGAAATGAGGGTTGATCTGGTTTTGCAGGGCTTCCATGCGCGCCTGCAGCAACAGACGCTCCTGCTCCTCCAGCTTGATCTGAATGCGCACACTGTTCCAAATCTTGAGTTCGGTGCCGATCACCACGATGGAAGTTGCGTAAATAGCCACTTCGACCCAGAGATTTGAGCTCTCCAGGCTGAAAGTTGCATTCGGCAGGAAACGGTGGAGCTCGGTATGCAAAAAGCGCAACCCGACGATGGTTCCAAAGAACATCACCTGCCAGTCAAACAATCGCGGGGTGGGCAGGTTGCGCCGGATCATGCGGTAGATGCTGAGATCAATAAACGGTGAAAACGACCAGATATCGTCGCGGTCGGGAGCGAGAGTGCGCAACTGTCCGGCGATGAAACCACACAACAGATTGAACGGCAGAGTCGCCCATTCTCCATGCAATAGAGCCGGAATAGCAACAAAGGCCCCGCCCAGCATGCCGGTGAAACGTCCCGCAATCACTCCCAGCAGAATCGTGGTTTCAAAAGACAGGTCGCCGGCCAGAAAGCTTGGCTGGATGAAACGGATCCATACCGCGACGGCCAGTGGGAGGCCAATCCAAAGCACCAAATATACCTGCTGCTTCAAACTGCGATCTTCGCGGAATAACAAAGACTTGAATTCAACCGAGCGAACCAGGCTGCTGGCTACGGCAGCGGCTACCCCCAGCTTGATAAGCAAATTGATGAGAATTAGGCGCTGATCCATTTTTCACCGGCCATTGCAAGCCGCTGAGGGAAATGTAGCACGAAGCGCAGGCTGCGTCTCAGCAGCAATCACAGAGGTTAAGACTGGCGGAGCCTTGTGGCCAGTTCCGTCAGGACTGCTTCGATTCCATCTGACTGGGCTGGTCCGCCTTGAGCCATGTCTTTGCTTCCGCCGCCGCGTCCGCCGAGCTGCGCAAGAGCCTGTTTCATGAGGGCGCCCATGTCAAACGGCTGACCCGGCGACTGGGCGAATACCAATGCCGGCTGGCCTTCGGTGGCGGCCAGAAGCACGATTGCATTCGCGCTCTGCCGCGTGATCTTTTGCGCCAGCAGCTTGATAAATGTAAGATCGCGGTCAGGAAATGCGCCAATGATAACTTTGCGTCCGCCGCTTTCAGGCGTTCCCGCCAGAATGCGAGCTGCATGCAGCTCCGCGATATCTTCCAGCAAATGCTCGCGTGATTTCCGCGATGCGCGCAATTCCTCCTGCGCTTTTTGCATTTGCTGCGGCACATCCCAAATGTGACTGGACAACAGACCTGCGGCTTCCGCCAACGTGGCATAATCCCGCCTTGCCGTGGCCCCCGCCCTCTTGCCACAGACAAATTCCACGCGCCAGCCCTGGCGCACCTTTTCAGTCTTTCGCAACAGAATGCAGCCGATTTGTCCCGTGCTAGCAACATGCGTGCCGCCGCAGGCCGTGAGATCGAAATCGCGAATATCAATCAACCGCAGCTTGTCTCGTTCTGCAGGAGGGAGTTTGCGCAACCCCAATTCCCGCGCTTCCTCCTGCGTTACAAAACGAATCTCAACCGGACGATTCTCCAACACGACTTCATTCGCCAGATTCTCGGCAGCTTCGACCTGTTGCGGAGTCAACGTCCTGGTATCGAGATCAATCGAGCAATAGTCCGCGCCCATGTGGAATGAAACCGTCGGGATTTGGAAAAGCCGCACAAATGCTGCGGAGAGCACATGCTGCCCGGAATGCTGCTGCATATGATCCCGCCGGCGTTCAACATCAAGCAAGCCACGAACTCTGCTTCCCTTCTGCATCTGCCCGGAGCTTTCAACATAATGCAGGATCGTGCCGTCATCGTTCTCGGCGACTTCAGAGACGCGCAGTTTGCTACTTTCATCGCTACCGGCGGGGAGAATCCAACCCGTGTCAAAGACCTGGCCGCCGCTGGTGGGGTAGAAAGCCGTGCGATCGAGAATTACCGCGGGACGGGATTCAGTGTTCTGCGGAGGAACGATGTCAATGACTTCCGCCTCGAACTCGTAGAGAAACGAATCGTGGTAGTACAAGTGTTCTGTCATGGACCTTGTCCAAGCTAAGAGCTAGTAGCTGAATCTAATACGGCCCTATGATCCCGCCGATTTGCCGCGAGCCGGCCGGCGCTGTCGCTTTCTTCTGTCCTGCAATCACGTCCAGGTACTTCAACCCTGAGCCCGTGTTGAACAAGACGACGCTATCCTGGGGAGAAAAAAATCCACGGCTGCGCAGCTTGCGGTACGCAGCCAGCGACGCCGCTCCTTCCGGCGCAGCAAATACCCCCTCTACTCGCGCCCAGTGCCGGAGCGCCTCCATAATCTCGTCGTCGGAAACCGCCAGAGCGACTCCGCTGCTTTTCTTCAGGATATCGAGAATCAAATAATCTCCGTATGCCTTCGGCACCCGAAGTCCGGCCGCAGAAGTCGCCGCGTCCGGCCAGAATTCGGCGGTCGGCTTCCCTTGCTCAAACGCCTTAACAATGGGCGCGCAACCCGACGCCTGCACTACGACCATACGAGGCCGTTCCGGCGCGATCCATCCTAGCTGCTCCATCTCGTCGAAAGCCTTCCACATTCCGATCAATCCTACCCCGCCGCCAGTCGGATAAATGATGCCGCTTGGCAGTTTCCATGCCAACTGTTCCGCAACTTCGTAGCCCATGGTCTTCTTGCCTTCCACGCGGAAGGGTTCTTTCAACGTGGAAACATCGAACCAGCCTTCTTTGTCTTTCCGCTCGCCAACCATGCGGGCGCAATCGCTGATCAGGCCATCCACCAGCGTCACGTGCGCTCCATAGCTTTCGCATTCCACACGATTCGCCAGCGGCGCATCCTTTGGCATAAAA
>Ga0187817_10001306_pt1 | contig 12088 bp, 8 predicted proteins | sample NC_wetland_sal_i_17_FD_132431 | JGI IMG/M metagenome (GOLD analysis project Ga0187817, IMG submission 132431) | Wetland sediment microbial communities from Neuse River Estuary, North Carolina, USA - SO4_2 | ecosystem: Environmental > Aquatic > Freshwater > Wetlands > Sediment | place: USA: North...
CATCCCGCGCCCGGGGGAAGTCTCGCTCGGGCACAATGGCGTGCTGTTTCTCGACGAGCTGCCGGAATTCCAGCGCAACGTGCTCGAAGTGATGCGCCAGCCGCTCGAGGATGGCGCGGTCACCATCGCGCGCGCCGCCCTTTCCGTCAGCTTTCCCTCGCGCTTCATGCTCGCTGCGGCGATGAACCCGTGCCCCTGCGGATTTTTCGGCGATTCCACGCGCGAATGCCACTGCTCGCCGATGCAAATCCAGCGCTACGTCTCAAAAATTTCCGGGCCGCTGCTCGACCGCATTGACATCCATATCGAAGTTCCGGCGGTGAAGTACAAGGAGCTGCGCGGCAATGGCGATATCGAGCCGTCTGCCAGCGTTCGTGAGCGCGTCCTCCAAGCGCGCGCGATTCAACTCGAACGCTACCGCGCGGAGAAAAAACTCTACGCCAACGCCCAAATGCCCTCGAAGCTCATCCGCAAACATTGCGCGATTTCCGCTGACGGTGAAAAGCTCCTCGAAAACGCCATCCAGCGCCTCGGCCTTTCCGCCCGTGCGCACGACCGCATTTTGAAAGTCGCGCGCACCATCGCCGATCTCGAAGCCGCCCCCTCGATCGAGCCCAAGCACCTGAGCGAAGCCATCCAATACCGCACCCTAGACCGCACCTATTGGGCGTAGCCTGCCATGCATTTCGTCCACATTTTTCGCCGCCTCTGAAAGCTTCCCGTTAACAATTAGATCGAAGAAAGCTGGGAATTTGCCCCGGGGCGAAACCTTTGCTGTCATCCGCCCGCTGGTTGAGAAGCAGCAGAAGTGGTGGATTCCAGCCAATGTCCGGAGGCCGCGTTTTGGATGTGTGCGCACCTGTTCTCGTACACGATTGAATCTACAGGTCTTATTGCCTTATTTCTCCGCTCCACTTTGGCACGCGCCTTGCACTATCCATGGCAGCGCCGCTGAGAAAAAGGGCGCACCGAAACTAAATCGAAGTTTCGGGTTTAACCAGATAGGAGGGCACTTGAGATGGCAGCAGAACTTGCTGGCGGAAATCAGCGAGAGACGCTGGAGCCCATCGCGCAAGTGCCTGAAGGCAGTTTTTCATCGGGACCTCGATCGACAAAGGAGAGAGCGGTTCCGGGGAGGGTCAAGAACATGAGATACCTTAAATATATAGGTTTGCTGGCTCTTTTAATGGTTGTCGCAGCCGGAACGGCTAGTGCCCAGGTTCGCGTGGGCGTCGGAGTAGGAGTCGGGCCGGCTTACCTTGGCGTTGGCCCGGCATATGTTGGACCGGCGCCGGCGTGTGTGTATGGGTACTACCCCTATTACCCGTATGCATGTGCGCCTTACGGGTACTACGGGCCGGACTGGTTCGTAGGCGGAGTGTTTATCGGGGCGGGCCCGTGGTTCCACGGGTTCTACGGTCCGGGCTGGCGCGGTGGCCATTGGTATGGCGGACGCGGCTGGGTCGGCGGCCGTGGTTGGGGCGGCGGGCGCGGTTGGGTTGGCGGCCCGCATGGCTATGTCGGGGGACGCGGATTTAATGGCGGACATCCAGTAGCAGGCGCTCGCGGCTTCTCGGGTGGAGGCGGGTTCCACGGCGGTGCGGTTCATGGCGGCGGTGGATTCCACGGCGGCGCAGTTCACGGCGGAGGTGGCTTCCACGGGGGCGGTGGATCCCATGGCGGTGGCGGGCACCGGTAATCGCCGCAGCAACCGTTAGCCCCTAAGGAACGGCTGGTGGCCAGCGCCACCAGCCGTTTTTCTTTTCCCACCGCCGATCTGCCTCAGCGCACCCGTTGTTATCGAAAGCGCCCTTTTCGGCACGGCCTATATGGAGTGCGGAGGCTTGCCGCCGCTTTGTTACCGCGAGGCTTGCCTCGCCGCTTGTGGGGGGCGCCTTGACATGCAATCCCATTCCATCTAGAATAACCATCTAGATCGGAAGGAGCCGGGGAATGCGCACTGTGGGGCTATTCGAAGCCAAGCAGAAGCTCTCCGAACTCGTCGAACGGGCGAGGGAGGGCGAGCGCATCGGGATTACGCGCCGAGGAAAGCTCGCGGCGCTCATCGTCCCGGCGCGGTTGGAGGCAAACCTACACGAAGTATTCGATGAAATCGAGCGCGTCCGGAAACGAACGCGCCCGCGAAAGGGAGTAACCGCAAAGACCCTGATCGAGGAAGGGCGGATTTGAAACGCTTCGTTCTGGACGCCTCGGTGGCCCTGGCTTGGTTCGTGGATCATCCCGTTCCTTCCCTCGCGCGCCAGGCGTCGCGAGCTCTCGTGAGCGGAGCACGCGCGCTCGTCCCCTCGCTCTGGCATCTGGAGATGGCCAACGGATTGGCTGTCGCCGCGCGCCGCCATGTACTGACCGCAGAAGATGTCGGTCTTTGCGTCGCCCAAATCGACCAGCTACTTTCGCAGGCGATTGATACCCAGGCCGACTTTGTTTCCGTCCGTGAAGCGTTGGCAGCGGCGCTGGGCCATGACCTCTCCGCCTACGACGCTGTCTACCTGGAGATGGCACGCCGCGAAAGGCTTCCCCTCGCGACGCTCGGTCAGCAGCTTCGGCATTCAGCCAGCCGCGCGGGCGTGTCTCTCTTTACGTAGGGGTGATGAATATTTTGGTTTGTTCCCCCACAGCCGTCGTTCATACGGCATTTTAGTCCCGCCACGGATTTAAGCCTTCCCGCGCTTCGAAAAGCGGACATTTCTAATTTGGACAATCCCGGCATTCTCATCTCGCAACGCCAATCACAAAACGCGGATTGCCTCGACGGGACTGTTATCGTAGGCTGTACCCAGTTTTCGGGGCATCCTAGACCCCGAAGGGGAAAATCAACGCCGCGGCGTGAAGGCTCCTGGCCGGCGACCTGCGAGCCCTCCCGGAGCCACATCGAGAGGAGCAATGATGTACTGGTGGCTGCCTGAAGTAACTGTGATCGGAGAAGTAGCCCGCACGCTGATCGAGCCCTCTCCCCCAATAAGCCCGCTGAGAAAAATTTCCCCATGTATCACGGGATTCCCCTCGGCCCACTCACCCGTTCCTCTGGAACCGCCGCGTTGACCACTCTGTTCCAGACCGCTCCCCCCGAGAAGTCGAGAGTCCCTCGAATCATCGGCTATGGACTCGCCATCGCCAGCCTCGTCTGGGTGTTCCGCGATTTCCACATCGTCAAGGAACTCCACAAGCTCGCGAAAGTCGACTACAAATGGGTCGTCTTGGGCATGACCTTTGATGTCCTCAGCTATGGAGTGCAGGCGCTGCGCTGGAAACTCTTGCTGACTCCGTTCGGGAAAGTGCGGCTCACGCGCGCCATTCGCGCCGTTTACGCGGGCCTCTTTGCAAACCTGGTGATTCCGCTGCGTCCGGGCGAAGTGCTGCGCAGCTACCTGCTCGCGAATTCGGAGGAGATTTCGCTCGGCCGCGTGCTCGGATCGGTGGGCGTTGAGCGCCTCGTGGACTTGGTGATCGCGGCAGCCAGCCTGGCGATCGTTTCGCTCCTGGTGGATCTGCCGAGGCGCTTCAAGAAAGTCGCGGACACGCTGGGCATCGTCACCCTGGTAATTCTCGGCATCATTGTGCTGCTGATTTTCTACCTGGAGTACAAGCTGGGAAAAGATGAAACGCTGAAAGGGCGCCCGCAGCGGATTCCCGGCCGGGCCATGGCTGCGTTGATGGGCTTGCACGCGATGGGAACCGCGCCGAGCTTTTATCCCGCGGTGCTGACGTCGCTGCTGATGCCGTTCTGCCAGGTGGTCGGCCTCTGGGCGATGATGCAGGGTTATGGGTTGCATCTTTCGTTTGCTGCCGCCGTGGTCGTGCTGCTCGTGATCAATTTGGGCGTCTCGCTGCCCAATGCGCCCGCGAACGTGGGCTCCTACCAGTTCTTCTGCGTGGTGGGATTGAGCGTCTTTCAAATCGAAAAATCCACTGCGACGGGTTTTTCGATTTTCGCCTTTCTCGCCCTCACCATACCGATCGCGCTTTTGAGCTTTGTGGCCTTGATTCGCAGCGGTCTCTCCCTGAAATCCATGCGCGAAAAGGTCAAGGGCCTGCCGAGCGAAGCGCAAAGGCGCACCCCCGCCCCCTCAAGCTCGCCCCGCTAGCGCAACCCCATCCAGCTTCGCAACTTCGCCTGATTTCGTTTTGAGGGCGGCAAGGCGTCCGTTATATAGTGGAAGTTTCAACCCGCGCGCTGATTTCGATTCCGCGGCGATTGCCGCGGCGAACGTCAGCGGGCGGACTTCCCCTGCACGCCCATTCGCTGTGCTCAGGGCAAGCCCGCGGCGGCGACCTGACTCGGCCGCCCGCGGTAGTCGAAGGACGCGCGAATTCCCATGGCTTCGGACATCAACAAGCATCTTGAGCGGGCGCGACGCACCCTCGAGAAAAACAAGCTGCGCGAAGCGGTCGTCGAGTATCAAGCCGTGCTCGAGGAGATGCCCTCACATCAGGAAGCCCTCCAGGCGCTCGCCGATATCTATACCCGCCTGAATGAGCCCGCGCTCGCAGCCCAGTATTACGGCGCGCAATTCGACCGCCTGGTGGAAGCAGGCGACGGCGCCAAATCCTCCGCCATCTTCGGCCGTTTTCTCCGCACCTTTCCGCAGCCGCCGGACCGCCTCATGCGTTACGCCATGCTCCTGCAAAAGCAAAACCGCACGGGTGAGGCCATCGAACAGTACGGCGCTGCCGCGGAACTTTTTCAGCAGCAGCAGCGCGACGTGGAAGGCCTGGCGTGCTACGAGAGCATAGCGCTGCTCGATCCGGAAAACCCGGCGCGCCATGTGACGCTCGGCGAACTCGCGGAACGGCTGGGCCACGCTGACCTCGCTTCGCGCAGCTATCTTCGCGCCGGGCAGCTCGCGCTCGCGAGCGGCGGATTGGACGACGCGCTCGAATATTTCGGCCGCGCCCACCGGCTCTCCCCCGACGATCGCAGCGGCTCGCTGCTCTTTGCCGAAGCCAAGCTGCGCAAAGGCGACGCCCCAGGCGCCGTTGCGCTTCTCGATCCGCTTTCGCCCAGCGATAAAGACGCCGCGTTCCTGGCCCTCTTCGCCGAAGCCCTGCTGCGCTCGGGCGATCTCGATCGCGCGCGGGAAACCTTCGAGGCCTATTACAAGCTGAAGCCCGACAGCTTCGGCAAACTTTTCGAAGTCGCGAGCGGCTACCTACGCACCGGGCAGGACGCGAAAGCCGCCTCGCTCGTGGTGCAGACCAAAGAATGGATGCGTGCCGCACGGCGAGAAGTGGATTTGAGCGCGCAGGTGGATCGCCTTGCGGCCGCCTACCCCGCTTCTCTTGCGCTCGCAGAGGTCGTGGCGCGCATGTACGAAGAGCTGAACCGCGAAACGAAATATTTCGACGCCCTCGTGCGCCTCTTCGACCTCTACCTCACCGCCGGCCGCATGAAAGAAGCCTGCGACGCGCTCGACCGCCTCGTGGATATCGATCCCTACGATTACCGTAATCACGAGCGCATCGCCAAGCTCGAAGGCAAAGTCGATCCGGCCTTCCTGCAAAATATTCTCTCGCGCGCCGCCAAGGCCGCCACCGTCTCCACGCGCACCGACGGCTTCACAGGCGCCGGCTCGGATCAGGCCGCCAGCGCCGGACCGATTTCCGAGGAAATGCGCGCGCAGCAAGCCCTCGAAGATTTGATCGTGCAGGTTGAGATCTTCCTTCAGTATTCTCTCCAATCGAAAGCCGTCGAGCGCCTTGGCCGCATCGCCGAGCTTTTCCCCGGCGAGGAGGAAAAAAACGAGCGGCTCCGCGCTCTTTATGAACGCGCGAATTGGTGGCCGAAAGGCAGCCCTCCGAAACCGGCTCCCAAGCCCGCGGCGCCCGCGCCCGCCGCGCCTCCGCCGCCGGCTCCCGTGCAACCCGCCGTGGAAGCTCCGGCGGCCAATCCCGCCGCGGCGCCCTCGGCTGCGGAGACTCATCGCGATCTGGCCGCTATCGCCGAAATCAACCGGCTCATGTACCGCCAGCCGACCCCGCGCGAAGTTCTTGCCACCACCGCCGCGGAAATCGGCAAGCATTTGGGCGTCACGCGCTGCCTCGTCGCGGTCGGCGGCACCGAGGAAGCCGCGCAACTCGCCGCCGAATATTCCGCCCCGGGAGTTCCTGCGGCGGGCCCGGCCCGCATCTCCTCCATTGTTGGATTGGTCTCGAAAGCTTCGCCTGATTCCATGGGCGGCATCGAGCTGCGCGCGTCCGGCACGCCCGGCTTGCGCGATCTGGGCCTCGAATCCGCCCTCGGCGTCGTGCTCACGGACAAGGAAACCCAGGCCCCTTCGGGCGCGCTGCTCGTCGGCGACGCAGGCGCGCGAAAATGGAAGCCCAACGAGAGCTATTTTCTGCAAGCCGTCGGCGATCAGCTCGTGCTCTCCGTGAATCACACGCGCTTGCGCTCGCTCGTCCGCTCGCTCGCCGTCGCCGATGAGAAAACCGGCCTGCTCAGCCGCGGCGCATACATTGATTGCCTGCTCGGAGAATCGAATCGCGCCCGCTCGCAAGGCACGCCTCTTTCGCTGATCATATTGCACGTGGATCACGGCGGCGACCTGCTCCGCCAGCACGGTGATGCGCCCGTCGACCACTACATCGAGCAACTCGCGCGCGAGCTTTCCGGCGCCGTCCGGCAAACGGATGTCGCCGTGAAATATACGGCGTGGTCGCTGGTGTTCATTCTCCCGGACACTTCTCTTGCCAACGCGCAAGCGCTCGCCGAAAAATTGCGCCAGGTGGCTGGAAACGTCCGCCCTTCCTGGGGCGCACAGGATTTGACCATCAGCGCCATCGTCGCCGAAGCTTCTGCGCGCCCGGGCGATGAGACGGAAGATCGCGTGACCGAATGGATGAATCGCGCCGAAGCAGGGCTCGATGAAGCGCGCCAGCGCGGCGGCAACGCGCTCGTCGCGCTCGCAACCCCATAGAAGAGAGGAATCATGTTCATCACCGACGCAGTAATTCTCCACGGCGCTCGCACCCCCATGGCGCGCTATACCGGCGCGTTTGACCAGACCAGCGCCATCGACCTCGGCGCCGCCGCAAGCCGAGAAGCTATCAGCCGCTCAGGCGCCGACCCGGCCGAATTCGATCACGTCGTCTTCGGCAACGTCATGCAAACGAGCGCCGACGCCCTCTACGGCGCGCGCCACGTGGGCTTGAAAGCCGGCCTGCCGGTTGAAACGCCGGCGGTCACAGTGAATCGCCTCTGCGGCTCGGGAGTCGAATCCATCAGCCAAGCCGCGCAACGAATTCTCCTGGGCGAGGCGAAATTGGTCCTCGCCGGCGGCATGGAAAACATGTCGCAGTGCCCGCACGTCGTTCGCGGCGCGCGCTCGGGCTTCCGGCTCGGCGAAGGGAAGCTCGAAGATTCGCTCATGTCCGGCCTCCACGACACCTATTGCGGCTTCAGCATGTCCGAGACAGCGGAAAATCTCGCCGCGGAGCAAGGCATCACGCGCCGCGCGTGCGATGAGTACGCCCTGCGCAGCCAGCAAGCCGCCGAAGCCGCTTTCCGCGCCTGCCGCATGAAAGAGGAAATCGTTCCCGTGGAAGTGAAGAAGGGCAAGAAGACTACGGTCGTAAGCGAAGACGATCACCGCCGCCCAGATACCACCATGGAAATTCTCGAAGCCCTCCAGCCCGCGTTTCGCAAAGATGGCATCGTCACCGCCGGGAACGCCAGCGGGATCGTCGACGGGGCCGCCGCCGTCGTCGTCACGCACGCGAAAATCGCCAAGGAGCGCGGCTGGAAACCGCTCGGCCGCATCGTCTCCTGGGCCACGGCCGGCGTGCCTCCGCGCATCATGGGCATCGGCCCGGTCCCCGCGATTCAGAAAGCGCTCGCGCTTGCGGGCCTCAAGCTCGATCAACTCGATCTCATCGAAGTGAACGAAGCCTTCGCTGCGCAATATCTCGCCGTCGAAAAAGTCCTCGGCCTCGACCGAGACAAAACCAACGTCAATGGCGGCGCCATCGCCCTCGGCCATCCCCTCGCCGCCAGCGGCACGCGCCTCGTCCTCACGCTCCTGCTCGAATTGCGCCGCCGCAACGCCCGCTACGGCGTCGCCAGCGCCTGCATCGGCGGCGGCCAAGGCATCGCCATGATCGTCGAATCTGCCGCCTAGCCGTGCCCTTGCAGTTTCCTCTGTAAGGGCGGGTCTCAGACCCGCCCGCTCTTTTCTCTTCTTTTTGGTTCTGATTGCCGTTGCCCACGTACGCAGCCATTTTTTGCTCGCATGTAATACTTTTGTAATGTGTGTCGGAGATCACCGCGCACAACTCTCCCGATGGGTACGCTCCACAAAGGAGCCATATGCAAACTCACCCAAAGGGAAGTCACGCTCGCATCCTGCTGAGTTCCGTCTTCGGTCCGTATGCCCAAGACGACGAATTTGGCAGCCGCTCCATCAATCCCATGGAGCTCTATCACAACCAGGTCACCCGCGCGCAGGGCAGCTACTCGCTGCGCATGTTTCATCGTTCCTGGGGCATCATGCTGATCCAGGAAAATATTTCGGCGCCCTGCTGCGTCCTCGATTTTCCGACGCGGGAAGCTTTCGCTCGCGAATTGACCGCGAACCACTACGACATCGTGGGCATCTCTTCCATCATCGTGAACGTCTTGAAAGTTCGCGAGATGTGCCGAATGGTGCGGAAACTTTCGCCGCATTCGGTGATCGTGGTCGGCGGGCACGTGGCAGCTATTCCCGGCCTCGATGCCATGATCGACGCCGACCACATCGTGCGCGGCGAGGGTATTTCCTGGATGCGCCGGTACCTCGGAGAAGACGAACATGCGCCCATCCGGCATCCAGCTATCGTCTCCGGTTTGCAGGCACGCATCATGGGAATACGCCTCCCTCAGCGCAAGGGCGCGACGGCGGCAACCATCATCCCGTCGGTCGGCTGCCCCATGGGCTGCAACTTCTGCACGACGTCCGCTTTTTTTGGCGGCAAGGGAAAATTTATCAACTTCTTCGAGACCGGCGACGAGCTGTTTGACGTGATGTGCCGCATCGAATCCGAGCTCAAGGTAAATTCCTTCTTCGTGATGGACGAGAATTTTTTGCTTCACCGTGCGCGTGCCATGCGCTTGCTGGAGCTCATGAAGCAGGCCGGCAAGAGCTGGGAGCTTTCCGTCTTCGCTTCCGCCAATGCGATTCGAAAATACACCATGCTCGAACTGGTCGAGCTCGGCGTTTCCTGGGTATGGATGGGTTTGGAATCTCCCAAGTCCGGCTATACCAAGCTTCAGGGTTCGGATATTGGCCAGCTCACGCGTGAGCTTCGCGAACACGGCATCCGCGTGCAGGGCTCGACCATCGTCGGACTCGAGCACCACACGCCAGCCAACATTGTCGAGGAAATCGAATCCGCCGTCGCCTATCAGACCGACTTTCACCAGTTCATGCTCTACACACCGGTTCCGGGCACGCCGCTTTACCAGGAAATGGCCGATCAGGGCCGCCTGCTGACGAATATCGATCTCGCCGATACCCACGGCCAGTACAAATTCAACTTCCGGCACAGCGCCATCTCCCGCGAAGATTCCAAGAGATTCCTCGATTGGGCTTTTCGGCGGGATTTCGAGCGCAATGGACCAAGCCTCTACCGCATGTGCGAGACCATGCTCCGGGGCTGGCAGCGTTACAAGAATTACCCCGATCCGCGCGTCCGTGAGCGATTCGCGCGGCAGGTGCATAAGCTCAGCCACGCATACAACGCGGCTCTCTGGGTGATGGAGCGGGAATTCAAAAAAGTGAATCGAACCGTGAGCGAACACATTCACAAGCTGCGCGGCGATGTCGAGAAAGAATTCCCGGTCATCGCCCGACTTACAGCCGCATTGCTGGGCCCCGTCCTTTTGTGGTCCGCACGCAGGGAGGAGAATCGGCTGGCGTCCGGACGCACATACGAGCCTCCAGTGTTCGTCGAGCGCCGCAATTGGATCTCGGCTCCGTAGCCTCCGGGGCCATCCCCGGCGTGGGATCTCCCGATTCGCTTGTGGCTTTGCAGGGCCGAGGTGCATTTGCTTGACACCCCTCTGCCGCGTTCCTATACTCCTCGCCACCTCGATTTTCCGTCCGGGAGGACTCCGATGTTGAAATACTCGCTGGCCGTTATCCTGATTGCCGTCTCCACAACCTTCGCTTTTGCCCAAGAGCCCGGGAGACACCATCCGCCCAGACTCACTCCGCAAACGAGCGGCACGACGCAGCTCCTGATTTCCGTCAGCCCAGTGAACGACCGCGTGGTCTGGGCAGCCGGCGCCGGCGGCGTGTACGTGGTGACGACCGACGGCGGCGAGCACTGGATCTCCGCCGTCGTCCCGGGCGCCGAAGAAGAGCAATTCCGCGACGTGCACGCCGTGAGCGACAGAGTCGCCTATCTCATGTCCATCGGAAACAACACCACGGATTTTCGCGTTTACAAAACCATCGACGGCGGCGCCCATTGGACAATTGAGTTCACCAATCAAGACCCCCTCGCCTTTTACGATTGCTTCTCCTTCTGGACTCCCGACCGCGGCATCACGCACAGCGATTCCGGGAACGGAGTCTTTCCAGACATACGCACCTTCAACGGAAACACCTGGCAGTCCATCGCCGCCAATATGCCGCCCGCATTGCCCGGCGAAGCGTCGTTTGCGGCCAGCGGAACCTGCATCACCACGCAAGGCGGGGAAAACGCCTGGATTACGACGGGCGCCTCGACGATTGCAAGAATCCTGGCCACTCGAGACGGCGGCAATACCTGGCATGCCTATAACACTCCGCTGGTGAGCAATCCGAGCGCGGGCGGGATCTCGGTAGCATTCCGCGACTCCCGGCACGGCATCGTCGGCGGCGGCGACCTCTCGTCCAACACGAGCGCCGACGCAGCGACCTCGGACGATGGCGGACAAACCTGGACGCTTACGAACCAGCCTCCCGTGCAGGGAGCGATTTTCTGCCTCGCCTATATCCGCGGCATGCAGCAGGGCGACAATGACGATGACTTCCGGTTCGGGGACGACCGCGACCATACCGTCGTGATCACCACCGAGACGGAACCGAACTTCACCTCGGGCGAAGCTGCCTGGACTCCCGACGAAGGCCGCACCTGGTTCACACTGCCCCAGGTGAGCGGCTACTGGGCCGTCGCCTTCGCGAGCCCAGAGGCCGGATGGTTCGTCGGCAATAACGGGCAGATCCTGAAGATCAGCTTCTGACAGAATCCGGCACGATGTGCTGCACGCCTGGCCGCTGTCTCGTCCGCCGCAGTCTTGGCGAAGCCCGGCCTACGCAGGCAGCCCCATGCGGCGGAGCAGATTTTGGAAGCGCGGGTCAGAGCGCAGGGGCGCAAACTTTGGCCCCACCTTGAGATAAGTGAGCTGTGGGTCTCGCAACTCATAGGCCTTGTCCAGCCACGCGAACGCCTCGTCTTTTTCGCCCAGCGCTCCGCAGAGAATTCCCAGTGAGGCTGGGGAGACGAAGCTGTGCTCCCGTTTTTTCTTCAGTTTGGCGAGAATCTTTTTCGCCTCCTCCTTCTTCCCCGCCACCGCATAGGCGAAACCGAGGTCTATGGATTCGTCCGGATCGCTTCCGGAAAGAGCGACCCCTTTCTGAAACTCCGCGATGGCTTCCTGATTTTTGCCCTCTTTAAGGTAGGCCCATCCAAGCTGGTTATGGGCGGGCGCAAAATTTGGGTCCATCTCGAGGGTCTTCTGGATCTGTTCGATGGCCTCGTTTTCGCGGCCGGCGAGGAGCAACCGGCCGCCCAGCGCATTGTTGATCGCGAGCGAGAGAGGGTCGAGCTCGCGGGCGCGATTCGCCTCTGTAATTCCTTCCTCAAACCGGCCGAGATACATCAAGTAACCGGCATACCAATTGTGAGCCGCTGCGTAACTTGGATTCAGATCCAGGGCGCGTCTGTATTCCCGCTCGGCGGCCGGCCAGTCCCATTCGAGAGTTTCGGCGATGAAGGCGAGTGACGCATGAGCCTCCGCGAGAGAATCATCCAGCGCGACAGCATTCAGAGCTGCTGCCTTCCCTTTGGACAAGGCCTCCTTGGAGGGCAGTTCGCCCCGGTAGCC
>Ga0187817_10001307_pt1 | contig 12088 bp, 8 predicted proteins | sample NC_wetland_sal_i_17_FD_132431 | JGI IMG/M metagenome (GOLD analysis project Ga0187817, IMG submission 132431) | Wetland sediment microbial communities from Neuse River Estuary, North Carolina, USA - SO4_2 | ecosystem: Environmental > Aquatic > Freshwater > Wetlands > Sediment | place: USA: North...
CGCCCCCATCGAAGGCGCTCTTCCCGTCGCCTCTCGCATCTCTTGCCGACCCTCGAGTCCTGTTTTTGATTCTGCCCGGAAGCTAAGGCATCGTGCGCAGCGAAAACATGAGAATCAAGCGTTTGCAAATAACGAAGAGGCTGCAATCCTCGTCTTGTCTCCCCGTTTGGTGGGCGCAATTTTGCCCTCTCCAATGGTTAGGGTCGGCCTTCGGGGACGCGTCCGCGGACGCAAACCAAAAACAGCACGCGATGATCAAGCGCTTTCTCATTGCCGCCATTCTGGTCGCCCTGTGTTTCGGTGGGGTCGGCTATTTCAATCTCGTGTTCAAGCCGGCGATGATCAAAGAGTTCGTTTCGAAGACAGCACCGCCTGCCGCCACGGTCACAGCGGAACGCGCCGGTACCAAGTCCTGGGTCGACCGCGTGCAGTCGATCGGCACGCTGATCGCCATCCAGGGCGTCGACGTGGCGCCGGAGGTCGGCGGCATCGTCAAGGACTACTATTTCGAGAGCGGCAACGATGTGGTGCAGGGCGCCAAGCTCGTCGCGCTCGACACGTCGGTGGAGGAATCTGATCTCGTCAAGAATCGTGCGGTGCTGCTCGAGGCGAATGCCGATCTTGGGCGGCAAACGAGCCTCGTCAAGAAAGGCACCGTGTCACAAGCCGTTGTCGACACGACCATATCGAAGCGCGATACAGCCGCGGCCTCTGTGCAGCACATGGAAGCGGTCATCGCCCAGAAAAACATCACCGCGCCATTCGCGGGCAGGCTCGGCCTTCGCCGGGTGGAGAAGGGGCAATATGTGAAGCCCGGTGATCCGCTCGTCTGGCTCCAGTCGCTCGACCCAATCTGGATCGACTTCCCGGTGCCTGAAGGTGATTTGGGCAAGTTGAAAGTCAGCGCCCCGATCGAGCTCAGCGTCAATGCCTATCCGGGTCAGGTGTTCAAGGGCGAGATCGAGGCTTTCGACGCCCGCGTGGCACAAGACACGCGCACCCTCATGGTGCGGGGGCGCCTGCCCAATGCCGACCATAAGCTGCTTCCCGGCATGTTCGCCAATGTGGCGGTGTTAGAAGGCGAGCCAAAGGAGCTTGTGACGGTGCCGCGCACCGCGGTGACGTATGGGCTTTATGGCGATAGCGTCTGGGTGGTGAAGGAGGGGCCGCCGGCGCCAGAGAAAACGGCGAGCGTGGGCGACGTCGTGGTGCCGGCACCGCAGCTTACGGCGGAGCGGCGGTTCGTGCGCATCGGCCCCACGCAAGGCGATGACGTGGCAATCCTCGACGGCGTGAAGGCAGGGGAGCAGGTGGTGACGAGTGGGCAGCTCAAATTGCATCCCGACGCCGCCATCAAGATCGACAACACTCGGCCTTTGACACCCTCTGCGGAGCGGCCGAAGCAGTAGGCGCCATGTCCTTCACCGATATCTTCATCAAACGGCCGGTGCTGGCCAGTGTGGTGAGCCTGCTCATCCTGCTCATCGGCGCGCAGGCCGGGTTCAAACTGCCGATTCGGCAATATCCAGAGCTGTCCAACACGACCATCACGGTGACCACGGTCTATCCGGGCGCCAATGCCGATCTCATTCAGGGTTTCATCACCGTGCCCATCCAGCAGGCGGTGGCGAGCGCGGAAGGGATCGACACGCTGGTCGCCAGCTCGACGCAGAATGTGAGCACCGTCACCCTCAATCTGAAGCTCGATGCCGATCCCGACCGGGCGATGACCGATGTCTTGTCCAAGGTTGCGCAGGTGAAGGGCATTCTGCCGCGCGAGGCTGACGACTCTATTGTCACCAAGAAGACGGGCGAGGGTTACGCGCTTATGTACCTGTCGTTCAATTCCAAGGTGATGAACAGCTCGCAGATCAGCGACTATCTGACCCGCGTCGTGCAGCCCAAGCTGCAGACCATCGACGGCGTGGCCAATGCCGAGATCCTGGGCGGCCAGATCTTTGCCATGCGCATTTGGCTCGACCCTGACCGCATGGCTGCGCTTGGCGTAACGCCACTCGACGTGCGCGCCGCGCTTGCCAGCAACAACTTCACCTCGGCGCCGGGCCAGGTGAAGGGCGATTTCGTGCAGACCAATATCGACGCCAAGACCTCGCTTGACAACCCTGCTGCCTTCGGCCGTCTCGTGGTTTTGAACCGCGGGGATGCGTTGATGCGCCTGAGCGATGTGGCCGAGATCGAGCTTGGGCCACAAAGCGCAGATTCTTCTTCCGTGTTCGATGGGCTGAAGGCCGTGTTCATCGGCGTCTATGCCACGCCGACCGCCAACCCGCTCACGGTGATTACCAATATGCGGAAGGCCGTGCCGGAGATTCAGCGCGAGTTGCCTGTCGGCCTCGAAGCGACGATCGCCTATGACGCCACCAACTTCATCCGCGCCTCGCTGTGGGAGGTAGTCAAGATCTTGAGCGAAGCGGCGATCATCGTCGTGGTGGTGATCTTCCTGTTCCTCGGCAATCTCAGGTCGACCATCATCCCGATGGTCACCATCCCGCTATCACTTATCGGCGTGCTCGGGCTCCAGCTTGCGCTTGGCTATTCCATCAATCTGATGACGCTGCTCGCGCTCGTGCTCGCTATCGGCCTCGTGGTGGACGACGCCATCGTAGTAGTGGAGAACATCTACCGCCATATCGGGGAGGGACATCGACCGATGCAGGCGGCGCTGATGGGCGCCCGCGAAATCGTCTATCCGATCATCGCCATGACCATTACGCTCGCCGCAGTGTTCGCGCCGATCGGCTTCGTCTCAGGCCTCACCGGAGCCCTATTCAAGGAATTTGCCTTTACCCTGGCTGGTGCCGTTCTCGTGTCCGGCGTGATCGCGCTTACGCTCTCGCCGATGATGTGCTCGCGCCTGTTGAAGGCGCATAACGGCGGTGGTGGCGGCCGCTTCACGCGTTTCCTCGACCGCATGTTCGACGGGCTGAAGCAGCGCTACCAGTGGAAGCTGCATAGCACCCTCAATTATCGGCCGGTAACCCTGCTCGTGCTTGTCGGTGTGATCGCCGCGACCGGCCTCATGTATATGACGACGCAGAAGGAGCTCGCGCCGGAAGAGGACCAGGGTATTCTCTTCACCCTGGTGAAGACTCCGCAATACGCCAATCTCGATTATCTCGAGGACGCGACCCAGCAGCTCTATAAGGTCTACAGCACGGTCCCTGAGAAGGACCATGTGTTCACCATCAACGGTATGGGCGACGTGCATCAGGGCTTTGCCGGCATCCTTCTCAAGCCCTGGGGCGAGCGGACGCGCAGCCAAAAAGATGTACTGAAAGAGCTCGAGCCCCGCATCTCAAGCATCCCCACGGCGCTGGCGCTTGCCTTCTCGCCGCCGGCCTTGCCGGGCTCGACGGGCGGCCCGCCGGTGCAATTCGTTATTACCACGACGAAGAGCTTTACCGAACTTGCGGAAGTCCTCGCCGATGTCGAAAAGTCGGCGCGGGAGAGCGGGCTCTTCATCTTCTCCGACTCGGACCTTCGCTTCGAGACGCCGCAGATCGAGTTCCATATCGACCACGACAAGGCGAACCGGCTCGGCATCTCCATGGCCGATATCGGTGGCTCGCTCGCGACCCTGCTCGGCGGGAACTACGTCAACCTGTTCGATCTCTACGGGCGGAGCTACCGCGTGATCCCGCAGGTGCCACGCGACTACCGGCTGAACGAGAGCTGGCTCACGCGCTATCAGATCCGCACGGCGTCCCGCGCCCTCGTGCCGCTGTCCAACGTCGCGTCCATCACCAAGACGGTGCAGCCGAACGCGCTCACCAACTTCCAGCAGCTCAATTCGGCGACACTGTCGGCGGTGCCCTTCCCGGGCCGCACCGTGGGAGAGGCGATCGACTTTCTAAAAGAGAAGGCGGCGAATTTCCCGGAAGGCTTCTCTTACGACTTCCAGGGAGAGAGCCGGCAGTTCGTGCGGGAAGGCAGCACGCTCGTCTACACCTTCATCTTCGCGCTCGTCGTGATCTTCCTCGTGCTCGCCGCACAATATGAAAGCTTCCGCGACCCGTTCATAATTCTGGTCGCGCTGCCGACCTCGATCTTTGGCGCGCTGATCCCGCTCAACGCGGGGCTCGCCACCATCAACATCTACACGCAGATCGGGCTCGTCACCCTGATCGGGCTTATCTCCAAGCATGGCATCCTGATGGTGGATTTCGCTAACAAGCTGCAGGCCGAGAAGGGTGTCAGCCGCCGGCAAGCCATCGAAGAGGCCGCCGCCATCAGGCTTCGGCCGATCTTGATGACCACGGCCGCCATGGTCGTCGCCATGGTGCCGCTTCTGATCGCCAAGGGTGCCGGCGCCGCAAGCCGTTTCGATATCGGCGTAGTGATCGCCGCAGGGATGACCATCGGCACCCTGTTCACCCTGTTCGTCACACCTGCGATCTATACCTTCCTCGCCAAGGACTATCAGAAAGTGAGAGCGCGTGCGGCCGAAGACGCCCCGCTGGCGGCGCCTGAAACCATCCCTGCTCCGGCGATTGCCGATGCACCCGCGGCTCAAGCTCAGGATGCTCATGCTGAGGCCAGTGCCTTGGCCGAGTTCGTCAGCGAGGGCCCCCGGGAAGAAGGGCATTCGGCGGAGGTCTTGGCCTTCGGTTCGGCTGCGGCCGCTGCCCCATCTTGGCAGGACAAGGGCCGCAAGGCCGGGCGCAAGCCGCCCCGGCGGAAGCCGCTCACCCCAGCGGCCGAGTAGTCACCGGTTTACTCAATTCCAACGAGCCTCTAGAAGAGCCGGGCAGAGCGGGGGTCAAGGACCATGTTCGCCAAGCTTCTCATCGCCAATCGGGGTGAAATCGCCTGCCGTATCATCAGAACGGCACGGCGGCTCGGCATCCCCACGGTCGCGGTCTATTCCGACGCGGACCGCGACGCTCTTCATGTGGACATGGCGGATGAGGCGGTCCGCATCGGCCCGGCCGCCGCGAGCCAATCCTATCTGGACATCGCCAAGATCGTCGCCGCCGCCAAGGAGACCGGCGCCGACGCGATTCATCCTGGCTACGGCTTTCTCGCGGAGAACGCCGCCTTCGCCCGCGCGCTCGCCAAAGCCGGCATCACCTTCGTCGGCCCAAACGTCGGGGCGATCGGGGCCATGGGCGACAAAATCGAGTCGAAGAAGCTTGCCGCCAAGGCAAACGTCTCGACCGTTCCCGGTCATCTCGGCGTTATCAAGTCGGCCAAGGAGGCGATCGGCATCGCCGTGGAGATCGGCTATCCGGTGATGATCAAGGCCTCAGCCGGCGGCGGCGGCAAGGGCATGCGCATCGCATATAGCCGGAAAGAGGTAGAGGAAGGCTTCGCCTCGTCGCAATCAGAAGCCAAATCAAGTTTCGGCGACGATCGCGTGTTCATCGAGAAATATATCGAGGAACCGCGCCACATCGAGATTCAGGTGCTCGGCGACAAGCACGGCAACGTGATCCATCTCGGCGAGCGCGAATGCTCGATCCAGCGGCGCAACCAGAAGGTCGTGGAGGAAGCGCCAAGTCCCTTCATCGACGCCGACGTCCGCGCCGCCATGGGCGCGGAAGCGGTATCGCTCGCCAAGGCCGTGGGCTATGACACGGCGGGCACCGTCGAATTCATCGTCGACAAGAAACGCAACTTCTATTTCCTCGAAATGAACACGCGGCTCCAGGTTGAGCATCCGGTGACCGAGCTCGTCACCAGGCTCGACCTCGTCGAGGCCATGCTGCGGATCGCCGCCGGAGAGAAGCTGAAGCTCAAACAGAAGGACGTGAAGCTCGAAGGCTCGGCCGTCGAGGTGCGCATCTATGCCGAGGACCCGGTGCGGAACTTTTTGCCCTCCACCGGACGGCTCGTGCGCTATCGGCCGCCACGAGAGGGCACCACGGTCGACGGCATCACCACGCGGCTCGACTCCGGCGTGGGCGAGGGCGGCGAGATCCCGGTCTATTACGACCCGATGATCGCCAAGCTGATCACGCACGCGCCGACGCGGATCGAAGCTATCGAGCATATGGGTGAAGCACTCGATGCCTTCGCCATCGACGGCTTCCGCCACAACATTCCCTTCCTCGCCGTGCTGATGCGGAACGAGCGTTGGCGGGAAGGGCGGCTTTCCACCAAATTCATCGCCGAAGAGTTTCCTGGCGGCTTCAAGCCGCCCTTGCCCACCGGCGTGGAGCGGGACGCGATCGTTGCAGTTGCCGCCGCCATCGACCATATGAGCAATCAGCGCCGCCGCGCCATCACCCTGCAAATGCACGGCGAGCCGGTGAAGTTTGCTGAAGTGCGCATCGTGGAGCTCGCCGGCGCAGCCGAGCGGGTCACCGTCGAGGGCAATGTCGACGGCCCGTTCATCGTCACGTTTGAGGGCGGGAAGCAGAAAATCAGCCTCGCCTCGTCCTGGTGGTTCGGCGATCCTGTGTGGAAGGGCACAATCGACGGCAAGTCTACCTTTGTGCAGGTGCGTCCCATCCTCAACGGCTATGAGCTCACCTATGAAGGTGTCGAGGTGTCGGTGCGGGTGCTGACGGAGCGCGAGGCCGAGCTTGCGGCGCTGATGCCGGCAAAGGAGAAGGCCGATACCTCGAAGTTTCTGCTCTGCCCCATGCCCGGCATGGTCGTGTCTCTCGCGGTCGGCGAGGGGCAGGACGTGCGGGCCGGCGACGCTCTTTGCATCGTCGAGGCGATGAAGATGGAGAACGTGCTCAAGGCCGAGCGCGACGGCAAGGTTGCCAAGGTGCTGGCCAAGCCCGGCGACAGTCTCAATGTCGATGCCGTGATCCTCGAATTTGCGTGAGATGGCCGAGGCCGCCCACAGGACGGTGAGTGTCAAGATCGAAGGGCGCGTGCAGGGCGTGTGCTATCGCGCCTGGACGGATGAGACCGCGCGGAGGCTTGGTCTTTCAGGGATGGTGCGCAATGCGAGCGACGGCAGCGTCGAGGCGGTCTTCTCTGGTCCTGCCGCCAAGGTCGATGCGATGCTGAAGCGCTGCGCCGACGGGCCGCCAGATGCGCGCGTTTCCAAGGTAACCATTATCAAAGAGGGTGGATCGGTAGCCCCCGGCTTCAGGGTCATCGGCACGAATTGGCGCTGATCGCCGTCGTGCCGAAAACTTCATCGAAGCTATCATGCAGGGTAGTATCCACGCGTTCCATATCGGCATGGATTCCGAGTGCGGCAAGGCTGGTTACGGGCGCCTTCAGCCCGCAGGGCACGATGCCGGAGAAATGCGCAAGATCCGGATCGACGTTGAGACTGACGCCGTGAAAGCTCATCCAGTGGCGCACACGGATGCCGATGCTCGCGATCTTGGCCTCACCGACGAAAACGCCGATCTGCCCCTCGTGGCGCTCACCTTCGACCCCGAGCCGCGCAACCGTCGCGATCAACCAATCTTCTAGCCGGTGCACGAAGGCGCGCACGTCGCGGCCGCGGCGCCCAAGGTCGAGCATCACGTAGGCCACGCGCTGGCGCGGCCCGTGATAGGTGAAGCGGCCGCCGCGGCCGGTTCTGAATACGGGGAGGCGCGATGGCTCGAGAAGCTCCTCTGGTGCTGCGCTCGTTCCGGCGGTGTAGAGGGGAGGGTGCTCGAGGAGCCACACGGTCTCGGGCGCACGGCCCGCGACGATCGCCGCAACGCGGCCCTCCATGGTCTTGATCGCGGCCTCGTAGGGCACGGGCGCAGGGCTCAAGAGCCACTCAATCTCCGCCGAGGCAGACGCTTGGGGCTCAACCGAAAGGATGGCGGGATTGGCCAAATGGCAACCTCAGACGATAATGCAGCCGGACGCTAATCCTTGCAGCCTCGCCTTGCACCCCAAGGCCAGGTTTGCTAATGCGGCCCGGCCCCGATTAAGGCTTGTTGCGGGGCGAACTTACAGCCATATCCGGGGTGGAACCCTCGGAAAATCCCATGCGGTCGTGGCGGAAATGGTAGACGCGCAGCGTTGAGGGCGCTGTGGGCTCAGCCCGTGGAGGTTCGATTCCTCTCGACCGCACCAACTTCCCTTCCATGTAGGAGCCTCGCCGACGCTCAATCAGAGGCCTTCGGGCTCTAAATTCCTGTCCCATCGGCGTCCATTTTTGGGCTGGAGATTCGGCCTGAACAAGGCTTAAGTGGCGCCTCCGCCGCGCCTGTTGTTGCAGGCCGGAAGCGGCAATCTCGCAAAGCGTCACCCCCTCGCGTCGATTGTCTCCTCCGGGGCGGGCCGGCGGCCTTGCTCCAGCTTGAAGCCCTTTAGGACACGGCAATCGGAAGCGCGGGATGCAGGACGCGGCAGACGAGATCACTTTGCGCGACGAGGAGGGAGTGCTTCGCCCTGGCTTCCTGCGCGCTGTCGAAGCCGCGCTCGATGCGGACGACGCCAAGACCGTGCGCGAGCTCACGGTAGATTTGCACGAAGCGGATCTCGCCGACCTTATTCAGCTGCTGCGCCCTGACCAGCGCGAACCTCTCATCGCCACGCTTGGCCACGACTTCAACGCCGCGGCGCTCTCCGAGCTCGATGAAGGCGTGCGCGACCAGGTGCTGGAGGCGATGCCTAAGGAGGCGGTCGCCGAAGCACTGCAGCAGCTCGACTCGGACGAGGCGGTCTACGTCATCGAGGATCTGGACAAGCAAGATCAGTCCGACATTCTGGCCAAGCTTCCGTCCTTCGAGCGGGCGGCTATCGAGCGAAGCCTCGAATATCCCGAGGATTCCGCCGGCCGCATCATGCAAACGGATTTCATCGCCGTGCCGCCCTTCTGGTCGGTGGGGCAGACCATCGATTACATGCGCGACGCAGAGGATTTGCCAGACCGCTTCTATGAGGTCTTTGTCGTCAATCCGTCGTTTCACCTGATCGGCTCGGTGGCACTCGATCGGCTGCTCCGCTCCAAGCGGCCGGTCAACATCGAGTCGATCACCGACAGCGACATTCACCCCATCGCCGTGTCCTCTGACCAGGAGGAGGTGGCGCGCACCTTCGAGCGCTACAATCTGACCTCGGCGCCGGTGGTCGATCCGGATCGAAGGTTGCTTGGGGTCATCACCGCCGACGACGTGGTCGAGGTAATCCAGGAGGAAGCGTCCGAAGATATGCTGCGACTCGGTGGTGTCGCGGGCGAATCGGTCTCTGATCCTGTCTGGCAGACGACCAAGCACCGCTTCATCTGGCTCTTCGTCAATCTCGGTACGGCGATCCTCGCCTCCTTTGTGATCAGCCTGTTTGACGCCACCATTCAGCAGATGGTGGCGCTCGCCGTGCTCATGCCAATCGTGGCGTCCATGGGCGGCAACGCCGGGACGCAGACCATGACGGTGGCGGTGCGTGCGCTCGCCACGCAGGATCTCGGCGGGGTCAATGCGGTTCGGGTCATCGGCCGCGAGATTATTGTGGGACTGCTCAATGGGCTGATGTTCGCGCTGATCATGGGCGCGATCGCCTTCTATTGGTTCGGCAGCGGCCAGCTCGGGATCGTGATCGGCGCCGCCATGGTAATCAATCTCCTGGTCGCGGCGCTGTCAGGCATCCTCATTCCGCTAGGGCTGCACGCGCTCGACCTCGATCCGGCCATCGCGTCTGGCGTGTTCGTCACCATGATGACCGACTGCGTCGGCTTCTTCGCCTTTCTCGGCCTCGCCGCCTTATGGCTGACGTGAGGAGCCTTCGCTCGGATGTTCTTCTATCTCGCCAAGGTGCTGTGGTTCCTGCTGCAGCCGTCGACGCTGATCGCGCTGCTCATCGCCTATGGCTCAACCTTGATCTGGACTGGATGGGCGCGATGGGGACGGCGTTTTGTCACCGTCGGCGCAATCCTGCTGCTGGTCGCTGGCCTCTCGCCGCTCGGCAATGCCCTCATCCTGCCGCTGGAAGACCGCTTCCCGCGCGCCAATCTCGACGAGCCGCCGGCGCCAACTGGCTTCATTGTGCTCGGCGGTGCCGAGGACAGGCTGGTGGGCCAGGCGCGTAAGGCGCCAACGCTGAATGAGGCGGGAGAGCGAATCGTGGAGACGGTCGTGCTCGCCCGCAGATTTACGGACGCGAAGATCACCTTCAGCGGCGGTGATGCCGGCATTCTATATACCTCCGACTCCGAGGCAGCAGGGGCAGCGCGCATGCTCACGGATATGGGAGTCGCGCCTGACCGGCTGATACTCGAAGCCGGCGCCCGCGATACCTATGAGAACGCCGTCTATCTCAAGGCCGAACTCGACAAGCTCGGCCTGCTCGGTCCCAGCAAACGCTGGGTGCTGATTACGTCGGCCTATCACATGCCGCGCGCCATGGCCTCCTTCCGCGGAGCGGGCTTCAAGGTCGAGCCGTGGCCGGTTGACTACCGGACGCGGGGACGCGCCGATCTCATCCGCCCCTTTGACAAGATCTCGGAAGGTTTGCGGCGAGTAGATGTGGCCACGCGCGAATGGGTCGGCCTGTTTGCCTATTGGCTTGCTGGACGGAGCGACTCGCTGTTCCCGGCGCCCAAGGTCGCGGGGCTCGGCTGCGACCTCGCTACGACGCGAGCCGGCAGTCCGCGAGACTCTCCATGTCGACCCAATCCTTGAGATAGCTCGCGGCGCGAAAGTCCGCGCCCTCTTCGCCGCCTGGGTCGCCACCATCTCGCAGAGCACGCCGAAGCACGTGCCGGCGGCGGCTTCATCCCACATCATCGCTTGCTCAGGGGCGAGTGGCCTGTAGCGCGCGGTCATATCCTGCCGCCAGACAAGGATAGCTTGCGGCTCCTCCAGCAGGCGCGCCACGGGCAGCGCGGTGTCCTCGCGCAAGGGAGACCAGATATCGGCGTCGTTGGTCGCGAAGGTGAGGCGGATCGCCGTTCACCAGCTTCGCAAAGCGCGCATCGCCGAGGTAGGCATGGAGCTGCTCGTAGTCATCGGCGAGCACTTCCGCGAGCCTGGCGACATAAGCATGACGGTAGACGTCGAACAGAATCTTCCGCTCTTCCTTGGCGCTGTCCTTAATCTCCGCCAGAATCGCATCGTCGCCGTACGCTCGCAAATCTGGTCGAGCATGCGCAAGGGTTGGCCGCCCTCGATCATATCGTTCTCGGAAATGATCTCGAACCAGTCGATGGCGGGGGAGCCCGCGAGGATCTCCGCATAATGCTGCGGCCTGAGACCCAAGCCAAAGCCTAGAAAAGGCGGCTTCGCTGCGGCCATGGAGAGCCGGCCGCGGCCGCAGCCGGCTCTGGCCTCGAGCTTAAACCTTAGCTCTTCTCGAACGTGCCACCCTGATCGGCGCACTCGGTGTTGAGCATCTCGAGCCAGCCTTTGCCCTTGCACGAGTTCTTACCCTTGCAGTCGTTGTCGGCGGTCTTGCAAGCGCCCTTGCAGGCACAGCCGTTCACGCCGAAGCAACGGCCCTTGAAGGTCTCGGCATTGGCCGTGGCAATGAGCGCTGCCCCGGAAACGCGCGGCGGGAGTCATGGCGATACTCGCACCGGTCTTTTGCGTGAGCTTCATCTTTCTCTCCTCTCGCATGAGTTTGATAGGTCGTGGCATTGATGGCGGCAAGAGCCGCCCAAGCTATAGCCGTGAATAGAAGGGCGCTCGCGTCACTCCTTTTCACGCTTGCGTCAGGCTGCCGTGATTTTTCCGCAGGGAAATGTCGCTGGCCCGATTGGGCAATCAAAACTGACGGGCTAGGATGGCGGCACGATGACGTGTCAGGAGCTTGAGCCACGAATGACGGTCCATCTCGTCAAGCTCTGCGTCGGTGTTGACACCGTTCAGGAGCTCAAAGTCTGGCAGACCGAGAGGCTGAAGCGTCTCAAGCGTGCCGGGAAGACGCCGGAACTCTGCCATCGCACCTTGCAGGCGCCGCGGCGGCGAAACGAGGTGCTCGATGGCGGATCGCTCTATTGGGTGATCAAGGGCATCATTCTCGTCCGCCAGCGGGTGCTCGACCTCAGGCCCGACGTCAAGGATGACGGCACCGCCTGCTGCGGCATCGTGCTCGATCCGGAGCTTGTGGCGACCCGCGCACAAGCACGGCGCGCCTTTCAGGGCTGGCGATATCTGTCTGTGACCGATGCACCATCCGATCTGCGGGCGGTCGAGGACGACGACGGCGAGATGCCTCACGC
>Ga0187817_10001311_pt1 | contig 12074 bp, 10 predicted proteins | sample NC_wetland_sal_i_17_FD_132431 | JGI IMG/M metagenome (GOLD analysis project Ga0187817, IMG submission 132431) | Wetland sediment microbial communities from Neuse River Estuary, North Carolina, USA - SO4_2 | ecosystem: Environmental > Aquatic > Freshwater > Wetlands > Sediment | place: USA...
AACCCTGAAGCTGCGAGAAGAAATCGCCTGGTGCGAAAGTAGAACTCTGCCGGTGGCCCCCGTAATTAGGCCTTTAGGAGTACCCTTTGCTGGTACTCTGTACCCAATGAGGTTGATGTTGTAAGACATCAACGAACGAAGGTGGTACCACGAGAGCTTGCATAACGCTCTTCGTCCTTCCCTGAAACGAAGGACGAAGAGCGTTTTTGTTGCTTGGCGTAATGAATACCCCGCGATAAATCGGGGGTCTACAAATCGAAGGAGGTACACAACTTATGGCACATTGTCCAGAATGCGATGCAGGGATCACCCTGCAAGGTCTGATGATCGGAGAAATCATCTACTGTCCCGATTGTAACGCGGAACTAGAGGTGTTGAGCCTTGAACAGCCCGCAGTGGCTCTTGCACCCGAAGTTGAAGAAGATTGGGGAGAGTGACACAATGCGCCTGGCTATTCTAACTTCACGCATCCGCGTGGAAGAGAAGCTCTTAATCGATGCGCTGAGACAGAGGGCAATCACATTCGACATCATTGATGATGGTGAATTGCTGCTCGATCTGTCACGCCCAGATGAGCGGTGGCGTGAGTATGATGCCGTCCTCTGTCGCAGCCTGGGTCAATCGCGCGGGCTGGCAGTGCTGCATGTCCTTGAGCACTGGGGCATACAAGTGTACAACTCAGCGGCAGTGACAGCAACATGTAACGACAAGCTGCTCACGACACTGGCATTGCTGCGTGCAGACATCCCCACACCACGCACGCTGCTCGCTTTTGATCCCCAGTCAACCATTCGAGGTATTGAGATGCTAGGCTATCCAGTCGTGCTCAAGCCTACGAATGGTTCATGGGGCCGCCTGCTTGCGCGCATCAATGACCGTGATGCAGCGGAGGCAATACTCGAACACCAGGAGACACTTGGGTCCTATCAACACCACATTCATTATGTGCAGGAGTACATTGCCAAGCCGCAGCGTGATATTCGCGCGTTTGTCGTTGGTGAGCGCACGATCTGTGCGATCTATCGCACCAGTGCACATTGGGTGACAAACACCGCTCGTGGCGCGGTTGCCAGCAACTGTCCTGTCACGCCTGAACTTGATAGCCTGTGCGTGCGAGCAGCGCAAGCGGTCGGGGGCGGTATCCTGGCCATCGATGTACTGGAAGACCCACAGCGCGGTCTACTGGTCAATGAGATCAATGCCACGATGGAGTTCCGCAACAGCATTGCACCTACGGGCGTCGACATCCCCAACGCGATGCTCGACTATGTACTCAGCCGTGTACGTGAGGAGGCAGTGGCATGAATCGACTACGTGTTACTATTGCTGGCGGCTCTGGCTATGTCGGAGGCGAACTGGCCCGGCTCCTGCTCTTCCACCCGCAGATTGAGTTGACGCAAGTTGCGTCCAGTAGTCACGCCGGACACTACCTGCATAGTGTACATCCGAATCTACGCAGGCAATGTTCTCTGCGCTTTTGTCATCCCGATGACCTGGCATCAAGTGATGTACTGTTTCTCTGCCTGCCGCATGGCACATCGGCCAGGGAGATTGAACGCTATCAAAATATAGCGCCACGAATCATCGACCTCTCAGCGGACTTCAGGCTGCGTTCTGCCGCACTCTATGAGCAGTGGTATGGTGAGGTTCATCCTGCACCACATCTCCTTGCGGAGGCTGTTTATGGCTTGCCTGAACTCCACCGTGCAGAGCTACCTGGTGCCACGCTCGTCAGTGGCACCGGTTGTATGGCAACTGCGGCCATCCTGGGGTTGGCTCCGCTCTACCGGGCGGGCCTCGTGAACGACGCTATGCCGCTCGTGGTGGAGGCCAAAGTTGGCTCGTCTGCTGCGGGAGCAACTCCAGGTGCAAGCAGTCATCATCCCGACAGAAGTGGGGCTGTACGCTCATTTCAACCCACCGGACACCGCCATACCGCCGAATTGATTCAAGAGTTGGGGCAAATAATGGGTGTGGGTACAGTACATCGGGCCCGAACTCCAGAGGCCGATAAATCGGCGGTGGGCACGATAAATCGGCCCCTACGCGGGGTCCCAGGGCATTTTGGCATCGGAACGACACGAATTGCCTTTTCAGCCACGGCGGTCGAGTTAGTGCGTGGGGTATTGATAACAGCCCATGTCTTTGTGAACGAGCTGATCGACGAGCGTGCCCTGTGGCGGCTTTACCGGGAGACTTATCAGCAGGAGCCCTTTATTCGCCTGGTCAAAGAGCGTAACGGCGTGTATCGCTATCCCGAACCGAAGATTCTCGCGGGGAGCAACTATTGTGATATCGGCTTTGAACTCGACGCCGACCAGCAAAGAGTGGTGGTCATCGCCGCCCTGGATAATCTGATGAAGGGTGCTGCCGGAAACGCGGTGCAAGCGCTCAACTGCATGTGCGGTTGGGACGAGACGTCGGGCCTGACCTTTCCTGGTCTGCATCCCGCGTAGGGGCGGGAGTGGAGTGGATGCGGAGTGGGATACCTGCCCCCAGGCAGGGTGCCCTTGTGGTCGCCCGCGTTCCCGCATTGTCGAGAGGAGATATTGTTATGACGCTTGTTGTAAAGATCGGTGGTGGCGCCGGTGTTGCCACAGCGAACATCGTGCGTGAAATAGCCCGGTGTGTCACGAATGGGCAACGCGTCGTGCTGCTGCATGGCGGGTCTGATCTCACGGACACGCTCTCACAGCGTTTGGGGCATCCAGTGCGCGTGATATCCTCGCCAAATGGGATGGTCAGCCGCTACACCGACGGTGAGACCTTGAGTATCTACGCTATGGCCGTTGCCGGTCAGATCAATACCGAACTGGTGGCACTTTTACAGCAACAGGGAGTCAATGCGCTTGGACTGGCAGGAGTTGATGGGCGGCTGCTGCTGGCGAGACGTAAATCCATTGTGCGCTCGGTGACCCCTGAAGGCCGTGTACAGGTATTGCGCGATGACTACACCGGGCAGATCGAACAAGTGAATGCAGTTTTGCTGCGCCAACTACTCGATGCTGGCTACACGCCCGTCATCGCTCCATTGGCACTGAGCCATGCTGGAGAGCGTTTAAATGTCGACGGAGATCGTGCTGCAGCTGCTGTTGCCACGGCGCTGCATGCTGATGCACTGATCATCATGACGAACGTTCCCGGCCTGCTTAGAAACCCGCAAGACGAGGCAACGCTCATTCGTAATCTTCCTGCTGATCAGCTTGCCGACTACCTGGGATATGCGCATGGACGTATGCGCAAGAAACTGCTTGGCGCTCAGGAGGCCCTGCAAGGCGGTGTACCTCGAGTCTGTATTGGCAGCGCTTCGTTGTTGGCCACACTCAACGGTGAAGGAACGATGATTGTCGCATCACAAACCCAGGTGGAAAGGAGTCTCGTATGACTGCAACTATTGATTTAGAAAATACCTACACCAGCGGCGTGTACAGTAAGCGTCCTGTGGTTATCGTGCGCGGATCTGGGGCTTTATTATGGGATGAAGAAGGGCGCGAGTATATTGACTGCGCTGCAGGTCACGGTGTAGCGAATATTGGGCATGGCCGAGCAGAGATTGCGGCGGTACTGGCAGCGCAGGCACAACGGCTCATCACCTGTCCAGAAATTGTGTATAACGATGTGCGTGCCCACCTTCTTGAACGGCTTGCGCACCTCACACCAGGGGCGGAGGACCAGGGCACGGCGGGCGACCACAAGGGCCCACCCATCCACTCCACACCCTGCTCGCCCCTACGAGGTCCCTACGAGGTCCCTACGAGCAACCATATCTTTCTCTGCAATAGCGGTACAGAGGCAGTTGAGGGAGCTTTCAAATTTGCTCGACTCGCCACAGGACGCACAGGCATTGTTGCCACTCTACGCAGCTTTCATGGTCGCACGATGGGCGCGCTTTCGGCAACATGGGAGCCGCACTACCGTGAACCTTTCGCGCCGCTCGTCCCTGATGTAAGCCACATCCGCTACAACGACCTTGCGGCGGCCGAAGCAGCAATCAGTGAGGAGACAGCAGCTGTGATCATTGAATTGGTGCAAGGCGAAGGGGGAGTGCATGTCGCTTCTGAAGAGTATGTGCATGGTCTTGTATCGCTGTGCCGCGAACGAGGAGCATTGCTGATTGTTGACGAGGTGCAGACGGGTTTTGGGCGCACGGGACGCCTCTTCGCATGCAACCACTATGACTTGCAACCTGATATCCTCTGTCTTGCAAAGTCGTTGGCCGGCGGTGTTCCTATGGGCGCGATTTGTCTGGGGCCCCGTGTGATGGAGAGCGGACGCATAACGAAGGGTGTCCATGGCAGCACCTTTGGCGGCAATCCATTAGCCTGTGCTGCTGCGCTGACCGCACTCGACATCCTCGAACGAGAAGCTCTAGCGGAGCGTGCCGCTGCTCTTGGTGTGCGAGCATTGGAGCGACTGAGGGCATTACATACTCCGCTCATCCGCGAGGTACGTGGTATAGGACTGTTGCTTGGTATCGAACTCACTCGACGAGCACAGCCATACCTTGAAGCATTGTTGGAACGCGGTGTGCTCGCCCTCCCAGCCGGACCAAACGTGATTCGCCTATTGCCACCACTGGTGATTACAGAAGAGCAGTTAGGGCGGGTTGTGGATGTGATAGGGGAGGTGTTGACGAAGGCGAGTGGCGAGGCCTGGCACCCACAAGGGCCCCACCCCATCACCCCACCACCCCGTGCCACTACATTTCTGGGAGCTGCCCCACCACCAGACGACGGCATAGCGGATACGAGCAGGAGGCAGGGGGCCGTACAAAATGTAGTGGCACGGGGTGACGAGGCTGGGTGGCGGGGCCCTTGTGGGTGCCAGGTCGGAAAAACACATGACACCTCAGCTCAGGAAAACGAAATATCGCTCCTCCAAAATATGCTCACCATCCCCAGCTACTCCGGTCAGGAAGGCACGCTGGCCCATTACCTGGTTGAGCAGGCACGATGCATGGGCCTGCATGCACGCATAGACGAGGTGGGGAACTTCATTGCAAGTACGCATCCTGACGACCACATTACGGATACACAACCCATTGTCCTGCTCGGCCATATGGATACCGTACGCGGCGACATTCCGGTGAGGCTAGAAGACGGGGTGCTGTATGGTCGCGGGGCGGTAGATGCGAAGGGTCCACTGGCGGCTTTTCTTTGTGCAACTGCCCGACTTGCACACCTCGCACAAACAGATTTCTTACAGCATCCGATTATTGTGATCGGTGCCGTTGAGGAGGAGGCTGCCACCTCACGTGGTGCGCATGCTATCATTGAACGCTACCGACCTTTTGCCTGCATTATTGGAGAGCCGAGCGGTAGCCAGTCGGTGACGATCGGCTATAAGGGCAGGTTGCTGGTGGAGTACTCCGTGACGCGCTCGATAAGCCATAGCGCGGGGCCACAGCAAAACAGTAGCGAAGTGGCCGTGGCCTTCTGGAATCGTGTTCGCCAGCATGCCAGCGACTGGAATGAGCGGCATGCAGCAAACTCCACATTTGCGGCGCTTATGCCTTCGCTGCGCAGTATTCACAGCGACCAGGATGGCTTGGAGGAACAGACAAGGCTCCTTATCGGCTATCGTTTGCCGCCCGGCTACGACATAGCAGGCCTACGCACCCAGTTGCAGCGCTGGGCCGACGAAGATGAGGCAGGGCAAGGCCTGTCTGCGCAAGGGCCAACCCCGCTCAACCCAACCGCCCTTGCCCCTACAATACTCAACTTTTCAGGCGAAGAGGCGGCCTTTCAGACAACGCGAACAACGCCTCTGGCACGAGCCTTCATCCAGGCCATTCGCTCTACGGGTGAGCAGGCCTCCTTCAAGCATAAAACGGGTACGTCGGACATGAATGTTGTAGGGCCAGCCTGGGGCGAGAACATCGTGGCATATGGACCTGGAGATTCGCGCCTCGATCACACACCTCAGGAACATATCCATATCGCCGAATATGTCCAAGCTATCGATGTTCTCGAATCGGTACTGCTGCAGACCGTAGGCATCCAAAGCCCCACTCGAGAGGAGACACTCGTATGAGATCAGGCCAACCGCAAGGGGCAACCCCGCTCAACCCAACCGCCCTTGCCCCTACAATACTCGACTCGACGCTACGCGAGGGTGAGCAGTTCGCCGGAGCTTTCTTTAGCTTCGAACAACGACTAATGATAGTACGGTTGCTGGATGCCATCGGTGTGACATTTATAGAGGTTCCTTCGCCTATCGCCTCACCAGAGACAGGACGCATGGTGCATATGCTGTGCGAACTTGGCCTACGAGCACGTGTCGTGGCACATGTGCGCTGTGTCGAGGCTGATGTGGAGGCGGCGCTGGATACCCCCGTCTTCGGGCTGAATCTTTTCTACGGGACATCGGCAGAACTACGTACATTTAGCCACGGTCGCCGCATTGATCAGATACTAGCCGATACTGTACCGCTGATCAGGCGTATTCGTGCTGCTGGACGTTACGCTCGCTTCTCTGCTGAGGACGCATTTCGCAGCGACCTGGTTGATCTGCTGACGGTCTTTGATGCCATCGTCGAGGCAGGCGTGCAGCGCATTGGCTTGCCAGATACCACCGGTGTCGCCACACCGCGCCAGGTTGAACGACTGGTACGTCTGTGTGCTGAACGCTATCCAGACGTTGGCATTGAGTTTCATGGTCACAATGACACTGGATGCGCCATCGCTAATACTGTAGCAGCGCTGGAAGCCGGTGCAGATTGCCTGGACGTCACCGTGTTGGGCATCGGTGAGCGTAATGGGATCACCTCATTGAGTGGACTGATCGCGCAACTCTACATTCACCACCCGGAACTACTGGCAGCGTACGATCTCACACAACTGGCACCACTCGACCAATTTGTGGCAGAGTGTCTCAACCTTGCTATCCCGTTTAACATGCCGATCACCGCCCCAAGCGCATTTACGCATAGAGCGGGCGTACACACAAAGGCTGTACTGCGGAATCCCTCCTCATATGAAGTGCTGGACCCAGGCGATTTTGGACTTACACGCCATATCGATGTCGGTTCGCGCTTCACAGGACGCTATGCCGTTGGACATCGCGCCGCAACCCTGGGATTGCAGTTGAGCGATGACGAGGTTTGTGATCTTACCCAGGCTCTTAAAGAGCGAGCCGAACAAGGTTCGCTGAGCCAGGAAGCAGTCGATGTATTTATTCATGCATGGTATCAAGAGAAAGAAGGGAATCTCGTATGGGAACGTTAAGCGAAGAAATCTTTAGTTACAAGCTAGGTCGCACTGTACAGCAGGGTGAGACGGTCGTCGTGGATGTTGACCGTGTGATGAGTCACGATACGACGACGCCACTGGCCATCCAGGCATTCCGTAAGCTGGCGCAACGGAATGGCGGGCGCGTCTTCGATGCGAGGCGATCGCACATTGTGTTCGACCACATCATACCCGCAGCGACGATTGCGGCGGCAACATTGCACCGCGATATTCGCGCTTTCGCACAGGAGCAGGACATCTCCATTTTGCAGGAAGGCATCTGCCACCAGGTAATGCCAGAGCGCGGCTACGTTACCCCCGGCGACGTCATCGTTGGTGCCGATAGCCATACTTGCACCTATGGCGCCCTCGGTGCCTTTGCAACTGGCATGGGTTCTACGGATATCGGCGTTGCCTACGCCACGGGACGCACCTGGTTCCGTGTCCCGCAAACGATCAACATCCGCATCACGGGAACGCTGCCGTTCGGTGTGTACGCCAAGGATGTGACCTTTGAAATGGTGCGCAGGGTAGGTGTTGATGGTGCTAACTACCGCGCCATCGAGTACACCGGCGAGTTGGTTGAGCAGATGTCGGTGAGCGAGCGCTTCACGTTGTGCAACATGGCGATTGAAATGGGCGGCAAAGCGGGACTCGTTGCCCCTGACGCAACGACCCAGGCGTGGCTACGCGGTCGGACCGAGCGCGACTATCCTCTGCTCGCACCACGCGATCCGCGTTATGAACGTGTCGTGGAGATTGACGCATCGCGGCTACGACCGATGATCGCCTGCCCCCCAGATGTCAACAACGTCGTTCCGGTTGAAGAGGTCGAGCATGTGCAGATCGACCAGGTATTTCTCGGCACCTGCACCAATGGACGCCTTGATGATCTTGCCATCGCGGCAAACGTCATGCGCGGCAAGACGCTTCATCCCCAGACGCGCATGGTAGTCGTCCCCGCCTCGCGTGAAATTTACCTTGAGGCAATGCGTCTCGGCTACCTGGAAATCTTTGTGCAGGCCGGCGCATCGGTAGGCACTCCTGGTTGCGGCCCCTGCATCGGACGGCACTATGGCGTATTGGCTCCCGGTGAACGTGCACTGACGACAATGAACCGCAACTTCACAGGCCGTATGGGCGATCCCACCGCTGAAATTTACCTTGGCAGCCCAGCAACAGTCGCCGCCACTGCGTTGACTGGACACATCACGGATCCGCGCAATTTCCTGTAGGACCCCGATTTATCGGCCTTGATAAAACGAAAGAAAGGACCAAAACATCATGAGTCGTATCTGGATGCTTGGCGACAACGTAAACACCGATGTTATCATCCCCGGACGCTATAATGTGACGACCGACCGCGCACAGTTGGCGCGTTACTGCCTGTGCGAAGTGCTACCGGAATTTTCGCAGCAAGTCCAGGCAGGAGATGTAGTGATGGCGGGTCACAACTTTGGCTGTGGCTCTTCACGCGAACATGCGCCTGCCGCTTTTCTGGCAAGTGGAGTCCAGGCAGTCATCGCTCGTAGTTTCGCACGCATCTTCTACCGAAACGCCGTTAATATTGGTTTGCCCGTGCTTGTCTGCGAAGATGCAGTGTTAGCCAGTGCCGATGGACAGCAGATAGAGGTGGACCTGGCGAGCGGTGTCATTCGCAATGTGACCAGCGGGCAGACGTTTCAGGCTGAGCCGTTGGATCCCTTTGTAGCGCGTATCGTGGCAGCGGGCGGTATCATCGAGTACATCCGCCAGGAAGGAACATTGCGATGAACCACCAGGGCATTCCTGTCCCCCAGACAGGGCATCCTACCTGGGGGATAGGTATCCGCAAGGGTCTATCCAGGGCGGAGGAGGGCGGAGGCACGGAGGGACGCAAGGCATCCTGCCTGGGGGGCAGGTCTACGTCCCTACCGCCCCTACCAACCCGGGTTAGTAGGGGCGCGAGCTTGCCTCCGCCCTTTGCGTCCCTACAGCGCCCCCACGCAGCCAGGGCGACCGCGCCGCCAACGGTATGTGTGATCTCAGGCGACGACGCTGCTCCCGAAGTTATGCGCCCCACAGTAGAGATACTGAGCTCGTTAGCACCAGACATTCGCTTTGTGGAGGTACTCAGCGGACGAGAGGCGTTAGAACGCTACGGCGAGGCGTTCCCTGACGAGACACGAGCAGCTATCGATCATGCAGACTGCACCCTTTTCGGGGCAAGTGGTGGACCAAGCCGACCCATCCTGTGGTACCTGCGTTGGGGCAAAGAGACCTATGTTAACATACGGCCTGTGCACTGGTACCCTGGTTATCGTAGTCCTATGCTGCATCCCGAACGTATCGATTACGTCATCGTACGCGACAACCTGGAAGGGATGTATCCACCACGCGAAGGGCACATCGCAGAGCTAAGCGCATTGTCCAGCAGGAATTTCTGGTGGCAGGCTCCACCTGTGAGGAAGGAGGGAGCTTACGCTGTGCGCGTTTGCACCGATGAGCAGATGCAGCGCGTGGCGATTGCAGCCTGTGAGCTGGCATTACGCCGAAAAGCGGCAGGCTATCCCGGATGTGTGACCTTTGGTGGCAAGTACTCGATATTGCCACGCACCGATGGCCGTTTCCGTACGATTGTAGCGGAGACCGTTCGTACCCACGCCAGTTTGAGTTACCAGGAATATCTGATCGATGACCTGGCACGGCGTATGGTTGCCGCGCCAGAGACGCTCGATGTGGTGGTGCTTTCCAATGAACACGGCGACATCCTCGCCGATGTTGCCAGTGGCAGTATCGGTGGTCTCGGCCTCTCTCCCAGCGCCTGTTATGGCGAACACTATGCCTACTTTGAGCCAGTACACGGTTCCGCGCCGGACCTGGCAGGTAAAGGGGTGATCAACCCCACCGCTATGTTGTTGTCGGGTGCGATGATGCTTGACTTTCTTGGCTATGTTGAACAGGCACGACGTTTGGAGACTGCGATAGAGCAGGTTTACCGGGAAGGAACGGTTTTGACTAGCGATCAAGGAGGAGAAGCCAGTACGATGGATTTTGTGGAGGCTGTACAGGTACACTATTCTTGAAGGACGAGGAGATCGTGGTGTGATTTCAAACTCCAGGGCGCTGCAACCAGTCTCCAAGAACACCAACCAGAGGCTGCATATGCTGCGGTATGCTCGCCATGATATTACTCGCACTTGGGGACACTTGTCTCCGTTGTCTCCATTGTCTCCGATGTCTCCGTTGTCTCCATTGGGACCTACGTCCCTTCTTGACAGGATCATCTCTCCACCTGTATACTGCTGAAGGAAGTATTCACTCGTTTTTTGGAGGTTTTGACATCTATGCCAGTGTGCTGCTAACTCCATCCTGTTTCCTGTTCAAACAGTGAAACAGACGTTACCATTCTTGCTTCCATCTATCGCGTGTCTCTCATCAGGCATGAGCGCTCAGCCGTTCTACGCCTGGAATGCCGCAGGGCATGATTCCTGCTCGACGGCCCTTCTGGCGAGGCCTCAGCGAGACGGCGGATAGTGAGAACGCAAGCATTTGATGGTGCTCAAAGATATGGAGAAGCGTGCGGCAAAGAGGTGTCAGGCATGGAACTCCGGCGAACGCATCGCTGATGTTCCCCATCCACCATACCATTGGCAGATGGATGCCATCTTTTCCCCTGTCGCGGCATCCGCATATTCGATCATTGTGCAAGCGATGACCTGCTCTCTCTCCTCCCTCTTTCTGCCCCATCGTTTCCTCGCGCGAGTTGATACGATCGTGCTGTTTTTTCTCTCAGAAAAAAGCAAGGAATACCTATCATGACAGAACATCAGCTTTCACTCCTCCCCTTCTACGCGGGTTGGGGTATCTACCAGCAGCGTCTTGTCGCGGCCATCGCGCCCCTTACAGGAGAGCAGCTTGCCTTGCGCAACACGCCGCAAAACTGGTCGATTGGCATGTACGCGACGCATATTGTCGCAGATCGCGCCTGGTGGTTCCACGCACGGATGGGCGAGGGAAGCGCCGATCTTACTTCCCTCGAATTATGGGCTCTCGGAATCTGTGAGGGGGGCGTGGATCCATTACACCCGGCGGCAGAACTGGTTGCCGGACTTGAGAAGACCTGGCAGATGATCCAGAATACGCTTGCCCGCCTGACCCCTGCTGATCTTGAGCAGGTCTTCCCGCCTTTGGATGAGGCGGAACGTTTGCGTCACGCGAAACTGGTAGAGCCTGCGCTCCAGCCATTCGCCCAGATGTGGTTGGATGCGGCGCGTCTGGCTGGAGAAGTGAGACCCGCACGTTCGCGCCAGTGGATCATCTGGCATGTGCTCGAACATGACATCCATCACGGCAGCGAAATCTCCACCATTCTCGGCGTCCACGGCCTGCCAGTAGTCGAGTTGGATTAAGAACAGGAACGTCTTCCGTTCCATTCTCTCATGGGTGGATCTGTTGAAATGATGCAGTCGCTTCAGCGACAGGGGCGCCCCTGTCGCTGAAGCGACATTCAATGCTCACATAGACAGAAAAGGGGGAAAGACTGGATGGAGAGATACACAGCATAAATCTGTTTTCTGACGCATATACCGGAAATCCGCAGAGTTGAGGCACTGATGCATAAAAGCCCCTTTCGGCGATGAATTCAGCCAACCCACATTGGGGCATTCATGGTAAATAGGCTGAAAGTTGGGACGCAAATACTGGGCTGAGAGCCTCTTGTCCGAACCTTCAGCCCAAAAACAATGGCCCGAAAGTTCGGACTCATTTCGGATTGGGAGGTTCTGGTTCCTCTGGAGAGCGCTTTTTCCTGCCTCGTTTTTCTCCTTTTTTGTCCTTTGGATTTGGCTCCCCTGGTTCTTCTGG
>Ga0187817_10001312_pt1 | contig 12073 bp, 33 predicted proteins | sample NC_wetland_sal_i_17_FD_132431 | JGI IMG/M metagenome (GOLD analysis project Ga0187817, IMG submission 132431) | Wetland sediment microbial communities from Neuse River Estuary, North Carolina, USA - SO4_2 | ecosystem: Environmental > Aquatic > Freshwater > Wetlands > Sediment | place: USA...
GCGCATCAACTCGCTGGGCGTCTTCGTCAACTCGGTCGCCTCGGGGCACCTCCAAGTGGCTGTCTACTCGGGCGGCAACCCCAACACCGCTACGCTCGTGGGGCAATCGGCGTCTCAACCCGTAAGGTCAGGCTGGAACTGGTTCCCGATAAATCCGGGGTTCAAAGCCTCGTCGGGCCTCTGGCTGTTCGGGCTCATGGGTGACGCCTCCAACGCTTCGGGCTTCACCGTGGCGATGTTCGACAACCTAAGCGGCATCAGCACGGGAGACGTTCCCGACGAGTCCCAGCAGATTAACGCGCCCTACCTGAGCGGCTTCCCCTCGACCCCGTCGGTGTCGGGCTACATCAACATCAGCGGCGTTCAGTTCAACCAAACGATGGTCACGGGCTAGGCCATGTCCACTTGGAGCGGCGCCGGAATCCCCGTCATCGGCGGTCAGGAACTCAGCGGAGCGATGCACATCATCTTCAAGGGCTCGCGCTACTTGGTGGAGCACACCGTCCCCGGCATGGAGGGCGGGCCGGTCGAGAACCTCGGCAAGCCTCAGGCTAGGATAGAGATTCACGGCCAGTTCTACCAGAGCGGAGCAGATATTGGTCTAGCTACTCTTTCGGGGATGATAGGCTTCTACAACGAAATCCATGTGCCCAGCTTCAACTCAGGATACTACTTCATACCTAGTGGAACAGGAGTGATGTTCGAGTCTCTCAGGACGGTCTACAGGGAAGCGCACGGCTACCCGTATTACGAGTGGGTGCTGAAGGGGGTCTTGTCTGGTGAGGTCAGCCTCATACCTCCGCCGTTCGTCCTAAGCGGACAGGTCGGGATAGACTACAGCTACTCGATACTGGTGGCGATACAGGGGTTCACGCCCTTCACGGACTACTCGACTAACGAGCTAGTGGCGCTCTACGGCTACGCTCCCTTCGTGGACTACTCCAGCAACCTGAACTCGAACGTGCGGGGTTTCGTTCCTTTTATTAGCTACGCCGTAGCGAGCGGAGTGTAGATGTCAGGGATATTCTCGCTGACGCCCTACGGCCAGAACCCGATAGTGATGGACTGGTTCCAACTGCAAGACCCGTTCACCCAAGTCCTGCCAATCAACATAATGAACAACTGGTCGGGGTCGCTCTGGTTCGTCGGCTCTCTCAACAACCCCCCCGCGTGGTATAGCAACTACTCTGGCATAGCGTTCAGCGGAGCCAATGCGGGGGCCGTCCCGCTCACGGCGACCAACGAATCCACCTACACGATGACATGGCAGGTGTCCATCTCTGGAGCGTCTGGGCTCATCACTGGTGGCAACTCATCACCCAACACAGATTCTCTCAGCTTGACTGTGGTGGCCTACATGAGCGGTTTCCTGAACGGTGCTCTCGCTTCAGGCACGGTGACATTCAGCAACCTCCTGTTCAACCGCTATTCTGGAGTAATCAAGCTGATAGGCGAGACATACAACAACGACCAGCCCAACTTCGTGTTCCAGACGACATCGACAGGCACTTTCGTCCCAGGACAGAACATGAGCTACGCCGCGACCTACCTGCTCTCAGGCTGGGAGTCGGACATCGGCCCCGCCTACAACACTACGATGTCGTTGAGCGGTCAGACCTCGCTCGGCAACAAGGTGACATGGGTGGGAGCATCAGAGAACCCTACTTGGTATTTCATCTGGAGGTGGAGCGGCGCGACAGACCTGCCAGCGTCCACGAACGTCTCGGGGCAACTCATGCTCGACCTGATAGCCATAGTCTCAGGGAGCAACACGACATACACTGACAACAACGGCGCTGTCCTGCAGAGCGGATTCTATCGAGGAAGAGCATGGTCGAACATCTATCAGGTGGGCACCCCTACACATTATGTTTCTCCATTATATTCGATAGAATACTACAACCTCGTAGGTCCGACCTACAAGAACGTGTTTCTCAGCAAGAGCATCAGCGGACAGGTTCTGATTGGTCCTTGGCTCATCGAATGGCATGATTACTTCGGGCAGGGGGCTACTCCAACTGGGTTGCTGTTGTCTAATGCCCCTTCTGCCGCCACAAGTGGGGTCGTAATCGCGCCTAATGCGCTAGGAATCTATGGGCTCACAGCCCAGAATCGGTGGTATCGATACTGCATCTTTGTGTCAGGAAGTGCTCTCAGCGCGAGAGGCTATGTATGGATACAGAAATTCATCGGCGCCAACATACAACTTGTAAACACCGATGATACCTACATCGTCGCTTTAAGCTGAAAACGGGGAAGGCAGGCACCAGTCCTGAGACCGATGCCTACCCTGTGGACGAACTGAACGCCGCTATGGAGATGTCGAAGCTGTCCGTGGCGATTGGCGCCGTCGGCAGGGCTGTGAGGGTCAAAGTGATTGGCGCGGTGTTCCCCGAACGAAATTCGAGGGGGAGCGAGAAGGTGCCGAGCGAGGTCACAGCCACAGAGCCGACAGACGCTGGCAAGGTGGAGGTCACGCTGTTGGATGTGAGATACTGGTCATAGGGGCCTGTGTTCTTGATGCAGAGGACCACCGACGAGTTGCCTCCAGCCGCCACCGAGCCGAAGCTGATAGAAGTGATTGGGGTCGTGCAGGCCGAGTTGGAATACAGGGTCCAGGCCGACGAGTCGATGGTCACTGTGGCTGGAATCGTCATGGTGTAGAGTGCGGTCGCTGTAGCGGTGGAGACAATCAGAGATGTGGCAAGGACGGCAATCAGGATTCGATATGTTCTGGTTTTCATCATCGAGGCACGGGTTGATGACTTGGCTTATACGGTGAGGAGATGGCTGAAACTGTTCGTTTGGGAGAGGGATTGCTGAATCTGTTTTCTTTAAGTAGTCTGTCCACGAATCCACTGACCCGTTAGCCTCTGTCCCAACAGCTTCAGGTCCAACTGTTGCCGTTATCCAAGCTCAGGCCAGCCAAGTATCAGTTGCGCGAGAAGATGGACGGGCTCGAAGACCTGAAAGCCAGCATCCAGCAGAAAGGACTGATTGAACCAATCCTTGCTAGGCCCGTCAACAACCACTTCGAGGTCGTGGCGGGCTCTCGCAGGTTCATAGCGGTCAAGGAGCTGGGCTGGACTGACGTGCCAGCGACGGTGAGAGAACTCAGCGACAAGGAGGCGTTCGAGATAGCCCTGATGGAGAACATACAGCGCCGCTCTATGGACCCCGTCGAGGAGGCGAAGGCATACAAACGATACTGCATCGACAACGGCTGGGGCTCGCAGACCGAGTTAGCGACAAGGCTAGGCTTGACTCAGGGCCAGATAAGCGCCAGACTGAGCATCCTCAAGCTGGGCGACCAGAATCTTAACCATGTTATAATCGGAGAGGTCAGCGTCTCTCATGCGGAGGCCATAGCTTCTCTGGACACGGCCAAGATGACCGAGATGATGGACAAGGTCACTTCGCTGGGGCTGGATGTGGTCAAGACGAGGCAGGCCGTCTCAGCGGTCAAGGCAGGCTATTCGGTAGACCAAGCCACTCATCATGCGTTGCAATTCCCTGATGTCCCTCTCGTGTTCAAGGAGAAGATTGACGAGAAGGTCAACGTGAGGGAGCATGTCGTCCTCTCATTGAAGTCTGGCATCAAGAACATGCAGTTCTGGCTCGAATCCCTGCCCGATGGGCCTGAGAAGCATCAGTGGACGAATGAAATCCTGTATCCCATGAGACAGCTTGAGAACCAAGCGTTGAAGCTACAGAAACAATACAACAACGGTCATGCGAAATGAGCGAAGTCGTCCACAGGAAGCTATCGAATACTGATTACAGTATAATGCGCTGGGAAGCAGGCAACAACTTCACGATACGCGAGATTGCTGGCAATTCAAGTTGCTCGACCAAGTTTGTGAACCGCGTCTTGCAGGCGAAAGTCTGGTTCGATTCATCAGGTGGAAGCCATTTCATCCTCGCGCCGGAGCACACCGAGGGCATCACCGTGGGCGTGGGCTCGACATGGAACTGCATCTCGGGCTGTCACAGATACTTCAGCACATCGACAGACCTTGAGTGGCACATCGGATTCTACACAGCCTCAGGGACGACTTCTCTAAGCTGTTCGACCGTGATGCCTGGTTGAGCGTCCACAACATCAAGACCCGAACCATCGTCTCTGCTGATTCCGACGTTTACAGGATTCTCGACTACATGATTGCTGGACTAGAACCACTAACCCTCTCAACTACCGAGCTTCACAAGGGCAAGTCCACCAGAGGACACTCCCACGCTTCGCCTGAAATCTACTGTTTCTATTCAGACGCCCTCATCCAGCTTGCCGAGCGCACCTATGAGGTGAAGGCTGGGCAGATGCTGGTAGTCCGTGGAGACACCTATCATCGAGTCTTCGCTGGGCTGAAGGAGGATGTGCGGTTCCTGAGCGTCTATTGGGGCGAACGCGAGGGGCTGAAGCCGAAGTATGGGCCGCCGCCACTACCCAAGCCAGCCGCGTGATTAGTTTCAGTCTACCTCTTGGTTTGACCATGCTAGTTGCCTATATCTGTATATAGTGGCTATTCCTAACAGATGGGCATGACACCGCAACCAGACGAGAACCGAACGAAGGTCATCTCGACCATCGCCGAACCAGTCCACATCACCTTGACCAAGAACAGCAAGGGGTTCAACTGGGAGATTTCCATCCACGGCGAAAGCGTCGGACAGACCCTACTGCAAGTCGAGCAAGCAGAGGCTCAGTTGAAGGCGAAATACGGAGCCGAGACAGCATGACCGAATGCACCTGTGGCGCAATCGACGAGTTCTGGAGAACGCACAACCCTGAGACAGACAGTCCTGACGGCGTGAGCCATTCATCAGACTGTCAACTCGTCCAGCAAGCAATCTACGAACAGGAGCATGACCTGTGAAATGACCACGCTGACAGCTTACGGAGACAAAGCCAAGCAACTCATGTCATACGGTGCGTTCGGCAAGTTCACCGTTGACGGCATGGAGTTCATTCTCACCCACAGGTCAATCGAAGGCCGCGACATGGTAGATGTGGAAATCAGGGAGGTTGACCAGTCGAAATGACCGTCCGAGTAATCCAGTTGGACATCGCCACGAGAGACCGCCTCAAGGCCATCGGCAAGAAGGGCGAGACCTACAACGACATCATCAGCCGACTACTCGAAGAGCATGGGAAGCTGCCGAAGCTGGGGAACGGTGAGACAGCATGAGCAATTTCGTGCATCCACTGGTTGAGGAGTCGCACCTGAGAGTCAAGCAAATCCTCTCACCTGAGCACACAGCCATAAGCGTCGAAGTCGGGACATTCGGAGACCAAGGTTTCCACTGGGAGCCGTCTCAAGAAGTCAGAATACGCGACGACTACGGAGACGACTCAGCATGAAGCGTTGTCCAAAGGGCCACGAGCTCAAGCCCGACATCATCACAGGCTGGGTGGACATCACCGACTGCGTAGTCAAGGGGTGCTATTCACGACAACACTAGGCAACACTAGACCTACAACCCATGAGGGCCGCTGGACTCACTGTTTCACGGTTAGCGGGGTTGGCTACAGCAACCGTGTCATCCAGACACCCCAAAACTGGGGGAGGGAGTGAAATTGACTAAGTGGCTAATCGGGAAACCGGCGCCCATGAGCAAGGGAGCTCGGGACATTGAGAGGATTGAATACACCATACCTGAGCGCCCTCTACTTCATGTGTGCTGCGCGAATGACCACTTCGGCACCGTCAATGTGGACATCAGAGCTGAAGTCAAACCAGACATCGTTTGCGACATCACCCAAGGCTTACCATTCAAGAGCAATTCATTCTCCGCAGCCGTGGGAGACCTGCCTTGGACAGCCGCATGGAAAAAACATGTAGCGGCAGCCATGAAAGAGCTCTTGCGAGTCGCGCCAATCGTCTATATCCTAGCGCCCTGGACATACGGCAGCAAGAACGTGAAGCAACCAAGTTTCACCGTAGCATGGCAACCAGGCGTCAATCAATCTCTGCTCTTCACCCGCTACGAGAGAGCATACCCAGAGGCGGGAGCATGAACCCACCCATCAGCATACCAGCCAACAGGTGCGCCGACTGCGGAGCCGTCTTCACCACCGAGGCAGACTACGTCCAGCACGTCAGGGAATACCCATTTCACCACATCCAGCGGGTAGTCGTCAGCAATTCGGGGCTTACAGCATGAGAGCGAAACAAGTCCATGAGAAAGACCTATGGCTCTACTTCGCTTGTGGGTGCTCGTTTCATTGGGAGCCAGTCCACACATGCTATTGCCAGCCTCTACATTGGCAAATCCCACAGCTAGTCTACGGTTGGATTCCCGACAAGCTATGTCCGACTCACGATGAGATTCAGTGGGGGATGCCAGTCTCAAAAGCAAAGCAACTCAAAGAGGTCGATTAGTTTCACTAGTCGCGCAAGCTACTAAGTCGGTGTGCTTTAGTAGTGAAAGCTAACGGTGAGCGTCAACTGGTGGCGTTTCCATCCGTTTTCATGTGAACGTATTGCCGTTTTCACTATGCAAATGCTAAGGTTTACAACAACATGAAGCGCTCAGGGACCGAGTTCCAGCGAGGGACCAGCAACAAGGGACCATGCAAACGAGTGAAAACGAGGTTTCAGCGAATCTTAGACCCGTAGGTGTGCCCCCAGGTCCGGCGAATCCACCATGACGGTTTCTTAGACCCTGCAGGCTTGGTTTCCTTAGACCCGTCTGCAACATGATATTTGGCCCACATCAGCCGACGTTGATACTCGCGTTTCTTAGACCCGTCACGATAAGGCATGATATACGCTAGACATACCCCAGTATATACGATTGATTATTCCCATGTGATACGGTGCGATGTGAACAAATGATACGATTGTGTATGAAATGATACTGTCTCATGTGTTGTTTGCGATTCTCATGTGAAAACGCTCTCATTTGCACATAAGGATTTGTTATCGCTTCGAGAGTTCTTGCAGGAATTGCAATATGGGCGCCAGGCTGGAACATGAACAGGGAGAGTGGTATTGGAGGGCTACTTGCCGAAGGCTTCCTTAGTCCTGCTCTCATCGCCCCAGATGCCAGCCGCTATGATTTGCGCCACCACTTCAGAAACGACCTTGATGGCCCTCTCCTTGTCGGCTGTCTTGACCGTCCAGACTAGAGTTGCGTGGTCGGGATTCGGGTCTTTGTGGTAGTCCATGAAAGCGGGGCCTGTGTGGATGTAAGGCTCGTCATACCAGCCGAAGCCTTCTCTCTTGTAATCCATGTCAGGCGGTGAAACGACATCCTCTTGCTCGATTGGCTTGTTGTAAGAGTCGCCACCTACGAGCTTGAAGTCCTTGCTCATCCTGACGGTGGTGTAGACGACCTGCTTGCCCACATCCACTGAGTCTAGTTCCCATTCCTCGATTCCCTCGTTGATACCGCCGTAGCTCTTGAACGGTAGCCGCTTGTCGATGTATGCTTGTGCCTTCTCACGGGTAGACCACATGCTGTTGATGTCGAAGTCGCTGTATTCTCCCTCGGTCACTACGAAGACCTTCATGCTCTATCCCGGCTGTATCCCGGCTCCGCAGAGGGGACAGGCGACCTTGACGACGAACTGCTTCAAGTTAGACTCCATGTTGTAGGTGGTGCTGGCGAAGGTGTTGACGGTGACAAGTTGTGAAGTGGATTTGCTCACCGTGATGGCGGGGCAGTTGAACGCCTTCTTGCATGATTCGCACCACATGGGCTAGGGTTCTCCCTTCATGCTGACCATGTGTGCCCGTTGATTTCGGTCGTGAACTCCGTTATGGTTATCTCGTCGCCGAAGTTGTTCGCTACCTTGAAAGGCTCTGCTGGCTTCCTTCCGCTCTCGTAGGTGTCCTTCCTGAGAAGCTCTGCCGCTTCGTGCATCAGTTCGCCGAACCAATCCCCATTGTTGAACCCGCTCGACTTGCTGAGTAGCCCCAACAGGTTCGCAGCTTGGTAGTCATTCATGGCGAAACCTCTTATCCTGTTCTGCTCTTAAGCGTTCAAGATGCCTGACTTCCCTACCGCTGGCCGTGAGCAATACCTCGCTCTCATGCTCCAGGCTGGCTATGTCGAGAAGGAAGGCTACCACGCGGACCTGCGCTCCTACTGCTGCTTCAACTGCCCCTGGATGCGGGAGGACGACAAGTCGGTGACTGGATACTGGTGCTCCCTGCTGGGGTTCCCCGACCGGGAATTTGCTTGTTGCAACCACTGGGAGCCAAAATCTACGGCTCGTCCTTGAGGACGCGGTTCTCCCAAGCCTTGTAAGCCTCCCAGCAGGGTTCGCAACCGCTCTCATAGTCCTCACCGTGAGTGGCGCATGTCTCTTGCGTAGTCAACCAGCACGTCCACCCAGCCGAACAGGAGCAGGAACCATGCCAGCATCTCGATGTCCTCCCAATTCATTTGTTGCTCCGCTTCGTCGTCCGATACAGGCTGCCGCAGCACGGGCACCTCAGGTTCCTGTCGAACTTGCCGACCCAGACGTTGCAGACATAGCACCGCTTGGCGACCCCGTAGGCGTGAGGGACTATGGCCGCGCTTGGTCCTTTACACAGGCCCTTGCACTCGAACGTCATGCGACTTCCTGCCGATTGCCGCAGTTGCACTCTTCACATTCAGCCAGTCGGCTCCCGTAGCGTCCGCCCTTCTTGACAAGATGTCGGTGCTTGCATAGGTCGCAGTTGGGGATGAGGTAGTAGCCTTCGCTCATATCTGGTTCCACTCCCCGCACCCCGCGCACTCGACCGCCTCGCCCTGGAGCCTCCCCTTGGTGTGCAGGTTGACGCCGCAGCGAGAACAATGGTAGATGGTCACGACGAGGGCCTTGCGCGGCTCTAGGTAGAGGTCTAGGCTCATTCCTCTTCCACTATCCCGTCTGGGTTGCCGCCGTGGAGCTTGTTGTAGGCTCGGATTTGCTCTCGCTCGCGCTCTCGTTCCGTTGGCCGCTTGGACTCGTAGTCGCTGATAATGTCCCATACTGACTTGTCAGCCTCATGTAGGTCAGGTCCGCGTAGTCCTTCGCCACCTGCCTTGTCACGCCCCACCTGCTTTGCGAGTAGTTCAGAAGCGCGTTGAAAAGCAGGGTCGATTTGAACCCGTCTTCTCGGACCATCTTCTCGCCTACCTCCCACAGGCTCAGAAGCCTCTTCTGCCGTTCCTCCCTCACGTCCATCTTGGGTCAACGCTCACGCCTTGACAGTGTATATGTTGGTATATCAGCTTTTGCCCCTCCCTCCGATTCCACCTAACCTCTACCCAAGTCCTTGATGATGATTCTTAGTTCCGTCTTGTCTGCTTGGCGTGGCGGCGGCCCATCGAGGCTCCCAGCGAAGACGGAGGGCTGGTCCGGGTCTTGGTTCTTCTTGTCCATCCCGGCCATAGTCTCCCTCGGGTCTAGGGTAGCGTGTCTAGGTCGTGCCGAATACCAACGCTAGGGCTGGCTCGGTAGATAAGTTTCCATGTGAACGAAACGTTGTGGCTGGGTCAAATCGCAAGGCGTAGGTTTATCTTCTCGGTCTACTAGGGTAGACGCATGAAGCCCACAGCGGAGCAGATAGAGCAGATTCAGACCCTGCTCATAGACGAGGGTGCCGCCGTCGCTTTCAGACGGAAGGGCACGAAAGAGAAGGAAGGCTACTGGTATCTCACGAAGTCCGATGTCAGCGAGGCAGGCCCAGCCGACGAGAAGGGGGACCTAGAGTTCTACCGAGACAGGGATGTGGACGACCTCCTAGCCTTCGCCGAGAAGAACGACCTGACCGCCACCGTGAACTTGACTGGTAGGAACACAGGAGACGAAGAGTTCGAGGATTGGGAGCATCTAGCCCGCTACATGGGCATCACCGACTTGGTAGTCCTGTCCACCAAGGTTCCGAAGCGCGTAGCCCAGAAGTTCCAGTTCTATGCCACCCAGAGCACCACGGTCAGCGAGAAGCTGAGGTCGCTGGTTTACGACTATACAATCAAGGAAATCAAGGACAACGCCGAGCGCGACATGTTCAGATGAACTCCGAGCAAGAACGCAAGCTACTCAGCGACGTGGAGCTACTCAAGTTCCACCTAGACCAGTTCGACAAGCGACTAGGCACACTAGAATCAGCCTTCCCTCATCTGAGAGACAGGTTCGAGGGCATCAACGGCTCAATCGAGCAAGTGAAACAGGCAATCCCAGAGATGCGGACCGACTATGAGACCATGAAAGGTCGAATCGCATCCATGAACGGCAAAATCGAGGAGATTCTGAGGCTCACCAAACAGAACGTCGAAGCGCGACGCAAAGAGACTGTCGGGCAGCGGGCTATGACAACCGCATCGGCACGAGAAGGAACGAACCCGCCGCCCGACTCCATGAGTAGCGCAGTCTAGGCAAATAGGCGTTTCCAAGGCTCGCTCCCCAGCAGGAACCTCTCCAGCTCCCTGAGGACGTAGGGCCAGTGGGACTTGTCTTCCAGTAGCGGGGCGTCTATCAGGAGCAACCTGCGGCCCGTCTTCCTGACTATCAGGTTTGAGCGCCAGCGCGTCTTGGCCTCCTCCCGCGAGGTCCAGTGGTAGGGACCCAGAATCTCGACCCAGCATCCTCGGACCTCCCTGTCGGGGCGGAAGTCCCACCTGAGGCCGTCCTCGTCGATGATGGACTGGCGCTGGGGCTTGACAGGGTTCAATCCCTTGGCTAACTGGTCGAAGGCCCTCTCGGGGGCGGTGTCCTCCAGCTTGACCCGGTCCTTGTAGCGAATCCACTGTTCTTTCTGGGTCAAGGTCTGGATATGCTCCTCAGCTTCGCCAGCGCCTCCCTGCCTTCGGCTGGCAGAAAATACGTCCTGCGCGTCTTGTTGGTCCTCTCTTCAAGGTAGCCGTGCTTCATGGAATACTCGACGAGCCTCTTCAGGACGTTCCAGTTCAGGTCGGCGGCATACATGATGCGGGTAGGGACGGGGTTCGCCTCGGCAGCAGCGAGGAAGTCGGACAGCACGTCAAGGAACCCTCTCAACGCCCATGTCAGCGGGAGAGTGCGATAAAAACGAGAGCTAATGCCGGAACTTATGGACCCAGGCGTCCACCGCTATCCCCGAGCAGATGGCCGCCACCACCACGTCGAACGGCTTCGGGATGAAGAACGAGACGAGGACTCCGGCGACGGCCCCGTCCACGACATGATCCTTCATCGCGGCCTTGGTAAGAGAGTCCAACGCCCAGAGAAAAAGAGGGGCCGCTAAAAAAGGCGCGGCTACGAAGGCGGGCCTGCTGCTGGAGAGGTCGCCGTAGGTGCTAGTTGCTGTTCCTTCTGGGCTGCGGTTGCGGCTGTGAGAAGCGCCGCTTGCGGGATTGTGATTACTATGGTCTGGGCTGAGGTCGAACCGTTGGGCGAGTGGCTTGCCGACCACACGACGCCCACGAAGAATCCGAGCGCGGCAAATCCGAAGGCGAAGAGGATTGGGAAGGTGCCTGAATTGGTTGCGGCTGCGAGTATGGGGACGCTGGATGTGAAGGCAGAGCTTGACAGGATTGTGATGTAGAGAGCGACTCCCAGAAGGTAGCCGAAGATGGCGCCACCGACTGCGAGAGCCCCGCCGATAAGGAAGTCAATGAAGTCTAGCGCGGCGAACAGTCCTGACGACTGGTTGTTGCTCATCGTGTTCATCAGCAGTCTCCCCGGCCTCGGATAAGAGGTTTAGCCGAGGAACCCACAAGAATTACAAGATTCAGACTCTAGTTTTGCACTCCACAAAGGTTAGTATTCTGGCTCATTTCTCTGGGACCATGAACAGCAAAATCCGAAAGGCAATCGGGCCGGTCTCCTTCGCCGTCGCCGTCGGCGGGGGACTGTTCCTGACGTGGGACATCCTCCGCGCCCTGATGGCCGCTTCCGAGGTGACTAAGTTGATGCTGGGGGCGGCTGCGGCTGGCGGCGGGAGCATGGCTACGGTCATCGCCTGGAAGGCCGACTAGGGCATGGCCGAGCCGGTTTTTTCTTATCTGGGGTGCATCTTCAAGGGCGGCCTCGGTCCATGCGACGGGGAACTCGTCAGGTTCGCCGGGGTCGAGATGTGCCGCAAGCACTTCCGTCAGATAATCGAGATAGCCCTCC
>Ga0187817_10001313_pt1 | contig 12060 bp, 13 predicted proteins | sample NC_wetland_sal_i_17_FD_132431 | JGI IMG/M metagenome (GOLD analysis project Ga0187817, IMG submission 132431) | Wetland sediment microbial communities from Neuse River Estuary, North Carolina, USA - SO4_2 | ecosystem: Environmental > Aquatic > Freshwater > Wetlands > Sediment | place: USA...
CCGCATTCTGGCCGCGAGGATCCCTTCCGGGGACACCGTCGGCCTGAAATTCCTGCCTGAAGATCTCTCCAAGGACCGGCAAGCCCTGGAACGATTCCAGCGCGAAGCGCAGGCTGCCTCCGCGCTCGATCACCCCAATATCTGCGCGATTTACGACATCGGCGAGCACGAGGGCCAGCCCTTCATCGTGATGCAGTATCTGGAGGGCGCGACGGTCAAGGAGCGCATTGCCGGAAAGCCACTGAAGACCGATGAACTGCTGGACTTGGCGATTCAGATCGCCGATGCTTTGGACGCCGCGCACTCGAAAGGGATCATCCATCGCGACATCAAGCCCGCCAACATATTTGTGACCACGCGTGGGAAAGCGAAGATCCTGGACTTCGGCTTGGCCAAGCTAACGCCAAAGCGCAGCGGCGTAGCGGGAGCCGTGGGGGCCTCTGCGCTGCCCACCGCCTCCATCGAGCCCGAGCATCTGACAAGTCCAGGCGTGGCGATGGGAACGGTGGCGTACATGTCGCCGGAGCAGGCGCGGGGGGAGGAGTTGGATGCCCGCACCGACCTGTTCAGCTTCGGCGTGGTGCTGTACGAGATGGCGACGGGCCACCCGGCCTTCCCAGGCAGTACCTCGGCGCTCATCTTTGAGGCGATTCTGAACAAAGCGCCGACCTCAAGCGCCTGAAGCGGGAAACCGAATCGGGCCGCGCTCTAGCGGCGGTCTCCGAAGGCCGTAAGGCGGGGCAGCCCTCCGCGCTCCCGCGGGAGGGCAAAGCCCTTCCCCGCACGCGCATCGTCGCAGCCCTCGCTGGCGCCGCCACGCTCATGGCCGGAGGCGCGGTGCTTGCACTTCTGCTCCGCACTCCGCCCGCGCCCAAGGTATTGGGAATTCACCAAATCACCCACACGGGCCGGGAAAAGTTCAATAGGGTCTTCACGGATGGAGCGCGAGTTTACTTCACAGATCTCGTTGGCGGCCACCCAACCCCCATGGCTGTCCCGGCGACGGGAGGCGACGCGGTCCCGATACCCATGCCGCTCAAGGATGCCGGCATAGGGTGCATTACGCCGGACAACAGCGAGCTGGGGGGTGGAAGTATGACTCCGGATGGGCTGCACGCGACGGTTTGGTACGTGCCGGTGCTGGGCGGCTCGGCCCGCCGCACGGGTGATTTGGTGGTGGACGATGCGGTCGGTACTCCCGATGGCCGGGGCCTGATCTATGCGAAGGGTCCGGACGTCTATTTCGCTCAAGCGTCATGTAGCGCCAAATGATCTTCTCCTGCGCCATCGCCTGCCAGAGCTTGTCAAAGTCGGTGATCTCGGAACGGATCTTCCTGTTCAAGTCCTCGATGGACCGGAAGTGAAGCTCGGGGTCGAGCCCAGCGTGCATGAAGAGGACGTCATGCGTAGCACCAATGACCATGGGATTGGCAACCGCGGTCTCTTTGGGATCGGTAAAGCGTATTTCGCCATAGGCGATGATACGGAGCGACCGAAACGGATCGCGATTGTCGTTACGAAAAGCCCGAACCGCCAGTTGGCCAGGCGATGACTGCACGCGGGCCGAACCCTGCACAAAGAAGTGCTTTACTTCCGCAATGAATGATGCTAAGGTCCAGCCGAACAGTCACATTACCGGCGCGGATACTCACCAGACCAAGAACGCGGCAGCCGGCCGCGTGATCAAAGGAGGATACCATGAGAAAAGTCCTAGTGATTCTGGTCTTCGCGTTAGTTGCGGTGGCAGGACTTGCCCTGCAGAACGCTGTTGCCAATGGGCAGGCGAAAGAGGTTTCGGGCCCAAAACTAAGCCGCTGGCACGGCAAGATCGTCATGTTCGACAAGGACAAATCCACGATGGAAGTCCGCAGGGAGACCATTGTAAGGACGGTCCACTTCGACAGCTCAACAAAGTGGACCAAGGCTAAGGGCACGAAGGTTATTGACATGAGCGAATTCAAGGAAGGCTCGGAGGTGATCTGCCTCGGTACTTACGACAAAGGGAGCGTGGTGCTGAACGCCACAAATATCGATCTGCGGGGTCAAGATTGACCCCTGCATAAATAATGCAATCAAGTGACCTTCACGAGGGAACTCCTATGCCCCAACTGAAGGATCGTGCCGATCTGCTCGAGGACCGTTGCCGGCGAGCGCTGGCTCTCTGGGATATGGGCTTGTCTCTGAACGAAGTAGGCGTCGCATCGGATGCAATGCCAGTTCGGTGATGCGCTGGCGTGACGCTCGGCGAAGGAGTGGAACCAAAGCCTTGCGGGTGCGCTTCTCTTCAGGCCGCCCCTGGAAGCTGGATCAGGCACAACGAGCACAGCCACGTTTTGGAATGCGGTAGCACAGGCACTCTTGCCTGTGCTTGGGGTACGTTGAGTTGCCCAAAGGTGCGGCCTATGATGCTTTCACCCGAAGTTGGCTGCCAGACCGCTCGCAGAGAGGCACCCGATGGTCGGCCAGGCCGTCTCGCACTACCGCATTCTGGAGAAGCTCGGCGGGGGCGGCATGGGCGTGGTGTACAAGGCCGAGGACACCAAGCTCAAGCGCACCGTCGCCTTGAAATTCCTCCCTGAAGAACTCTCCTAGCACCGGCAGGCCCTGGAACGGCTCCAGCGTGAAGCGCAGGCTGCCTCCGCGCTGGATCACCCGAACATCTGCACGATTTACGACATTGGGGAGCACGAGGGCCAGCCCTTTATCGTGATGCAGTATCGGGAGGGCGAAGCGCTCAAGGAGCGCATTGCCGGAAAGCCGCTCGAGACAGACGAACTGCTCGAACTCGCGATTCAAATCGCCGATGGGCACGGTCGCCTACATGTCGCCGGAGCAAGCGCGGGGAGAAGAACTCGATACGCGCACCGACCTGAAGCGCTTGAAGCGGGACACGGAATCCACGGGTGCGGGGGCTGTGGCGCCGGCGCCCTCACCGGCCGCGGTCGTGCCCGTGGCGCAAGTGCGGGAGCCCCCAGAAGCGGTGGCCGTACGAAAAAGGAACTCAACGTGGATGCGCTGATCGAGGGGTCGGTGCTGCGTGCCGGCGACCGCGTGCGCATCACGGCGCAGTTGATCCAGGGCTCGACGGATAGGCGCCTGTGGGCGGAAAGCTACGAGCGCGACCTGCGGGATATCCTGGCCTTGCAAAGCGAGGTCGCGCAGGCGATTACCAGTGAAGTCAAAGCCCAAGTCGCTCCGGAGGAGCAGCTCCGCCTGGCCAGCCACCGTCCAGTGAACAATGAGAAGATCCTAAAGCAGGGGGAGAGTTTAAAGCGTTTCGGGCATTTCCACCATGTTGCTAACTTCATCGCTGGTATCTACGCGCAACTAAACAAGCCCGAACAAGCGGTGCCATGGCTCGAAGAAACTGCCGCCACGGGCTTCCCCTGCTATCCGTTTTTCGAACTCGACCACTCCCTCGACCCCATCCGCCACGACTCTCGCTTTGTGGCGTTTATGCAGAAGCTGAAGCCTCAGTGGGAATACTTCAAGTCTACGTCCGGGTCGTCCGCCACGGCACACGGTCCTGCCAATCGATAGGCCGGGCTGCTGACCAATAGCCGAAACGCAGCGTCAAGCACGGCGCCACTCGAGCCAGATTCCTGCTGCGGACACACAGTGCGCTGAGACAGCAGCCCAGCGCGCCCGCCTGCCGCCGGGGTCAATAGAGGACCGCGTCCTCACCCTGCTCGGCAATCCGTTTTTCATAGAAGGCCACGAGCAGATCACGGCGAGCCATGACCGCCTTGACCAGAGTTTTGTCAAGGTGGGGCTTGGTCTTTTCCAGGACTTCGTGTTCGTCCAAATGGCGTAACCTCTCGAGCAACTGCCGGTCGCACATACCCAGGACTCGAGGATCCTGTAGTTTGTGGAAGGCCCGGAAGGCGCGCGAGAAATCTATCATCCAGACTTTCCAGTCTTCGGTGATCAGCATATTCGTCATGTTGCGGTCCGTGTCGTAGACGAGTTGGCTGAACACCCACATCCTGTTGACCTGCTTGTTGAAAGCATTTTTATCCGGCGGCTCCAGCTTTCGTTGGCGCCGCTGCTCCTCATCCATCATGACAGGCAGCCACCAACTCAGCGAGCCTTTGTCGCCGCGCCAACTCCGTTCCACCGTTACCGGCATCATGTCACCCAGGCCCACGAGTTTAGCCAGCTCGTACGCCGCAATGTTGAAGTGGTAGGAATCTCGAAATCCGAATTCATTCGACCCGTCAGTCATCTGCTCTACTGCCTTGGTTACATCAATGGACTGGAAAGCCGCGTCGTGCTTCAGCCGGCCGTCCGTTAGCGTCAACCGCCAAGGCGAGGTAACGCCTTTGTGGATCGGGCTCGAGTCCACTATTTTGGCCTTGAGCAGAAACTCGCGCATTTGCTCTTCGGTGAGATTGGGCTGTTGCGCGACTAGAGCCGGGCCGGCGGCCGCCAGCCAGACGAGCACGGCCATCCCCACTCTGTGTGAGCGAATCATACAGTCACCTCACGTTCCATAACTTTCAAAAGGTAGGTGAATTTCAATCTACCTCCACTTGGAGCAAAGAGCAAGGCGAAGTTGTTCGGCAAAACTCTTAGACCGGCCGAAGACATTGTCGCGTCGGTTCGAGGTAAGACGGGTAGCGCAGAGTCCCTGGTGTTGGGACTCTGCGGCTCTGCCGGGATCCAGGTCCCCATCACGATTCCGAACGGCTCTTCTCTGTGGCCTGCCGAATTGGGCTTATAATGCGATGTCATGTCGCGCCTGCGCCGCTTGGTGTTGTCCAACCGATTCTTCTTCATCACCTGCCGGCTGCTGCCGCACCGGGGAAGGCTCTGAGCGGGACGACCGGCGCGCATCCGATCCTGCCCATCGATCGGCTCCTCCTCCCGGCGGATGAACGAACTCGTCTATGACGGAAAGACGCGATGTGGCAATGGGAAATGCGAATCCGACGAGGAGCCGCAGAGTCCCAACACCAGGGACTCTGCGCTACCTGCCTCCGACGGGTCGGGAACCCTTGCAGCCGCGAGGAGCATCAGCGTGAGCAAGAAAACTCGTTGCAGGTCAAAGTCCTGGCAGGCGGATTGGGCCGCCGCCGAAAACAGTTTTCATCACGCGATGGACATCAATCCCAGCTTCTCTCATCCTTACATTGGCTACTCAGAGCTAGAACCTGGCGAGAGCCGAAGCCTCGTCCTCGGCCAAGTCCAGAACGGTATCCAGGCGCACCATGTGCAGCGTTTGCATCACCTGTTTGGAGGCTGCAAAGTAGCGGCATTTACCTCCAGCCTTGAGAACCGTGGTGTGGGCCCTGACAAAGGCGCCGATTCCGGAGCTATCGATCCTGGGGACTCCGGCCAAATTAACCGCCAAGTTTCTGACCCCAGCAGCGAGCAATTCGTTTAACACGGACGTGAATTCTTCCACAGGCTCCCTGATGGTGAGAGGGCCTTGAAGGTCCACCACATGGGCATTTCCAGCTTTGCGTACGTTCGCAGCCATATGGCCCTCGCTCAATTGGTCTTGAAGCCTCCCTGTTTACCAGGGATAGGTGGTCAGATGCTAGCGCAGTCGGTCCCGCAAATCAAGGGAAGTCGAGTTTCTTGTGTCAATTGCGGATCGTAAGGATTTCTAGTATCATCATGCCGCTGGTTCCGTTCCAACTTGAATTTCCAAATTACGCGGCGGGGTGTTGTGCCCCCCAAGAAGCAATGTTAGTCGAAAGGCCAGTCAGAGTAAGTTGGGACGGCGCCGGCTCCGAACCTGCTCTCTTTCCTGGCGGCGAGGGACGAGTGCTTCTTTTCACCATCTGAGGGGAAGTGCTATGGAGAGGTTGTCCGCCCTTTACGAGCTCGCGGTCTCTTATCATACCTGCCGGGACGTTGACACCCTGCTCAAGGCATTAGCCACGCGCCTCAGCCAGTACCTCGAGGCGCGCGCCGTGTTTGTATGGCTCTGTAGCAACGGTAAGTCGGAAATGGTCTGCCGCGGGCGCTTCGTGGAGACAGCAGAACGCTTCGAGCCGGTTACGCAACCGGTCAGCGAAGGTCTTTTGGCTGAGATGTTGGAAGCCGGCGGTTCGCGGCGACTGGCTGGCGAGCAGGTTGACCCCGATGCGCTTGTGCATTTGAGCGAAATCCATCGAGAACGCGTGAGCTCAGCGCTTTATGCGCCGATTCCCGGCTACAGGGGGAGCGAGGGTGTGGTCGAGGTCTTAAATGCATCTTGCGGCGAGTTCACGCCCGACGATGCTGTCTTCCTGGAAGAAGCTGCTCACATCACGGGGCGGGCCTTAAACACCCTACAAGCCATCGAGGAAGACCGCCTTGCGGGCTTGGCAACCGTCGAGCGCTTGACCGCGCTTTACGACATCGGCCGCACCTTCAACTCCACCCTCGAACTCACGGAGCTGTTGCCTGTGATAGCCGAAAAGATATTCACGCTGCTGGGGGCGCAAGCCTGCAATCTTTGGCTGGTCGATTCTGGAAAGCAAGACCTCTACTTCGCCCAGCAGGTCGGTGAAGACCCGACCACCAACGAGGATGATCGCCTGCCCCTGGGCGAAGGCCTGATTGGGCAAGTAGCGCAGCAGGGCGAGGCGCGCCTGGTGACGGAAGCTCAGGAGGAGCCCCTCCTGGCTGCCCGCCAGCCGGCTGACGGCGACTTCCGAATTGAAACACTGATGTGCACGCCCTTGCTCAAAGACGAAATGGTGCTGGGGGTAGTCGAGGTCGTCAACAAGCTCGACGGGACACCTTTCGATGAGGACGACCTGTTTCTCCTGCAGAGCGTCAGCGAGCAGGCGGCCATCGCGTTGAACAATGCCAACCTGCTGGAAGCGGAGCGCAAAGTCCACGAGTTGGATGCCCTACTGGCCATCAGCAAGGAGATTACCTCCACCCTAAATCTGGATCGGGTGTTGACTACCGTGGTCCACCAGGCAGCTACGGTGCTTCCATTCGACCGCTGTGCGATCGGGTTGTTTGACCGCGGCCAATTCGTTCTAGGGGCTGTCTCCGGCGAAGCTGAGGTGCCACGGACGCGCGAAATGGGCCAGCTTCGCGATGTGTTGGAGGCCGTAGCCAGCCAAGCTGACCCTGTTTCCGTCGGCCGGCATGAAGAGGGTTGGGAAATCAATGTTCCGGACTTCGAGGATGAGTTGGGACAGTTCATTGAAGCTCAAGGCTACAACGGCTTTTATGCCCTGCCGCTGCGTGATGAACAAGGAACAGTGGGCGTGTTGGCGCTGCTCAGCAGTGAAGCTGATTTTCTTTCGCAGAACAACCTTGAAGTGTTGAGCATCCTGGCCAACCAGACGACGGTTGCCATCCGCAATGCGCGTCTTTATCAGGAAGTACCGCTGATCAGCGTGTGGAAGCCGCTGCTGGAGAAGAAGCAGAGGCTCTTGGCGGTACCTTTCGGGAGGTGGTTGGAGTGGGGATGGAAGGTTGGCCTTATTGTCCTGGCCCTGATTGCGGTGCCTTGGAAACTGCGCGTAGAAGCCGGTGCGACCGTAGTGCCGGCCGGCCGTCGTGTGGTCAGCTCGGAAGTGGATGGCGTTATCAAGCACGTCCTGGTGCGCGAGGGGGATCGGGTTGCGGAAGGCGCGGTTTTGGCGGAGCTCGACGACTCGGACAATCGTCTCCGGCTGGGCCAAGCCCAAACCGACTGGGCGCTTGCCCGGCGCGACCTGCAAGACACCGAGGCGCACGGCGAACTGGGGGCAGCCGCTCAAGCCCGGCTTCAGATGGAAATAGCCCAGGAAGAGGTCAGCCTCTTCCGGCAGAAAGTGGATCAGGCAAGGCTCCGCTCTCCTATCTCCGGAGTGATCGTGACTCCCAAAGTAGAGGAAAAGGTAGGCAAGCTGCTTTCGCGCGGGGAAGAGTTTTGCGAACTGGTTGATCCCTTACAAATGGCAGTGGAAATGGATGTGCCTGAGACCGAGGAGGCGCTTATTCGGCCGCCCGCGCCAGTCGCGCTTAAACTCAACTCGTTTCCCACGCGCACGTTTCGAGGCACGGTGGAGCGGATGGGCGCGCGGACGGTTTCGGTGGCGGGTGAACAGTTCTTCATTGTGCGAGCTCTGTTTCCCAATCCCGACGGGGCGGCCCGCACGGGCATGGTAGGCCAGGCCAAAATCACAGCGGCCGGTGGATGGTCCCAGAGTGGATGGTACCCGGTTGGCTACGTGCTGTTCCGTGCGCCAGCTCGCTGGGTCTGGACCAAAGTCTGGAGCTGGCTGCCCTGAAGAGAGTGAGGACACGGTGAAAAGGCGAGGATGGATATTGGTACTGCTGGCAACAGCGATGATGGGAGGGCGGTGCAGCGGGCCGTCCGAAGCGGCCAAGACGGGTTCCTCGTCTCCTCCCAAGCCTGTGGAGGCCGCCCAACCGTCCCCCCTCCCATCTCAGCCGGAGGAGAGGCCCACCTCTGTGGAATTCCTGAGCGTGCTCTCTGTCGAGCAGGAGGTGGATGTGCTGGCGCAGCGGGAAGGCGTGGTTGTTGAATTGGCCTGCGAAGAAGGCAGCCGTGTGGAGAAGGGAACTGTTCTGGCGCGCTTGGACGACCGAAGCCTAGTCGCCGAGTTGGACCGAGCGCGCGACAATCTCCAAGCGGCCATAGCGAACGTTAAGTACAACGAAGCGGAATTCAAAGCGCGCCAGGCCGCCTATCGGCGCGCCCTGGAAATGCGCAAGTACGGACTCAAGAGTGACGCCGACGTGGAAGAAGCTGAGTTCAAGGCCACGGGCGCCCAGCACGACCTGGAGAGCTGGCGCGCGGTGGTGGACCGAAGCCAGGCTGAGATTCGCTTGGCGGAGCTCGAAGTCGAGAAAACACGTATTTCTGCTCCCTTCAGCGGCGTCGTGACGCGCCGCTACATCCGGCTCGGCCAAGGCCTCTTGAAGGATGAGAAGTGCTTTCACCTCAGCCAACTCGCGCCTCTCCGCGTGCGCTTTTTGGTTCCAGAGGCCGCTGCCCGGCGGCCGAAGACGGGGATGCTGGTGAACTTGACTCTAGTGAGTGATTCCCAACGGACTTTTGCGGCCCGCGTTCAGAAGGTGAGTCCCACGGTTGACCCTGCCAGCGGCAGCTACGAAGTGACGGCGTATCTGACGGCGCCGGACTTGCCTGACCTCCGGCCCGGCATGGCTGTGCGCGTGCTCTGGCCAGGGGGCTCGCCCTCTTCGAAACCTTAGGCAGAGAGAGCATGCGTTTTGGACCGACCAGTTTGCGCCTCACCGGTGCTTTGGCCAAGGGACTTCGCCGACCCAAGCTCCGCACCGACCTACGGGTTAGCGAGCAAACCATCGCCGGACAAACTACCTACATGGTCAAGATTCCCGAGACGGAAGTATTTGTCCGTTTCGGCTCCTATGAGTACGGTTTGCTGAAACTCTGCGATGGCACCCGTACCGCCGCCGAAGTCGCGGCCACCCTGGCCGAGCGTGATCCCGACAGGGCTGTCGACGAGGCAGAGGTGGCCGAGTGGTTGGACGCTATCGACCCCAGCCTTTGGGAGCGGAGCCTGGGGGAGAAGAACTTGGCGATCCTGGAGAAGATCCGCGCGGAGCGGAAAAATCGGCTGGACACCTCCAGCCTGGTCTACATGCGCTTTGCGGCCTGGGATCCCAACCGAGTGCTCGAGCGCATCCACCCTTACCTGCGTTGGTTTTATTCGCGAACGTTCGCGGTTTGCTCGCTGGCCCTCATTGTGGGCACAGCCATCATCGTCGTCTCAGACTACGCCCGCATCCGGCAGGACACCGTCGCATTTTACAGTTTTGATCACAAGACGGCTTATGACCTCTGGGTCTTCTGGTTCTTGCTCTTCGTGGTCAGCGCGATTCATGAGTTTGGTCACGGGCTGACCTGCAAGCACTTTGGCGGCGACGTCCACCAGATGGGTCTCCTGCTGATCTACTTCACCCCGGCCTTCTTTACGGACTGTACCGAGATGTATATGTTCGACCGTAGTTCCAAGCGCCTCTGGACTATCTTTGCGGGCATTTGGATCGAACTGGTCACATGTGGCATTGCCACCTGGATCTGGTACTTGTCCCCTCCCGGTTCGCTGATCGGCGACCTCGGCTACAAGACCCTGCTTCTGACAGGTGTTTCGGGAGTGTTCTTCAACTTGAACCCGCTGATGAAGTTCGACGGCTATTTCGCACTCAGCCAGTACCTGGAAATCGACAACCTTTACGAAGACGCCTTCGCATACTTGAAGAATTGGCTGCTTCGATACGTTTTCCGCCAGGACGTGGACCTGCCCGCGGTCAGCCGCCGCCGGCGCTGGATTCTCCTCTTTTACGCTTTGGGCGCTTTCGGTTACAGCACAATGGTCCTGTTCATCGTTACCGTGTTCGTGAAGAACGTCTTCACCAGCCGGTTCGGGACTTGGGGTTACCTGTTGACAGCCGGCGTCGTCTATCTGCTGCTTCGCAAAAGGGTGCGGCGGTGGCTTCCGGCGATGCGCGCGGGATTCCGGGAAGCGAAGGAGAAACTCATGGCTTGGAGAATGAAGGGGTGGCAGTGGGCGGGTGCCGCAGTAGTGGCAGGGCTGTTGACCCTGCCTTCACCTGCGCTCAAAATCTCCACCGACTTCGTCCTTGAACCGGGGGAGCGCGCGGAAGTGCGCGCGCGCGTCCCGGGGTTCATCAGCGAGATAAAGGTTCGGGAGGGCGATTCTCTGGAAGCGGGCGAGGTTTTGGCCGTTTTGCGTAACCCGGACTTAGAAGCCCGGCTTGCGATACTTGAACTCAAGGCGGCGCTGGCTGAGCGCTCGCTCCTCGCCGCCCAAGCTGCAAACGACCTCCGAGCGATCCAAAAGAACACCCAGGCGTGGGTGCGCCTGCAAGCCGAAGTGGCGGAAGCCCGCGCCAAAAGCGCGGAACTGGTCCTCCGAGCGCCGATAGCAGGCGTGGCGACCTCGCGTCAGTTCGAGCAGCGAGTCGGCGACTATTTGGATGAAGGGGCACTCCTCACCGAGGTGGCGAACCGGCGCATGATGCGGGCGCGTGTCCTGGTCCTGGACCGGGAGTTGGAGGATGTCACAACGGGCGGGCGCGTCAAATTGAATGTCCGTGCTGACCCCTTCCAAACATTCTACGGCCGCGTGCAGAAGATCCTTCCGGCGGCTGCCCCGGATCGTCCCGTCGCCGAGTTGGCGACACCTGAACGCGCGGGTCAACCGCTGACCAACTACTTTGCCGTCGTATTGGAGTTCCCGAATCAGAACGACTTTCTACGCGAGGGGATGACAGGGTTGGCCAAGATCTACACGAACCGCCGCTACCCTTTGGCGTGGCAGGCGGCACGCGGCACTTGGCGCTGGCTGCACTCACAGATTTGGTGAGAGTGATCGCGTCACTTGCTCGCCGCACAGGCCCGTTTGAAGGAACACTCGCGAGGCGCAGTCGCTCGCTGCGCCCCCAACATGGGAGTGGGCTGTCGCCTCTACTCACGACAGCCCACACCCCTCAAAGCAGACGGCACTCCGCCCTCTGCGCATGCTCGTGATGCTCGAGCGGCTCAACTCACCACAGGAGGACGGGTCAAGTGAACGTTAGGACGTGTCATTGGGGAACGCGTCAATTTGATGGGGGGCCGCGTCAACGCGCCACCTACCAAAGGCGCTGTCCCGCGCAGCAACTTCGAATGACGCGTCAGCGTGCCCGCCGTAAGCTTCTTGCCTTTCTGGATTTGTTTTCCTGTCTTCTTCGCTACCATGGTTTTTCCTCCCCTTTGCCGGCCGGTGTCTACCGGCTCGGCGGTTATGCCTAGGGGTGAGCAATCGCCGCTCCAATTTGGGCTGGCGCTGGCGCCATCTGGTATGTGATTGAAAAAAATAGCCTTAGAGGCTGCAAGAAGAAGAGTGAGTCCCGAAGCACAGGGCCCGGGGCGACTTGTCTGAGGGGTGATTATTACCCCTAGGGAAATTATTTCCCCTCCCTGCTTCTTAGAGACGGTACTTGCGGCAGAGGTACTTCATGCGGTCCTTGTTAAGCCCCAGCAGGCGCCCCGCCTCGGCCTTGACCCCCTGGGCTTGGGCCAGGGCAGTTTCCAGCCATTGGCGCTCG
>Ga0187817_10001314_pt1 | contig 12048 bp, 13 predicted proteins | sample NC_wetland_sal_i_17_FD_132431 | JGI IMG/M metagenome (GOLD analysis project Ga0187817, IMG submission 132431) | Wetland sediment microbial communities from Neuse River Estuary, North Carolina, USA - SO4_2 | ecosystem: Environmental > Aquatic > Freshwater > Wetlands > Sediment | place: USA...
GAAGAGGGCGGACAGCTCGGAATCATGCCACCCTACGAAGCTCTGAAGATTGCGCGAGGTCAGGGTCTCGACCTCGTGGAAGTTGCCCCCACGGCAAACCCGCCGGTCTGCCGCATCATCAATTATGGCAAGTACCTTTACCAGCTGAGCAAGCGGCAGCACGAGGCTCGCAAGCATCAGAAGTCCATCGAGCTCAAGGAAGTGAAGATGCGGCCCAGGACTTCTACGCATGATTTTGAAACCAAGCGGAACAAGGTCATCGAATTCCTGCGCGAGGGGGCCAAAGTGAAGGTCACCATTATGTTCCGTGGCCGGGAAATGGCCCACCGGGATTTGGGATTCAAAATGATGGAAAAGCTAGCCGCAGAGGTAAGCGAGGTGGGCATGGTGGAAACTCGGCCGAAGATTGAGGGGCCGAATCTCTCAACCATCATTGCCGCCCGTAAAGCGCCGGGCAAGGGTTCTCCGCCCCAGGCATCACGGACGGCGGCGGGAGCGTCGCCGGCGACACCCAGGAACCCTCAGCCTAAGCCGGCTCCGGTACCTGTGGCTGCCGCACCCGCCGCACCGACTCCCGAACCATCAAGGGGAGAATCTGGAGGATAGCGTTGCCAAAGCCCAAGAAGATCAAGCTGAAGTTGAAGACCCACAAGGGCGCCCAGAAGCGCTTCAAAATGACGGCCACCGGCAAGTTGGAGCGGCGGCATGCCTTTGCGCGCCACATCCTAACTTCCAAGGCCAGCAAGCGCAAGCGGAGACTGGGTCAATCGGTCGTCGTTTCCCCTGCCGATGCTCCCGCTATTCGTGCCATGTTGCCTTATTCGTAGGGAACAGGGAACAGACGACAGGGAACAGGAAACAGGGAGCGAGTGGCGGGGGAACAGAGAACGGAAGGAATGGCTTTTTTTTCTGTTCCCTGTCACCTGTTCCCTGTTCCCTGCTGTTGACAGGTGCGGGAAGGCCAGTGGCTGGGTGCCTTCATCTCGTGTAGCGGGACTAAGCCGCCCTGAATTCACCCCACCGCTTATTTACCTCCCCAGACGGGGAGGGCAATAAGGCGTGGAAGAAACGAAAGGAGCAAACCCCATGCCTCGAGTCAAACGCGGCACGGTGCGCCGCGCGAACCGGAAGAAACTCGCCAAGCTCACCAAGGGTTATTTTCTCAACAAGAGCAAACTCTACAGGTTCATGAAGGAAGCTGCCGATAAGGCGGGTCGCTATGCCTATCGGGGGCGGCGGCAGCGGAAGCGAGATTTCCGTCGGCTTTGGATCATCCGCATCGGCGCTGCCGCGCGCACCCATGGCCTTACCTACAGCCAGTTCATCCACGGATTGAAAGAGCTAAGTGTTGAGTTGGATCGCAAGATGCTGGCGGAATTGGCCGTGAACGATCAAGCGGGTTTTGCTGAGCTAGCGAGTCGAGTAAAGCAGTCGGTTACGGCCCGTCAACCCTCAACAGTCAGTTCGTAGTCAAGCGGGTCTGAAAAGTTCCCCCTCTGGTTTGATACGAACAACTTTTCCATGACTATTTACGACAAAATCGAAAAGACCCTTCAACAACTAGGCGTCTCTGACGCGCGGGCTGTGGAATCGCTTTTCGGTGAATTACGGGAGGCGGCTGAACAGGAACGAGCGGAATTAGTCGCCCGCAGCGCTCCCAACCCGACTCAACGTGAGAGGCTTTGCAAGGCGCTCCGCGACAAGTGGCTGGCGCGCAAGGGTGGGATTCTTGCGCGGGTGGATGAGAACTGGTTAAAGCCGGCGGGCAAGGAATTGAAGCCGGTGGTGGGAAGGCAATTCAACGATCTGCGGCGAGCGACAGCCAGCATGGAATTCGAGAAGCTGTTCGAGGCAATGCCTCTGCGAGAAGAACCCGTCAAGCAGATGGAATTGCCCCTCACCTCCGGTGCTGGCCGTGCTGTGCCGCGCGATCTCACGCTTCCCGGCCTTCGCCGCCCACTCGGGTCCATCCACCCTGTAACCCGCATGCAGCGCGAAATTGAGGATATCTTTCTACGCTTGGGCTTCTGGATTGAGAATGGGCCGGAGATTGAGAGTACCTACTATAACTTCGACGCTCTTAACATCCCAGAGAGTCATCCGTCGCGGGACGACTGGGACACATTCTATATTGACGCGAAAACCGTTTTGAGGACTCATACCTCGCCGGTGCAAATTCGCGCCATGGAGAAATATGGGGCACCGCTTTACATCATTATTCCCGGCAAGTGCTACCGGCACGATAACCCCGATCCCACCCACTACCCCATGTTTCACCAGATCGAAGGGCTGGCCATTGACGAGCACATTACCTTCGCGGACCTGAAGGGCACGCTCGATTTCTTCGCCAAGATGCTCTTCGGCGAGAAGGTCCGCACCCGCTTCCAGCCGAGTTTCTTCCCCTTCACCGAGCCCAGCGGCGAGGTAGCTGTTAGTTGCTTCGTTTGCGACGGCCGAGGCTGCCGGGTGTGCAAAGAGAGTGGATGGATCGAGCTGATGGGCTGCGGCATGGTCCACCCGCAGGTTCTGCGCAACGGAGGCATCGACCCGGACAAGTATTCCGGCTGGGCCTTTGGCCTCGGCGTGGATCGGTTCGCCATGGTGAGGCACGACATCAATGACATTCAGCTTTTTTTTCAGGGGGACGTGCGATTTCTCGAGCAGTTCTGAAAAACTGAGGTAGCGCGGACCCCCGGTTTTGGGGTCCGCGGCTTTTTCTCCGGCCAGGGGACAAGCCGCGGACCCCAAAACCGGGGGTCCGCGCTACCCGCTGTCGACTGTGAACTGTGACTGTTAACTCACTCCAATGAAGGTTTCATACAATTGGCTTAACGACTTCGTGGAGATTCCCACCGAACCGGGCCAGCTCAAGGCTGATATGACGATGGTCGGTCTGAACGTGGAGTCCGTGGCGGCGAAGAATGGCGACTGGGTGCTGGATGTAGAAATCACAACCAACCGGCCGGACTGTCTCAGCCACTATGGAATGGCGCGGGAAGCGGCGACCGTTTACCGAAAGACGTTGAAGCGGCTTGAGGTTTTCGTCAAAGAAGGAGGGGGTCGAACTTCCGAGGAAGTATCCATCCAGATCGCCGATCCCGAGCTGTGCGGGCGATACTGCGGGCGGGTGATTCAGAATGTGCAGGTGAAGCCCTCGCCGGCATGGTTGGTCAAGCGACTGGAAGGGGTGGGCCTGCGCTCCATTAACAATGTGGCAGACATCACCAATTACGTGCTCATGGAACTCGGACATCCCTTACATGCCTTTGATTTAGCACGGCTCAAAGAGCGGAAAATCGTCGTGCGCCGGGCGCTTCCCGGGGAACTGCTTCGGACCTTGGAAGGTACGGACCGCGTGCTCACCTCTGAGAATTTGGTCATCGCCGATGCCCTGCGTCCTGTGGCACTGGCTGGCGTCATGGGTGGTGAAGATTCACAGATTTTTTCCACCACGCGTTCCGTGCTGCTTGAGAGCGCCTGGTTTGACCCCGTGTCGATCCGGCGTACTGCCAAGGCGCACGGAATGCACACGGAGGCTTCGCACCGCTTCGAGCGCGGCGCAGACATTGAAATGGCTCCTTTGGCCATCGACCGTGCTGCAGGGCTGATCGCGGAACTTGCCGGCGGCGAAATTCTTCGTGGCATGGTGGACGTTTATCCTAAGCCGCGGCTGCGCGAAGACTTGGTGCTGCGGCGGAGTGAAATCCGGCGCATTCTGGGGGCGGAGATTCCCTGGGAAGAAGTCGAACGAACCCTGCGCTCGCTGGGGTTCATGACCGAGCGGCGAGGAACGGAAGGCTGGCGGGTGACTCCGCCTTCCTTCCGCTTGGATGTCACACGGGAGGTCGATCTGATCGAAGAGGTGGCGCGCCATTTCGGCTACGACCGCCTCCCGGCCCGGCTGATTCCTGCCCCTCCGCGGCTGGAGCGGGACGCGACGCGGGATAGGGAACTGGCGGTTTCGAACCTTCTTTGCGGCCTTGGGTACTACGAGACGATCCAGTCTTCACTCGTTGACCCGGATGAGAATGCCCGCTTCGCTGACCAGCCTCCGGTGCTTCTCGCGAATCCGCTTAGCCAGGATGCCTCTGCCTTGCGTTCCTCAGTGGCTCCCAGCATGGTTCACGCCCTGTGTTGGAATCTCGATCGGGACCAAAACGACGTGCGTTTGTTCGAGCTGGGGAAGACGTATGCGTCGGCGGCGAGCGGAGCACCTCAGGAGCGCCGTGTTCTGAGTTTGGGTCTTACCGGGTGCCGGCGTCCAGCCTCCGTCCACGATAGCGAAAGGGCCCTCGACTTCTTCGACCTTAAAGGCGATCTGGAAGCCGTGTTGGGACTTTTTGAGATTCCGGGAATCGAGTTTGCCACGGCGGCATGCCGCTACTACGAACCCAGCCAGAGCGGCCGATTCACATCGCAGGGCGAGACGCTCATGATCTTCGGACGGCTCAGCCGCGAAATCGAACGCGATTACAAATTGCGTCAGCCCCTCTGGCTCGCCGAAGTGGACTTCGAACGCCTGCTGACATTTCCCCTGCGCTCCCGGATCTTCCGTCCGTTTTCGAAGTTTCCCGCGGTGGAACGTGATTTCTCGTTGGTGGCACCTGAAGAGGTGACGTTTGCGCGCCTCCAAGCCGCTCTCCGAGACCTGGCATTGGAGGAAATCCAGAGCCTCCGTCCCGTAGACCTTTTTCAGGGTGGTTCCATACCGGCTGGTCATTACAGCCTTCTTCTGAGGGTAACTTTCCAAAGCCGGGTCCGCACGCTGACGAGTGATGAGATTTCAGCAGCGAGTCAAAGGGTTGTGGCGGCGCTCACGCCGCTGGGCGTTTCTTTGCGAGGCTGAGAATGATGTGGGGGTAATGATCGCCCTACCCTGTTGATGAGTGAAGGGCAAAAATGGAGGGGACGGCAAGCCGTCCCTCTAAACGAGGAAAATGCTTGAGCGACACTGACGATCCACTGCGAAAACTCGAAGAGAGAGTTGTGAAGACCTTTGAGCTTATCAAGCAGACCCAGGCAGAGAAGCTTGCTTTGCAACAGGATCTCGAAAAGCTCAGGGCAGAGTCCAGGGAACGGGCCAAGGTGATTGACGCACACGAGCGCGAACTTGTCGCACTGCGTCGCGAACGGGAAGAGGTGCGAGTCCGCATCGAGAAGCTTCTCCAACGGATCGATGCGTTGACCTCCCCGGAACCCAGCGGATGAGCGCTCACTTCCCCGTGGCCCCTCCTCAAAGAACGTTTGGAATAATTAACGGGCGTTGTCATTCCGAGCGCACATGGGCTCGCGGCCCACGCATAGAAATGAAAGTCATAGCCGTCGTCACCCCCGCGAAAGCGGGGGTCCATCTCGGCAAAATGGATTCCCGCTTTCGCGGGAATGACGTGACTTTCGACGGAACGAAGCAAGGAATCTCGCTCTGGTTCGGCCGCATAGGACCCGACAAACAGGGCGAGATTCCTCGCTTCGCTCGGAATGACAGGCGGCGGTGAGACCATACTAGCGAAGGAGGCCGGTCGCCAAAGTGGCCAAAGACGCCGAAGGAATCCGGGTAGTTATCTTCGACCAGGAATACTATGTTCGGGGCGACTTGGACGAGGCATACATCCAAAAGCTAGGTGAATTCTTGGATGGAAAAATGCGCGCTATCGCCGGGCGCACTCGAACGGTGGACACGCAGCGCATCGCGGTGCTGGCGGCGCTCAACATTGCTGACGAGTACCACCAGATCAAGGCGCGATACGAGGAAAAAACCAAGCGTGTGGACGAGAAGGTGGAGGAATGTTCCCGGCTTCTCGACCGCTTCCTGAAGGAAACGGTTTGAACCCAGTCATGCGAATACTCTTCATCGGTGATATCTTCGGCCAACCGGGGCGGCGCATTGTGAAGGAGTTGCTTCCCGCGCTGGTTGGGGAATACCAGCCTGACCTGGTGCTGGCCAACGGCGAAAACGCCGCCGCCGGTTTTGGCATCACGCCTCCCTTAGTCGAAGAGTTACTGGATCTGGGCATTGCCGTTTTGACCTCCGGAAATCACATCTGGGATAAGAAAGAAATCTATGCTTATTTGAATGAGCATTCCGACGGCCGCCTGCTGAGGCCTGCCAACTACCCCGACAGCGCACCCGGCCACGGCCTGTATTTGGGCAAGACGCAATCGGGATTCGGCTACGCCGTCTTGAATCTTCAAGGGCGGATCTTCATGAGCCCCATCGATTGCCCGTTTCGCACGGCGGACGAGCTGTTGGCGAAGATTCCTGCGGAAGTAAAGGTGCGCATCGTGGATATGCATGCGGAGGCGACTTCTGAAAAGGTATCCATGGGCTGGTACCTGGATGGCCGGGTGACGGCTGTGCTGGGCACGCACACTCATATCCCCACGGCGGATGAAACGATCCTTCCGAGCGGCGCCGCTTATATTACCGACCTCGGAATGACCGGCCCCTATGATTCGGTTATCGGAATCGATAAGCAACCGGTGATTCAGAAATTCCTCAACCAACTCCCCATTCGCTTTGAAGTCGCCAAAGGCGACGTCCGCCTCCATGCAGTGCTAATTGAGGCCGATCCCCTGACTGGCCGTGCCCTGTCCATCCAAAGGATCGTGCGCAAGTAGGCAGTGATTTCTCTTGTTGACAAACCTAACGAGTGCTATAACGCGGACGTGATAGGCAGTGCACTCAAGAGGGATGCTTTGCCGCACAAGATTTCGATTGAATTGGAGCAAGAAACGGATGGTCGGTGGATCGCTGAAATACCAGAGCTCCCAGGCGTGATGGCTTATGGTTCTACTCGGAGCGGAGCGGCGCAAGCAGTCAAGGCTCTTGCCCTACGGGTACTCGCCGACCAGCTAGAAGAAGAGAAGAACACTGGCTGCTCTCGTCTTTCGTTCTCCAATAATCCGGACGCACACAATTCAACGGCCCTGAAGGAGCCGACCGCGAATCGGGGCTTTTCTATTTTACGACCCTACGTGTAGGATTCGTTTTCCTTCTGCGTAGGAGCACACTCCTCATGATAGGGCTTATCGAGAACCCACTTGGCCGGCTCTCCTTCTCTTATAATTCCACCTTTCGGACACTTTTCTCGGGAACATATCTTCGGGGCATCTTCCACGTCGGCCATTTCGAACCTCCGTACTGGCACATGAGATTTTTGGTAGCGCGCTACTTTCCCGGACACTTAACGTGTCTTACGAGATACAGTTCATACCCCCGGGCCTCCGGCCTTATGTAGCCGGTAGCAGGCTTAGTACCTATGACAGCGTAGAATGTTTCTTCGCCGTGTTCGATGGGCGCTCTGCATTCTTCACACTTGTAAGGTATCCTTTGCGGTCTCAAAGGAAACTCGTGGTAGCAGCCTTCGTGCCATTCTTCAACTACTTCGTCTGAATAGGTCGTGTGATATTTCGTTTAAAGCATCGTCCCCGCGCGACTTGAACTATCCTCTGGCCTTGCCTCAAGACGGGGTTCGGGCAGTCATCAGACCTACATTTATCGGCGCTCATGTCGCTCTTTCCTTCCCCAGTTCTTCGCTCCGCAGTAGGCTACTTTTAGATTGATTCTATGAGTTGCCGTATTTCTTTGATTCTGGCCTCTAACGCCTGCACAACTTCTCTTGCGGACGTCCTTGAACCGCTAATGTCTTGCAGTCCGATTATTCTTGGGTCATTCCAGTATTTGATCTGGTCTGGAAGTGTACGGATTTCGTTCTCAAGCCCCACAGTGAATTCCTTTGACGGTTCGTCCATTATGGCCCTCCATCTTTGATTTTTCCCCCGGTCTTCGCTCTCCTATAGTCCCACGAGGTCCAACAGTCATCAACGCACTTTTCAGACACTACCTGATTTCTTGCCGGACTGGCCTAGAATGTGCCAGAATGAAAATGCGCCGAAGGGCGCGATGGCGGAACTGCCGAGCATTGAGATTTCCAACAGGATCGGACAGTTTAGAATCAGGAGAGGAAGTGCATTCGGACCTCAAAAATGTCATCGAGCTTCAGCAGGTAGATCTGAAAATCGCCGAATTGACCAAGCAGATCGACTCCTTGCCTGCGCAAATTCAGTCCCTCCACTCCCGCCTGGATGAGTTTATTCATGCCCAGGAGGAACGCAAGAAGCGCTTGGCCGCAAATCAGCGTGTCCGCAAGGATCTGGATGGTGATATCAAAGCCATCCAGGAGAAAATCGCACGGCACAAGGACCAGCTTTACCAGGTGAAAACCAACGACCAATTCCGCGCCATGACGAAAGAAATCGAGGGCGAAGAAGCCAAAGTGCGGGCAATCGAGGACGAGATTCTGGAGAAAATGCTGGAAGCGGAGGAGATTCAGAAGCACCTGCAGGAGGCCGCGACGCGCCTGGAGAGTGAGAAAGGGCGCGTGGCGGCGGAGGTCGCGAGATTAGAGTCGGAGCAGAAGGCCGACGATGACGAGCGCCGCAGCCTGCAAGCACGCCGCGCTGAAATTCAGGATAGCTTGAGCGAATCCACGCGCAACCTTTACCAGCGCATCCGCCAGGCGAGACGCGGCATGGCGGTGGCGGAAGTCCGGGAAGGGCTTTGCACGGCTTGTAATGTTCTCCTCCGCCCCCAGGTTTATAACGAAGTGCGAACCAACGAGGAGCTTCTGACCTGCGAGAATTGCGGCCGCATCATTTATTACGTCGAGCCTGCCCCGGCCCAAACAGGCGAATCCAACGGTCCGGGCGCTGAGGCAACAGCGTGACAGAACTCGAAGCTCGAAATTCGAAACTCGAAACTCGAAAAGCGAAGTCCGAATACCAATAGGAGTGTACGACTAACTCGTACTAGCGGTTTCGAGTCTGTCTGAAATCGAAAACCAAAATTCGAGATCTGTCCTCTTTTCGAATTTCGACTTTTCAGCATGGCCCAGTCCCCTAAAGTTGTTGCCTATATCGACGGCGCTTCACGTGGTAATCCCGGCCCGGCTGCTTATGGCGTGGTAATGGAATCTGCCGACGGCTCCAGACTGGCGGCATTCTCCCACTGTCTCGGGAAAGCCACCAATAACTTTGCCGAATATCAGGGTCTTCTCGCGGCCCTCGATTACGCTCTCAGCAACCATTATCTGCGTATTCATGTGCGAACGGACTCAGAGTTGCTCGCGCTCCAAATCAAGGGTGTGTACAGAGTGAAGAATCCCGGGTTGAAACCCCTTTACGAGCGGGCGCGGCATTTGATTGCCCGCCTGGAATCATTTTCGATCGAGCATGTGCCTCGGGAACGAAATCGCAAAGCCGATCGGCTAGCCAACCAGGCGCTTGACGCGGTGAAGGTCGGAAGGGGACATCGGACTGATACCCCCCCGCCCCTTGCTTCCTTCCCCGAACGTGAAGAGGAATCAGGCCTGGGGGAGTGCGCGGCCATCCCCCCGCCCCTTACTCCCCTCCCCGCCCGGGAAAGGGAATCAGGGCTGGGGGATGCTTCGAAAGTCGCCGGGCCGTTGCGCGCTTCCGCCACCTTCCGTAAAGGGCTCCTTGAACCGCATTTTCAGCTTTCGCTTCTCGAAGGGGAAGTGGTAGATCTGGAAATCTACCGCAAGGAATGAACCAGGAGGTCTAATGTCACAAAGAATGGTGAAATGTGCATTGCTGGGCAGAGAGCTTCCCGGCCTCGAGGAGCCCCCATGGAGCGGTGAACTGGGCCAGCGGATTTATGACCACGTCTCGCAGCAAGCCTGGAATCAATGGGTGGATCACTTGAGGATGCTCATCAACGAGTATCGTTTGGCACCCGCCAGCAAGGAGGCCCAGGAATTCATAGCACAGCAAATGGAACGGTTTTTCTTTGGCGAAGGCTCGTCTCATCCTCCCGGCTACGTTCCGCCTCAACGGTAGAAACCTGTGACAACATCAAACACTTCTGCCGAGGCACCGCCCCACCTCAAACGTGTACTGACGCTTTGGGACCTGATCCTGTACGGGATTGTACTTATCATGCCCATCGCGCCTGTGCCCCTATTCGGAGTAGTCCAGAAACTCTCGGACGGCCATGCGGTCACCACCATTTTATTGTCCATGCTGGCCATGCTGCTGACCGCCTTTAGCTATGGCCGCATGGCCGCCGTCTACCCCTCCGCCGGCTCGGCTTACACCTTCGTAGGTTATGGCCTGAACCCGCACCTAGGTTTCCTGGCCGGCTGGGCGATGTTTCTCGATTACCTTATCGTCCCCCTCATTTGCACGGTTTATGGCGCGTTGACCGTGCAGCGTCTGGTTCCCGGAGTCCCTTACGTTGTCCTGGCCGCCGCCTTCGCGGGAATGATGACCTTGATTAACTTGCGCGGGATTCGTACCACGGCTCGAACCAACTTTGTACTGGCGACCATCATGAGCGCTGTCATCCTGGTCTTTATTGCCCTGGCCTTGCGCCTTCTCTTTCATCAACAAGGCTGGCACGGCGTCTTCTCCACTCAACCTTTTTACTCTCCTACCACGTTTCACGTTTCTTCAATTGCCGTGGGGACTTCCGTGGCGGCGCTGACCTATATCGGATTTGATGGTATTACAACGCTGGCGGAGGACGCGCTGAACCCGCGCCGAAACGTCCTGCTGGCGACCGTGAGCGTCTGTTTGTTCACTGGACTCTTCGGCGGTTTCCAGATTTACCTCGCGCAGCGCGTATGGCCTGACTGGCACACGTTTCCTAATCTCGAAACGGCCTACATGGATGTCACCCAATTAGTGGGTGGCAAAGTTTTGTTTCAAGCCCTGGCCTTCGTCTTGATCCTGGCCAATCTGGGTTCCGGTTTGAGTGGCCAGGCGGGCCTATCGCGTCTGCTGTTTGGCATGGGCCGCGACAACGTTATCCCACGGCGCTTTTTTGCCTACCTAAGCCCCAAACGAAACACCCCCAGCCTGAATATCATTATGATAGGGCTGATTGCTTTCTTGGGAGCCATCGTGCTGAATTATGAGCGGGCGGCGGAGTTGATCAACTTTGGCGCCTTTCTCGCCTTCATGGGGGTCAACGCGGCGGCCCTGCGGGAATTCTACTTGGCGCCTTCGGCCCGGGCCTCCAGGCGCCTGTTTGCGGACGCGGTTGCGCCCGTTCTGGGCATTGTCTTCTGTTTCGCCATCTGGGTGAGCTTAGCTACACCGGCCAAGGTGCTCGGCGGCTGCTGGTTTGTTGTGGGGACCGTCTATGATGCGATCAAGACGCGCGGATTTAAAGAACGCCCTGCTCGCATCGACTTTCGCGAGGCCTAGTTTCGGCTCGAATGGACCCGTCAGGAGGCCGAAGAAATGCGATGCGATTCCGGCATAGGTAAGATATCGCATAAGACCCCAGAAAAAGGAGCCCTCTCCCTTGGGGAGAGGGTGGCCTGCGTCCGGCGCTTTCTCCAGCCGGCGCGGGCCGGGTGAGGGGTTCCCTCCGTCGCCGACCAAAGCTGTCGTGCTCGGGTCATGATCTCCCAACCCTGCTATACTCCGCAGGTGCGCATCCCTAGCGCTGATGAGGTGCGACAGTCCTCAAGCTTTAACACGGAGCACACGGAGCGCCTATGTGAACTCTGTGTTCCGGTTCTTCGGCCCACTGAGGACACGGAGGCACAGCTAGAAAAGAGTACTGCAGTGGGGTGATGAACGCAGCGCTTTGCTCATTGTTAATCCCGGCTGCACAAAGCTAGATTACCTACATCAACTCGCGGCGGGGGAGAAGCGAGTACAATCTAGTCCGCGGGCTCGCGGTAACGGCGATCAGGAAGGATAATCGATCCATGAAAAAGTCTGCTATGGTGTTCTCACTGATATTGCTTTCGGGAGTGGCGAGTTTGTCCGCACAGGAGGCCGGGCTCGAGTCGATGACCGGCAAGACGGTGCTGGTATTCACGCCGCATCCGGACGATGAGCTGTTCGGAGCCGGGGGAACCATTGCGCTGCTCAACCAGCGCCACAATAAAGTCTACATTGTCATCTACACCAATGATGACAAGGGTTCCTACGATCCAGAGATGAGCTCACAGAAGCTCGCCCGCATTCGCAAGGCGGAGGAGGAAGCGGCGGAAACCGTGCTGGGGACTCCGA
>Ga0187817_10001315_pt1 | contig 12045 bp, 10 predicted proteins | sample NC_wetland_sal_i_17_FD_132431 | JGI IMG/M metagenome (GOLD analysis project Ga0187817, IMG submission 132431) | Wetland sediment microbial communities from Neuse River Estuary, North Carolina, USA - SO4_2 | ecosystem: Environmental > Aquatic > Freshwater > Wetlands > Sediment | place: USA...
CGAGTTGTGGATCTAGGGCGGAAATACCGGCCGGCTCTTCCAGATATCGTGCCGAGGTGGTCTTCCATTCCAAGACGCACGGCGTAGCGTCGAGTTCGCCGATGGCATCGATGTAAGCTACGAAACTGTTGCCGGAAGCCAAGGTTCGATTGAACTGAATCTGCTGGGTAGAACGAGGGCGGCGAATGCGGATACGGCCGTCCTGGGCAAAGCGCTCGAGCAACTGGATACCTTGTTGCAGCATGCGGTCCCAGGTGTCATTGCTTGAGTAGGTCAGTCCCATGTCCTTGCACAGGCCCCACTGCTCGAACAGCACCGCGGCCGGGTCTTCCCGGCGAAACAAGGCGGCGACGGCTTGTTCGAAGGCTCGGCCGAAGAGCATGGCGGCGCGTGTGTCTTTTTCTTGCCAACCGTCGAGGTAGCGGTGGCGGTAACGGCGCGGGCAGCTCAGGTACTGGCTGATCTGGGTATAGGAGTAGGTCATCGCGACGCCTCCGCAGGATTGGAGCCAGAAGCACTCGAAACTGGGGCTGCGGACAGTTCTTCCCACTGGCTGGCGGGGGCGAAGCCGTCGAGGTTGATTAGGGAAATGCCGTTGATCACGCTGTGGCTGATCTTGACGACACCACGCAATCCGGGCAAAGCTTTCTCGTCCACCTGCTCGTGAGCCAGAAGTTCCGGGTCATAGAGGAAATCGCGCAGGAACCAGCCGAGCTTCCACATCGCCTTCGGGGTACAGTAGACCCGACCGACAATGGGCTGTCCTGCCATAGTTCGAGGTTCTAGGACCGAGAGTCGGAGGACATAGAACGGCTTGTGGGCTTGCCAGCGGAACTGTGCGCCATCGACCCGAACCAAGAAAATGCCGTCGGGAATCTCCGGACGCGAGTCGCGTGCCGTTTCTGCGAGACCAGGAACTTGGCGTTTCATGCGACCACCTCCTGTTTCGGGCGCTCGTAGCTGTTGAGCTGACAGAGCAGGGCATTGCGATCCTTCTCGGCCCAGTCCGCCAGTTGCTGGACGAAGTTCTCAACCTGTTCGCGTGTCGCCTCGCGAAGGGTCTTGACCCCGCAGAAGTCGGTGGCGTAGGACTTCACAAGTTCCGGATCGAGCTTGTGCTGGCGGATAATCTGGCAGAGACGGTCGCGGACCTTCGGGCCTGAGCCGTTCCCATTCCCGTTCTCGTTGGTGTTCTGCGGAGCAAGCTTCTCGCCGGTGTTTGGAATGGTTCCAATTTCCTCGACCGAGCAGATGCCGATGCCGTAGGCCTTGCGCAGGGCGCGATTGACGGCCCTGGTTTCTGCCACGCGCATCTCGGCCCCGCGGACGAGCGGGGAGACGTTCGACGGGTCCGCATCTCCGTAGCCAACGAAACCCCTGCAGGTTTTGGACTTGTACACCGTGGCTGCAAACGCCCAGCGTTGAGCGGCGACATCACAAAATGCCGGGACGGGTTGGACATGAATGCCAGCACAACAGTTTCGGCGGGCAAGACCCAACAACCCTGTGTGCGTTACATACCATCGACCCTCGAGAAGGAGAAGATCCCCTGCCGCAACAGCGAGCTGATGTTCGCAGGTAAGCTCTCTTAAAGCACGTGAACTGGCGGGTGAAATTGCGTGCCACAACTGCCTGGCTATCCTTATGTTTGATTCGTACGTAACCGACTTTTTCTCCATTGCCACATCTCCCGGAACACTGCGCCTTGCAAGTTCTCGATCCAGAGTCATCAATTGCCAAGTCGCCGCAACCAAGCTAAAACAGAGAGGTAGAAACGTATGCCCTTGGCCCAAACGGAATTGATGCCGGTCGGTAGACATATATCGCCATAGATATAGTTTATCTCAATAGAGATGGGACGATCAAGAACAAAATCGAAGGGCAAAGCGCAAATCGATCTCCGTGCCATCGGTAGAAGAATCCGGGAACTCAGGGGTTTCGATATGACGCAGGCTCAGTTCTCACGCCGCATCGGCGTCACGCAAAGTTACTTATCAGCACTGGAACATGGGGAAAAGGAGCCAGGTTCTGCCGTTTTGTTGGCGATCAGCAACGAGTTCGGGAAATCGGTGGATTGGTTACTGACCGGACGGCACGGCAAATGACCTCATAGGGTTGCTCAAGTGACGCTGTCCTGAGTTCAAAAAAGATGGCACGCGCAACGTATACGGCGTTATAATTAAGACCTTGTATCTGTCACTTCGAACTAGTCCGCACCGATAGTCCCGTTAAGATCGTTCTGCCAAGCAGCTCCTGTCATCAACGTTAGCCAATCCAACCGAGACGCGGTCGTCAACGCGCGCGTACCCTTTTGCGTGCGCTGATCGCTGCGATCCGGAATCAACGGAGGAAGTCATGAGGAAAATATCGAAGAAAAGAGATAGCAAAGTAAGAACGAACGGCCGGAACGAAGCTGAGTACCGCGGATTGAAACCCGTAAACCGTAAGATTACGGAGAGCTCGCGATCCGTTCTTGCCGATCGCGAGAAAACCTCGCCGCGCCGCGAATCTGGGGGGAGCATTCGTACTAACCATCCCCCGTCGCCCACGAGCAGCGGTGGACCGCTGAAGTTTAGGGAAACGGAAGGCAAGTCCGAAACCAGTCAGCTTTCCCTGGCTGCAGTACCACCAACGTCTGGAAATTCAGACTCATACCTATGTGCTGAACTACTACTTCAACAGCTCCGCCTTGCGTTGCCCCGGAGGCCACTTGACCCTGATGGGACTCATGCCGTGGCTGCTCTTTACGAGATCAGCCCGCGTGACACAATCGAGGGCATGCTTGCAGTGCAAATGGTTACCGGGCACAACCTGGGCATGGATTTTCTCAGGCGAGTAGCGCTGCCGTTGCGGTCCTCTGAGGAAATGGAACTCGACTTGAATTTAGCCACCAAGCTGCTAAGGACCTATGTAGCGCAGGTGGAAGCCTTGGATCGGCACCGTGGCAGGGTCGAGTCGAAAGTGAACGTGGAGCAATTGCATATCCATGACGGAGCGCAGGGCATCGTGGGTCCATTCAGTCTCCAAACGTCCTTGGATGCCTCTGCGGAAGGTCGCGGAAGATCCAATGGAAGATCCAATGGATAACACGCAGACACCTCGAAGGGGATGGTTGAAAAATCGGAATCCGCCAGGGGACCCGAACACCGCTCCGAGGTGCGGAGCCAGGACACGTCGTGGCACGGCATGTCAATCGCCTGCAATGCGTAACGGCCGATGTCGGATGCACGGGGGCGCCAGCACGGGCCCTCGTACCCCGGAGGGCTTGGCAAAGTCGCGGCGCTCACGTTGGAAGCACGGGCTGTATTCTTCAGAAGGCAGGGCGGAACAAAAACGCATACGTGAGCTTCTCCGACAGAGTCGGGAGCTACTGAAGCAATTGTGACCAGGTATCGTGTGGTCCTAAGGTATCACGCCGCCCTCGCCTCTTGCACCTCCCTTATAGTCTGAGCCCGAATTAAGGCCGCATAAAACCTCTCCTGGAAAAGATCTCAAGCAATGTTGCCGATCGTTTCTCCCGCCTGAGGCTTTGATTCTTGCGATTACTCTGAATCGTCATCATCATCCCCGCGGTGCACGGGGTTCATCCGCAATTTTTGTTCCGCTGCAACGATCTGACGTAGCGCCCCAAGCGTTCCAGAGGCCTCCGCGGCTAAACCTTTTCGGGGAACATCGTGAACGTCGTGAACGAGGTTTTCGATTGTCGCTATGGTCCCCAAGACGAGCAAATTTGTTGAGCGGTCGCCTTCTGCAGATTGTAGTTGCGGATATGAATGTCGCACGGGGAGCATCGCCCGTCGGAATGGATGCCGAGCAACGGCTTGGCACAGAATTGATGGCCGGCAGATACAATGCCAATATGCGGAAAGGCGAGGGGATCGCTCGGTGACGAGTCCTGCGTCTCCGTCAGAATCCGAATCCAAAGTGACGCGCCGATGGACGGTGATCGCTTCCGGGCTGCTTATTCTGGCTCTGGCGCTGGTCATGATCTATACGGGGCCGAATGCTTTTTCCAGTCCCGTCGCTTTGGTGGTGGTGGCTGCAATCGGGCTGGCAGCGCTGCTGCTTCAGGTTTGGTTTCACCGGGAGCTTCCGATTCATTCTCCCCTTTGGCTTAACGTCCTCGGCATTCTCTGTGCCATGCTGTCGCTTTTCGCGGATTACCTCCGCATGACGCGCCGCGCGCTCGATCTGGTGGCCTTTGCCGCAGTGGTCTGCTTCGGCATCAGCGGATCGCTCATCCTGCACGCTCTGCGGCGTCGAGTACGAATACCGCCGTCCCCGGAGACCGAGTAGCCAGGTTAGAAAGGCCCTCCCATTTACAATGCCCCCATGCGCGTCACCCTATTCGGCGCCTCCGGACTGCTCGGCCAGGAACTGGTTAAAGAATTAAGCGACGAGCAATTGACCGCGTTGTCCATCGAAGACGTCGACCTGCGCGACCACACTCGTGTTCGAGACCTGATTCGCGAATCCCGTCCCGAGTGGGTTCTTCTTCTCGCCGCCTACACGGACGTGGATGGCTGCGAGTCCAACCGCGATCTGGCCTTCGCGGTGAATTGTGACGGCGCCGTCAATGTGGCCGAGGCTGCCCGCGAAGCCGAGTCGCGGTTGCTCTTCGTGAGCACGGATTACGTTTTCGATGGCAGCAAACGCTCGCCTTATCAAACCAGCGATGCCAGAAATCCGGTCAGCGTTTATGGAGCGACGAAAGCCCGAGCTGAGGAACGCCTTCTCCAGATTCTGCCCGAAGTGTTTATTGCCCGGACTTCGTGGCTGTTCGGGCAGGGAGGCAAGTGTTTTCCCGCAACGATACTGAAGTTGGCGGCAACCCGTCCCGAAATTTCTGTGGTCAACGATCAGCGTGGCAGCCCAACGTTCACGTGCGATCTGGCATCGGCTCTAGTGCAACTGTGCCGTTCGTCCGCTCGCGGCATCGTGCACGTTACCAATTCCGGAGACTGTACCTGGTTTGATTTCGCCTCCGAAATCGTCCGCCAGTCCGAATTGCCGACCTCGGGGGTGAAACCTTTAGTGAAGCCCGTAACCAGCGCGGAATTCCCGCGCCCCGCGAAACGACCCGCCTACTCCGTTCTTTCGCCCGACAGCCTGCACGCCTACAACATCTACATGCCGGCCTGGCAGGATGCATTGCGCCGTTATCTCGCTAGCGCGCCGAGTAGCGCCGTCGGCTCCTAGGGACGCCGACACATCGCCGACGATTTCATTTCTTGAAGTAGTCAGTCCAACTCAAACTGATATACGACTTCAAGGGCACGCCGAACACCCGCTCGAAAGGGAAAGGATCGGCCCTGGGCAAGATTTGTGTTGCAAAGCACCCGGAGTTCCGTCACAGCTACGCCATCGGGCATGTGTTATAGTTCCTCCCCGTTAGATCGGCCGGATCACTCCGGTGTTGGTATTGCTGGTACAAGAGAGGTTTTCTTGGGCAAGTATTTGGCATCGATGCAACACACGTCTAAACCCCGACGCCGTGGCCGCGGGTCGTCCCGGCTCTCATCGTTGCGATTGGCGAGCGGCATCTTTATCGCCGCCTTTCTGTTGAGCCTCAGCGCTTCGGCGGAAGATCCCAAGCCGAAACCGGAAAACACTATCGTGGTTCAGATCGGCGATCCAGTACCGGTGCCAAAGCTGGCAGGTTCGCCGAAGTTTTGGATCGCCGACGTGATTGATCGGTCCGCGAATCCACAGCCGGAACTGGTCATGAAGGCGCGAGGTGGAATTTTTCTGGACCGGCAGCCGGCGGTGATCGTGCGCCAGGCGCTGGAACAGTCCCTGAAGGCGTCAAATTTGCTGGCGGCAGACGCAAATTCGGCGGATCTCATCGTGAAAATCTATGTGTTTCAATTCGGTCTGGCGCAGGGGTCGGGTCTCGATTTCTTTGGCAAGGTGGAGTTCGCCGCGATGGTCAAGAATCCCAAGAGTGGTGAGTCGGTGGAAGTGAAAGCAGCTGGCACTTCAATCGCCAAGGCCGCGGCCTGGAAAAAGAACATCGAGAAGAACGTGCAAGAAGATATTGAAGTGTCATTGAGGGATGCACTGCGTAATTTTCTGCGCGGGCAACAGTTGAAAGATGCCGTCGGCGATCTGACCAAAGATTCGGCAGCCGCGCCCGCGGCCGCTCCCAATCCATGAAAACTCGCGCGGTTCCATCGAGAAAGATGGAACCATCAAGGAGGGTTCCAAATGCGAATAAAGATTTATTTAGCGCTGGTTGCGCTGCTGCTGGCATGTGCGACCGGAGCCGCGGGAAAAGACAAGGTGCCGCGGTATAAGACCGTGGAGGCCAAACATTTTACCCAGGCTGAGGGAGTCGAGCTCGATCCGACATTTGGGGATTATTTTTACGCCGAACTGCGTGAGGAGCTGAAGAAGGCAAAGCTGGCCAACGATGTGATCGGCGAAGGTGAAACGGTGGATGATGCCGACGCGCCGCAATCCATCGTCATCAGCGGCGCGTTCACCGAATATAACAAGGGCAGCGTGGTGAAAAGCGCGCTGATCGGCTTCGGGGCGGGATTCCGCAGCTTGAAAATGGACGCGAATGTGCAAAGGCGGAGCGACAAACAGAACCTCAGCGCCATTCACGTCCACGTGAGGCTTGACCCGAGGTGGAAACCGGCGGTAATGGCAAAATCCGCCGCACGCCAGTTGGTCAAGGAACTGAAAGACGAGATGAAGAAGTCGGAGTAGGCGGTGCGCGAGATGGAAGAGGGATCAGCGAAACGAGGCCGGCGAAAACCTGGGACAAGGTTGCCCCGGACTGCAGCGCTAGTTGTGGCGACGGCGCTGGCGATGCTGTGCCCCGCCGTGTTGATGGCGGGATCGAAGGTCAAGCTCCACGGTTACATCACAGGCCGGGCGGCAGACCAGACCCTTTTGATCCTGGACGATCGGTTGGAGGTGACCTCTACAAGCAAGGTGGTAGCGCTTGAGCCCGGGGGAGACCGCCCTATCAAGGCGGAAGACGTCAGCGTCGGCAATTTGGTAGAAGCCGAAGGGCAATGGCTCGACAGGCATAAGTTCTTTGCCGAAAAGATCACCGTTGACCTGCGGGAAGACGAGAAGAATATCCACGGGACGGCATTTCTCCAGGAGGAACCGGCGGAAGCCGGCAAGATCGCCGCGGGGGAGGCTGGAGAAATCAAGGTGGACGGCTATCTTCTTGAGGTCGGCCCTTCCACGAAGCGGGAATGGGACCTGGACAAAGCGGCCCCAGGAAAAGCCGCAACACCGAACGGACCACTCGTGGCATGCCACATCAAGTATTCGGGGATTCGACGGAAAGACGGGAAGGTCGAAGTGGAGCAAGTGGAACTGGGACCGCCCGCGCCCGCCGATGCCTACAAAATGCCGCATGACATGGAATTGATGCGGGCGAAAGATTCCCAGACTGGGATCGACACGCTGGAGTTTCGGCGCGGCAATAAGGTGCATGGGCGATTGAAATTGCTCGCCGAAAAGAGCGTCCAGGAGTACGTCTCGGAGTTGGGGCGTTCGTTGATACCGGCCGGGGCGGAGGGCACGAGCCGGCCAATCGAATTCCGTTTTTTCGTGATTGAAGATCCGTCCATCAACGCGTCCGCTCTTCCCGACGGCACCGTGCTGATCCACACCGGCCTTCTCGGGGCGATTGAAAATGAAGCACAACTTGCCTTCGTGATGAGCCATGAAATGGCGCATGTACTCCAGACCCATTACAGGCGCGAGGTGAACGAAACACGAGGCGCGCGCGTTGGGCTGATCATCGCGGGAGTCGCTGCCGGAGCGTTCATCGGAAACCTCGGTCCCTTCCTTGCGGAATTGGGCATCGCGTCAGCAGTAAATGGGCATCAGCGGGAATTGGAAAATCAGGCCGACCGGCTGGGCCTGCAGAACGTAATCGAGCACGGATACGACCCGCGCGAGGCGGCGAATTTTTCGCGAATCATCATTAGCCGCTACGGAGACCGTAGCACAAGCGCCCTGTGGTCGAATCATGATTCGAGCGTAATCCGCGGAAGCTTTCTGACAACCCAATTGATGCGAACCTATCCCGACCAATCCTGGGCAAACGCAAAAAAGAACACGGCCGCTTTCCAGCAGATGAAAGACGATCTGGGGCCAGTGAAAATTTTGTGAAGGCGCAAGAGATGGCAAGGCACACCGCTTCATGGCATACGTAATTGGAAACTCACCTGCACCGCCGACCTAATAGATAGACTCCCTAGCCGCTACCAGACGCGTCCGAGGAAAACCGAATACGATTGCAGCTTTCCGTTCACGTTGGGACGTCTCAGCGTGGGATCAACGCCCGCCGTGTTCCAGATCGTGTTATCGGTATAGCTTCCGTAGTTGAAATGGAGACCGCCATCGAACCCGGCGCGGAGGTGGTAATGGCCCGTGGCTCCGACCAGGGTCTGGGGCACGTTGACTTGGGACACCGGGCCTGCGCCGGTCATGAGCGCATTGGCAAAGAGTGTTGGGTCGATGCAGAACGGTGGGCAGGTAGTTGGGTAGTCTGCTGGATTGACGTCCGGGCGCATACCGCTGTGGGCCAGCGATCGCGCGAAGTTTAGATTGAGCCCCACGCGCTTCTTCAGTTCATATGTGGAGTTTATGGAAAAGGTCTGGCTCAGCTGTTTGTACGGCACCAGCGTCTGCGTGTAAACAGCGGCAGCAGGATCGTTGCCGAACTGCATGTCCGTCCGCAGGTTGTCTTGCAAGTAGGTGTATGCCCCGCCAATGCTCCACTGCGGAACCGGCTTGATGGTCAGGAAGGTCGTATCGACGTAGAGGTGGTTCGTCCGGTGCACCACGGGAAACGATTTCTGTAGAACCATGCTGCCGTCGTTACCGATAGTGAACCAATGCGCCGGAGTAAGAGTGACATTGCCAAACAGGCGGTTATTGGTGCGCGGGTCGGTCACATAACCGGGATCGTGTGTACCCGTCCATTCATAACCTGTTCTGGCATTCCACAATTCCGCGCTGTGAAAATGGGCGGCTACGCCCGCAATGTTGCTGGAACTCACGGGCACGACGTAGAGCGGATCGGTATTGTCGGGTGAAGAGAACTGCGGCCACAAAGTTGAATTTGACCGGGTGATGTTCATGCGCGTGTAGTACGACTCCAGGTCGAACTTCTTTGACACGCGATACGACGCCTTCAGTCCTCCCCAATGCCGGTGCAAAGACGGATTGCCAAAAATGTAAAACAGGGTGGGGTCGGAGAGGGAGTACGAGGAAACGAACTCGTTGATCAGATTCTGCTGATGAAAGTCAGCCACTACCCGCAGCGGGGAAACCGGATTCCAGGTGAGAGTGGCGTCAGCGTTAAAAGCGTTTTGCGAGTGATTGCCGGTAACCAGCATCCGCGGGTCGGACGGGGTAAACAGGTTGCTGGTCCGCGCATAATTGAGGTCGCCGTTCAAGGTAACGTGATGCGCCACCGCCATGGTGATCTGCAGCGAGTCGGCCTGCGTTTGATGACGCGGCAACACGCTGTGAACGTAAGGGCCAGCCGGCGTGTAAGGAATGTCCTCGACGGGAGGGACCTCTCCGGAGGTTCCGTAAATATCTACCGGATTCGGCATGCGATCGTTGAAACTACGGAACTCGTGCTGGTACACGAGCTTCAGAAGATTTCCTAATTTGACTTCCGCCCCTCCGGCTATGTTCCGCGTGGTGTAGTTGTAGGAGCGGAACTGGGAAGCGGAGTGACAGTTGGCGCATCCTGTGTCGTCTACGGGTATTACCCCGTCCCCACCCATATCGAAGTACTGCATCTGGCTGTTGCCGTCCCGCGCCTGCCAACCGCCTTTGACAAACAACTTCACCGGTATCTCGGGTACCTTCAGCTTGAGGGAAGCGTTGTTCATCCTGCGCCTTATGCCCAGCAAGGAATCCGGGGAGACCGTATCGATGCGGATGATGTCGGGAGAAATCACCGAGGCTCCGAAATAGTTGTTGTCATCGAGGTGGCGGACAAAGCTGCGATTGTCGAGGGTGAAGTCGAGCCATTTCCCAAAAGTGAGGCGGGATTTCAAGTCGTAGTCGTCCCGGCTGATGATGTCCCAAGTGGTTTTGATGGTCATGTGCTCCGGAACATTCACATAGTCAAACGACAAATCGCCGCCCAGCGATTGCTGCAGGCTGTCGTATTCGCCCACCCGGCCGCCGTATCCGCTGCTGTCCAGGAAGCGGTACTGCGGCATCATCACCGTGAGATGGTAATTGACTTCGGGGACGTTCTCCGCCGCCGGCGAACTGCCCGAGCTCGGTTGCTGCTGCTGCGCCTGAGTCGGGTACATTACTGCCGCAACCATGAGTGCAACTATGAAGAGTGCAGGAGCCTTTTTCATGGCGTGATCTCCTTAACCCGAAGCCATCACTTCACCGGGTACTACTTGTCGATAAATTTGCTTCCGCCCGTCGCGGAAGGTATGTCGCTTCCATGAATTGCGTTGTGGCAATTCGTGCACCGATCCACCAGGGGCAAACTCGCGCCGTTGTGGTGCGCCGAATGACACTGCAGGCAGAGCGCTGGCTGGCTGACGGTGAGCATGTTCTGATTCGGCGAACCATGGGATGAATGACACTTGAGGCAGCTCTCATTTACCGGAGCATGCTGGAAAGTGAACGGTCCCTGATATTCGGCATGGCAGCTGAAGCAAAGTTCGTTGGTGTTGGACGACTTCAGATTGTTGCCCGCGGGGCCGCCGTGCGGATCATGGCAATCCGAGCAGCTCATCTTGCCTTCACGAATCGGGTGGTGGTACGGCAGATCGGCTTCGGCATTCTGCTTCTGGTGGCACCGCAAGCAGTTTTCATTCACCTGGCGGCGAGACTCGGTTGCTCTCGGAATGCCAGGGTCGCCGCCCTGGAACCCGCCCCGCACCTCGCCGTGGGTCTCGCCATGAATGGTGTGGCAGTCGCTGCACTTGATGTCCTGTGCCTGGTGCGCTCCCGAAAACCAATTGCGCACATGGTCGGATTTCGCGTGGCAGCTTAAGCACACACCATTCGCCTGCTCGGCCGAACGGTCGCGGAAGGCGATGATCTTATCTTTCGATTCGGTGGAGTACCCGCCCGCCGCGATATGCAGACTGCCCGCACCGTGGCACTGTTCGCACGTAACTTCCTGCATCGCGTGCGCGCTCCGGCGAAAGCCCTTGGTGAGGTCAGCGTGACAAGCAGCGCACTGCTCCGCCCCGGCCATCTCCGCGCCGGGGATTTCCACAAACTTGCTGAAGTCTTGCGCGATCTTGTGCGATGCCGTCGTCTTGGGTTTGTCCTTACCGGGAAGCGATGGTGTGAACAGGAAGCAAACGGAAAAGAAAAAGGTGAGGAGCAGAGCGCGTCGCCGCATAGCGACCTCCCGAAGCTATCAATGACGCTAGTAAAATTGCCGCCACGATGATGTGATCGCCAACACCTGAGTAGGTGACAAATCTCCGTAGCGTTAGTGACTCTCCCTCGCAACTCACCGCCGGTCACGGCTAATTGGAAACTGATTCCGTTCTAAAGTGGGCGCGCTGTCCATTCGCCCCTGCCGTGGTTTATCCTTACCCTTCTTTCGAGGATCACTCATGAACCAGCGACTCTTCTGGATTCTGTTCGCCGCCCTCTCTGTTTTGCTTCTTCCTTGCGCGCTTTCCGCCCAGCCGTATGACCCGGCTATGTACCAGGAACTCCACTGGCGCATGATCGGCCCGTTTCGCGGCGGCCGCACGGTGGCGATTTCCGGCGTGCCGGGCCACCCCAACGTCTTCTATATGGCGCCCAACAACGGCGGAGTTTGGAAGACGACAGACTTCGGCCGCACCTGGAATGCGATTTTCGACGGTCAACCAACCGGCTCGATCGGAGCGCTGGCAGTTGCGCCCTCGAATCCAAACACCATTTATGTCGGAAGCGGCGAAGGCCTGCGTCGGCCCGATCTTTCCGTAGGCGATGGTATCTACAAGTCGACCGACGCGGGCCGCACCTGGCTGCATCTGGGACTGCGCGACGCGCAGCAGATTGGATCGATCCTGGTCGATC
>Ga0187817_10001316_pt1 | contig 12042 bp, 9 predicted proteins | sample NC_wetland_sal_i_17_FD_132431 | JGI IMG/M metagenome (GOLD analysis project Ga0187817, IMG submission 132431) | Wetland sediment microbial communities from Neuse River Estuary, North Carolina, USA - SO4_2 | ecosystem: Environmental > Aquatic > Freshwater > Wetlands > Sediment | place: USA: North...
TGCGACGGCCGCGGTATTCCGTTGTCCTACGTGATTTCGACCGGCAACGAGGCGGGCCTGGATACTACAGACTTCCTGGATTTTCTGGTCGACGATTCCTCGACCCGCGTGATCGTGGCCTATTGCGAGGAGCTAAGACGGCCGCAAACTTTTTTGGCCGCGCTGCGGCGGGCGCGTGCCGCAGGCAAACCGGTGGTGCTGATGTTGGTGGGCCGCAGTGTCAAAGCCCGTAAGGCAGCGCAATCGCACACTGGCGCGCTGGTCAGCGACTTCGCCACCGTCCGCACGCAGGTGGAGGATGCGGGTTCCATCGTCGTTACCACCATGGACGAGACTATGGATCTCGTCGCCATCCTGCAGCGCTTTCCGGTGCCGCCGGCTAAGGGCCCCGGGATTCTCACCGCATCGGGCGCATACGTCGCGCTGACGAACGACCTTGCTGAGGAAATAGGTCTCGATTTGCCGGAGCTCGAACCTACGACGCTGAAGACGATCAAAGAAACACTCCCATCGTACGGCAATTTCGGCAATCCGCTGGATACGACGGCCGGCTTCTCGCCCGAGATGCTGCCTGTCGTGACGAAGGTGCTCATCGATGATCCCAACGTCGGCATGCTGTTCATTTCGTTCCCGATCAGGACAGCGGTACCTGTGAATGCCTTCAATGAGGGCATGGCGCACTCGTCTAAGCCCAAAGTGATGGTCGCGCTCGGCGACACTTGGCCGCTGGCTGACGATGTGGAGGCGGCGGTGAAGGAAAGCCCCGCCGTGTTCTCCCGCTCGTCCGATCGCATGCTGCGCGCCATCGCGCTCTACACCAGATACGGGCGCAATCTCGCTCGCCCGCGCGCGACCGTCGCGTCTCCACCAATTCCAGGCCTTCCGAAACTCGGTCGCGGCGCGCAGCCGGAGTGGCTCGGCAAAAAGCTAATTGCCGCGGCCGGCATTCGCATTCCCGACGGCGCGCTGGCGCGCACAGCGAGCGAAGCGGCCAGTCTCGCCAAGCAAATTGGCTATCCGGTGGTCCTAAAAGCGCAGGCCGCGTCCTTGCCGCACAAGACCGAAGTGGGCGGGGTGGCGCTTAATCTCATCAACGAGGCTGCGGTGCGCGCCGCTTGGGATACGATGATGCGCAACGTGAAACATGCCGCGCCAAACACGAAGCTTGATGGTGCGCTAATCGAGAAAATGTCGCCGCGTGGTATTGAGCTCATGGTCGGCGCCATGCGCGATCCGGGCTGGGGAACAGTGCTGTTGCTCGGCCTCGGTGGCATTTGGGTCGAGGCGCTCGGGGACGTGCAGGTGTTGCCGGCGACCGCTGATAAAGTGCAAATTATAGAAGCGCTCGGCAAGCTGCGTGCCGCAAAGCTTCTGATCGGGATGCGCGGCGCGCCGCCCGCCGACCTTACGGCCGTGGCAGAGGTCGTGTTAAGGATCGGCGGGCTGATGCGGAGCGTTCCCGAAATAACCGAGATCGACATCAACCCGTTGACGGTGCATGGCAAAGGCGAGGGTGCGACGGCGCTCGACGCTTTGATAGTCGTCGGCTAACGGGTCTCTACGTGACCTTGACTCTTAGATGCGGGAACATCGCCTGCAGCGCCTCTGCATCCATCTCTGTCTTGAACTTATGGCGATCTTTGAGTGCTACAGCCTTTTGCGCCGCTGGCCGTGCACTGATCTCATCAACCAGCCGCTTCAAATTCGGAAACTTTCTGTTGCTGGACGACGGCGTTGCAGACGGGGTAAAAGGGCCGAACCGACTCCCATAGTTGGCAAGTAAAGGAAGCCCTCCAATGACGTCCCCGTTGCAATTGTGCGCGCCCGCGATCGGGCTGGCATTCATCCTGTCGTCAACCCTCGTCGGCGTGAGTTCGCCGGCGCTGGCGCAGGTCAAGATTGGATTCCAGGCACCGCTGACGGGCCCGGCGGCGACCGACGGCGCATCCGCCAAGATTGCCTCCGAAATAGCGGTTGAGAAAACCAACGCGGCCGGCGGCGTGCTCGGTCAGAAAATCGAACTGGTGACCTACGACGATCAGGCCAAGACCGAAGAGGCGGTGTTCACCGCAAACAAGCTGGTCGGGCAGGACGGCGTGAAGTTCGCAGTCTCCGGTAGTTATTCGGCGTCTGGACGCGCGGCCGCGCCGATCTTTCAGCAGGCGAAGGTACCGTTCATCTCGGCCTACGGCGTGCATCCCGACATTACGCGCGCCGGCGATTACGTCTTCCGCACCGTACACCTGGGGCCGCCGCAGGGGCGCGCTGCCGGCAAGTTCATCAGCGACAACCTGCATCTGAAAAAAGTGTCCATCATCAGCATGGATAATGACTACGGCCAGGCGACGCTGGAAGGGTTCAAGAGCATTGTCGGCCAATTCGGGCTGCAGATTGCCGGCGAGTACAGCTACTCGCTTAAGGATCGCCAGTTTGGGCCCATCGTCGCCAGCGTCAAGCGCGACAATCCGGATGTCATTTACATTACTGGCTATTTCTTTACCGGCGCGCCGTTGGTCAGTCAGTTGCGGTCGGCGGGCATCGAGGCCCCGATCGTCGGTTCGCAGGCCTTTGATGCGCAAAAACTGATGGACATCGCCGGGCCGGCCGTCGAAGGCGTTTATGTCGTGGGCGGTTTGAACCGGGATCGCGACTCGCCGGAGCTAAAGGAATATCTCGCCGAGTTTCAGAAGCGCGCCGGCTATGCCGGTGAGAACGTGGGCGCCACAGTTTATTCCGCGATACGGCTGATGGCCGATGCCATCCAGCGAGCGGGTTCACTCGATCCCGCCAAAGTGCGTGACGCGCTGGCCGCGACACATAACTTTCCGCATCTTGACGGCACGCTGGTCAGCTTCAATGCACTGCGTGAGATCAACATGCCTCTTAATGTCAACGTGGTGAAGGACGGCAAATTCCAGCACTACGCCTGGATCGACGATCTCAAGCTGCTGGCGCCGCCGACCGAATGACGGGACGGTGCCAGAATGCGGCGGCGTGGCCGCGTTCGCTCCCCAACGGTTGAGCCGTGGCGCACTATTACGTCGACTTGGCTTTTACCGGTCTAGCGTTCGGCTGCATGTACGCCATGATGGCCGTCGGCCTGACGTTGATCTACGGACTTCTTCGCATTCTGCATATCGCGCATGCCGCCGTTTACGCTTTCGGGGCCTACACCGCGGTGATTGTGGCCAACCGCGCCGATAATATCGGGCTGGGTATTTTCGCCGCGCTGCTGGTTGCGCCACTTCTGGGCATGGCGATCTACCGGCTGCTGTATCAGCCGTTGCTTGCCTATCCTCCCTATGTGGCCATGATCGCTTCGATCGGGCTGTTGGTTTTCATGGAGGATGGCTTCCGGATTGCATTCGGCGAGCAGGGTCTCACCTTTTCGCATAATCCTTATCCGACGCGGCTCTATGACTTTGCCGGCCTTACGGTCAATGCGGTCCAGCTCGCCATCGTCATCTGTGCGGTGCTGTTCCTGACGCTGCTCGCCTTATTCACCGTCCACAGCAGAATAGGCATTGCCTGGCGGGCGACAGTCTCCGATCCGCGCATTGCGACGAGCTTCGGAATTGATGCGGTCAAGGTCCGCTATCTTGTTTTTGCGATCGGCTCGGCGCTCGCGGCACTCGGCGGGGCGCTGATCGGACTTCTGGACAATTTCGTCGAGCCGACGATGGGATTTGTCGTGAGCTATAAGGCGCTGGCCATCATCGTCCTTGGCGGGCTGGGCAGCCTGCGCGGCACTCTGATCGCGAGCCTTGTGCTCGGCGTGGTCGAATCATACGGCACCATCTTCGTCGGCCAATACCTCGACCGCGACGCCATTGCCTTCCTGTTCCTGATTGCCGTGCTGCTGGTTCGGCCGCGCGGGCTCGGCGGAGCCGTCGCCGCATGAACGCCTATGCTTTCAGTGTGCTCGCCGTCATGGGCATTAACGTAATCCTGGCCGTGAGCCTCAACATGATCACCGGCTTTTGCGGCCAGTTCAGCCTCGGGCATGCGGCATTCTACGGATCCGGCGCTTATGCTGCCGCGTACCTCGCCGCGGCCGGCGCTCCCGTCCCTGTCGCGCTCCTCGCCGCGATCATGGTTGCCGGCACGCTCGGCTTCATCGTCGGGTTTGCGTCGCTGCGGCTGCGCGACGATTTCCTCGCGGTAACGACGATCGGAGTTAGCTTTTTGTTCGTCGGCTTCGTCCGCAAGCAGCACTGGCTTGGCGCGGAAATGGGCATCAGCCGCATTCCGCCGACTGGACTCGGCAGCGAAGGCAACGCGCTGCTGATTGTCGGCGTTGCCGTCGCAGTCATCGCGGGAAGTATTTATGTCAACCGGAGCTGGATGGGATTTAGCTTTCGCGCGGTCGGTGACGATGAGGACACCGCACGCACCATTGGCATTCCGGTCTATGCCTACAAGTTAGTGGCCTTCACGCTAGGGACGGCGATCGCCGGTCTAGCCGGGGGGCTCTATGCCTACTTCACCCAGTTCATCGTTCCGGACTCGTTCGGCTTTCTGGTCTCCGTTACGTTGATGGCAATGGTGGTGATCGGCGGTACCGGCTCGACGCTTGGCGTCGTTGCTGCGGCGATCGTGCTGACGCTGCTGCCGGAAGCTTTTCGGTTCATCAACGAATACCGACTCTTGATCTTCGGCGGCTTGCTCATGCTGGTGGTGCGATTTGCACCGGATGGATTAGCCGGTCTCGGCCGTTCGATGATGCGAATGGCGCGTGCAAAAAAATGACGACCGCACTTCACCTTGACGCGGTTTCTATTCGCTTCGGCGGGGTGATAGCTGTCGACCATGTGACCTGCTCAATCTCGGCCGGTGAGTTTGTCGGCCTGATCGGCCCGAATGGAGCGGGTAAAACCACTCTCATCCGCATCATTGCCGGTGCGCTCGCACCGGATTCGGGCCGCATCCTTGTTTCCGGCATCGATGTCACGCACCTGTCGACCGCAAAGCGTGTCCGTAATGGGTTGGCGATGACGCACCAGATCGTCCGTCCGTTCCGGTCCATGACTGTCCTGGAAAACGTCACACTTGCCGCGGGTCACCGGATTACCGCCAATCCGCTCCGCGCGCTGTTGCTCTGGGATCGCGGTAAAGAGGAGGAGCGATCTCGCGAGCTGCTGGCAAGCGTCGGCCTCAAAGGCGCCGAACTCAAGCCGGTGCTCGCGCTCCCGTTTGGACAGCTCAAGCGGCTCGAGGTGGCGCGCGCACTGGCGGTCGATCCCTCTGTCATATTGCTCGACGAACCGCTGGCCGGGCTCAATCGCCGCGAGGCTGCGGTGCAGATGGATGTTATCGCTTCCATCAACGCGCGCGGTGTGACGACGATAGTTGTCGAGCATAACTTGGCCGAGGTCGTGCGGACCTGTCCGCGCGTGATCGTATTAGACCAAGGCCGGATCATTGCCGACGGGCCGCCCAACAGGGTCATCGCCGATCCCGCTGTGCGCGAAGCCTATCTTGGCATGGGAGAAAGCCATGCTGCGGCTTGAACACGTGAGCTGCGGCTATGGCGGGGTCCGCGCGGTCGGCAACATCAGTTTCGATGTGTCCGCCGGCGGACTTCTGGCGTTGCTCGGCCCGAACGGCGCGGGAAAGACCTCGACCATAATGGCCATCATGGGTCACACCGCTGTGAGCGAAGGAAGGATTATTTTCGACGGCACGGACATAACCCGCCAGCCGGCGGTCAAGCGCGCCTCGCTTGGCATCGCTCTGGTGCCGGAAGGCCGCCGCCTGTTTGCCGATCTCACGGTGGAGGAAAATCTTACGGTCGGTGGCTACAGCCACAGCCGTACCCGTGACGCCGCCAATCGCGAGCGTGTCTATGACCTGTTCCCGAGGCTGTGCGACCGCCGCCGCCAATTGGCCGGATCGATGTCGGGCGGCGAACAGCAGATGCTGGCTATCGGCCGGGCGCTGATGGCCGAACCGAGATTGCTGCTGGTTGACGAACTGTCGCTCGGGCTGATGCCGAAAATGGTCGACCTATGTTTCGAGGCTCTCGCGCAACTACGCCGGAGCGGTTTAACGGTCGTCCTGGTCGACCAGAACACGGTGCGGGCGATCGAAATCGCGGATACGATCTGCGTCCTTTCTTCGGGATCGGTTGTTTTTTCTGGCCCCGCCGCCGCAGCCAAAGCTGATGCTTCTTTATTTGAGTCCTTTCTCGGCCGCACCGATTAAGGAGAGCTATCGGGAGCAGCAATGAGCGACTTCGATTTGATCGTCACCGGCCGCGTTGTGCGTCCTGATCGAATCTTGGACGACGGCTATGTTGCCGTCCGCGATGGGGTCGTGGAACGCATCGGGCAGGGGCCGGCGCCCGCGGCGCGGCAACGCTACAATTTCGGCAGCGCGCTTGTCCTACCCGGCGCGATCGATTCCCAGGTCCATTCGCGGTCGCAGCGCGACCAGGAAGATTTCATCTGGTCGACGCGTTCCGCGGCCGCTGGCGGTGTGACCACGATCGTCGACATGCCTTACGACGATGGCTTTCTGGTCTGTACCGGCGAGTGTGTGCGGCAGAAAGCCCGCGAGGCCGGCGAGCAGGCGCGGGTCGATTTTGCGCTTTACGGCACGGTGCACCCGGACCATGGTCCGCGGCACATCGCCGACATGGTCGCGGCGGGTGCGGCGGGTTTCAAGTTCTCGACATTCGGCACGCATCCGGAGCGTTTTCCGCGCATCCCGCCTCAGACCTTGTACGCCTGCTTTGCGGAAGTGGCACGCAGTGGCCTGATCGCCGGCGTCCACAACGAAAATGACGAATTCGTGCGTGCCGCCGAAAAGTCGGTCGCGGCATCTGGCATAACGGACTATCGCGCCCACGGCCTGTCGCGTCCGCCATTAAGCGAGGCTCTGGCCATCGCCGAGATCTACGAGATCGCCGCCGCCACCGGCTGCTCTGGCCACGTTGTGCATTGTTCAATCGGCCGCGGTTATGAACTATGCGGCGCGTATCGCCAGCAGGGCTTCGACACGACCATTGAGGCCTGCATCCATTATCTGACGCTCGACGAAGAAAACGACGTGAAGCGGCTCGGTGGTAAGGCCAAGATCAATCCGCCGTTGCGGACCCGGCGTGAGCTAGATGCGTTGTGGCATCATCTTGCTGCAGGGAATATCACCGTCGTTTCCACCGATCACGTGAGTTGGTCGGAAGACCGCAAGACTGATCCGATCATGCAAAAAAACGCCTCCGGCGTGCCCGGACTCGAAGTGCTCTACGCACTGCTGCTGAAAGGATTGGAAGAGCGGGCATTGAGTCTGACGCTTGCGGCGCGGCTTTTAGCGGCAAATCCAGCGCGGCTGTTTCGCATCGGTCATTGCAAGGGCGCGCTCGATATCGGCCGTGATGCAGACATTGTCGTGATGGCGCGCAAGCCGCACCGCTACGACCCCGCGGCAAGCGGCCATAACGTGGTTGGCTGGAGCCCATATGCCGGCATCGAATTGTCGTACCGGCCGGTCGCGACGTTCTTGCGCGGGCGTGCCGTATTCGACGGCACACAGGTTACCGGCGATCCGGGCATCGGGCATTTTGTCAGTCCAGCGGTAAAGGGAACGTACTAAATGCCGGCCGGCCCGTCGATCGATCAGCAGCGGCTGTGGGCGGACGTGATGGGGCTCGCTGCGATCACCGATCCGCAGCGGCCGTACACGCGGCGCTCATTCTCGCCGCTCTTTCTGAAAGGCCGCGCTTGGCTGCGGGATCGGTTCGCCGCTGCCGGCTTGAATGTGCGGACCGATCCGGGCGGCAATCTGATCGGCCGAATGGAAGGCAGCCATCCCGCACTTCCGGCGATCATGTTGGGGTCGCATTCCGATACGGTGCCGTCGGGCGGAAGATTTGATGGAGTAGCCGGCCTCGTTGCCGCGGTCGAAGTTGTGCGCGCGCTCGGCGCAGGGCACAGGCTGCGGCATGCCGTCGAGGTGGTCGATTTCCTGGCCGAGGAGCCCAGCGAGTTCGATGTTTCCTGCGTTGGCAGCCGCGCTATGGCGGGTTTGTTGCTGCCTGATGTGCTCGATTACACCGCGCCGAACGGCGAGCGCCTTGGCGATGCGATCGACCGCGTTGGCGGCGCAACGCAACGGCTCGCCGAAGCGCGCAGATCTGACGTCGCCGCCTACCTCGAATTGCACATCGAACAGGGCGTCGTCCTGGAGAGCAAACAGACCGACGTTGGCGTCGTAACCGCCATTGTTGGCATCGCGCGGCTCGAGATTGTCTTTCAAGGCGCCGCCGATCATGCCGGCACCACGCCAATGCCGCTTCGGCGGGATGCCGCCGTCGCCGCGGCCCGCGCTATCGCATGGGCAGCCGAACGGGCAAGCTCACTTGCCGCGGCGGGTCGCGGACACTTTGTGGCGACAGCGGGGATTGTCGAAGTCGAGCCGAATGCCGCAAACGTGGTGCCCGGTCGCGCGCGCGTCGTTTTCGACATTCGGGCTGAAGATCGCGCGCTCTCAGAAGAGTTCATCGCCGAGCTCGATGGATCGACAGCGGCGATCGCCAGAGAATGCGGTGTTGAGCGCGCCCGGTTTGCGCTTCTGTCTGACACGGCGCCGATCGCCTGCGATGCCCGGCTGGCCGATGCTCTGGCGCGGTCGGCGGCGCGGCTCGGATTATCGGTACTTAGGCTTGCATCTGGCGCCGGGCATGATGCAGCCTTTCTCGCCCGCATTGCGCCAAGCGCCATGCTCTTCGTGCCGTGCCGCGGCGGCAAGAGTCATACGCCGGAGGAATGGGCGGACCCCGGCGCACTCGCGGCCGGCGCGGCCGTATTGCTCGAGACGACGCGGCTGATCGATGAAACGGACGCAAGCGAGAGGGCGCCATGAGAAAGATTTTGACGGCGCCGGACGTCAAGGCGGCGCTCAAGGGCGGGGCAGTCTTCGCGGCCGGCGGCGGCGGGTTCGCCGATCACGGTCGCATGCTGGGAATGGCTGCGATCAATGCCGGACGGCCAGAACTAGTGACCATGGATGAAGTGGCTGATGACGCATTCATCGCCACCGCCGCGGCGATCGGCGCGCCGGCTGGCAGCACCCAGTGGCAGATGTTGGGTGTCGATTACGTCAAAGCGGTTGAACTGGTGCAGCGCGAACTCGGTGCGCCAATCTACGGGCTGATGATCGGTCAGAACGGCAAATCGAGCACGCTCAATGGCTGGCTGCCGTCCGCGGTGCTTGGCACCAAAGTGATCGATGCGGTCGGCGATCTTCGTGCCCACCCGACCGGCGACATGGGCTCGATCGGGCTGGCAAATTCGCCCGAGCCGACCATCCAGTCGGCGGTCGGCGGCAACCGCGCCAACAACGCCTACATCGAACTCGTCGCGCGCGGTGCGACTGCGAAGGTCTCGCCGATTCTGCGCCGCGCCGCCGACATGTCCGGCGGTTTCATCGCCTCGTGCCGCAATCCCGTCCGTGCGGCTTACGTCAAGAAGCACGCCGCGCTCGGCGGCATCTCGCTGGCGCTTGCACTCGGCGAGGCGATCATCGCGGCCGAGCCAAAGGGTGGCACTGCAGTCATCGAGGCGATCTGCCGGCAGATGCGCGGTGAGGTCATTGGTAGCGGCAAGGTCAAGCGCAAAGCCGTGCAATACACGTCGGACGCCTTCGACGTCGGCATTATCGAGATCGATGCAGACAACGGCTGTGTGCTTCATGTTATGAACGAGTACATGGCAGTGGAAGACGCAAGTAAAAAACGGCTGGCAAGCTTTCCCGATGTGATCGCGACGCTCAACCTGGATGGCGTCCCGGTCAGCGTCGGCGAGATCGGTGAAGGAATGGAGCTGCTTGTCCTGCGCATTGCGAAGGGCGTAATTCCCTTGTCGTCGAGCGTGACAGATCCCTCGGTCTATGGCGTGTGCGAAAAGGTGCTTGGGATTAATCTGACAGACTATGCGCTTGGTCGGAGTTCACAGTCGTGAAACGTTCTTTCGAGGTGACCACGGGCTCGGGTCTGCGGTGCAAGGGCTGGCGCCAGGAAGGCCTGCTGCGCCTGTTGGAAAATGTTCTGGCGGTCGGCGAGGCGCCCGATAGTCTCGTCGTCTATGCCGCGCTTGGTCGCGCCGCCCGGGACTGGCCATCGCACGACAAGATCGTCGCGGCGCTCAAGACAATGAGCGACGGCGAAACGCTCATCGTGCAATCTGGCAAGCCCATCGGCATCCTCAAAACCCATCCGAAAGCGCCGATCGTGCTGATGGCCAATTGCAACATTGTCGGCAAATGGGCCAATGCTGAAACGTTTTACGAGCTGGAAAAGAAAAACCTGATCTGCTGGGGCGGGCTCACAGCCGGCGACTGGCAATATATCGGCTCGCAGGGTGTCATTCAGGGAACCTATGAAATTTTCATGCGCATCGCGGAACGGCATTTTGGTGGCGACCTCGCCGGACGCTTTGTGCTAACCGCCGGCCTCGGCGGGATGGGTGGCGCGCAGCCGCTGGCCGGCGCCATGGCCAAGGCCGCGATCCTCTGCATCGAAGTCGATCGGCAGCGCATCGCAAAGCGCATCGAAATCGGCTACCTCAACGCCGAAGCGGAAACGCTCGATGCCGCGCTGGCCATGATCGCAGAGGCCAAGGCGCAGCGGCGGGGGCTTTCGGTCGGCCTTTGCGGCAATGCGGCCGATGTTTTCCCGGAAATTTTCAGACGCGGAATCATCCCGGACGTCGTGACCGATCAGACCTCGGCTCACGATCTGGTTTATGGCTATATCCCGTCCGGCCTATCGCTCGACGAGGTGCGGACACTGCGGACAACCGATCCGCAGCGGTTGATGGAAGCAAGCCGCCGCTCGATAGCCCTTCACCTCGGCGCCATGCTCGATTTTCAGAAGGCCGGTGCCGTCGTCTTCGACAATGGCAACCTCATTCGCACCCAGGCCAAGGCTGCGGGCGTCGCCAATGCCTTCGATATCCCGATCTTCACTGAGGCGTTTCTGCGGCCGCTGTTCGCCCGCGCCATCGGGCCGTTCCGCTGGATCGCGTTGTCGGGCGATCCTGATGACATCCGCAAGATCGACGACTTTTTACTGGCGCGCTTCAGCCACAACCACATTGTGTCGAACTGGATCAAGCTCGCGCGGGCCAACGTGCCGTTCCAGGGGCTGCCCGCGCGGATCGCGTGGCTCGGCCACGGCGAGCGCACCGAGCTTGGCCTTGAAGTGAACCGGATGGTGCGTGATGGAACGCTGGCCGGCCCCGTTGCCTTCACACGCGATCACCTGGACGCCGGCGCCATGGCCCATCCCAACATCATGACGGAGAACATGCGCGACGGTTCGGACGCGATCGCCGATTGGCCCTTACTCAATGCCCTCGTCAACTGCGCCTCACAGGCAGACCTTGTCGCCATTCACTCCGGCGGCGGCGGCTATGCCGGTTATATGACGAGCGCTGGACTGACGCTCATTGGCGATGGCTCCGATGCAGCGGACGAGCGGCTGCGGCTGGCGCTAACCAACGACACCACGACCGGATTAATGCGCTATGCCGATGCCGGCTACGAAGAATCATTTGAGGAGACGGCGCTCCACGGCATTCGCCATTTTCGACTGCCTGCGCAGTGAGTGTCTGCGGGACAAAGAGGGCGCGATGACCGACCAAGGCATGCGCGGCTTGTTGGCGGCGCTTGAAGCCGACGGCGAACTACACCGGATCAAACGTCCCGTCGACCTGCAGTTCGAGATCGCGTCGGTGCTTTTACTGCGACGAGATGGGCCGGCGCAACTGTTCGAACGGGCCGGCAAAAATCCGTTCCCGGTTGTGGCAAACGTGTTGAACTCGCGCGATCGCATCGCGCGCGGTCTCGGAATTAAGCGCCAAGACCTACACGAGCATTGTTTGACGGCACTGCGCGAGCGGATTCCGCCGGTTGTGGTGGACGGTGGGCCGGCGCACGATGTCGTACGCCGCGGCGAGCTCGATCTGACGCAACTTCTTCCGGTGCCGACCTGGTTCGAGTGCGAGGCCGGCCCTTACATCACCGCCGGCGTGATCGTCGCCA
>Ga0187817_10001317_pt1 | contig 12039 bp, 7 predicted proteins | sample NC_wetland_sal_i_17_FD_132431 | JGI IMG/M metagenome (GOLD analysis project Ga0187817, IMG submission 132431) | Wetland sediment microbial communities from Neuse River Estuary, North Carolina, USA - SO4_2 | ecosystem: Environmental > Aquatic > Freshwater > Wetlands > Sediment | place: USA: North...
GCCCGGCCGCAGACCGCCCGGAGCACCCTCCAGCCGAACTAGGACCTCAAATGTGCCGCTGGAGGGATCCACGACCGGACTCACCTGCACCACTCTAACCTTGTATCTTTGGTCCCCCAGGTCTGGAGTCATCATCGGTAGCACCTGACCTTTCTGAATTCGCCCGATGAATTTCTCAGGCAACGTGAAACGCATGCCCAACGGCCCTTCGGCCGTGACCCAAAACAGCCGGTCTCCCTTCGCAACCTGCTGTCCCTGGCGCACGTAGCGGCGGGCTACGACGCCCGAAAAGGGTGCACGGATCCGCGTCTTATCCAGCTCCAGTTCCAGGAAACGCTCCGACTGGCTGGCATTGGTGAGCAATTCGCGAACCCGCCGGACATCCCACGTTTCCGATTCCGCCTTGAACTTGGCGTGCTCGAGCTGCTCCTTGGTGAGGATCTGCGCTTCCCACATTTTCTGGGCGCGCTCGTAATCCGCCTGCATGACCTTAGCTTCCGCTTCCCAGTTCTTCAAATCAGCTTCGAGGCTTCGGGTCTTGGCCCGCGCCGCCTCCAAGTCTGCCGTAAGCTGCCGGTCATCGATCCGTGCCAGCAGGTCCCCGGCGCGAACATGTGAACCCGCGTCCGACCGCAGTTCGGCGATCACGCCTTCGCGTTGCGCGAGCACGTCAAGCTGATGTTCTACAATCAACGGACCTGAAACCGTGAAACCGCTTTCGCTACCTGCAACGCTCCCCGCCGCAGCAGGCGTCGGTCCTCCTGAAGGCGGTGGAGAGGGAGCGGCTACGACTTCCGCGCTCTTCGAGCAGGCCAGCCAAGGGAGGAGCGCAATACCCAGCAGGATCACAGCAAGCTCGTTCGATTTTCTCCTTTGCATCTTTCTCACACTCCCAACCACGACCATGCTCGTGAATAGATCCACAAAAACGGTTTGCGAAACAGGACATATCCCGCCGGATACCATCCCACGCGCACCTTGCCTCGTCCTTCCATACCGGCGCGAATGGCTCCATCCGCGTTCGGCACAGCAACCCGTGCGAAAAACACGCGCGAATCGCCCTGTAGGACTCCCTTAGGACTGACGACGATCACATCGCCGCGAAAAATTCGCGTGGGGAAACTGTTGAGCTTGACCGACGCCCTCGCGCCGGCGCGCAGCAGTCCGGAATCACTATCCTCGACGGCCACGTCCACGACCGCCCGCGAGGTGTCGACCACTTCGGCGAAACTGTCTCCAAATTGTAGGCGTCTTCCCACCATGTTCTCCACGTGGGGCGTGGCCACCAGGCCATCGATCGGCGAGCGCAATCGCGTCTTGTCCAGCAGAGACTGGTCCCTTGCGACTTCCGACTTCCAGTAGTCGGCCTGGATCCGCTGCACGCCGGCTTCGCTGCCGTCATTCGCGGCCAGCGAACGATTCATCTGGAGTAACGCGGTCTGATACTTGGCTTCCGCCTGGGCAAGCGCCGAGCGAGTCTCCCAGTCCGCGAGTTCCGCGATGACCTGGTCATGGGTGACATGATCGCCTTCACGAACGTACACTCTGTTGACCACCCCTTCCACCTCGGGCTGTATCTGAGCAGAGTGCACTGGAGCCACAACGGCATCTCCGTCCACTCGCATCGGTAGTGGAAATCCAGCCAGAAAGATCACGACCGCAGCGGCGGCAACGATCATCAAGGTGCGCCGCCGTTTTTCCATGGCCATGAACTTGCGTTTCTTTGCGAGTACCGGCTCCAGGACCGAGATGAACGGTACTTCCTTGTACATCTGCGCATTGCGCAAGGCGACGGTCGCCTGCGCGGCCAGGACCTGCAGGATCTCCAAATGGGCAGGGGAAAGAAAATCCGGGTCCGCACTTTCTAATCCCAGGATGCCGACCCGCCCCGTGTCGTCGGTCAGCGGAACCGCGTAAAAGCCCCTCATTCCCGACGTCTCGAAATAACTCTGGAACTTGGCACGAGTCTCTTCCCGCGCAGCGTCGATCTCATCGCCATGCTGCCGGATGTACACGGTCTCTCCTGAGAGCAGCGACCAGCGCAGGATGGCGTTGAGCGGAGCAATGTCAGGAGCGTCAGCATCGACTTGCGTAACTCCAGTGACGGCACAGAGTTTATATTTCCCTCCCTGCTCGAGGGCAATGGCGGCACGCTCGTAAGGAATCACAGCCTGGGGTGCATTCACGATGGTCTGCAGCACACGCTCCAGGTTCAGCGTTGATGTGATTTCCTGGCTGACTTTGACCAGCGTTTCCAGGATCTCGACCTTGCGCTCGGCCATCAGAAGGCTGGCATTGTGCAGGGCTAAGGTCGCGGTCTCGTTCAAGCTGGTGAGCACGAACAAATCGTCTTCATCAAAAGGCTCATCGTCGAGCGGGTTCAACGCTTCGACCACTCCCACCAGGGAGCCATTGTCGATTAAGGGCACCACTATGAGGGACTCGACCCTCCCCTCTTCCAGTCCCTGGTTCCGACGAACCAGACGCTCGTCTTCTGCGTCTCCGATCAGTACCGCTTCGCCGTTTTCCGAGACATCGCCCACAATCCCTTCACCTTCTTTTTGGGTCATGCCCTGCTTGGTCGTCGGGTCGACTCCGGCTTGATACATCAGCGAAAGGCTGCCATCGCCTTGAATCAGCCACAGGTTCACCCCGTCGCACTCCAAACTTTCCCGGATCTTGTTGCCGATAATCGGAAGCAGCTCACTCATTTCAAGAGTGGAACTGAACGCTTTCTCGATGTCGTAGAACTGGGTGAGGCGGGTGATCGAGGTCAAGGAATCGTCGCGTTCTTTTTCATACTCCTGGGACGAAACCAGCGCTTGGGCGGCGATCTCGGCCAGAGGTTCCAGGGACTCCAGCGAGGTGCGATGCAAAATGGCGTCGAAGCTGAGGATCTCGATCGAACCGATGAGCGCTTCTTTATGGAGCAGGGGGACAGAAGCAAGGTATTTCAGGGTGCGGCGGACATTGAGATGGGCGTAATCTTCGCGGACCAGCGTTTTGCCGTCGAACACCATCACTTGCGGGTCGCGAAACAGCGATCCCAATGTGCCGGCTTCGGCTGGAACGACTGAGTCGGGTTCGGCGCCATCTCCTGCAGTGGCGCGGGCGGACCAGAACGGACCCTCCTCATCTTCCTGAAGGAGATAAACGGTAACGGTGGTGCCCGCAAGCCGTTCTGCGATGGTCTGGGCTATGATCCGGGCCCGGTCGGGGGTCTCACGCGATTCCAGCAGTCGCGAGGCAAAGCCAGCGAGATTGATGTCTAGCTTAGATTCCTGTGGCGTCATAGACGTGGCGCGAACAAAACCAGGCGGGAAAAACTTCCAGCTTGCAAAAACGCCGGGCTTCCTCTAATTTGAGCAGGCACTGTAGCAGAGGCTTGGGCGAGAGTCAACACGATCTCGCGCAGAGTCTAATTTGCTAAGAACAAACGATCTCGCGAACTGGGATCGTAGGGACTTCAGGGTGGACACAACGTGGAAATCGAGATTCGGAGTCTGGGAGAAGTAAAGCTGATTAAACTCAGTGGCAAGATCTCGCTGGGCGCCACCGTGGACCGCCTTCGGGAGAACCTGGACGAGCTGATGGATAACGGCTCGACCCGGTTTCTTCTGGAACTCGCGGACGTTCCCATGATCGATTCCAGTGGAATCGGCCTCCTGGTCCGGTATATGACGGCTGCCAAACAGCGGGGTGGGGCAGTCAAGCTGCTGAACCCGTCCAAGTTTACGGTCCAGACGTTGAAAATGATCGGATTACTGCCCTTGTTCGAGGTTTTTCAGAACCAGGATGAGGCGGTGTCGTCCTTCAATTAGAAGCCTTCCCTGTACTTTACAGGGTCCTGTAAGTTAGACGATAGCTTCTTTTTCTCTCGCAGCGTAGTGTGATTCAACGTAGTCGTCGAGAATCTTGATGAACTCGGCGACGATCTTGTCGCCTTTGAGCGTGGTGAACAGGCGGCCATCCACGTAAACCGGAGCTTTCGGTTCTTCGAATGTTCCTGGCAGAGAGATCCCCAGGCTCGCGTGCTTCGATTCGCCGGGACCGTTGACCACGCAGCCCATCACCGCGACTTTCATTTCTTCGACGCCCGTGTAGCGGCCCTTCCAGACCGGCATCTGGTCACGCAGGTAACTTTGGATCTGCTCGGCCATTTCCTGGAAAAAGGTGCTGGTGGTGCGGCCGCACCCGGGACAGGCAGTGACCTGCGGAGTAAAGCTGCGAATGCCGAGCGACTGCAAGATCTGCTGCGCGACGCGAACTTCTTCGGTGCGGTCGCCTCCTGGAGCGGGGGTGAGCGAAACCCGGATAGTGTCGCCGATGCCTTCTTGCAACAGCACCGCCATGGCCGCGCTTGACGCCACGATGCCTTTGGCTCCCATACCGGCTTCGGTGAGTCCTAGATGCAACGGATACTGGCAGCGGCTCGCCAACCTGCGATAGACGTCGATCAGATCCTGCACGCCGCTTACTTTCGCGCTGAGGATGATCTGGTCGGGTCGCAGTCCGTGTTGCTCTGCCAGTTTCGCCGAACTGAGCGCGCTCACCACCATCGCTTCCATGGTCACTTCGCGGGCGTCTTTCGGTTCCGGCAGAAGCGAGTTCTCGTCCATCATTTTGGTCAGCAGCGACTGGTCGAGCGACCCCCAGTTCACGCCGATGCGCACCGGCTTTTGGTACTTCACGGCAACCTCGATCATGGTGCGGAAGTTGTCGTCGTTCTTGCGTCCGATGCTGGCATTACCTGGATTGATGCGGTATTTGGCTAGTCCCTCGGCGCAGCCCGGATACTTGGTCAGCAGGAGGTGTCCGTTGTAATGGAAGTCGCCGATGATCGGCGTATGCAAGCCCTGCTTCTCCAGCCCCTCGACGATGTGGGGGATGGCCTTGGCGGCGGCGTCATTATTGACGGTGACGCGGACGACTTCGCTGCCGGCGAGCGCCAGGGCGGCTACCTGCTTGATGGTTCCGGGGATGTCCGCGGTATCAGTGTTGGTCATGGACTGCACCATAACTGGTGCACTTCCGCCCACGCGGACGCCGCCGATGGTGGTGGTAAAGGTTTCCCTACGTTGAATTTCGGCCATATCGGAAGTTTTATTTTAGCAGGTTAAAGCAAAGAAGTTCGTCCCCGGGCGGTACCAGCTAACAGCTGACGGCGGTGAGCCGTCAGCTCTCTTACGGCATCCTCGTCAGCCCCGGCAGTGTCTTGACCAGGTCGTTATAAATCACCATCACGGCAAAGAGCACCAGGAAGACGAAAGCCGCCTGATAGATGCGTTCTTTGATGGGCAGGCTGATTTCTTTCTGCATCAGGCCCTCGATCAAGAGAAGCAGAATGACGCCGCCGTCGAGGATGGGAATCGGGAGCAGGTTCATAATTCCCAGGTTCAAACTGATGGCGGCGGTGATTAGCAGTAGCGGAGTCCAGCCCTCTTCGCGGGCAGCTGCGCCAACGGCACTACCAATTCCGATCGGGCCATCGACCTGGCGCATGGAGACTTTGCGCTCCACCATCTTCCGCAGCAGCTCGAGGATGAGGAACGAGCTCTTCTTGTTGTCCGACAAAGAGCGCTTCAGGGCGTCCGAAAAACCGAGATTCACCACTTTGGTGGGAAGGCTGGCGACGCCGATGCGGTAGCGAAGTTCTTGGGAAGGCCCTGCGGGGGCAAGGGTCGGTTTGACCGTGAAGGTCAGTTTCTGGCCGTTACGGAGAACTACAATTTCCAGAGGCTGATCCTTGGTGCGGCTCAACATCTGAATCAGCGCTTCGACCGCGGGAATTTCCTGCCCATTCGCAGTGAGAATCTGGTCTCCGACTTTGAGACCGGCCTTTTCGGCGGGCATCCCAGCCTCAACGGTGGTCAGAGTCACGCTGGATTCTTGCGGCACCCAACCTACGGCTCCGTATTGATTGGGCCCGAATGGCTCCGGAACCAGGACCTTCTCCATGACTTTGCCGTCGCGCTCGATAGCAAACTTCAAAGGCTGATTCGGGCTGAGCGCATCCTTGACGTCCACTTGCTCCCAAGTCGGATTCTCAATGCCGTCGACCCGGACAATCCTGTCACCCTTCTGGATGCCTCCCTTTTCGGCGGGAGTGCCAGGATTCACCCATCCCACCACCGCCGGCTCATCGAGCACTGCGGGGTATTCGTAGTGCACCATGTACACGCCGGTGAGCAGGGCGATGGCCAGCATGATGTTCATCGCCGGTCCCGCCACGGCTACGATGAAGCGCTGCCAGCGCGGATGGGATAGAAACTCCCCCGGATCGCCGGTGCGTTCGTCCATGGGGTTTTCGCCCGACATCTTGACATAGCCGCCCAGCGGAATGGCGCTGATGCGATAGTCAGTGTCGCCTTTTTTGAAGCCCAGCAGGCGCTTGCCAAAGCCGATGGAGAACACTTCGACCCGGACGCCGAAATACTTGGCGGCGGCGTAGTGGCCGAACTCATGAATCAGGATCATGAATCCGAGCACGATCCCCATGACAAAGATGGTGTGAAGGATAGACAAGAGCTGCGGCATCATTCTTTAGGCTACTCCAAAATTCCTATTGCGAAATGGCCCCGATGGGCGATGTGTTGCGGCGACGCTGATTCACGATATCGGTTGCCAAAAGGCGGGCCTCGGTGTCTAGGATCAGCACCTTCTGTATAGATTCCAAATGTCCTGCGGGCGTTGCAGCCATCGTTTCTTCGATGATCCGGGGAATGTCCTCGAATCCGATCTGCTCCTCAAGAAACGCGGCCACCGCGACCTCGTCCGCCGCGTTCAGGGCGATGGTCTTTGCGCCTCCGGCCACTGCCGCTTCGTAAGCCAAACGAAGACAAGGAAATTTACTCATATCCGGAGGGCAGAAATCCAGATGCCTTAAGTCACTGATGGAGAAGCGCAACTCCGAGGGGATGCGATCCGGATACGTCAGCGCGTACAAAATGGGTAGGCGCATATCGGTAACGGAGATTTGAGCAAGTATGCTGCCATCCACGAATTCGACCAGGGAATGGATCGTAGATTGCGGATGCACAACGACTTGCACGCGCTCAGGCGGAACCTGGAACAAGCGGCAGGCCTCGATTACCTCGAACCCCTTGTTCATCAACGTTGCCGAGTCAATGGTGATCCTTTTTCCCATCTTCCAGGTAGGATGATTGAGCGCCTGTTGCACCGTAATTGAGGCAAAATCCGCCTTCGGCGTCTTCAGAAACGGCCCGCCCGAAGCGGTCAGCCAGATGCGCTCGACCTCCTCCATGCGGCCGCCGCGCAGGCACTGGTGGACGGCATTATGCTCGCTATCAATGGGCAGCAGCGGCTTGCCTTGTTTGCGCGCTTCGGCGGTGATCAGTTCGCCCGCCACCACCAGGCATTCTTTGTTGGCCAGTCCAACCGTCTTCCCTGCCCGCACCGCTTCGTAGGTCGCCTCCAACCCGGAGACGCCGACGATCGCGCTGACCACAAAATCCACCTCCGGATGGGTCGCCACTCGTACCGTGCCCGTAGCTCCATGTACGACCTCGATTTCAGCGAGGCCCGCGCCGCGGAGTTTGGCGCGCAACGCTTCGGCGGCAGCTTCGTTGGCGAGCGAGACGATTCGCGGCTTCCAGCGCACAGCTTGCTCTAAGGCCAGTTCAGCATTGTTGCCAGCAGCCAGCGTTGCGACTTGAAAACGGTCGGGATAGCTCTCGACCACGCTCAGAGTACTGCGGCCGATCGAGCCCGTCGAACCCAGGATGGCGATGTGTTTCATGCGCGAGGACCTTTCTATTGTACGGGATGCGGCGCACTTCGAACCGTAGTTACGAGGCAGCGGTAGCGGGTCCAGTTGACGTTGGCTCTGCGCTCGCCTACCATGCCCCCCAAAGGAGTGGGCACTCTTCCAATTGCTCGGCCAGACCATTTCGCATTACCGCGTCATCGAGAAACTGGGCGGCGGCGGCATGGGTGTCGTCTACAAGGCCGAAGACACCGAACTCGGCCGCTTCGTCGCGCTCAAATTCCTCCCCCCTGAGGTCGCCCGCGACCCGAGCGCGTTGGAGCGCTTTCGCCGCGAAGCGCGCGCGGCTTCCGGCCTGAACCATCCCAATATCTGCACTATTCACGAGATCGGACAGCACCAGGGCCAGCCCTTCATCGCCATGGAGTTCCTTGACGGAACCACGCTGAAGCATCGGATCATGGGCCGCCCGCTGCACACCGACACACTGCTCGAAATCGCCATCCAGATCGCCGATGCCCTTGACGCCGCTCATGCTAAAGGCATTCTGCATCGCGACGTAAAGCCAGCAAACATTTTCGTCACGGAACGCGGCCAGGTGAAGGTCCTCGACTTCGGTTTGGCGAAGGTCCTCACCAGCGGGACCGGCAGAGCGGCTGTAGAGGCAACCGCGCCAACAGCGTTGAGCGAGGGACACCTGACCAGTCCCGGCAGCACGCTGGGCACTGTGGCCTACATGTCGCCGGAGCAGGTGCGAGGCAAGGAATTGGATACCCGCAGCGACCTTTTCTCGTTCGGGATTGTGTTGTACGAAATGGCAACGGGTCTGCTGCCCTTCCGCGGCGATACCTCGGGCCTGATTTTCAACGCTATCCTGGAGCGCGCGCCCATATCCCCCTTACGGGTCAATCCCGACTTGCCGATCACGCTCGAACCAATCATCAACAAGGCGCTGGAGAAGGACCGCGACCTGCGCTATCAACACGCTGCGGATATGCGCGCCGACCTGAAGCGATTGAAGCGTGATTCTGAATCAGGCCCCGCCCGGGTAACGACCCCTGAAAAGCATCCGAAGCTCGCGAAACGAAAGATTTTCGTGCCCATCATTGCGGCCGCTATAGTAATCGGAGCCGCTGTCGGCGGCCTGATGCTTTACCGCTCCAAGCGGACATCGGCAGTGCCATCCGCGCCAGCTACGGTTTCAGCGCCAGCAGCGCCAGCCGTGCGAACGCTTGCGGTATTACCTTTCCATGATCTTTCAGGACAAAGCGGCGGCGAGGTCTGGGGGATTGGAGTCGCCGACGCCATCATCAGCCGGCTGGCCACACTGCAGAATCTGAATGTGCGTCCCACCAACTCCGTTCTCAAGTATGCGAAGGGGACGGAAGATCCGGCGCGGGCGGCGCAGGAACTCGAAGTGAATTCAGTACTCGCAGGGACTTATCAAAAAGTGGGCGGAGTCATGCGCGTCTCCGTGCAGTTGATTGATCATGGCGCTGCGCGTTGGGCTGGGCGCTATGATTTGCAGGGTCACGATCTGTTGCGCTTTGAAGACGACGTTGCGCAGAAAGTCGTGGATGGGTTGAGCGTGCAGCTGTCGGGAGCCGAGCAGGAATCGTTGAAGACCTCCTCCACCAATTCTGCGGAAGCCTACAGCCTTTTGGTGCAGGCACGAGCCTATTATGCGGACTATTTTATGAACTCACAGCGCCGACCTTTGCAAGATGCCGCAAACATGGCGCAGCGCGCCCTTGAGCAGGATCCCGCATTTGTTGATGCCCAAGCGCTTCTGGCGCGGTCGTATCTGCTTGAGGCCATAAATTTCCAGGAAAACGGCGCGCATAACCTGGCGCTGGCGGAGGGCGCCGCTCGCAAGGCGGAAGACCTCAACCCGAAATCATTTGAGGCGATCCTAACGTTGGGAATGGTGTATGGCGAGGAGGGTAAGAACGCAGACTCCATTCGGCTTCTGCGCGAGGCTGTGACTCTGGCCCCAAACTCCACAGATGCCTGGGCGTCACTGGGCTACATCTACCACTATGCCGGGTTGACCGACCTAGCAGAAGCCGCCTGGCGCCGCAGGCGTGACCTGGACCCCAGCCTTCCCCAGCCCTACTGGATGCATGGACGGATGCTGTTGTATCAAGGCAAAACGCATGAGGCGGAAGAGGAGGTGCGCTTAGCCCTCGAACGCTACCCGGACCAGTTCAAGCTTTTGGCTTCTCTCGGCCATTCCCTCTACTACCAAGGAAAGACCGACGAGGCCGAGAAATTGCTGGACCGCGCCACACAACTCGCTGGCCCTCATGGAGATGAAGAGCCGATGGTCATTTCTGCCATCGTGCATGCGTCGCGCAGCGAGCGCGACAAAATTGACCCCCGCATTTTTCGTTACAAACCGGAAGAAGTCGTGGACGGCGATATGGCGGAGTGGATTGGCGCCGTGTACGCGCTGTTAGGCGAAAAGCAGCCGGCGCTGGCTTGGTTGCGACGAGCCGTTCAAGTCGGAAATCATAATTTCCCCTGGTTCCAGCGCGACAAGAACTGGGACAAACTTCGCGGAGACCCCGAATTCCAACGCATCATGCTCGAAGTTGAGGGTTACTGGAAGCACTACAACGAACTTTTTGGGCACCCTCAGTCCTGAACGCGGGCACTTCTACTGCATCAGCCGCCAAGCCCCGTAGGCCCACACTACCGGCACCGCGAACAGCATGGCGTCGATACGATCGAGCATGCCTCCGTGGCCGGGGAGAATCGTCCCGGAGTCTTTTACTCCGGCGCCCCGCTTGACGAGTGACTCAACCAGATCGCCCAACTGCGCCGCGATGTTGACTGCCACGGACAGCAGAATGATAGGCCACAGGTGCGGCTGCTCCAGGCCGAACATGCCATCGCGTCGTTCGATCATTCCAATCCGCAGCAGAGCCGCGCTAATTCCGGGCGCATGTTGAAACCACAGAGTGCCGACAATCACACTGGCCAGGATCGACGCCACTGCGCCTTCCCAGGTCTTTTTCGGGCTGATTCGCGGCGACATGCTGTGCCGCCCCAGCAACTTGCCCACGAAGTACGCGAAAATGTCTCCCGCCCACACGGCCAGTAGCGTGTAGATCGTCCAGATCGCTCCCGCCGGCTGTTGCCGGATCGCAACCAGCAGCGCCATTGGGATTGCAATATACGCAAAGGCAAACGTCGAAGCCGCTGCCGCCGGATAGGCGCTGGCCAAGTCGGCCGGCCGCATGCCGATGGTCAGAAACACAAACGGTGCGAGCCCCGCCGCCAGTGCCAGCCCGTAGAGGATTGCCGTAGTCTCAACCAGAGGCGTGCGGTTGGTGGACGCGACAGTCACAAACACAAAGAAGAGCGCGCCAAAAACATAGGTCGCTTGCCGCAGGGGCTGGACTCCGTAATTCGTCACCAGTTTCAGGAATTCGGCGATGGCCAGCAGGGCGATCGCTCCGGCCACAAGCGCCAGCACATAAAGCGGCGCCTTCAAAACCAGCAATAAGACGAGGGGAATTAAAACAACGGCAGTCGCGACGCGCTTGATCAACGCTTCGCCTCAGCGTGGGCGCGGAACGACTTAGGCTGCGGAGCATGTCCATCCGGCCCCAGTCCGCCGTAGCGGCGGTCGCGCTTCTGATACTCCTCGATGCCTTCGAGCAATTGCACGCCGCGGAAGTCCGGCCACAACGTCTGGGTCACATAGATCTCCGCATAGGCAAGCTGCCACAGCAGGAAGTTGCTCAGCCGCATCTCGCCGCTGGTGCGAATGACTAAGTCTGGGTCAGGCAAACCCCGCGTATAGAGATGCTCACCAATCAGCTGCTCGTCAACGGTCATGTGATCGAGGCCGCCATTGCGGGCGGCAGCCTCTGCCAGCGAGCGAAACGCGTCCACGATCTCGCTGCGCGCGCTGTAGTTCAGGGCCAGGGTCAATAGCATCCCGGTATTGTTCGAAGTCGCGTGGCTGGCTTCTTCCATTTCACGCTGCACCGAATCCGGTAACTCGTGCTGGCGCCCAATATACTTCAGACGGATATTGTTCTCGTTGAGCGTCTCGACTTCCGCTCTGAGATAGCGGCACAAAAGGCGCATCAGGAAATCGACTTCCGTCTTTGGACGCTTCTTCCAGTTCTCCTCGGAGAAGGCGTAGAGGGTCAGCGCCGGAATCCCGATGCGGGCCGCGGTTTCGACCGTCGAACGCACTGCAGTGACGCCGGCCCGATGTCCGGCAACGCGCGGCATGTGCCGGTGCCGGGCCCAGCGCCCGTTTCCGTCCATGATGATGGCGATATGCTGGGGAAGCC
>Ga0187817_10001318_pt1 | contig 12036 bp, 9 predicted proteins | sample NC_wetland_sal_i_17_FD_132431 | JGI IMG/M metagenome (GOLD analysis project Ga0187817, IMG submission 132431) | Wetland sediment microbial communities from Neuse River Estuary, North Carolina, USA - SO4_2 | ecosystem: Environmental > Aquatic > Freshwater > Wetlands > Sediment | place: USA: North...
GGGCCGTTGCCCTCGCCCACCGACAACATGGTCTCGCCATCGATGCGTACCTTCACCGTCGCTTCCGACACGGTAGCGAGATCGCCGACCGCATTGTGCCGGCGCTCGACCATGACGCGGAAGGAGTCCACGTCGAAGAACTGCGGCACATTGCCGAGCATGCGGCGGGCAAGCAGCTCGAAGGAGGCATCTGCCGCCTCATAGGTATAGCCCTTGGCCTCGCGCTCCTTCACCTCATCGAGCAGCCGGGCGACGCGCGGATCGTCCTTCGGGATGACGATGCCGATGCGGTCGAGCTCGGCGAGGATGTTGGAGCGGCCGGCTTGGTCGGATACGAGCAGTTTACGCTGGTTCCCCACGGCCTCCGGGGGCACGTGCTCGTAGGTGCGCGGATCCTTCTGCACGGCGGAGACATGGATGCCGCCCTTATGGGCGAAGGCCGCTTCACCCACGTAAGGCGCGTGGCGGTTCGGTGCGCGATTGAGAAGCTCATCGAGGATGCGCGAGGCGTGGGTGAGAGTGCGAAGCTTCTCCGACGTCACCCCGGTCTCGAAGCGGAGCGCGTAATCCGGCTTCAACATCAGCGTCGGAATGATGGAAGTAAGGTTCGCATTGCCGCAACGCTCGCCGAGACCGTTCATCGTGCCCTGGATCTGGCGGGCGCCAGCGCGCACTGCCGCGAGTGAATTCGCCACACCATTGTCCGTGTCGTTATGCACGTGGATGCCGACCCGATCGCCGGGAACGTGCTTCACCACCTCAGCCACGATGGTTTCGATCTCCTCAGGCAGCGTGCCGCCATTGGTATCGCAGAGTACCACCCAGCGGGCGCTCGCCTCGTGGGCCGCCTTGGCGCAGGCGAGCGCATAAGAGGGATTCGCCTTGTAGCCGTCGAAGAAGTGCTCGCAATCGAGTAGCGCTTCACGGCCGCTCGCGACGACGGCGGCGACAGACTCCCTGATGCCTTGGAGGTTCTCCTCGAGGCTGATGCCGAGCGCCACTTCGACATGGAAGTCCCAGGTCTTGGCGACGACGCATATGGCGCGGGCCTTGGCGGCAAGCACCGCCTGAAAACCTGGATCGTTGGCAATCGAGCGGCCTGGCCGCTTGGTCATGCCGAAAGCAGTCAGCGTGGCGAAGTCGAGCGGCTGCTCAATGGCGAATAGCTTCGTGTCGGTGGGATTGGCACCGGGATACCCCGCCTCGATATAGTCGAGGCCAAGCCCGTCAAGCTCCTTGGCGATCAGCGCCTTGTCCTCCAGCGAGAAGTCGACGCCATGGGTCTGGGCGCCGTACCGAAGCGTTGTGTCGTAGAGATAGAGGCGTTCGCGGGGCATGATCTTCTCTACACTACGCCGAAGAAGAAGTGCAGCGCGAGCAGCACCGCAAGCACGAGCACGGCGAGCTTGATGGCGAGATAGACGCGGCGCGACCCCCTGAACGGCACATCGGTGAGGAACGGCTTCATCGCGCGATCTCCCAGGTAGTGACCAACTCGCCCGTCTTTGGGTCCTTCGCGTCTTTCAATTCAATACCCATGGCGGCGAGTTCATCGCGGATGCGATCGGCTTCTGTGAAGTTCTTCGCCGCGCGCGCGGCGTTGCGCTCGGTGATGCGCGCCTCGACCTCATCGCTGCTTAATTGACTAGTTCTTGCCTCCCTGATTGGTAGAGGCACGCCCACGGCCGACGTGTCATAAATTGTGCGCCTTTGAGCGTGTCGGGCTGCGATTGCTGTGTCCGCCGCCTCCTGCCAAGAACCTTGAACGAATGGAGTCTGCCGCGTCCGCTCGATTCTGGTCCGGTCGCCAGAGAAGCCGAGGAAGCCGACGGCGGCGCGAAGCTCGCCCCATTTGCCGGCACTGTGCAGCTCATGCATCGCCGTGATTGCCTTCGGGGTATTCAAATCGTCCTCGAGCGCGTCCAACACATGGCCGGGAACGCCACCGGTCGCAGCGTCCTTCCCCTTGAGATCGCCATACCACTCCCAGAGCGTCTTGTGTGCCTCATCGAGAGAAACCAAGGTCCAGTCAAGCGGCTGGCGGTAATGGGTGCGAAGCATGTTGAATCTGAGCGCCTCGCCGGGCCAGGCGTAGCCCTGCCACCCTGTCAGCAACTCATGAATGGTGACGAAGTTGCCGAGGCTCTTCGCCATCTTCTCTCCCTCCACCTGGAGGAAGCCGTTATGCAGCCAGTAGTTCACCATGACCGGCGTGTGGAAGGCGCAGCGTGATTGCGCGATCTCATTCTCATGGTGCGGGAACACGAGGTCGATGCCGCCGCCATGGATATCGAAAGTCTCACCCAGATGTTTCCACGACATGGCCGAGCATTCGATGTGCCAGCCGGGGCGACCCGGCGCCGCGATGCCGGCCGGCGACGGCCAAGACGGCTCGCCGGGTTTCGACGGCTTCCACAATACGAAGTCCATTGGGTCGCGTTTGTAGGGCGCAACTTCGACACGCGCGCCCGCGATCATCTCGTCAAGGGAACGGCCGGACAGCTTGCCGTAGTCGGGCATGGCCGCGACATGGAAGAGGACGTGATCCACGGCCACATAGGCAGAGCCCCTCTCCACCAGCATGTCGATCATCGCCGTCATGGCGGCGATGTGCTCCGTCGCCCGCGGCTCGACGGTCGGCGGCAAGCAACCGAGCGCGGCAACATCCGCGTGAAATTGCTTCTCGGTTTTTTCGGTGACGCGCCGGATCGCCTCGTTCAGCGGCAGGTCCGGATATTCCTCCGCCGCCCGCGCATTGATCTTGTCGTCAACGTCGGTGATGTTACGCACATAGGTGACGTGCTCTGGGCCATAAAGATGCCGCAACAGGCGGAACAGCACGTCGAACACAATGACGGGCCGCGCATTGCCGATATGGGCGAAGTCGTAGACCGTTGGCCCGCACACATACATTCGCACATTGCCCGCATCTATCGGCTGGAACGGCTCCTTCTTGCGAGTGAGCGTGTTGTAGAGCCTGAGCGCCACGAATAGCCTCTTTGCCTTACGGCCGGCCGGCGTTCGGTTCTTTTGCGAAGGAGAAAGGTAAAGGGAAGAACGACCCGGCCAGCTCTTTGCTAGACCGGAATAATGCCGCAGGAAATGATAAGGATGCGTTGTTCTTGCGCCATGATTGCCCGCTTATGGCCGCAAACATTAACTGCGTCAAGCTCGTGATCTTATTCATGCCGCATTGACCCCTAAGCTTGGGCGGGCATAATGCTGAAAGGCCTAGGGTCCGGGCCAGAATGGCCTTTCGGGGGCCAGACTCATTCGGAAACGCCAAGACGTGAACGTCCGCCACGAGCTTTCGCCCGCTTCGCTCGCGCGCCGCATCGGCCGCCGTCGCGGCGTGGCGATTATTGCCCTGTGCGGCATTGCCGTTGCCGGCGTGGCCGGCGTCACGCTCGCGCAGGAGAATGACCAGCAGATCCGCTGCATGCAGCTCCAACAGGAGCTGGCGAGTGCTCAAAGCGGTGGGAGCGGCCGCGATGCCCTGCCCGGTATCAACAAGCAAATTCAGGATGCGACCCGCGTCTATCAGGGCACGCAGGCGGCCATGGAGGACGCTGGCTGCTATCAAAGCTTCTTGATCTTCGGTCGAAGCCTTTCGCGGACGCCCAACTGCCTCAAGATGAACGATCGCATGGAGGATGCGCGGCGCCAACTTGACCAGCTTCAGAACCAGCGTGACGCGATCGCGAATGGTAGCGGCAACCGCCGGCGCCAGGCCGAGCTCACCGACGCGCTGGCGCGCAATGGATGCGGGCGGCAATATCAGCAGCAGCAGGTACGGCGCGATAGCGGCGGCGGTGGGCTATTTGGCTGGTTTGGCCGCAATCGCGAGGAGGAGCAAGCGCAACCACAGGAGCCGGTCTACCGCAGCATCGATCCAAATGGTCGGTACCGGTCGGTATGCGTGCGGACCTGCGACGGTTTCTTTTTCCCGGTCAGCTATCAGACCTATGCGAGCCGCCTGTCTCAGGACGCAACGGTCTGCCAATCGAGCTGCGCGGCCCCTGCCGAGCTCTATGTCTACCGCAACCCCGGCCAGGAGATCGACCAGGCCATCTCGCTCAACGGCACCGCCTACGCCGACCTTCCTGCCGCCTTCAAATATCGCAAGGAGTATGTGAAGGGCTGCTCCTGCAAGGAGAGCGAATACAATCCGACCGAGATCGAGGCGGCGAACAAGAAAGCCGAGGCCGCACCGGCCCCCGGCAAGCCCGGCAAGAAGAAGCCTGCGCCTGTAACTCAAGCCGCGGCTCCTCCCGCGCAGCCACCGGCGCAGCTCAATCTCGATGTAACCGGCGCCGTACCAAACGCCAACGCCGCCCAACCTCAAGCCGCGGCTCCAGCTCCGCCAGCGGATGCCACAGTAGCTCCGCCCACGGCGGAGCCAGCGCCTGCACCGCAGGCGCAGTCGAGCGTTGCTAAGCGTACGCCTGCGCCAGCGCCGCAATAACGCGAGCGATTAAGCAGTCTTGCCTTCGAGCCGCGCCATAGCGCGTGGCCGCCCAATCAGTGGCAAGAGCAGTTTGAGCTCCGGCCCATGCTCGCGGCCCGTAAGCGCGAGCCGCAGGGGCTGAAACAACCCCTTGCCCTTGATGCCGGTCGCCTGTCTCACCTCGGTGGCCCATCGCTCCCAAGTCGAGGCATCCCACGGCTCGGGCGGCAGAAGCGGCGCCGCTCGCTCGCACAGCGAGGCGTCAGCGATCACCGGCTCAAGCGGGCCCTTCACCACCTGCCACCAGACCCCGGCGTCGGTAAGGACCGCGAGATTGGAGCGCACGGCGAGCCAAAACGCCTCGCCACCGCCGATGCCCATCTCGCGCAACGGCTGCGCCACCGCCTCATAGGGAAGCGCGTGCAGAAGCCTCGCATTCAGGGCGCGAAGTTCCTCCACATCGAACCGCGCAGGCGCGCGCGACAACTTTCCAAAGGCAAACCGGGCCACGAGCTCGTGCAGGTCCAGATGGGGAGCAATGGTATCGGACGTGCCGATCGTCGCGGCGTAGCTCGCGACCGCCAGCGGCTCGAGCCCTTCCTCGCGGATGCCCTGAATGGAGAGCGCCCGGTCGCGCTTGGACAGCGCCTGCCCCTCGGGACCGACCAGAAGATTGTGATGGCCGAACGCCGGAGGCTCGGCCCCAAGCGCTTCGAACAATTGAATCTGCGGCGCCGTATTGGCGACGTGGTCCTCGCCGCGGATCACATGGGTGATGCCGAGGTCGACGTCGTCAACGACGCTTGGCAGCGTGTAGAGATAAGTGCCGTCGGCACGGACCAGGACCGGATCGGAGAGCGAAGCGGCGTCCACATGTTGCTCGCCGCGAATGAGATCGTTCCACACCACGGCGCGGGGCTCGAGCAGGAAGCGCCAATGGGCCTTACAGCCCTCGGCCTCCAATTTTTGGCGGTCGGCGTTGCCGAGCTTTAGCGCGGCGCGGTCGTAGACGGGAGGCTTGCCGCGCGCGAGCTGCCGCTTACGCTTGAGCTCCAGCTCGTCTTGCGTCTCGTAAGCCGGATAGAGCCTGCCGCTCGCTTTCAGCTTTTCGATGGCGGCAGCGTAGAGCGCAAAGCGCTCGGACTGCTTCACCTCGCGGTCCCAGACAAGTCCGAGCCATGTCAGATCTTGACGAATCCCGCGCGCGAACTCTTCGGTCGAGCGCTCGCGGTCGGTGTCGTCGAGCCGCAACAATAAGCAGCCGCCTCGCTGCTGGGCAAACATCCAGTTGAACAGCGCGGTGCGGATATTGCCAGCGTGAAGCCGCCCCGTTGGGCTTGGCGCGAAGCGAACGGTGACGGTCATACTAGAGCTTCTCGCGGAATTTGTTGGTGATGGGATAGCGGCGGTCGCGACCGAAATTCTTGGAGGTGATCTTCACCCCAGGTGCGGCCTGCCGCCGCTTATATTCGGCGAGGTAGAGCATGCGCTCGACCTTCTTCACGATCTCCGGCGCGTATCCCTTGGCCACGATCTCCGGCACCGGCATTTCCAGCTCGACCAGGCAGTTGAGAATGTCGTCGAGCATGTCGTAAGGCGGCAGCGTGTCCTGATCGCGCTGATTGTGCTTGAGCTCCGCGGTCGGCGCCTTGGTGAGGACATTCTCCGGAATGACACGGGCTCTCGGTCCGAGACAGCCTTTCGGCCGCTCGCGATTGCGATAGCGTGCAAGGGCATAGACCTGCGTCTTGTACAGGTCCTTGATCGGATTGAAGCCGCCATTCATGTCACCATAGAGCGTGGCGTAGCCGACCGACACTTCCGACTTGTTGCCGGTGGTGATCACCATCGGCCCGAATTTGTTTGAGAGCCCCATGAGCAGAGTGCCGCGGGCTCTCGACTGCAAATTCTCCTCAGCGGTGCCGGAATCTCCGCCATCTGGAAGGGCAGCAAGACTCTTGATCAAGCCCTCCACCGCCGGATGGATCGGCATGATGTCGTAGCGCACCCTAAGCGCCTCGGCGGTGGCTGCGGCATCGTTCAGGCTCTCATTGCTGGTGAAAGTGTAGGGCAGCATGATGCCATGGACGCGTTTGGCGCCAAGCGCATCCACGGCCATCGCGACGCACAACGCGGAATCGATGCCGCCCGAAAGCCCAAGCACCACGCCGGGGAATCCGTTCTTCTCAACATAGTCGCGCAAGCCCGTGACGCAGGCGAGATAGTTCGCGGCTTCGCCTTGCTCGATCTCGGCGAGCGGTGCAGGCTCGCAGCGCCAGTGACCGCCGTCGCGGCGCCAATCGGTCGCGGCAAGCGCCTCTTCCCACGCCGGCATCTGCACGACCAAGCTGCCGTCATAGTTGAGCACGAAGGACGCGCCGTCGAACACAAGCTCGTCCTGGCCACCGACCTGATTGATATAGGCCAAGGGCAGCCCGGTCTCGGCCACACGGGATCGCGCGATGCTGTAGCGCTGATCCTGCTTATCCATCCAATAGGGAGAGCCATTCGGCACGATCAGGAGCCCCGCCTCCGCCTTGGCCAGCGCCTGGCAGGCCTCCTTGCTCCAAATGTCCTCGCACACCGGCACGCCGATCGAAACCCCACGCACCTCGATCGGTTCCGGCAGTGGACCCGGAGCGAATATCCGTTTCTCGTCGAACACCCCATAATTGGGGAGATTGTATTTGAGCCGGACAGCCTCGATGCGGCCCTGATTCAAATACGCGACGGCGTTGTAGACGAACGGCCCTTCCGCCCAAGGAAGCCCAACGAGCACCGCAGGCCCGCCGTCGCTCGTGTCGCGGGCAAAGGCCTCGCAGGCCTCGCGCGCCGCCGCCTGTAAGGCAGGCTTGAGCACCAAATCCTCGATCGGATAACCGGTGAGATAAAGCTCGGTGAAGGCGATGAGATCGGCGCCCCTTGCCGCCGCTTCGGTGCGCGCGGCACGCGCTTTGCGCAGATTGCCGTCGATATCGCCCACGGCGGGGTTCACTTGCGCGAGGGCAAGCTTGAAGCTGTCGAGCTTGGAGCTGACCTTGATCTCGTTCGACATCAGAGGAACTTAGCGGCAGACGCGGACCTGTCCAGCGGTCTAGCGCCCTGAGGACGCCGCCTACTCTCCGGCCGCGATGGAGATCTCCGGCTCGGGCCGCCCTTCGCGCTCGCGCTTCAGCCTCTCGGCAACGATGAAGGCAAGCTCGAGCGACTGATCGGCGTTGAGCCTCGGATCGCAATGGGTGTGGTAGCGGTCGGAGAGATCCGTCTCGGTCACGGCCTTGGAGCCGCCCACGCATTCGGTGACGTTCTGCCCGGTCATTTCCACATGGATGCCTCCGGCATGGGTGCCTTCACCCCGATGGGTGTCGAAGAAGGTTTCCACCTCGCGCAGGATAAGATCGAAGGGCCGCGTCTTGTAGCCGCCTGTCGCCTTGATGGTATTGCCGTGCATCGGATCGCAGGCCCACCCCACGGTCTTGCCCTCGCGCTCCACCGCGCGGATCAGCGGGGGGAGGTGCTTCGCCACCTTGCCGGCGCCGAAGCGGCAGATGAGCGTGAGCCGTCCAGGCTCGTTCGCCGGGTTCAGCACGTCAATCAGGCGCAGCAACTCGTCAGGCCCAAGGCTAGGTCCGCATTTCGCGCCCACCGGATTCTTGATCCCGCGCAAGAATTCGATATGCGCCTGGTCGAGGCTCCGCGTGCGGTCGCCGACCCACAGGAAATGACCGGAGGTCGCGTACCAGTCTCCTGAAGTCGAGTCCACGCGGGTAAGCGCCTGCTCGTAGCCGAGCATCAGCGCCTCGTGACTGGTGTAGAGGCTCGTGGTGCGGAGCTCTGGCGTTCGCTCAGGGGTCAACCCGCAGGCGCGCATGAAGCGCAAGCTCTCGGCGATGTGGCCCGCAAGCTCCTGATAGCGGTGACCGGCCGGGCTGTCCTTGACGAAGCCGAGATTCCACCGGTGCACGTGATCGAGATTGGCGTAACCGCCTTGCGCAAAGGCGCGAAGCAGATTGAGCGTCGCCGCCGACTGCCGGTAAGCCATCAACATGCGCTGTGGATCCGGCACGCGGGCTTCTTCGGTGAACTCGATGCCGTTGATGATGTCGCCGCGATAGCTCGGCAGCTCCTTGCCGTTCTGCACTTCGGTCGGTGCGGAGCGCGGCTTGGCGAACTGCCCGGCGATGCGGCCAAGCTTCACCACCGGCGAGCCGCCGGCATAAGTGAGCACCACGGCCATCTGCAACAGCACCCGGAAGAAGTCGCGGATGGCATCGGCCCGGTGCTCGGCGAAGCTTTCGGCGCAATCACCGCCTTGCAGCAGGAAGGCGTCGCCCGCGGCCACGCGCGCAAGCTTCGCCTTCAGCTCCCGCGCTTCGCCGGCGAATACAAGAGGCGGAAAGGTCGCAAGCTGCTGCTCGACCTCGAGAAGCTTCTTGGGCTCTGGATAGACCGGGACCTGCTCGATCGGCTTAGAGCGCCAACTGTCGGGGCTCCATCGCGGTGCCATCAAGTCTCTCCCTTGGAAAGGTTGCTATATAGGCGCTTCATGCGCGCGTGGCTAGCAGACCATGGTTGCTAAAGGCTACTGCCGAATTTCGGCAGCAACCAAACCGCCAACAGGTATAGAGCCACCGTCACCAGGCACGCGACCGCCATGCTCGGCCAAAACGCCAGCCCCTGGCGAAGTAGCACCGGCAGGGCGAGAAAGAAGGGCAAGGTCGGCAGCACAAGCCAGAAGGTCGCTTGGGCAAGCGCAGCGATCCGTTCGCTGTCCTCCGTATCGCGCCACAGCCAAAGGATCGACAGGATCGAGATAAGCGGGAGCGAGAGGATCAGCGCGCCCCAAAACGAGCTGCGTCGCGCGACCTCTGAGGCGAGAGCAATGATAACCCCTGAAACTACGGCCTTGATGATCAAATAAAGCATGGGACACTCCCAATCATCCGCGTCGAGAATAGCACTCGTGCCACTGCTTCGCAGTTGCGAGCTCGGCCATTGCTCCTCCTACTCTCCCATGCCACATAGCCATGGCATCTGAGGAGCAGCCCCCGTGGATCTCCGACATCTGGAGCACGGTCATCACCCGCGCGAGATCGCCAAGCGGCTCAAGGAAGGGCCGCGCGTCAGTTACTTGCGCGACTGGGTCTATGGCGGCATCGACGGCACGGTAACCACCTTTGCTGTGGTCGCGGGCGTGGTCGGCGCGGACCTTTCGACCAAGGCCTTATTGATCCTCGGCGCCGCCAACCTGTTTGCCGACGGCTTCTCCATGGCGGCAGCGAATTTCACCGGCACCAAGGCTGAGATCGAGGAATACGAACATGTGCGCCGGATGGAGGAGCGTCATGTCGAGATCTCGCCCGATGGCGAACGCGAGGAGATTCGTCAGATCTTCCAGGCCAAGGGATTCAAGGGCGAGGCACTGGACAGCGCCGTGAATGTGATCACCGGGAAGCGTGAGCGTTGGATTAAAACCATGATGACCGAGGAACATGGCCTTCCGCCGATCAATCGCTCTCCGGGAAAAGCGGCGCTGCTGACCTTTCTCGCCTTCCTCGTCTGCGGCTCGGTTCCGCTCGTGCCCTTTATTTTGGGCCTTCCCGCCACGATCTCGACGTCGACTTTGATGACCGGGCTTACCTTCTTTTCCATCGGGTCGCTGCGCAGCCGCTGGTCGCCGGCACCATGGTGGCGCGCGGGTCTTGAAACCTTCGCCATCGGTATCACCGCAGCGGCGATGGCCTATCTTGTCGGCGTGGTTATGGCCGGTCTTATTGCCTGACGCAAAGCGGCTACTCGCTGTCATCCAGTTGTGCCACCATGCGCGCCTATGGCCATCCGCGAACCAAGCTTCACGATCGGTATCGAGGAGGAATACCTCCTCGTCGACAAGGACAGTCGCGACCTCGCACAAGAGCCGCCCCCTGCCCTGCTTGCCAAATGTCAGGAAGCATTGCTCGATTATGGCGGCCAGGTGAGCCCTGAATTCTTACGCTCGCAGATCGAGGTCGGCACGGGCATCTGTCACACGATGCAGGAGGCCCGCGAGGAGCTCGTGCGACTCCGATCGACCGTAAGCACCATCGCGAGCGAGTTCAACCTCGCGCCAATTGCCGCCTCCACCCACCCCTTTGCCAAATGGTCGGTGCAGCAACGCACCGACAAGGAGCGCTACAACGTGCTCGCGGAAGACCTCCAGCAGGTGGCGCGGCGGCTCATCATCTGCGGCATGCACGTCCATGCCGGCATCGAGGACGAGGAATTGCGGATCGACCTGCTCGGCCAGGCGGCCTACTTCCTGCCGCATCTGCTTGCGCTGTCGACCTCCTCTCCCTTCTGGCAAGGGGTCGCGACCGGTCTCAAATCTTACCGGCTTTCGGTGTTCGACGAGCTGCCGCGCACCGGCATGCCGCATCAGTTCGGCAGCTACAGCGAATATGTCCGCTCCATCGAGGTCCTGGTCAATGCCGGGCTGATCGAAGATGCGACCAAGATCTGGTGGGACTTGCGGCCCTCCGCGCGCTTCCCCACGCTCGAGATGCGCATTACCGATGTCTGCCCCCTGCTCGCCGACGGCATCACCATCGCGGCGCTGTTCCGCTGCATCCTGCGCATGCTCTATCGGCTGCGCCGGCAGAATCAGCGCTGGCGCTACTACCCGCCCTTCCTCGTGCGCGAGAATCGCTGGCGCGCCCAGCGCTACGGCACTCGAGAGGGCATGGTCGATTTCGGCAAGGGGGTGGTCGTGCCCTTCCCCGAGCTGATGGAGGAACTCTTGGAGTTGGTCGCCGAGGACGCCGAACACTTCGATTCCGTGGCCGAGGTCGCCCGGGTGCGCGACATCGTGAAGAAGGGAACGAGCGCCGACCGGCAACTTGCGCGCTTTGAGGCGGTGAAGGCGCTCGGCGGGACCGAGCAGGCGGCACTGGTTGCGGTGGTCGACGGCATCATCGAAGACACGATGATCATTCCCCCGCTGCATCCGCAGAGGTGAAAATCCCTGGAGCAGGCGAGATCGCTAGCCGAACGATAAAACAAGCAAATACAAATAATTGGTGACCACTCTTTGGGACCCCAACTAGTTAGGATGCATCTGGGTAGCTTTAGCAAACAGGCGCGGTGCGATAGAGCGCTTGGGTGGGTTTTGCCCGGGGCACGAGCACGCCAGTCGGGCTCTCAACTGGTATATGAATTGTAGTAGTCTAGGCATTCTTCCAAGCGCCACCACCAATATGAGCTGTGGGTCACCATTTCTTGGATCCGCAGCGGCCAGCAAGGGTCAGGATGGCCACCTTGATCTGGCAGCCTTACCCCGCCTCGCTGGAGGTGGTGATGTGAGTGGTACCCGTGCGCATCCGCCGTCTGAGATGGTCCAGAGATCAGAAGCGCAAGAAGCAGGCTTCCGGCGAGGGCAGCGACTGCGGGTATCCTGGTTCGAATGACCCCCTCCCTTTTTCCAGACGACGTCCGACCGAAAAAAGAGAAACATCAATTTTACAACCACTTTGAGCGCGAGGCCTGAGTTCCTCAGAGAGCGGTCGCGAGTAACGCGATCTATCCGATTCTTCAAACGGCGGAGCCGCAGGAGA
>Ga0187817_10001319_pt1 | contig 12033 bp, 8 predicted proteins | sample NC_wetland_sal_i_17_FD_132431 | JGI IMG/M metagenome (GOLD analysis project Ga0187817, IMG submission 132431) | Wetland sediment microbial communities from Neuse River Estuary, North Carolina, USA - SO4_2 | ecosystem: Environmental > Aquatic > Freshwater > Wetlands > Sediment | place: USA: North...
GCGGCCATCAAGATGACGCCATCGTTCGATTCGAAGCCGTCCATCTCGACCAGCAGTTGATTCAAAGTCTGCTCGCGCTCGTCGTGTCCACCGCCGAGGCCAGCGCCACGGTGCCGTCCGACGGCATCAATTTCGTCAATGAAGATGATGCAGGGAGCGTTTTTCTTGCCTTGTTCGAACAGGTCGCGCACGCGGCTGGCGCCCACGCCCACGAACATTTCCACAAAGTCGGAGCCGGAGATGGAGAAGAACGGCACATTCGCTTCGCCCGCAACCGCGCGCGCCAGCAAGGTCTTGCCCGTTCCCGGAGGCCCAACCAGCAGCACGCCCTTCGGAATGCGTCCGCCCAGTTTCTGGAACTTCTGCGCTTCGCGCAAAAACTCGATGATTTCGCGAAGTTCTTCCTTCGCCTCATCCACACCCGCCACGTCTTTAAACGTGATCTTTTTCTGCTGCATGGAGAGCAGCCGCGCCCGGCTCTTGCCGAACGACAGCGCTTTGTTTCCGCCTGTCTGCATCTGCCGGATCATGAAGAACCAGAGCGCGCCCAACAGAACGAGCGGCAGCAGGTTCAGAATCCAGCTCGGCCAAGTGCCGTTGCTGATGTCCTTGAAGCCGTACGGGACACCCTTGTCCGTCAACTTCTTGTACATCTCCGGATAGCTGCCCGGCGGCACGGTGGTATGAAACGGAGCGTCGGGGCTCTTGAACTTCCCCTTGGCTTCCTGGCCAATGAACATCACGTCGTGGATATTGCCCTGATCCACGTCGGCCATGAATTCAGAAAAGCCGATTTCTTTTTCCTTCTGGGCGTTGCTTCCGGTCTTCACCACCTGCCATAGTAGGAAGGCCGAAACCACAATGACCGCCCAGAAAAGTACCGTTTTGATCGTCGAATTCACCTAAAACTCCTCGAAGTGCAGGACCATCTCCGTCAAAGAAAGAAGCGCCTCTCACTCATCTTAGATGCCCGAGGCGGATATTGGACTGAGAAAAGACTGCCCCCTCGCATTCTAGACCTTTTCCAAGAAAAACGGGAAACCCGAAAGAAGTAACAGGAGTCACGGGGATGGCAGAGCTACCTTGAAGGCAGCCTGACGGCCAGGAGCTTCGACCAACGACGCTTCCATTTTTGGCTCGTAGCTCGAAGCTCCTAGCTGGAAGCTTCAGGTCGTTGCCGCCAAGTACGGCAAGTTCCGCCCCGTCTGCTCCGGACGCCCCAGTCCGTAGCCGAAAAGAAACGCATCATCCACGAGGAATCCGAAATAGTCCGGCTGCAGGGGCACCCGGCGCGCGGACTGGCGATCCAGCAGCGTCACCAGCTTCACCGAGGCCGCGCCCCGCCCGCGCAGGTCGCTCATCAGGAACTCGCTGGTCACCCCCGAGTGCACCAACCCCTCGACGAGCAGCACATGCTTGCCCTCGATCGCAAGTTCGTGGCTGAAAAAAATCTCCAGCACTGCAGATTCGCCCTGCTGGGTCTGCTGGTACTTCGGCTTAATAAAGGTGCAGACGATGGGGACATCGATGGCCCGCACCAGGTCGGCCATGAACAGGAAGCTGTTTTCCAGAATCCCGAGTGCGACCACGGTCTGGCCGCGATAGTCGTCGGAAATCTGGCGTCCCAGTTCGCGGACCCTTTTCTGGATTTGGTCGGCCGAGATCACCTGCCGCAACCCGGCATGCGGCGAGACATTCATAGCGGAAGTGGCGCCTCCGGTTTCGTATCGGGGCATCGCTTTAGCGATGCCGTAAGTTCCAATCAGACGCCCCGTTAGGGGCTGTGCGTCCAACCAATGGCATGTTACATCATGCCCGCAATCTCCCGAATCCAAATCGCTTGCGAAGCTCCCACTCTCGCCCGAAAAGCGGCGGGAACCGCAAATCCCCGCATCCAGACGAGCCCGCAGCCTTCGGCGACCGCAACCGGCCAGAGCTTTTTCTGCGCTCCGGTCGCATGCCGGCCGCTCAACAACTCCTTCACCTTTCTCGCCTCTGAGGTGTGCGACGGCCAGTAGCGATCGCCCGCCCGCCAATTGCGGATCAGCACTTCCTTCGGCATGACCCCAACATCCAGCAATTGCCCACGCCGATCCTCGGGAACGCTGCCTGCATCCACCACGCGGGCTTCAATCGAAGCACCCAGTTCGGGAACCTGCACCGCGCCCGGCACGGCTAAAGCGTACTGATAATCCGTCGCCTGCCGACACCCCGTTTCCCGTGGGCTGCTGCAAGGCTTCGATTCCAACAAAAGGTGCGCGCGGCCACGGCGAAGAACCCCTTCCGGCAGCTCGGTTATCTTGCCCGCCGGACCGCGCGCCAACTGCAGCGCCTCCTCAATCAGCCGGAACGAGATACTCAAATCGCGAGCATTCGCTTCCAGCCACCCCCGCACCAGCCGGCGCTGCGCCGCCAACGGGAGCGCCAACAGCGATTCCACATCAAGGCTGGCGCCTGGCGTTGCGTGCTGGGCACCGGGTACTGGGTACCGGCTACTGGCTGACCCCTTCCCACCGGCCACTGCCCACTGTTCCTCCTCGGCCCGCGCGATTTCCGCCAGCTCACCCATATGTTCGATTGCGGCCTCGCCAAATTCCTCGCTAATCATCGGCAGCAGCCGATGGCGCACCCGATTCCGAAGGAACGCAATATCCCGATTCGACGAATCCTCGCGCCAGCTCTGGCCTTGCTCACGCAGAAATCCCTGCAATGCAGAGCGCCGAAAACCCAGCAGCGGCCGTACCACTTCGCCCAACACGCGCCCCTGCTCTTCGAAAATAATCCGCGGATGAATGCCCGCAAGCCCCCGAATCCCCGTACCGCGAAAAATACGCAACAGCACCGTCTCCGCCTGGTCGTCGAGAGTGTGCGCGGTAGCGATTTTCGAAATGCGACTGTCCCGCGCCAACTGGCGGAAGAAACCGTAGCGCAGTTCGCGCGCCGCCGCCTCGACGCCGGAACTGTCGCCGCCGTCAACCCGCGCTTCCCGAACATGAAAATCGAGCCCGTACTGCCCCGCCAGTTTCGCGACAAAACGCTCGTCCTCGTCCGACTCGACTCCACGCAGCTTGTGATTCACATGCGCAACCGACAGCACAATCCCAAGCTCGGCGCGCAACTCCAGCAGCAGGCAAAGCAATGCCACAGAATCCGCCCCGCCGGAAACCGCAGCCGCCACGCGATCTCCTGCCCGTATCGACTCCTGCTTGCGAATTGTCGTTAGCAGCTCGCCCGCCAGCACGTGCACGGAGAAATGGTAAATCAGTTCTCAGTTCCCGGTGGCAGCGCTTTGCTGAAAACTCGGAACTGTCAACTGGTTTTCTGCTATGCTGTCGGCAAATGTGGGGGGCTTACCGCTGGACTGCCAGAATTTTGCTGCTGTTCATGCTCGCCCCGGCCTATGAGCCGCTGGCGATGGCCTGTGCGGTGCGGCCGCAAGCCATGTACTGCATGCGCCAGCCTTTATCTGGGCATCCGGCGCAGCCTGCGATGCCGTGCCATCACCCCATGGCGTCCTCGACGCCGCCCCAGCCTGAAGAGTCCCCAACTTCGTTTCGAGCCACCGACGACTGCTGCGCGAACCACCATTGCTGCTGCGGCGCTATCACTTCCGAGTGGGCGCGGACCACCTCCAATCTGCTCTCTTTCATAAGTCTCGCGATAGAACTCGCCCATCCGTCTCCAGACGCAGTCCTTCTCTCAAGCGACGTCTCCCGGCAAGATTCCGCCCGCGCCCCGCCGCACAGCTAGTCCTTTTACCGAACTCCGAACAATAGCGGTTTTGCTACGAGCCTCGTGCTGCAAGCGAACCCGTATTTTGCGCGTAGCTCGGGGCTCGAAGCTCAGCCCGGCCAACACATAAGGACCAGATATGACTCGCCTGAAGCTGCTCGCATTCGCCGCTTTCCTATTGACGACGCCCGCCGCGTTCGCCAACGTCTATGGCGCGATCCGGGGTGTGGTGCACGACCCGCAGCATCGTCCCATCCAGGACGCCATGGTGATGCTCAAAGCGACATCGTCGGACTGGGCCAAGAGCGTCACGACCGGCCCCACCGGCGAATTCCAGTTCAACGCCGTCCCCCTCGGAGATTATTCCGTCAGCGTCGCCAGCCAGGGCTTCGCGCAAACGTCACAGGATGTCACGGTCATCTCAGGAAGCGTGCCGGTGGTTCACTTTCAGTTGCAGGTGGCTGCAAAAAATGAAAAAGTCACCGTCTCCGCTGCGCCCGCCGTGGTTGCCACCGACAGCTTCACTCCCACCACCCTGGTCAGCCGCCTGGACATCGAGCGTACTCCCGGAGCCGACCAGACCAACAGCCTGGCCATGATCACCGACTATGTCCCCGGAGCTTATGTGACTCACGACATGCTCCACATGCGCGGCGGCCACCAAACCACCTGGCTCCTCGACGGCATCCCCGTCATCAACACCGCCATCGCGCAAAACCTCGGCGCCCAATTCGACCCCAGAGACATGGATTACGTCGAGGTCGATCGCGGCAGCTATGGGGCCGAGTTTGGCGACCGCACCTATGGCGTCTTCAACGTCGTCCCCCGCACCGGTTTCGAGCGCAACAACCAGGCCGAACTGGTCATGACCGCCGGCAACTTCTACCAGACCGACGACGCCCTCAGCTTCGGCAGTCATACCGAGCGCTTCGCGTATTACGCCAGCGTCAATGCCAATCGCAGCAATCTCGGCCTGCAGCCGCCGGTTGCACGAGTCGTGCACGACGCCGTCAACGGCATAGGCGGCTTCGGATCTTTTATCTTCAATGTGGATCCATCCAATCAGCTGCGTCTGATGACTTCACTCCGCCGCGACTATTTCCAGATCCCGTACGATCCCTTCCCCAACGACATCGAAAACAATCCTGCAAGCGGTCAGTACTCTCCCAGCATTGGCCTGCGCGACGGCCAGCACGAGGCCGATGCCGGCGTCCTCTTCACCTGGGTCCACACCTTCAATTCGCATCTCATGACCACGGCTTCGCCGTTCTACCACTACAACAGCGGAGACTACGCCAGTAAACCCACCGATACTCCCATCGTCACGACGGAAGACCGCAGTTCCACGTATGCGGGAGGTCAGGCCACGTTTGCCGCCAACTACAAAAAGAATGATCTGCAGGTTGGATTCGTCAGCTTCTATCAGCATGACGACCAGTTCTTTGGCGGCATCTTCAATGACGGTAGCGGAAACTCGCCCATCGCCGATTCCGAGCGCCCGATCGCCAATCTAGAGACCTTCTACATCGACGATAAGTTCAAACCCTTTTCATGGCTGACTCTATCCGCCGGCATGCGGCCCACGCGATTCTCCGAAAGCAACTTTGCCGCGGGCTCCGCCCCTCCCATTTCGGAGTCCGCCATCAGTCCGCGATTCGGCGCTACGGTCACCATCCCTCGTCTGCGTTGGACCTTCCGCGCCTTCTACGGACACTACTATCAGGCACCGCCGATCGAAACCGTTTCCGGTCCTTCCCTCATCCATTATGCCCAAGGGCAAAGTCTGGGTTTCCTGTCGCTCCACGGTGAGCACGACGAAGAACATCAGTTCGGCGTCACCATCCCTTACCGCGGTTGGGTTCTCGACGCCGACACTTTCAAAACCGAGGCCGCCAATTTTCTCGACCACAACAACATCGGGGCGTCCAACATCTTCTTTCCCATCACCGTTTCTCAGGCCCTGATTCGCGGATGGGAACTCACGCTGCGCTCTCCCCGGATCGCTCATCGGGCGCAGCTTCACCTCGCCTACTCCAACCAAATCGCCGAGGGCAGCAGCATCATTACCGGCGGCCTCACGGTCACCGGAACTCCGCCCCCTCCCGGACTCGGTCCGCTCGACCATGACCAGCGCAACACGCTCAATGTCGGCGGCGACCTCAACCTTCCCTTGCGTTCCTATGCTTCCGCCAACGTGTACTACGGCTCTGGCTTCCACAACGCTTTTCCCGGCGCGCCCTATCCCGGTGCTTATCTGCCGCAGCACACCACCTTCGATCTATCGCTAGGCAAAGACTTCGGGGAACGCATCACCGCCTCCCTTACCGCGCTCAACGTGGCCAACCGCCGCGTCGAGGAGGACAACAGCCTCACCTTTGGCGGATATCACTGGAACCTGCCGCGCGAAATCTATGTGCAGGTGCGCTTCCGGTTCCATTATTGAGGGTGCCGCTCGGCCGGGAGATCACATTTGACTGCCCGGCCGCATCGAACTAACCGGAGGCGACGACAGTTTGACGCTGTTCCAGTACGCTCCGTATAATCTAGAGCGTCCACACCCTGATCGCCACGCTTGCGGTTTTTTGCGTGAACAGAGCCGGGCGGCGTGCGTGCCTTGCATGCTTGCGGCGCCGGTTTCGAGTTTCAGGTCTGATGATTGATAGGCTCGGGCTTGCGATCAGCTTCGCTGAGCCCGGCGGGCTGGAAGTTTCCAGCATTCCGACAAATCCGAAGGAGTTCAAAGGATCCAATGATTAAGAAGTTTGCGTGCGTCACCATCGTTCTCGTATTCGGCCTCTCGCTCCTCACTCTGGCCCAAACCACCCCGGCTGCCGACGCTCCCAAGGCCGCCACACCTGACTCGCCCTCGGCTGCTGCTGTAGCGGCGGCCAAGGTTACGGGAACCAAAGTCGGCACCATCAACATCGAACAGGCGATCTTCGCCTCCAATGAAGGGCGGCGTGATTTCGACGCCCTGAGCAAGAAATTTGAACCCAAGCAGAACGAGCTGAAGGGTTTGGCCGACGAAATCGACAGCCTCAAGAAGCAGCTGAATGCGCAGCAGGACAAACTGAATGAGGAATCGCGCGACAAACTGGTAAAGCAGATCGAGAGCAAACAGAAGAGTTTCGATCGCGCGACCCAGGACGCTCAGGAAGATTTCCAGACCCAGCAGGGCGAGATCGGAAATAAAATCCTGACCAAAATGGCGCCCCTGCTTCAGAAATATGTCGTCGACAACGGTTACGGTCTCCTGCTGGACACTTCTCAGCCGTGGCCGCGGGGACCTGTGATCGTAGCTGGACCGGCGATGGACATCACCCAGCCGATCGTGGAAGCCTACAACGCGCAATCTGGCGTGCCGGCTCCCGCGGCAGCTACCGGCGCTCCCAAGCCCGCGGCGAAGCCGGCAACCACCAAACCCGCCGCGACCGCGACCAAGCCGCCGGCAAGCACTCCGCCGAAACAGTAGCGACACCGCTGGGGGAGTTTTAGTTCCAGCTATTTATTAAGACCGCGTGCTAACGCGGTCTTTTTTTCCGTTTGCCTTTCCCGCCGCTCGGGATCAAATCGCAAACCGCAGGTGTCTGTAGGGATAACGGGCCTGTTCCGGAGGACACTATGTTCAGCACACTCGAAAGCACCTGGGACCAGTCTGCCCGTCGCGGGCGGGCTACGCTCGCATCCTTCAGCATTCAGGCGTTTAGCTTGGGTTTGCTGATTGCAGTGTCGATGTTCTGGGTTAAGCGGCCTCCGCAGGTGCGCTGGCTGCAAATCTCGGCGCCTGCAGCATTCACAGCCCCGGCCGCAGCAGCGGCTATGCACTCGAATCACAATGCCGGAGCTGCCCGCGACCGGCGTACGGACCAAGTCGTCGCGCCACGGGCGGTCCCTCGTGAAACCCCGAGAATCAACGATGCGGGAGGTCCGGCGGTCCCAGACGCTCCGACCATTGACCTGGGACCGAGCAGCGGACCAAGCGTTGGCGTTAACCACGGCCTAGGAGACGCCATCCCCATAGTGATCCCGCCGCGCCCACCGGCTGCCAAGCCGCCGCTCGTCTCGCACTGGGCGGAAGGCAATCTCATCTACCGCGTGCAGCCGATTTATCCCCCACTCGCCCGCCAGGCGCGAATCCAGGGCACGGTAGAATTGCGAGCGATCATCAGTAAGACGGGAACCATCGAGAATCTGGCGGTGGTCAGCGGACACCCCATGTTGGTCAAGTCCGCCCTGGAAGCGGTCCGGCAATGGCGCTACCGCCCTTATTTGCTCAACGGTGACCCCATCGAGGTAGAGACGGACATCACCGTGAACTTTGTGCTATCGGGCAATTGACTTCGATCGTTAACATCGGCAGTTAACAGAGCAACAGGGCGGACTCGATATAATCGGCTGCGTGAAAGCGCCGCATCCCGATTTGTCGGAAATGCCCGACCGCTCGCTGATTCTCGAGGGCCGGACCTGGGCTGAAGTTTCTCTGGCTGCGCTGGGCGAGAATTTTCACGCGATCCGGAAGCACGTCGGCGCCGGCGTCACCATTTGTGCGGTGGTCAAGGCCGACGGCTACGGCCACGGAGCTGTGGAGTGCGCGCGCGCACTCGAATCCGAGGGCGCCGAGTGGCTGGGTGTAACCGATGCCAACGAAGGCCAGGCGCTGCGCGGCGCTGGCGTCGAGGCCCGCATTCTGCTGATGACCGGAATCCGGAAGGGCGAAGAGGAAGGGGTCATTGCCCAGAAACTCACTCCCACCATCTGGGAACCCTGGCACATTGAGTTGCTCGAACGCGCTGCGCGGAAGCGGCCAAGCGATTTGCCAGCGCATCGGCTGCCCGTGCATTTGAAGATCGACACCGGCATGAGCCGTCTTGGAGCATCGCAGGAAGCGCTGCCGCATTTGGGCGAGATGCTGTCGGCGTGCAAGCACCTGAGTCTGGAAGGAGTGAGCACCCATTTCGCGTCGGCAGAAGTTCTCGACGCCAAAGACGCTCGGCGTCAGATCAAGCGTTTTGAAGAGGGACTTGCGGTCCTGCGGAGTCACGGGCTCCGGCCCGAGCTGGTTCATATGGGAAATTCCGCCGCGACGAGCGCGCGGCCGGAGACGTGGAAGAAGATGGTGCGTCCGGGACTAGCGCTCTACGGTTATTCGCTGGATTTCACACGGGCCGGCAAACCCGCCGAGGTGGCGCGGTTGCCACAGTTGCGTCCGGTGCTTTCGTGGAAGGCGCGAGTGCTGACGGTGAAGGAACTCGCAGCGGGACAAGCGGTCGGATACACCGGTACATTCGTGACCAAGGCGCGCAGCCGCATCGCGGTGCTGCCCGTCGGCTACGCGGACGGCTATCCGCGCCTACTCTCGAATCGCGCCCGGGTGATCATAGGCGGAGAATATGCGCCGGTGGTGGGCTGCGTCTCGATGGATTTGACCACGGTGGATGTCAGCCACATTCAAGGCGTAGCGGTAGGAGATGAAGTCATCCTGATCGGACGACGCAGCGGCAAGAGCGTAGATGCCGCCGAACTGGCGCGCCTCTCGGAAACTATACCCTACGAAATTTTATGTGGCTTGGCGAAGAGAGTACCAAGAGTGTACCTCTAAGCTGTTAGCCGTCAGCAGTAAGCGGTCAGCCGCAGCGGGAGCTACTGAATGCCGAGTGCTGACGCCTGAGTGCTGAATTCTGCCGTTGAACTGACCCAGGTCGCCAATTTGAGCCCCGTTGTTATATTCCTGGATAGAGATGCCCTCGCGCTACGCTCAATGGATGTACGACTGGGAGACCCGGCTAACGTCGGTGGATAACAACCGAGTGGTACGCCCGCTGGATTGGGGGCTGGATTGGACACAGAACTGGCCCGGCCGCAATGGCGGGCCTGCGGGACAAGGCGCGCGCGATCTGCTGGAATATTTTTGCCGCTTCAATGACCGCATCATCCGGGCGAGCGACAACTTTTACTCCTATCAAAAGCCGACAGACTACCGGTTGGAGCGCCGCGAGGTTCAGGTGTTCAGCACGCGCGAAGCTCCCGACCCGCGACTGGAAGAAAAAGTCCGCGGCAAGCATGCCGACTTTCTCCGCTTCACTTCGCCGGTCGTAACGCCGTTCCCCGAAAATAATCTGGTGAACGCGCGTTGGTTCCCGGCCCGCGGACGCCGTGCCGTGGTTCTGCTGCCTCACTGGAATTCCGACGCCATTTCCTACAGCGCCCTCTGCCGGGTCATGAACTGGATGGGCATTGCCGTGCTGCGCCTCTCCATGCCGTATCACGACATCCGCCGTCCGGTGGAAGTCTACCGCGCCGACTATGCCGTCTCCGCTAACATCGGCCGCACGCTCGATTCCGTGCGCCAGGGCGTCATCGATGTGCGCTGCTGTCTCGACTGGCTGCAGGCGCAGGGTTACAACCGGCTCGGAATCGTCGGCACCAGCCTCGGGTCGTGTTACGCGTTTATCGCTACCGCGCACGATCCGCGGATTCAGGTGGCTGCCTTCAATCACGCCTCGACTTACTTTGCCGACGTGGTGTGGCACGGCCAGTCCACCCGCCACATTCGCGAGGGACTGGAAACTGCCATCAGCCTGGAAAACCTACGAAACGTCTGGCGCGCCGTCAGCCCCATGGTGTACTTTGACAAGTTTTCGCGTTGGCCGCGCCGCTCGCTCATTATCTATGCCAGGTACGACATGACGTTTCTGCCGGAATTTTCCGAGCAGGTGGTCGAGCAGTTCGAGAAGCACAAACTGGACCACAAAGTAGTCGTGCTGCCCTGCGGACACTACACCATGGGCGAAACCCCGTACAAATACATGGATGCCTGGCAGCTGGTTAGTTATTTACGAACCGCATTCGACTAGTTGGCTCATTTCATCGTGCCGGGCTGGGCGCATAAGGCGAGTCCGCGGACTTTCGCGGACAGGATCGTCCGCGTCGCAGTAAAATAGCTTCCGGTATCTAACCATGAAAAATTCCTCGATGTCCCGCCCCCTCTACGAAGTTGATCCGCAGATCGCTAACGCTATCGACAACGAAGTTCGCCGCCAGCATGAAGGGCTGGAGCTGATCGCCTCGGAAAACTTTGTCAGCGAGGCTGTGCTGGAGGCTGCCGGCTCGGTGTTCACCAACAAATACGCCGAAGGCTATCCTGGCAAGCGCTATTACGGCGGGTGCGAGTTTACCGACGTGGTGGAGACTCTGGCGCGGGATCGCGCCAAACAGCTATTTGGCGCGGAACATGCCAACGTACAACCGCACTCGGGATCGCAGGCCAATCAGTCCGCTTACGCGGCGGTGCTGCAGCCGGGCGACACGATTCTGGGATTGAATCTGGCTCATGGCGGCCACCTCACGCATGGACATCCTCTGAATTTTTCGGGCAAGACGTACAAGATCGTTCCCTACGGCGTGACCCGAGAAACCGAGACCATCGATTACGACGAGCTGGAAAAGCTCGCGACGGCGGAGCATCCGAAGCTGATTATCGGCGGCGGCAGCGCGTATCCGCGAATCATCGATTTTGCCCGCATGCGCCAGATTGCCGACAAAGTTGGCGCACTCTATCTGGTGGATATGGCGCACTTCGCGGGGCTGGTAGCCGGAGGTGTGCATCCCTCGCCCGTTCCGCACGCGCACATCGTGACCTCGACCACGCACAAGACGCTGCGCGGGCCGCGCGCGGGCATGATCCTGAGCAAACAGGATTTTGCGGCGGCGATCGATAAGACGGTCTTCCCCGGAATGCAGGGAGGGCCGCTGGTGCACATCATTGCCGCGAAAGCCGTGTGCTTCCACGAGGCGTCGCAACCTGGTTTCCGCGACTACGCTCGGCAGATTGTGGCCAACGCGAAGGTGATGGCCGAGACGCTGGCGGCCGATGGCTATCGCATCGTCTCCGGCGGAACCGACACGCACGTCATGCTGGTGGACGTTTTCGCGAAGGGCATGCTGGGCAGCGAAGCCGAGAAAGCTCTCGGCGAAGCCGGCATTACGGTCAACAAGAACGCGATTCCGTTTGATACGAATCCTCCAATGAAGCCGAGCGGCATTCGCATTGGTTCACCAGCCATGACCACCCGCGGCATGAAAGAAGCGGAGATGCGCCAGATTTCGCACTGGATCTCGGAGGCGCTCGATCATCGCACCGACGCCGCGGTGCTGGCGAAGATCCGCAAGCAGGTGCTGGAGCTGGCCGAAGAGTTTCCGCTGTATACCGAGCGGAGGGCCAGGGCACAGGCCGAAGTCAGGGCGTGACCCCAACAAGTTGTCATCCTGAGCGCAGCGAAGGACCTGCTGGCCGCCGCAAAA
>Ga0187817_10001320_pt1 | contig 12031 bp, 10 predicted proteins | sample NC_wetland_sal_i_17_FD_132431 | JGI IMG/M metagenome (GOLD analysis project Ga0187817, IMG submission 132431) | Wetland sediment microbial communities from Neuse River Estuary, North Carolina, USA - SO4_2 | ecosystem: Environmental > Aquatic > Freshwater > Wetlands > Sediment | place: USA...
GCCGCTACATCGACGGATCGACGATCCTGAGCGCCGCGGATAAAAAGAAGATCTTCGAGACCAACGCGCTGAAAGTCTATCCACGCCTTGCGAAGCAGATTCAGAAGCAGGGAATTGCGGCAAGTGCCTAAAGATCCCATGATTTGTGATTCGTGACTAGTGACTCGTGAAAACACCGGGCCAAGCTTTTCGCTTACCGGTTAAGAGTAGCGTGCCTTCGATCATTGTTTGGTTCAAACAGACACCAAATGCAACCACCGGATCAAACGAACAAGCGAAAAACCAGAAATGAATTGGATGAGGAATTTCATGAGAGAAATTGCGCGCTTAAGAAGACGCGAACCGCAGTACTTTTTGTAGCATTCTTCGCAATAGAGGTGGTTGTGAGTTGGAGGGCGTTAGATAAACCGTATCATCGTCCTTCCTTCATCGAGCTTCCCTTCTTCGTTATTACAATAGGCATTGGAGTGAAATGGTTGTTGATGTTTAAGTGTGTTTTGGAACGATTGGCAATTGGACTGTCGCTTATCAACTTTGCAGCTGGATTGGTCGCCGCATACGTTCCTACCATCGGAAACGGGCCGTTTTCCGATCTGATAAAGTCTTGCAAGCTATCACTTTGGGTCTTCGTCCTCGTTGTAAGCATAGGCATGCTTATTTTGTCTGCGCGAAGTCACGACTCAGTCTAACCCTCGTCGCTCTCCTATCCTCGTGCCGCGGAGGACTGTTTGCTTGCAGTTTCCGCTCCGCGAGGAATTTTCAGGCGCGGGAACAGGCGGCGCGCGTTTTCTTCAAAAATGTTGCGGCGGTCCTCTTCGGTGAGGAAGTCGATGCTTTCGATCACCGGCTTGATGTCGTCAAAGGTTCTTCCGGTTTCAGGGTTCATCGCAGAGCCGGAGCCGGGATTTTCGGTGCCGAATAAAACATTTTTCGAGCCGACGAGGCCGACGAGAAGTTCCAGCGATTTTTTCGCATGCAGGCATGTGTCGAAATAGAGTTTTTTCAACCGGGCGTCAAAATCCTCGACGGTGCCGCCGTGAAACAGGACCCAATCGGCGCGCCAGCGTCCGATGTGATAGGGAATCGAGCCGCCGCCGTGCGCCACGATGATTCTCAGCGTGGGGAAATCGTCGAAGACGCGGGAATTGATCAGCGACAAAATGGCCAAGCTTTCTTCCGAAATGAAATGTTGCGTGTACGATTCACGTCCGCGGCATGCGGTGGAGTGAATCAGGCCGGGGATATCGAGTTCCACCATCTTTTCCCATAGCGGATACCAGTATTTATCGCTGAGAATCGGCGTGCTGTTGTCGCCTTCGCCGGGATCGGTGTCGATCAGCGTGCCGATGAATCCAAGTTTTTTGACGCAGCGTTCGAGCTCCGGCAGCGCGATGGTGACGGGTTCGCCGACAACTTGCGGCATCCCACACATGCCCTGAAAACGAGTGGGGAAGAGCGTGGCCTGCTGAGCGATGTAATCATGCATCGCCGCCGCGTAGGCCTCGACCATCGCCGCTGGCGTTTCGCCGTGCATCAACTGATAGGGACGGGGCGAAAGGAATTGCACGTCCGTGCCCACCGCATCCATGATCTTGAGATTCTTTTTTGTTTCCGCGTGGTCGCGCACGAATTCGGGCGAGAAAAACGGCGATTTATAACCGTGCGCCCCGCGCGATGCGAGCAGAGAAGACTTCCACACATAAAGTTCGGGCGCAGCGCAAACATGCGAATGGGCGTCGATGATCATGACAGACTCCTTTCACTTAATTCGGGTCCTGAAAACAAACTGATCTGTCATTCCGAGGTCGCCGCAGCGACCGAGGAATCTCTCTTGGATCACGAGTCGAGAGAAGAGAGATTCCTCGCGTCGCTCGGAATGACAAAATAAAGCCTAAGTCCCATCACCTATGGCTAATCGTGCAGCATGCGTTCGTAATTTCCAGCCATGACCTTGCTCACCGGCTTTCCCGCGCGAATGGCAGCAATCATGGCGCGCTCCTTAGTCGCCAGCTCTTCGGCGGTGGCGAGGATACGTTCGGCATTAGCTGCCGCGAGAAAAGCGATTCCACTGCCGTCGGCGAGCACCCAGTCTCCGGGCGAGACCGTGACACTTCCAATTTGCACGGGGACATTGAATCCAGTCTCGATCACCCGGCCTCGCGCCGTCTGCGGCGCGGCGCAGCGCCCGTACACAGGAAAATCAACGCTCCTGCTTTCGTCAATGTCGCGGCACGGACCATCGACGATCACCCCCGCCAATTTTTTTTGCTTTGCGGCAAAAGAAAGTATGCCGCCCCAGCCGGCACCCTCTGGAAAGGCGCGCTGCTCAATGACAATGACGTCGCCCGGCTGCGCCGCTTCGATCGCCAGCGTGCCGTTGTGATGATCTGGGACGCGCCCGTCCGGACGCTCAAGCTTCACGGTCAGGACGCGCCCCGCGATGGCGCGATCAGTTGATAGTCGGTGGATGCCGGTCACGACGCCGGGGAGGCCCAGGCGGTCCAGCGCGTCCGAGACGACGCAGGTGTCCAGGCGCGCTAGGCGTTCGCGGAAAGATTCCGTGGAAGGAGTGTTCGGCATCGCGATTTCCCCCGGCAATGACCAGAGACGGGCTGGATCAGAGGGGGCTAACTTGGCAGGTCGTCCGCGAAACTGTCAAGAAATTTCTGGGGATTCCAACGGATAGGATCGCTTTCCGAGCGGTGGCGGGCAGAAACTTAACCAAACGTTGAAAGTCGTCATGCGCCGGACACTTCTTCTTGACGAACCCTGGGGGTTTCCGCACAATCAAGCTATCAGCGTTGATCGGGCGCAGTCCACGTAAAGCTCAAAGCAACAAGGGCGCGTGAAGATTGCCCCTGCGCTTTTGCACGAAAACGAGGATACGAAGATGGGGAAAATCGTAGCAGCATTCGGAACGGTGCACGCGCCTCAGCTGTTTGTCCGGCCGCCGAGCGAAGATCCCGCCCAACTCGACGCCGACATTGCCGCCATGCGGAAGCTCGGCAAAGACTTGGACGAGACCAAGCCGGATGTGGCTATCGTGATCGGCAACGACCACATGGAAACTTTCTTTCTGTCCTCGGTCCCGACTTTCGCCATCATGTCCGGCGAGCGGGCCCGCGCGGAATTTGCGCGCAAAACGTACGACCTCCCCGTTCACCAGGGGCTCGCTGAGGATCTTCTCGACAAGCTGGTCAACGCCGACTTCGACATGGCCTATTCGCAGGACGCCATCCTCGGCCATGCGTTCGCGGCGGTGTATGAATGGGTGATCGAAGACCGGAAAATTCCTGTCGTCCCGATTTTCGTGAACGCCTACTTGCCGCCCCTGCCCACCGCGCGGCGCTGCGAGCAGCTTGGAAAAGCAATCGCCAAAGTGATCGCCGGCCGCCCGGAACGCGTCGCGGTGATCGCGAGCGGCGGGATGTCGCATTTTCCCGGCACGTGGAAATATCCGACCCCCGATTTTGAGTTCGATTACTGGGCCATAGCCCAGATGGAAAAGGGCAACAACGAAGCTCTGTTGAGCTTGACCTCGGAACAACTGGACGTGGTGGGGAACACGGAGATGCTTTCGTGGATGATCATGTTCGGAATGATTGGTGACCAGCCCGGCGAGCTCATCACTTACCAACCCACGTGGCATCATGGCCACGCCGTGATGCGTTTCCTGCCGGACAAGAGAACCGGAAAGCTTTCCGAGGAAGGGACGAAGGGTCCGGCTACTTACAAATTTAAGGGCTCGGAAGGATACGAATTCTACAAGCACCCTTCGCCTTCCGCTTACAAGCTGAACAAAATTCTATACGATCTGCGTTTCAAGCCCAGCTTGCGCGTGCGCCTGATCAACGACATTCCCTCTGTCGCGGCCGAATATGGTTTGCCGATCGAGGAATCGAAGGTCCTCGAGACTTTGCAGGATGAGGACATCGAGAAATTCCGCAACGGCACGGTTCATCCGTTGGTCAAGGCGGGCGCGCATCCGCTGGGAATGTGGATGAGCGTGATCGTGTTCCACGCGGAATTGCGAAGGCTGCGCGCCGCGGCCGCCAAGGCTGAATCTGAAAAGACGGGCGTCACGCAATAAAGAATTAGTAGCACGGGCTTCAGCCTGTGGGGTTTAGTGTTTGCTTGCGTTTAAATCCACAGGCTGAAGCCTGTGCTACCGGTCCCGCCACCCAGTTTTCTCATCACATCCATTTACTGCGGAGGAGTCATGCCCAAGATGCGCGCCGTTCAAGTCCCGAATGCCAAGGGGCCGTTTCAACTGGTGGAGCGCGATGTCCCGGAACCCGCTGCGGAAATGGTGCGCATCAAAGTGCATGCTTGCGGTATCTGCCACAGCGATGAATACGCCAAGGAAGGTTCGAGGCCGGGCATCACGTACCCGCGCGTTCCGGGGCACGAAATTGCCGGCGTGATCGACGCAGTGGGCCCGGGTGTTCTCGGCTGGGAAGTCGGGCAGCGCGTCGGAGTCGGCTGGCACGGCGGTCACTGCGGCTATTGCAATTCCTGCCGCCGCGGCGATTTTGTGACCTGCAGCAAGGGGCGGCAAATAACGGGTCTTACTTGCGACGGAGGTTACACCGAATTCATGCTCATTTCCGCCGTAGCCCTCGCCGCGATTCCCAATGAAATTTCCGCCACGGATGCAGCACCGCTGCTTTGCGCCGGCGTGACCACATTCAATTCCTTGCGGAATAGTGGCGCACGGTTCGGGGATACTGTCGCGATCCTCGGCCTCGGAGGGCTCGGCCATTTGGGCGTGCAGTTTGCGGCCAAGATGGGATTTGAAACCGTGGCCATCGCGCGGGGAAAAGATAAAGAGCAATTCGCGAAAAAACTCGGCGCGAAGCATTACCTCGATAGCGAATCTCAAAACGTTGCATGCGAATTGGAGAAACTGGGCGGGGCCAAGGTCATCCTTTCAACAGTCACGAGCGGGAAAGCGGTGAATGCCGTTGTGGGCGGCATGGGAATCAATGGGAAGACCATTCTCGTAGGCAACCCAGACCAGCCAATTGAAATTACCGGGCGCCTCTTGATTGCCGGGCGCCGCTCCATCAGCGGCTGGCCCTCCGGCTCACCCATCGATTCCCAGGACACGCTTGCGTTCTGCGCTCTTACCGGTATACGCCCGATGATAGAGATCTATCCTCTTGAGCGCGCATCAGAAGCCTACGAACGAATGCAAAGTGGCAAAGCGCGCTTCCGAGTCGTCCTCTCAACCGGGAATTAAACTGCGCGCCCGGCTTACTCCTAGTACTCCCCGCCGGGCACCACGACTTCGAATACTTCGATCATATCGATTTCGGGTTGCTGGTCGATCTCCACGAATTCGACTGGAGCTTCAAACGCGCCCACCATCATTTCTGGTTCGGCAGCAACGTTTTGCACTGCTTCCTTCTTCTCGGGTATCGCGGTTGCATGGGCATGCTTCTTGCCACGGGTGACCTTTCTCATCGGTTTCACGTGCCGTACCGCTTTTCGGGCTACTTTGGCTTTCATTGTCGTGTACCTCGCATTTCCTCGAATTTCAGGTCTTGCGGATCCTTTCGCCTCTTGGCCGATTCCCAGGCGTTTGCCGGCGCTTTTCCAAACCATGAGCTTCGAAGTGCCGTCAACAACTCAACGTATAGAAGACTCCGCAATTAACGGCCATGACGCCGCACACATGCGCTTGTGACGCGAATCACATCGCAAAACTTTGCCGGCCTGCTAGCTTATCGGCGAGAGGGAATTGCGATGGCAAAGCAACGGATTGTTTCCCGCAAGGAGCAGGAACTTAGCATTCTTTGCGAAGATCGTCCCGGGACGCTGTCCCATGTGGCGAAGCTTCTTGGGGACGCGAAGGTGAATATCCTAGCGATGAGTTGCGCGCCGTCAGGAGTGCAAGGCGCCGTCCGAGTCATCGTGGACGACGTTCCAAAAGCAAAGCGAATCCTCGATCGCGAGCATTTGTCCTACACCGAGCACGACGTGCTCTATGTGGAGTTGCCGAATTTGCCCGGGACCCTGGCCAGCTTTGCAGGAAAGCTCGCCGCGCAGAATATCAATGTCACGACTGCCTATGAGACCGCGACCAAAGGAAGCAAAAAGGCCATCATCATTTTCAGAGTTTCCGACCTGGACAAGGCAGCGGCCATCCAATAAGCATCGTGCCGAGGAGTGCAGTGCCATCAATCGCCGGGCTGGATGGACCACTTCCTGCCAGAGTTCTATACTCCTTCTGTGAATTCCGAATCTGATCTGCTGACACCCTTACGCCGATACTGGGGTTACGACGCATTTCGTCCCCTTCAGGAGCGCATCGTGCGCAGCCTGCTGGCGGGCCGTGACACCTGCGTGGTGATGCCCACGGGAGGCGGGAAGTCGCTTTGCTACCAGTTGCCCGCCGCAATGTCGCCGGACAAAACCGTCATCGTCATTTCCCCGCTGATCGCATTGATGGAAGACCAGGTGGCGCAGCTTGGCCAGATGGGAATTTCGGCGGCGCTCTTGAATAGCTCGATTTCGGCGGTGCAGCAATCTCGAGTGATCGACAAGGCGCGCGCGAGCGAATATCGGCTTCTGTATCTTTCTCCGGAGCGGCTAGTGCGCGGGGACACGGCCGAATGGCTAAAGGGCGTGCCCGTCTTGTTTTTTGCGATTGACGAAGCCCACTGCATTTCGGAATGGGGCCACGAGTTCCGTCCGGAATACCGCCAGCTCAGCCGCCTGCGTACGCACTTTCCGGACCGCGCGATTGCGGCGTTCACCGCGAGCGCCACGCAGCGCGTGAGGCATGACATCATTCGCCAGCTCGAGCTGCGCGAACCGCACAAATACATCGCCAGCTTCCACCGTCCCAATCTGCGCTACGTGGTGCGCGCCTGTGACGCCCGCTCCCAGACGGAACTTCTCCTGCGCGCGATGCGAAGCTACGGGAACGAAAACATCATTGTCTACGCTCCCACGATCGCGAAGGTCGAGTCCACCGTGGACCTGCTGCAGGACAACGGAATCGCCGCAATCGCTTATCACGGTCAGATGAACGCCGCGGATCGCAGGCGCAATCAGGAGCGCTGGATGGCGGACGAAGTGCGCGTGATGGTGGGCACGATCGCGTTCGGGCTGGGCATCAACAAAGCCGCTGTGCGCGCCGTGATTCATCTCTCGCTTCCGAAATCCATCGAACAGTATTACCAGGAAGCCGGGCGCGCCGGGCGCGACGCCCTGCCTGCGGATTGCGTGCTTCTCTGGCAGAAAAAAGATGCAGGCTTGCACGCTTACTTCATTGGGCTGATCAACGATCCGGAGGAAAAGAAGCGCGCTTGGCAGCGCTACGACGAGATTCGAGGCTTCGTTGAGTCGGACATTTGCCGGCACGCGCGCGTTTGCGGCCATTTTGGCGAGAATAAAAAATGGGCCGCTTGCGGGGCCTGCGATGTCTGCGGATACCAACCGGCCTGGCTGTCCGCGCCAGTGGAGGAGTCGCGCCCCAAACGGAAGCGCTCCAAGCAGCGCAGTGTCGCGCCGTCCGCGCCAATCTCTACGCCGGACAAGCGCATGTGGGAAAGCCCTCCTCATGCGTCGGCGCCCATACAGGAAGTATCGGATGTGGATCCGGATTTGCGCGAGTTCTTGCGGGAGTGGAGAAGAGAAACCGCGAAAGAGCAGAATGTTCCAGCTTACGTCGTGATGCACGATACAACTCTCGACGAAATCTGCCGCGCTCGCCCCGGATCGATTGGCGGACTTTTGCACATAACAGGCATCGGCGAACGCAAAGCCGAATTGTACGGCCGCGAGATTCTCGATGCGCTCAAGCGGTTTCACGATGGCGCGCGCGCCTCCACCCCCGACAAAAAAATCACGCCAAGCGAAGAAACGATTTTGTTGATTGAGCAGGGTAAATCCCTGGATGAAATCGCCACGATCCGTGGACGGAGACTCTCGACCATCGTGAGCATGGTGTCGGATCTGGTCGAGCGCGGACTAGTGGAATTTCAAGTCTCCTGGGTCGACCAACATCGGCAGGGGGAGATTGAAACTGCCGCAGCCAATCTTGGATTGGAGAGAATCACTCCGGTCAAGGAAGCCCTGCCGCCGGATTTTACGTTCGACGAAGTTCGCCTGGTTGTCGCCAATCTGCGCCGGCGGCGAGGCGGCCAAGCTGTGGCTGCGGCAACATAGAGCAACGCATCGCGCAGAGGATCAGGCGCGAGAGGTCGCAAACGTAGCGGGACGAGCTTCCTGTATTTCCAGCGTGACCATTTCGAGATCGCCCATCATCCGGTGAATGATGAACCACGCGATGATGTAAAAGCAGCTCATGCCCATCAGCACCGGAACGTAGCCAACATGCGGGATCACCGTTCCCGGAATGATTCCGGAAAATAGCGCGCCCCCGAGGCCACCCAGGCACACGCCAAATCCATTGGCGCTGCCCACAGCCTGCGAAGGAAAAACATCGGCTGGCATGATGAAGAGATTCGTCATCCAGGCCTGATGGGCCGCGGTGGCCAGGCCGAATAGCAAAACCGCGAATCGCGCGTCCTGGACCACGACGCCCATCGCGCACGCCGGCATGACGATCGCGCAAAACAGCAGCGTCATTTTGCGAGCCTTGCCTACCGTCCAGCCACGCTTGATCAAGAAACTTGAGACCACGCCTCCCAGCAATGCGCCCACCGCGGAAATGCTGTAGACAATCATCAGCGCCGTCCCGCGTTGCGCCGGAGTGAAATGGCGCACGTCCGTCAAGTACGTCGGCAGCCAGAATAGGTAAAACCACCAGACAGGATCGGTGAGAAATTTCGCCAGGCCGTAGCCCCAGGCCTGCTTGTACTTCATCACTTCGCTGATCGAGAGCTTTGCGCCGGGTGCCATAGCCAGGCCGGCCTGCTTTGGAAGGCGATACGTCAGGAACCATAACGGCAGCCAGAGGAATCCGAGCCCGCCCATGATGGCGAAGCACGCCTGCCATCCCAGCGTCAGCGCGATTAAAATGAACAGCGGCGGCCCGAAAATATTGGCCAGATTCGTCCCTGCGTTAACGATACCCATGGCCGTAGCGCGTTCGTCGGGAGGAAACCATTCCGCGGCGGCCTTGCTGCACGCAGGGAAATTGGCGGATTCGCCGAGACCCAGCACTGTCCGGTACGTCAGGAATTGAAATGCGCCACCCGCGAATGCATTCAGCGTGGCCGCCAGGGACCACAGCGTGGCCGCAAGGCCGTAACCCACCCGCGTGCCGAAGCGGTCCAGGAAATATCCCCCGATGAGCGATCCTCCCGCGTACGCGATCTGGAAACACATTTGGATCAAGCCATAAAACGGCAAGCCGAAATGGAATTTGTCGCGAATCTCCGGAAGGATCACGCCGAGAATCGCGCGGTCCAGATAGTTGATGGTAGTGGCGAAAAATAAGAGGCCGACAATCACCCAGCGCATGCGCATTTGGCCGCTATCATACTTCATGTTTCCGCATGCGTGTCTTGTTTTCAGCCGCTGCTGCTACGCGCTATTAAAGCGAGGCTGGGTTCGAGACGTTCAGGCGAGGATCCAACCTGAGCCTCGGCGGCGAGTGCCGGAGAGAATTCGTATCGTTCCTGAACTAACTTGGCGATCGATTTGGCGAGGTCGTGGATATGGCCGAGGCGGAAGCGCTGCTCCACTTTCCGAATCTCCGAAGCGAGCGCATGATCGTGAAAGACGTCCGCGATCCATCGGGAGAAATCCCCACGGTTGGCGTGCCCCGCTTGAACATCATGCGGAGCAACTTCCAATAGCGCCAGGAAATCTTTAAGGGTTCGCGCAGGGCCTTCAACGGTATCACCGTTACTCGTGAACCAAAATCCCTGCTCCACGAGCAATTGCACATCGAGGTATTTTGCCTTGTGCCGGACATGGGACGTCAAACGCGGGAACAGTTTGAATTTCAGGCATTGTCCTCCGGTTTCCCGCATGCCCGGCAAGAGGACTGCCTCATCTATGCCCAGCGACGCAAGATTGGATATATCTATTGTGCAACCGCACCTTGCCTGAAGCATCTTCAGCAAAGTCTGATGTTCGTGAGCCTCGGTCGTGCGCTTCACGATAATGCATTCCATCGCGTTGCGGAGGCTTGGATGCAAGTCGGCCAGCCGGTAGGTGACGAGTGTGTAGGCGCCCAGCGTGAGGTCCAGCAATTCACCGACGTTCGGCTCGTGCAAAAAATAATGCGCTTCGTCGATGACGATCCTGTGCGGCAAGCCGGTATTTCTCCGGATCGCCGCCAGCATCGGCAGAAGCGACTTCATGTAATTCATTTTTTCTTCATAGGGCGCGTGCGACAAATCGATCACCACGCTCATATCGGGGTGCCGCAATACGCGCGCGAGGTCGGGCAACTCCGGCGGCGGATCTTCTCCCCCGAACACAACGACCCCAGGCAATGTTTCCAGCGTGCGATAGTCGCCCTCGGGATCGATCACACACACGGAATACCCTTGCAGAATCAGCTGTTCGCACATCAATCCGGTCACCCAGGATTTCCCAGAGCGGGGATCGCCGGCAATGAGAGTGTTTAGGCCGCGAATGGCAAGCGTCAGTTCGCGGCCGTCCTCGGCGGTTCCCAGCGACAGCCGATGTTGCCCAATCTTTTCCGGAGGCAGCCGCAAATCCCCTGCGGCCTGCCGGATGTATGCAGCCACCGCGGTCGGCCCGTCGCCTTGCAGGACTTCGTCAGCGGCTTCCTGGAGGAGGTGGCTGCCCCAACTGACGGCCACGCCGAGCTCGCACGACGCCAGCAGATCGTGATCGTTTTCCGCGTCTCCAATCGCAATGGCATTGTGAACCGACAGACGAAGCGTCGCGAGCGCTTCACGCAAACCCGCGCCCTTGCTGACCGCTTGCGGAAGCACCATCAGGCGGCCGCGGTTGAACAGTTGCACAAGAGGCAGTTCCAATTCCCGAATGACAGCGAGCACCTGTGGTGCGGCGGCCGCGTCCAATTCCACCACGCATTGACCCGCCTTGAAATCAAGGCCGCGCCGCCGGAGCTCTTGAAGGAATTGCGTGGAAGTCGAATAGGAGAGTTGTCTCGTATGCCCATTGGCGAACCACATCACCGCGCCGTTTTCCCCTACCACCGCATCAACGAAGTGGAGATCTCCCGCCACTTGCTCCAGCTCAGCGAGAATGCGGCCGGTCACGATGACAACAGAGATACCGCGCTTTCGGACGTCGGCAATGGCGGAACGAACCTCGGGATCAAGCACCCCATCCCGGGCGATTGTCCCATCGTAGTCCAGTGCCAAGACCCCGAATTTCATCACCGCCTCCCATTGCCGGGCCTGTGCTCAAAAGTTCCCAATTTCACTTTGGACCACAGGCAGTTACGGCGCAGTGAGTATAGTCACTTCCGAAAGTGATGGCCGTCACATCGCAAAATGGATTTACAGCCAAAATGAGATTGCGGTCAGCATCGCGAAAGATGGCATCAGACACTACAAAACAACTCACTTCAGGGAGAAGGCCATGACGCTTCCACTGCAGGTCACTTTTCGCAACATGAAGCATTCCGCGGAAGTAGAGGATTGGATTCGCGCGGAGACCGGGAAACTCGAAACTTTCTATCACCGCATTATCGGATGCCGCGTGGCGATCGAGTTGCCGCACCGTCATCACAAGAAAGGAAAACCACTTCACATTCGCATCGACCTGACTTTGCCGGGGAAGGAAATTGTCATCAAGCGCGAGCCCGTCGCGAACCACCGCACTCCTGTGTATGGAGAGGCGGCTGCTTCGAGCCACGCCAAAGTCAAGTCGCCACACGCGGATCTTGAATTGGTGATTCATGACGCGTTCAAAACCGCAGGCCGCCGTGTCCAAGATTTTGCGCGCCGCCAGCGCGGCGATGTGAAGAAACATCAAGCTGCTTTGCTGAGGTCGTAAGTTGACGGGAGGATCTTGTAGTCTTGTGGCTACGTAAGCCGTGAACTACGAGAGAGGAATTTGCCGCATGGATTTGTGTGGTTATTCCCCCCGCCAAAAGCCGTGCCGC
>Ga0187817_10001321_pt1 | contig 12031 bp, 8 predicted proteins | sample NC_wetland_sal_i_17_FD_132431 | JGI IMG/M metagenome (GOLD analysis project Ga0187817, IMG submission 132431) | Wetland sediment microbial communities from Neuse River Estuary, North Carolina, USA - SO4_2 | ecosystem: Environmental > Aquatic > Freshwater > Wetlands > Sediment | place: USA: North...
AGGGGCTCTAGGGATCAGTGCGACCGATGGCACAACGGTCTTGACCCCCGCCGTGAACCAGTATGAAAACTGCTTGCGCTGCCACGGCACAAGTGCCGGCAAACAGACTCAGGTGGTTTTTGGATATCTGCCCACGCGAGCAGTTACGGCGAGCGACGGGCTGAACCTGATTCCGCAAATGTCGAGCACGGCGACTTCAAGCCACCCGGTGCTCCACCCACGAAGCAGTGGCCTGCCACAGCCCAGCCTGCTGACCAATATGGTGCAGCTGAACGGGAGCACGCCGGGCCGGGCCATGGGTACGCAGATTTACTGCACCGACTGCCACAACAGCGACGACAATCGCGAATTCGGCGGCGTGGGTCCGAACGGGCCGCATGGATCCAAGTGGGACCATCTCCTGGAGCGCCGCTATGAATTCAGCCAGACGCCGGGTCCCGGGCAACGGATTACGAATCTCTACCCGACGCCTGATCTCAGCGTCAATGGCCCCTATGCGATGTGCGGCAAGTGCCATGATCTGTCGAACCACATCATCAAGAATACGAGTTGGAGCCAGCACTCGAGCCACATCAACGCCGGCTTCACCTGCTCGACGTGCCACAGCGCGCACGGCATGGGAGCGAGCAGCGGGAACATCACGGGCGAGCGGCTGATCAATTTTGACTTGAAAGTCGTAGCTCCGAACGGCGGCATGCCCGTCTCTTACAACCGCGGGGCGAACAGCTGCGCCCTGGTGTGCCACGGGACCGTGCATTATCCCAATGGCACGGTGCAGCCGCTGGCTCTGCATGGCACAGGCACAAAGAGATGAGAGCTTGATGTCGCGCTCGTGACAAGTCCTGGCATTTGTAATCAACATCACTCCTGGTGAGGCATTTCTCGATGGTAATGCCAGTCATGAGCGAAGCCGCGGTCGCTGCGCGAGAGGAGGGAGTTGTTGCCCGCGACGGGCCAGCGCGACTGCTGCGTCGCATTGAGAGACGCCCCATCGTTCTCATTCTGCTTCTCATTGGCCTATGCCTGGGGATGGTGCGTCTGGCCTGCGGGAAGATTCCCGCGGTCAGTAATATGGATGAGTTCTCCGTGCTGTTGCAAGCGGATACCTTTCGACATCTCCGCCTCAGCAATCCAACTCATCCGCTATGGCCATCGTTTGAGACACTCCACGTGATCCAAGTTCCGTCGTATGCCAGCAAGTTTCCCCCCGCACCGGCTGCGTTGATGGCGCTCGGCGAAACGATTTTCGGCAACCCAATCTGGGGTACCTGGCTCAGCATCGTGGCTGCAACTCTTGCCGTGTTCTGGATGTTCTCCGCCTGGCTGCCGCGCCGGTGGGCTTTCATCGGAGCACTGTTTGCGCTGATGAATCCTGTGGTGCTGTTTTGGGGGCGCACTTACCTGGCTTGCGGTCTTGGGTTGGCTGGTGCAGCTCTGGCGATTGGCGCGGCGCGGCGAATTCTGCGCCGGGGGCGCTGGCTGGATGGAGGGCTGCTGGCCCTGGGATTGGGCGTGCTGGCGAACACGAGGCCCTTTGAAGGCTTACTGCTTGCGTTGCTGATCGCAGCCTGGTTCGCGCCACGCATACCTCCGCGACGCTTGCTCCTGGCGGCACGCGGGGCAGTTCCAGTTGGGCTGGCTATCCTCGGATTCATGGCCTATTACAACTGGCGCGTTACTGGAAATCCACTGGAGCTGCCACATGTCACGCATCACAAGCAGTACGACATGGCCCCATCGTTCATCTTCCAGGACGCGCTGCCAGCGCCCGAATACCGTGACCCTCACATCTGGCAGTTTCATCGTTGGGAACTTAGGTGCTGGGAGGGCCAGCACGGGAGCGTGCCATGGATTGTCATCTACCGAAAGCTTCTGCGCCTGGGAACATTCTTCAAGTCTCCCGCCGGATTGCTCATTCTTCTCCTGCCACTGGCGTGGCGAAACTCTCCGGTGCGCGGTGCAACCATCGGCGCCATAATCATGGCGGCAGCCATGGTAACGAGTATTTGGCTTAACTTGAACTACACCTCGCCGATATCCGCGCTCTTTCTGATCATGCAAGTTGGCTGCCTGCGCTGGCTCATACGTTACAGACCAATGCAGACCGCGGGAAACTCACCCTCGCACTTATGGCGAGCAATCGCGGTAGTCCTAACCGCCGCATCTGTTGTGGTTGCGGTCCCCCTGGCTCGGAGCAACAAGCTCAATGATTCCAAATATGGAGAGGTGCGTGCGGAGATCATCAACTCCTTATCGTCCGAATATCCTGAGGGGAATGTTGTGTTCGTTCGCTACATCCAGCCGCACAACGTTTTCGAGGAATGGGTCTACAACTCAGCCGAGATTGACGCGCAAAAGGTAGTTTGGGCGCTTTACAAGAGCCCTGAACAAAACGATGCCGTTATGCGCTACTATGCGGGGCGGAGATATTGGGTGCTCCTGCCGGACGTTCGCTCTTTGACTCCCTATCCAACCCAGCAGAATTAGGCGCCTTCGAAACATCCTTCGGCGTGGGGGCTTCCTAGACTGCCGGGACTGCGCGACTCGTCATCCCGATCCATGCTCATTGCACCGTCAGGCTGGCAGTCGTAATCGTTACCGGGTTGGGCTGTGCCGCTGTTTTTCCTTGCACCTGGATGGTGTAGGTCACCGGGTTGTGCGTGGACGATGAGCCGCCGCCACAGGCGATCAGGGCCAACAGACTCACGCACATCACCGGGAGCCACAGATGGCGCCGGCGCTGTTTGCCTGATATTCCGCCCAGCAGCAGAATGCCAGCCAGCGGAATGAAAGCAACATAAATCTGCGGCGCGAGCCACAGTCCGCCGGGTTTCCGTGAAGACGCGGAGCTGGACGGCACCTTCACCGCGAGGGTAAACGAAACCGCGCTACTGCTCGGGGTGATTGTGGGCGGCGAAAAGGTGCATGATGCGCCCGCAGGCAAGGAGCTCTGCAGACAGGACAGCGTGATTGGCTGGTGGGGACTGCCGGTGTTGGCATTGAGGGAAAGGGAATAATTGGCCGTTCCGCCCGCAGAAATCGTCTGGGGCGCAGGCTGTGCCGCCGACGGCGCGGTGACAATGGTGATGGGGTAGGAACCGGAGACAGTGGAATCAGCCTGCGAAACCGCGGTGATGATGACCAGCGCCGGCGAGGGAACAGCGGCCGGGGCAGTGTAGAGGCCGGTCGTGTCGATCGTCCCGATGGTCGAGTTGCCGCCCGCGACACCGTTCACTTCCCAGTTCACGGCCGTATTGGTTTCGCCGGTCACGGTGGCACTGAAGGTTTGTGGCGTCGAGGTATAAACGACGGTCACTCCGGATGGAGTTGTACTGATCGTGACGGTGGGAGCGCCGCTGGCCGCGATGCTGACCTGGGCGGATGCGAAAGTACTGCCATTGGCGTCGGAAACTGCGGTCACGGTGACTGCGGACGCGGGCTGTGTTGCCGGCGCTTGATAGAGACCGTCGGACGCGATAGTTCCCACGGTCGAGTTGCCGCCGGTCACCCCGTTCACCTGCCAGGTGACGGAGATGTTGCTGGCGCCGGTTACCGTCGCCAGAAACTGCTGCGTACCACTGACTGGAAGGGTGGCGGAGGTCGGAGCCACAGCCACACTCACAGTAGACACCAGTTGACGGATGCGGGAATTCTCGCTGTCGGCAACAAAGATCTTTCCCGCGCCGCCTATGGCGACACTTTCCGGTGAGCTAAGCGCCGCGCTGGCAGCAGGTCCTCCGTCGCCGGAAAAACCAGCGGCGCCAGTGCCATTACCCGCTACGGTTTGAATGGTGGCATCTACAGCGACTACTTCCCGGATCGCTGAATTATCCGTGTCCGCAATGAATATGTTTCCCAACAAGTCGACGGACACTCCATAAGGAGTATTCAGGTCAGCACTGGCAGGCGGGCCATTATCACCGGTGTACCCTTTCTTGCCGAGAGTCCCAGCGACGGTCAGAATGTCGCCAGTCGGGATTGTAGTTCCAGCAATCGTTACCGCCTGGGTCCCGGGATTGACGACGCGGAGCGCCGAGTTAAACGTATCCGCGATAAAGATGTCGTCGGCGGCATCGAGAGAGATGCCGGCGGGGAAGTTGAGAGCAGCGCTCATAGCGGGCCCGTTGTCCCCGCAACCTGTACTGGGATCCGCGCATGCGGTGGGCGGCGTGCCGGCCACGGTTTGAATGTCGCCGGCCGGGATGGCAACTCCTCCGATCGTTAACGGCGTGGTCCCGGTGTTGACCACGCGAATGGCGGAGTTATCCGTGTCCGCGATGAAAATGTTTCCCGAACCATCCACGGCTACGCCGTAGGGGCTGGAAAGTTCGGCGCTGGTGGGCGAGCCGCCATCGCCGGAAAAGCCCTCAGTGCCGGGCGTGCCGGCCACGGTTTGGATATCGCCGGCGGGGATTGCAACTCCAGCGATCGTTAACGTCGTGGTCCCAGTATTGACCACGCGAATGGCGGAGTTGCCGGTATCGGCGATGTAGATGTTTCCCGAGCCGTCGACGAAAACGCTTTGTGGTTGAAACAGTTCCGCGCTGGTCGGCAGCCCGCCATCGCCGGAATAACCGGCCGTGCCATTGCCGGCCACGGTCTGGATGTTGCCCGGCTGGATCGTAACTCCAGCGATCGTAACCGCAACCGCGCCGGGATTGACGACGCGGATCACTGAGTTGTAGGTATCCGCGATGAAGATGTTTCCCGCGCCATCTACGAACGTCCCCCCGGGAGCGTTCAGGGCCGCACTGGTCGCTAAGCCGCCGTCTCCGGAATAAGCGAACGTGTTGTTTCCGATGACGTTTTGAATATCGCCAGTCGCCGCCGTCACTTCCCGGATTACGAAGTTATCTGTATCCGCGATGAAAATGTTCTCGGAACTGTCGGCGACCACGCTGCTGGGGTACTTCAGTTGAGCGCTGGTAGCCAAGCCGCCATTGCCGGAGTATCCCGCGCCGAGCGTGGCGCTGCCGGCAACGGTTTGAATGTCGCCGGCCGGAATTACAACTCCGGCGATTGTTACCGAAGCTGCCCCGGTGTTGACCACACGAATGGCTGAATTCTGGGTGTCGGCGATGAAGATATTTTCCAGACTGTCCAGAAAAACGCCGTTGGGCAAGCAGAGTTGGGCGCTGGTGGCCGCGGCTCCATCACCGGAAAATTTACAGCTGTCGTTCCATGCGTAGTAGACCCCGGCGACGGTTTGAATGTTGCCGGTCGCCGATGTCACCTCGCGAATGACGGAGTTGTAAGTGTCGGCGATGTAGATATTTCCTGAGCCGTCTAAAAAGACACCTTGCGGTTGATCGAGTTGTGCGCTTGTGGCCAGCCCGCTGTCTCCAGAGTAGCCTGCACCCAGCGTGAAATCGCCGGCCACGGTTTGAATATTGCCGGTCGTGGCCACCACTTCACGAATCACGGAGTTATCCGTGTCGGCGATGAAGATATTTCCCGACTTGTCCACGAAAACGCCAAAAGGATCATTCAACTGGGCGCTGATCGCCGGGTTGCCATCGCCAGAGTGACCCGCCGCGCCGTTGCCGGCCACGGTTTGAATGTTGCCGGTCGTGGCCACCACTTCACGAATCACGGAGTTATCCGTGTCGGCGATGAAGATATTTCCCGAACCGTCCACGAAAACGCCTTCCGGCCGGTTGAGCGCGGCGCTTGTGGCAGGCCCGCCGTCGCCGGAGTAGCCGAGTGTGCCGTTTCCGGCCACCACGGTGAGCGTTCCTCCAGACACTTTGAAGATCTGGCTGGAGTAAGAGTCCGCGATGTAGGTATTGCCCGAGCCATCCAGCGCCACACTTGCCGCGTATCCGATGCTGGACTGAAGGGCAGGCAGGCTATTGGGGCCGCCACCGGCGATTGAGCTGATCGAATACTGGCCGAGTGCGGCTTGCGGCGCGCAGAGCGCTGCGGCGAGGAGGACGCAAAACAACGCAACCAGGTTCGGTGGGCGCATGGTCAGTCCGCCTTCCCGCTGGAAACGCGAACTAACCGAACCACTTGCGTGGTTTGGCGGTCCCCCGGCATCTTTATTTCCAGAACCAGTCTGGGCCGGGTTCCGCGCTTCCACAAATCGAATTCCGACCGCGGGATGGTGAACTCCTGCGTAGAATCCGCGGAGGCGCCCGTATGAACGACGAGGGAGCAGGCTTGCGTTCCACCTTTATCGGGATGAGAGAAATCCCAGAGCGTAAGGCGCTGAATGTGGAGATCGCGTGGTCCGTGGTTTATCAGGTGGACCTCTAACCGGACGCGAGCTTGACGACCAAGGTCAGTCTTATGAACCACGCGGTAGGAGCCTGACAGCTGAGAAGCGTCGTCGGCCTGGGCAAATCGAATCGTGATTACGAATAGTCCAGCAACAAAAAGCAGGTAACTGCAAGCTCGAAGAATCCTGCGGCTCATATCGGTTGACCAACCTCTCGGACCCCAGAACAAGAAGAATCGGACCCAGGACAAGAATAGCGGGGCCCCCGGCCCTTTACAAGAACGCTCGATCGCATCGGCTACAATGGCGAGTCATTCGATGGCCAATCCTCAACCGGTTTGCCAAGCTCACGATTTGTCAGCTCACGATTGGCCAAGTCGACGTGTGATCATCATCATGCATAGGGAATTGCTGCGATCGGGGGCACGTCTTCTTTTGCTGACATTGTTGTTTTCAGCTTCGGCAGTCTACGAAGCTACGCACGTTTCTGCCCTATCCACCAGCGAAGTCTGGGTGCACCTGCGAGCCGGTACCTGGATACTGCAGAATCACTCGATCCCGCGGACCGGTCTTTTCTCGCAGTATCCCAATCTCCCCTGGAATGATTCGAGCTGGGGATATGAAGTGCTGCTGGCAGCCGCTTACAAAGTTCTCGGTCTGCGTGCACTTCCTATTCTGCTGATGGGATTTAAAACGGCGCTGGCGGTAGTTGCATTCCTGTTGGCCCGGGCAGGGCGTGCGAATTTCTGGATTGCCATTTTTCTCTCCACCGTCGCGCAGTATGTGATTCCGGGGCTGCAGCCGCTTCCGTATGTGTTCTCGATTCTATTCTTCGCAGTCGAGTTGCAATTGCTGGTGCGCAGCCGGCAAACGGGTAAGGCGAGGAATTTATTCTGGTTGCCCGTGCTGTTCGTGCTGTGGGCGAATCTGCACATTCAATTCGTGGCGGGATTGCTCTTGCTGGGTCTGTTCGTGATTGCGGTGCTTCTAGAGAAAATACTTAGAGAACGGCGCGTGAACTGGCTCAGCGAACGGGTTCTCCCCCTCGATCTGAAGCAGATTGGTATGGTGAGCGCGTTGTCGCTTCTGGGCACGTTCGCGAATCCGTATACGATTTACCTGCTACCGTCGGCTTTCAAGGTCCTCTACAGCCCGGTTGGGTTCGAGCATTTCACCGGGATGAGTGCGATGAGCTTCCGCCGGCCGCAGGAATTCGGGATCATGCTATTGGTGATGATGGCGTTTCTGGCTCTGGGGCGCCGGCGCTCGCTTGAGTTGTTCGAGTTGATGACGCTGGTTGCGGCGACGGTGGTCGCGTTCCGAATCGAGCGGGATGGATGGCTTGCGGTGCTGCCGGCCATGGCAGTGCTTTCCGGTGGTCTCCAGTTCGGGCGCACAGAGAGCGAGTCGCTGCAAAATGGAGGCCGGTCATGGGAGCGTTGTTGGGCGGCAGCGCTGACGGTTGCCGTCGTGGTGATCGCAAGCACGCTTGTGCCTGATTCAAACGCTCTCAGGAACAGGATCAGCAGCATTTTCCCAGTCAAAGCTTGCGACTATATCCTCGAAAACCGGCTCCCTCAGCCACTTTTCAACGCCTATCCCTGGGGAGGATTTCTCACCTGGTATCTGCCGCAATATCCAGTGGTTGTCGACAGCCGGATCGAACTTTATGGGAACGATATCCTGGGCGCGTATTTCGACGTGATCGGCGGCAAGCACTTGTTGGAGTCCGATCCCATGGTTGCCCATGCTGGCACGCTGCTGCTGGAGCGGCAGTCCGCGATGGCGAAGGCGCTGACAAATCTGCCCGCTCTGAGTTCACGATACCGCCTCGCGTACAGCGATGATCTGGCGAGCGTGTTTGTCCCCCGACCTACTCAGTAGGTTAGGCGCGTTTATGCAGATCGGGAACGTTGCGCCGCTCGCAACTACCAATTGCGCGCGAGAACCAGGGCCAGATCGTCGCGGTAAATCACACGGAACCGGCCATCGGTAAGCAGCATTTGCGCAATGGGAAACTTGTTCTTGAGGATTACAAGCCCGGCCTGGTTGAGTACGGGGTCTGTTTTGTAGGAGGGGTCTGCCTCCTGCGTGGCGTAGTACTGTTCGTCCATCGCGTCGCCGTAAAGATCGGTGCGCCCGTCGATCGACACCGGGTACTGCGGCATGTAGAAAATCAGGAACCCGCCCCAATCAAAACTGTTGTAGAGCGGTCCACCCACCGGATTCCTGCGCAGGAAGTTGACTGCATCCACCGGATACTCGCTGCTGATCATGCGATCCAGTCCGCGCGTATTGAAATCCGTATTACGAACCGCCAGCACTAACAGCAGGAAGCTGGCAACGCTGACCGCTGCCCAACCTGAAAATCGAAGGGGCCGGTCGCTCTCGGCCTCCGGGGCAGGGAAGTCGGCGATGACCGCCGCGGCAGTGACACAGATGAACCACGCGTCGCGCCACGTGCGGAATGCGAATACGCTGGCGAACAGCAACAGCGCCAATTTGAAGGGGTCCATTTTCTTTTGCCAGCCCAGGGCAAAGTAGGCGCCGATGGCCAACAGCAATTCAAGGTACTGATTGAAGTACTTGAAGCCCAAGGCCTGCAACTCGATGATCATCTTGTACATGATCTTCGATTTCGAGATGACAAAAGCCTCCTCGTAGAGGTGGAACGAATATGGCCCCACGCACGCTGCCAGGATGCAGCAAGCCAGAACAGCGAACGGCGGAGCGACAGGAAGATTGGGCGCAGTCAGGAACCCCGGATAGACGCGAAAGCGGATGGCGATCCGCTGCAGCAGGTTCATCCCGGCAAATAAACCAACCACGGCGAGTCCATAGATGAATTGGATGTGAATATTCGCCCAAATCAAGAACACCAGCGGCAACCAATACAGCAATTGCACCCGCCCGGCGCGTTGGGCCTCGAACAACAGAGTCAACGTGATGGTGAACAGCACCACCGTGAAAAACAGGGGCCGGGGGGCAATGTTGAAAAGGAACGCGGCATACACGATCACAGACAACGCCCATGCTGCCCAGAAGCGCCCGGAGATCCTGTGCAACATTACAAACACCGCCAGCGCGACTGCTATGGTGAGTGCGGTGCCGAAAAGGCCCATGCCGACGAAACTGAACCAGTCATAGGCACGGGAGAGCAGAACTTCGTAGCCCCAGCTATAAGCCATCCACGGGCGATTGGCGGCGGTATGGGAAAAGATGCCGTTATGCGGGAAAGAGCGATTGTGAACGATCCAGTCGCCGATGCTGAGATGCCACCACATGTCGGGATCGAGAACGAACAGTTTTTTGCTAAAGCATTCGCTGCCGACCCCGACAATCAAGCCGGTCAGGGCGGCCAGGCGCAACACGCGGAGTTTCGAGAGTCCGATCAGGTCACGGATTACGCTCATCGTGCCAGGTACCTCAAGGCATCCATTGAGTAAGGTCTCCCGAGTAGGATAGTCGGGGCCGCTACATTGCCGGCTTCTCGGTTTTGGTCCCAGGAACAATGCCCAGGTGCTTCTTGGCTTGGGCCATCATCTGCTCGACTTCGGCGCGTTTTGGGCTGTTAGGATCGGCTTTCAGAAAAGCCTGCCAAGCGGCGATGGCAGCTTGCGGGTCCGCTTTCCCTTTCCATTCGAAATAACCGAGGTTGAAAAGAACTTTTGCGTTCTTAGGCTCCAGCTTGAGGGCTCGATTCAGGGTGGCGATTGCCTTATCCAGATCGCCCAGTTTGACGTAGACGAACGAAAGCTCGTTCAGATTGTCCGCCTTCGGTTTCACCGCGGCCGATTGTTCATAGTATTGCTGGGCACTTTGAAACTGCTGCGCCGCCATATAGGAACGGCCGATCTTGGCCAGCAAATCGGCGTCTTTGGGATTCTTCTGCAATTGTTCGAGCAACGGAGCGACCTGCTTGTCCGCCATGCGTTTCATGTCCACGGCACTCGGCATGGCTGGGTTTGGATTCCCCGGTGCAGAGCTCGGCGAAACTGTAGCCGAAGTGCCTCCGGCGGTGGCCGCCGCGGGCGCGTGCAGCAAATACCCTGCGGCTATGCCCAGAATCAGGCAGGTGACGGCCATGCCGTAGGTTTGAACACTGTTCCAAGACTTTGAAGCTCGATCGTTCGCTTCCATAAATCTCCTTATCGCCTAAGAGAAGCGGAGGGAGTTGCTCGGGTTCCGACTTGCGAGCAGAATGTCACACACGGCGACGCCTGGATTCTGCTCATACTCGTCAAAAACCGTTGGAGCACGTGGGATGCCAAAAAGATCGACCTCTACCAGAGGAATCTATAATGTTTTCAACTGCTTACGCGACGTTTCCCAAGTCTGCGACGACTGTTAGCGGATCGGAAACCAGAAATCGCGCCGCGGCCAGCGGTATATCACCCACTGCCCCAACCGTATCTTCGAACACTATATCTTCCTATCTTCGAGCGCGACCGGCAGCCGAACTCGTCCGCGGGCGAAAGCGAGGATACTATGCCGGAGTACGCGACGCACGGGCACATGTGATTTCAATCACACCATGGCGGCGGGTGGTCACGGGACAATTACCACACAAAAATCAGGGGACTTCAACAGGAGAATTTCATGGCTGACACGAACACTTCTACGTCCGGAAACTGGACGAGCACGCAGGCTTATGTGCTATCGGTTATCTGTTTACTGGTAGGCGTGGCCGTGGGATATCTCCTGCGCGGCTCTGCTTCGACCCAGTCGGGGGAAACCGCCGCTCCGGCACAGACGCAAGCCTCCGGTACTGGAATGGGCGCAGCAGGCGGTGCGCCGCCGATGGGCGCTGCGCAAACACCCACGCCGGAGCAAATGCGGCAGATGTTAGACACCCAAGCGGCGCCGCTGCTGGAGCAACTGAAGGGCGACCCGAACAACGCGGAACTGCTCACCAGGATCGGTAACCTGTACTACGACGCCCAGCAGTATCCGGAAGCCGTGAAGTATTACGAGGACGCTCTGAAGATCAATCCGAAGGCGACTGACGTTCGCACGGACATGGGCACGGCATACCACTTCATGGGTCAATCCGATCGGGCTTTGAAGGAATACGACGAGGTGCTCAAGATCGATGGCAAGCACGCCAACGCATTGTTCAACGAAGGCATGGTCAAGTGGCAGGACAAGAAAGACATGAACGGCGCCATTGCAGCGTGGAAGCGCCTGCTGGAAACGAATCCCGATTATCCGCAGCGTGATCGCGTGCAGAATCTGATCGCGCAGGCGCAACGGCACCTGACCATGCCGCCCGGGACCAAGACGGACAAGACGGCGCAATAGCTGAACCGTGATGCGGCAACTGAGGGATGGAAACCACGGACGTGCCCAGATGAATTCTGATTCCGAGACGAAAGAAGACACGAAAGAAGTCGCGAGCGAAGACGCGCCCGTCCGGCGTCATCACTGGGCTCTTTTCGTAGCAGCCGCCATTCTGGTTCCAGTTGTGATTCTCGGAGTTATTGAGTTGAGCCTGAGAATCGCGGGCGTCGGATACAGCACCGACCTTTTGGTTCCATGCACGGTTCGAGGCACGCCGGCTTCCTGCTACAACTTATTCTTTGCCGCACCGTTCTTTCCCGCCGGCATGGTGCAAACGCCGCGCTTGTATTCGATCCCAGCCACCAAGCGGCCCGGAACTTTCAGGATTTTTGTGCTGGGAGAATCCGCGGCGATGGGCGACCCCGATTCCGCTTATGGATTCAGCCGGTATCTGGAGGTCATGCTTCGTGAACGCTACCCGTCAATCAGATTCGAGATTGTCAACACGGGGAGCGTGGCGATCAATTCACA
>Ga0187817_10001325_pt1 | contig 12016 bp, 10 predicted proteins | sample NC_wetland_sal_i_17_FD_132431 | JGI IMG/M metagenome (GOLD analysis project Ga0187817, IMG submission 132431) | Wetland sediment microbial communities from Neuse River Estuary, North Carolina, USA - SO4_2 | ecosystem: Environmental > Aquatic > Freshwater > Wetlands > Sediment | place: USA...
ATTGTGCTTGGTGCACGGACGAGTGATGCCGACGAAGTCCGCCTCCTGGAAAGCATCGTTGCCGATCATCGTGGTCGGAACCTGGCCCGATATAACCACCATCGGAGTGGAATCCATATAGGCGTCGGCGATTCCCGTGACCGTGTTGGTCGCGCCCGGCCCCGAGGTAACCAGAACCACGCCGGGGCGTCCGCTGACGCGCGCATAGCCCTCTGCCATGTGCGCGGCGCCCTGTTCATGGCGGACGAGAATGTGCTTGATCTTCGAGTCGAGCAGCGCATCGTAAGTCGGCAGGATCGCGCCGCCCGGATAGCCGAAGATGACATCGACGCCTTCGGCAATCAGACTCTCGATCACGATTTGTGCTCCCGTAAGTTTTTTCATTCGCCGATTTTAGGCCGCTTTACTTGCGGTTGAGCCTTCAAAAGTACACCACGCGCGGATATCGGCACAACTTGTGCCCCGCACAAACCCGCGATTCGACGCTTTCGACGCTCTAGTAATGCTGTCCGGGACTGAAAGTCCCGCCGCCTGGTTCGGCGCTCGTCACTTCCAGGGTCTGATTGTTGGGCGAGAACAAACCGCGCACCGTCATGGTCTGGCCCGGCTGAATTTTCTCGAACGTGTCCTGCCCCCAACCGGTCACGTTGAAGTTGGGATTGTACTGGCGGACGGTATTCCAGACGTCAATCCAGTGGAGTATTTGCCTGGGATCGTCAACGAAGGCGTCGTTCAGCAGGAACTTGTATGTCTTCCCACCCACCCCCATGGTGACAACCTGCCTGCCACCGTAGATCTGCCCCGGCGCGGGCTTGGTGATGACCAGCGTGGTCGCGAGCGGAATCATCATCGGGCGCATCTGCGCGCCGGCCTGCCCGCCGACAAGCACGAGCGCCGAAATCGCGATCGCGAACAGACTGATTCTGGAAATAGCTTCTCTCATGCGGGTGACCTCTGTCGCTCGGTGCTCAATCATAGAGAGCACGTCGATGAACGATCAAGCAAGACATTTTTCCACCGAGCGCGACTGCGCTAGGCTGCGTTTACACGCGCCGGGATCGGCCGCCGATCATGTCGCGATCGGCCAAACTTCTCGCCGCTTGCGGGGCCATCAATCGCATCTTCTCGTCCATCGAACAGATCTCCCGCCACGGCATCGCCTCGCTCCAGGGAGCGGCCGCGGCGGCGGCATCGCAGGGAATCCGCAGTGAACTCCGGCGATGCGCAATGTTATAATTGCGGCTCGAGTTGCGGACTTGGGTAGTGTCCTAATTTCGTGGTGTCCTTGGGACACTGCGTGATAAGGTCCTGAGCACGTTCATGAGTCACGAGCTAATCCGATTCTATTTCGATTACGAATCGCCGAACGCCTACCTGGCGTGGAGGCAATTGCCGCAGCTCGCCGAGCGGCACGGGTGCGCCGTCGAGCCGGCGCCGGTGCTCTACGCCGCTCTGCTCGACGCGCACGGGCAACTCGGCCCGGGCGAGATTCCGGCGAAGGGCCGCTGGATGAGAAAGAACTTCACGCGGAAAGCGGCACTGCTTGGCGTGCCAATTAACCCTCCGGTGTTCTTCCCATTCAATCCGCTGCTCGCGCTCAGAATGTCTCTCCTGCCGCTTGAAGACGCCACGCGGCTCAAGCTGATCGGCGCCCTGTTCGAGGCGGTCTGGGTTCGCGCGCTTCACGTCAGCGAGCAGGCCGTGGCGGAGCAGATCGCCAACGAACTCGGTCTGCCCGGCGCTCAGCTTGTCGCGCAGGCTCAAAGTCCGGAAATAAAGGCGCTGCTTCGCAAACAAACCGACGACGCGATTTCCAAAGGCGTCTTCGGCGTGCCGACGATGGAAGTGCGAGGCGAACTGTTCTGGGGCTTCGACGACTTTCCTTACATGGAGATGTTCCTCGCGGGCAAGGATCCGCTCGATCCGACGGAGTCGGAGAAATGGACCCGGCCGCGTCAGGCCTCGTCGGTGCGGAGGCAGTTTCGTGTCGGAGCCCAGCACGGCACTAGGACCGCGCGTATTGCCGAAAGTTAGGACACTACCCGGACTTGCCGCCGCCGGAGAACCTGGATGACCCTGCAATACGACCTGTTCTGGTCCTTTCGCTCGCCGTATTCCTACCTCGTTACGCCGCGCCTGATTGAATTCGAACGCGACTACGACGTGAAGGCCAATGTCCGCCCTGTCTATCCGATCGCGATCCGGATTCCCGGTTTTTTCAAACAGGTGAACCCGATGTGGCCGCCCTATTTGATTCGCGATTGCTCGCGTATCGCGCAGATGCTGGGCATGCCGTTCGCCTGGCCCAGCCCCGATCCGATCGTCATGAACATGAGCACCGGCGAGGTGGCTATCGAGCAGCCGTACATTCACCGGTTGACCAGGCTGGGCGTCGCCGCCGCCGCCATGGGCAAGGGACTGCCGTTCCTCGCCGCGGTCAGCGCCGTCATTTTCGGTGGCGTCCGGGACTGGCATCTCGGCGCCCATCTCGCCGCCGCGGCCGAGCGCGCAGGGCTGGATCTTGCGAAACTGGACAGGGAACTCGAGCGCGATCCGGATCGTTATGAAGCTGTGATCGCCGAAAATGAGTCCGCGCAGAAACGCGCCGGCCATTGGGGCGTGCCGCTGATGGTCTTCAACGACGAGCCGTTTTTCGGGCAGGACCGCTTCGATGTGCTGCGATGGCGCATGCAACGAAACGGACTCATCCGGCGGCGCTGATGGAGGGGAACTCATGCGAGTATTGTCAGCTTTGCGAATCGTGGCCGGAACCTTGCTCCTGGCAATGCTGTGCGCGTTGCCGCGCGCGCAAGCCGACGTCAGACCCGGCGACGTGATCACCAAGGACAACGCATCCAAGGTGGCCAACCTGCTCAGCCCCGGCAACTACGTGCTGGTCAACGAGGGCATGCAGCTCCGGATCGTGCCCACCGACAAGCTCGATTGGCCGCCGCCGTTTCGAACCGCAACCGAGAAGTACTCGCCCCAGGTCCAGCTCGCGCCCGACGGCACGCTCAAGGGCTACGTCGCCGGGCAGCCGTTTCCGCTGGTCGATCCGAACGACCCGCAGGTGGCGACCAAGGTGATGTGGAATTTCAGCTACCGGCCGCTCTACAGCGACGATATCGACATGCGCTATCCCGAGGTTGCCACCTTCGACAAAAATTCCAAAGGCACGCCGCTGAGTTACTACACGGTGGGGCATTTTGCCTTCTACAACAATATCGGCCGCATCGAGGTGCCTCCGATACCGACCGATCCCGACGCCGCCGCCAGCGGCATTCGTTACCGCTTCGGATTCTATCCGTTTCTGGAACCGCAAAGTTTGCGTGGCTTCGGAATGGTGCGGCAGCGGCATATCGATCCCGCGGTAGAGGACAACGTATGGGTGTTCAATCCTCTGACGCGCAAGCTGCGCCGTGAATCGGCGTCGGTGCTCTCAGACGCTATAGCGGCCCTGCCGGGATTCAGCGGTGGCGGAGGCGGCGGCCTTGGCGGCGGCATGGGCGGAGCCTCCACCGCCAGCGCATACGCCAACACGCTTGATCCGGATTCGTATTTCGGTTTCTCGGCCAAAATCGAGGATTTCAACTACCGATTCCTGGGCGAGAAGCAGATGCTCGCGTCGGTGCACGCCGTGCATTCGCCCGAGCCGCAATGCCCCTTCGACGGCGGCAAGACCATTTGCCCGGAAGACTGGGAGATGCGCCACCTGTACGTGATCGAAGCCGACGCCAAGCCGCGCCGCGACGTGACGATCCCGAAGCGAATCTTGTACATCGATTCGGAAGGATGGTTCATCACGGCGTCGGATCAGTACGATCGCCAGGGCAAGCTTTGGAAGACCATCGCGACCTTCAACACATATCGCGACCGGCCGGTGCCGGACGCCCGAGTCGCCATCTATCCCTACAAGCGGATGTTCCAGTTGGGCTTGGTCGATGAGGATCTCACCACCGGCTACAGTTCGGTCGTCTATATGCCCGGAGCGACCGCGCCCGATCGCGAATGCTGGTATATCGATATGGGAACGGTGGACAACGCGTTTCTGGCGCCGCAGGCCCTGGAGCGCGCCGGCCACTGACCCGTTGCGACGGGAGCGCAGGGAATCCGCCGAGTGCATGGCGAGAGGCGACAATTTCTGCTGCGGCATCCGCTGTGACGGTCGCGCGAGCAGTTATGGATCGGAGGGGCCGGGCCTTATTGCTGGCCGAACTTCTCTATCGCACTCAGATCCATCGACCAGGGAAGCGCGGAGCGGCACCAAATCTGCCGCTTCGGACGCGAAAACTGGGCGCGCTGTTTGATCGTGCCAAGACGGATCGAGTAGACCGTCGGGTTAACCGGCGCCGCGGCATAGATAGGCGTGCCGCAATCCGCGCAGAAGCCATGCGCGCGCTGCCTTCCGCTGTCCGCGGTCTTGAGGTAAATCTTCGGCTCGCCTCGCAGCAATTTGAAAGTTTCGGCAGGGGCCGGAATGGTGGCGCGATAGGCAGAGCCGGTCAGCGTCTGGCAATCGGTGCAATGGCAGATGGCGAGCGTGTCCGGGTCGACCTCCGCCTGATAGGCGATCTTGCCGCAATGGCAACTGCCCTCGATTTTCATGTCCTCCTCCGTCGAATGCCCCAGTATTGAATCGGCGTGCGCGCGCAGGGAAGAACGGGCTAGAGCTGCAAGACAAACAGGATGTCGCCCAGGCGCAGCCGGCTGCCGGCGCTGATGAACGCCGAGCCATGGATCTGGCGATCATCGACGTAGCTGCCGTTGGTCGAATTCAGATCCATCAGCTCGAATCCACCGTCGCGGCGCACCAGCCGCGCGTGGCGGCGCGAGACGCTGGCGTGCGGGATCACGACGTCGTTGTCCTCGCCGCGGCCGATCGATATCTCGTCTTTCATCAGCGAATATTCCGCCGGCACCGGGTCGACGCGATCGACTGCCACCAGCCGCGCGCCCTGCGTATTCCCCACCCCGCGGGGCACGGTCATCGGCGATTGCGCCGCTCGCGCCGATGCACGCTGTATCGTGCGCGCCGCCGACGCCGGCGCGGCCGACATCCGGGGCGCGGCCGCCTGCGCCTCGACAATCGCCTTGAGTTCCTCGGTTGAGACGCCGAATCTCATTCGCGACAGGCCGAACAGCCCGATGATTGCGAGCAGCGGTACCACGCCGTTCCACCAGTTGAACGAGAACTGCTTGAGCCCCGTGCCGGTCGAGTTTGCGTCGGCGGCGCCCGCGTTCTCCGGCACGTTAATCGCGGCGCCGCCGATCCCGCGCACCTGGTAGGCGGTCTGGGCCTCGCCCGCTTCGCCGTTGTAATCGATCTTCAGCTCGACACTGCGATTGGTGCCGTCCTCGATCGGGCGCGGCGTTAGATAGGTCAGCGAATACTCGGTTGCGATCGAATGGCCGATTTCGCGCACCAGTGACGGGAAGCGCCCTTCTTCCGTGATGATGTTGTACGAACGGCCGTGCGTTGCGTCGACGATCTCCTGGTAGGAGGGCTCGATGAACGGCGGCGGCACCACCGCGTACAGAGTGAGGCCGTTTTTCTTGAGCAACGCGGCGACATCGCTGCCGGTCAGGCTGGTCACATCGGCGTTGGGGTCCGAATGATGATCGCGGTACGCCTGGTCGCCCGAGCGATCCGGGCCGTCGCCGCGTTTATGGCAGGGCGCGTCTGTGATGATAATGATGATGCCTTCGGCCTCGGGCCGGAAGGGGAACTTCGCCGCATAGGCGAGCGCGTCGAGCTGATCCTCGGGGATGTCGCCGCCGCCGCCGGCGTGCAGGCCGCCGACCCAGTCGCTGAACTGCTTGACGTCCGAGGTAAACGAGTCGCGATACGCGCAGTTGCAGTCGGGGTATGCCGAGACCACGTAGTCCTCGAAGGTCACCAGTCCGAGCCGGTAGTCGCGGCTATTGGCCTGCAGGTCCTGGGCGAACGCGATCACGTTTTGCTTGACCGCGTCGATATAGGGCTGCATCGATTCCGTCACGTCGAGGACGAAGACGATATCGACGGGACGGCCCTGCCCGACGCCGCGAAAATCGAGAATCTTGGCTGGCTTGCCGTCTTCAAACACTTTGACATTGTCGGGACGGAGGTTGCCCACCGGATTGCCGTTCTGATCGGTCAGACCGAAGTCGAGTTGCACCCCGCCGTCGGCGTCGAAATGCTCGAGGCCCGGATTTCCGGTCGTGACTTTCAAGCTCGCGTCCGCCGTGGTCGCTCGAACGCCGAAGCAGAGCAGAAAGAAAAGTGCGAACCAACCCAAGCGCGCGTTTCGGTTCGACAAATTCATCGGTGGCAATAATTCTCCGGATCGTGAAGGCGTTCAGTCAAGCTCCGTCATCCATTTGACGTTCACGCCAGCGACAGTATTCTTGCCTTCGCCCACCGGTTTAGGTTATCCCAAACGCTGACCCAATTCTTCATCAATGGAATCCGAGTGAAAGACTTTTTTGTGCATCGGACTGCGCGCGGCCTCGTAATACCTTTCGTCACCCTAATTTGTGTGCTGCTTGCCGGTGCGGAGCCGGCCCGCGCCGCGAAGAATGCGTACGTCGAGGTGGGATTTGTGGGCGCCCCGCCGCCGAACTTTCAGAATGTTCTGCTCAACGTTCAGTCGGTTCGCATCAATACCATTGCGACCGCGGGCCCCGGGAACGCCAAATGGCAGAACATTCCGGTGCCCCCGGGGATTGGCGGCGCCGGCCAGGGCGCGGAGTTGCAGATCGATCTCAACGCTTCGCAGAACGTACCCCAGCTCTTCAACACCAGCGCCGTCCGGGCCGGCACCTACAAAGTTGCCCAGGTGCTGCTTGATCCGAACAATCCCGGCACGCTGGTGCCGAACTGTCCGCTAGCGTCACCGCTTAGCGACGGATGCATCAATTACCCGATGCAGTTGACTGCCGGCACCAGCGTCATCAGCGTGACGAACACCGGCTCCGGCGGGCTAGTCCAGCCGGCAAAAGGGCAAGTGGCGGCGCTGGTCCTTCAATTGGCGGTGACGATCAATTCGGCGCCTACGACACCCGGCGCTCCATACATGGTGACGGTCACGCTGGCGTCGCCACCCGCCAATCCACTCGAGATGGGCACGGTCACAGGGTCCGTGACTGTCAAATCGGGTACCGGCACGGGGACTTCGTCCAGCAAGAGGCTGCGCAAGTTGACGGTGACAGCCCAGGCGATCGGAACCAACGCCCCTGTTGCGTCCGCGTTGGTCAAAAACGGCCAGTATACGCTGTTGCTCCCGGCGGCCGGCGGCCTGGCGGCGCCCGGGTTTGGAACGCTCTATGACCTCGCAGTGTCCGGCGGAACGAATACCTTCGCCGCAGACCGGTTGCCGCCGTTGTACCCGGGGCAATCGCTCTCAGACGACTTCGGACCCACCGGCAACCAGACGATAAACAATATCTCGGGTACGATCTCCGACAATTGTGTCGCGTCCAAGCCAATTGTCGGTGCGACCGTGCAGTTGCTGATTCCGCCCAATAGCGCCCCTTCACCACTCCCTACACCAGCGGCGGACTACTGTATTAGCAACCCCGCTCAATGCGTCGCCGTTGCGACGGCGAATACTGACAACACGGGCTTCTTCCCGCTGCCGGGTACGCTCCAGACTCCCGCTGAGTTCGACAACGTGCCGACGCGCAAGCAAAGCGACCCCTATGCGATGGAGATCACCGCGCCGGGCTACGACCCCTTAATCGTCGAGGCAGTTCCGGGCTCGAACGGTGGTACCTGCGAATGCCCGGCGTCGGCCACGCCCCCCTATCCATGCACCGCCAGCAGCACTTTCACCAAGTGTGATCTCTTGCTCAACACGGGATACATCCGCGGTACTATACCGATACAGCCGCCAAATCCGGGGCAGAGCACCCTGGTCCAGGTGTTCGCCGAGGACGCCGGAACCAACAACGTTGAAAGCGCGCTCGCCATGCCGGTTACCGTTACAAGCTCGAACATCGGCTCGGTCGGTTTCACGCTTAACGTTCCGCCCTCGGTTCCCACCTTCGATCTGTTTGCGACGACGATCGATCTTTATCAGGGTGTCACCGATCCGTATCAGGGCCACAACGTTGTGGTGCTGTCGGACGTTACCGGGCCGGCGGAGCCCACCGGACCGGGAGCATGCAGTACTGCGACCGCGATTTTCGAGCAAATGATCGATTGCGGCGGTCATGGCAGCGTGACCGGTAGTGTCGCCAACGCCAACCTCGGCACCTCGGTGGTCTTATCGAAACAAGATATGGCGACGGGGAAATTCGTGCAGATTACGAACAGCCAGGTGCAGAATCAGTCGCCAAATTCGAGCCCGAGCAACCGGTACACCTTCTGCGCTCCGGCCGGCGACACTTACGGGCTGCAAATGGTGCAAATGCCGATGCCGTCCCCCAGTGTGGTGCCGTCGGTGGCGCCTAGTCCCGAGCCGGTTGGCACGCCGACGACCGTCATGATTCCCACGCCGTTGCCGGCCGGCGGGCCGAGTCCGACGCCGACGCCCGCGATCAAGTGCCCGACCACATGCTCGTATCCCAATGGCCAATGCCCCGGCATCTGCAACACGGTAATCCAGCCGCTGTGATCGCGATGGCAATCCCGGCGATGCGTTATCTGTTGCGAACCTTGTCGATGAGCGCGCTTGGCGCCGCGCTGGCCCTTTCAGTCGCGGCCTGCAACAATCAGACTGGATTTTCCGGGAGCGTCGGCAATACGCCCAACGGCCCGCCGTCGACTACGTATAACCTTCTCGGTACCGCCGGAACGCCATTTACCGCGCTCGTATCGAACGGGCGATCGTCATGGACGGTTCAGGGCAACGTCCCGCTTGCCATCGTAATCTGCAACAACCTGCAGCCGGTTCAAATCGTCGCGACTAAAACCACCAGCGACAGCAGGCTACTGAGTCTGGAAATAATCAACGGCTTCCACATCGCCGCACTCCAGTCGACCAACGCGCCCTTTGGTACTGTGTCGGTGCAGGCCGGAGGTACTCTCAGCACGATCTCGTCGCCGGCGTCGCCCGACCTGCGCATTTTCGTCGCCGGTCCTCTCAATTCGCGCTACTCAGCGCTGGTCGAGGACCTCACGACCGGCTTCGTGATAAACTCGCGCGCGCCGACCTTGATCCTGTTCGACACCCCGGACGGAAAAGTGGACGCCACCTTTTTCGGCACTCACGACTACGGCAGTTTCACGCTCAACATGACATTCAACGGCACAGTGGTCGCGACCGTGGTGCACGGCCCCGACGCAACCATTCGCGAGCCATGACTAATCTGCCATGACCGGCACGCCATGTTGGGTCAGTGGCGCCGGCAGTGGCGCATTTCGCCGGCAGACCTGCCGCCGCATCGAATCGCCGCTCGATCGTCCCGCTTCGTTTGACAGCCTTCCGCATTCGTCATAGTTACCCTCTGTAAGAAGTGAGCGAACGATTCGAAAAAAGCGCGCACCTAGACCTTCCCGCCTCTGAAATAATTTTATGAATTCGCGGCTTGTACGGCGGGTCCTGTTGGTAGTGGCAATCATTGCGCTGACCGCCGCCACGATCCCCGGCTATCACTACTATCGCTACTTCGAAAGCCACGTCAGCACCGACGACGCCTATGTCGACGGCACCGTCGCGCTGGTTTCCTCGCGGGTCGCCGGCACCGTCAGCAACGTTTATGTCGAGGACAACTGGGTGGTGAAGGAAGGTCAGTTGTTGTTGACGCTGGACTCGCGCGACTTCGACGTCCGGGTCCAGCAGGCCCAGGCTCAGCTCGAGCGCGCCCGGCAATCCGTCGACGAGCTCTACGAGATGGTGGATGCGGCGCGGGCGGGTGTGTCGCTCACCGAGTCGCAACTCAAGCAGGCGCAAATCGATTTCGTGCGCGCCAAGTCGTTGAAGGAGCAAGGCGTCGTCTCCATCCAGCAATACGATCAGGCCAACACCGCGCTGCGCGTCGCGATCGCCGACAAAGCGCTGGCGGAGCATCAATTGGCCCAGGCCGAGGCCGCCCTCGGATCCTCCCGCGACGACCACTCGCGCTACGCGCGCCCCGTCGTGAAACAGGCCGAAGCCGCTCTGGAAGCCGCCAGGCTCGATCTTGACTACACCAGAGTGACCGCGCCGTTCGCCGGCATCGTCACGCACAAGACCGCCCACGCCGGCAATCGTGTCCAGGTCGGAGAGCCTTTGCTGGCGATCGTCCCGCTCGGCAAGCTCTACATCACGGCCAACTTCAAGGAGACCCAGCTCACAGACGTGCGCGTCGGTCAAAAGGCCGAGATCGTCGCCGACATCTATCCCGGCTACACCTACGATGGACACGTCGATTCGATCAGCATGGGCACCGGCGCTGCCTTCTCGCTGCTGCCTCCCGAGAACGCCACCGGCAACTGGGTCAAGGTCGTGCAGCGCGTGCCGGTCAAGATTGTTATCGACGGCTCAGAGCCCCAGGACAAACCGCTGCGGCTCGGACTGTCGGTTGAAGTCGCGATTGATCTCAGCGATCGCAGCGGACCCTTGCTCTCGTCGCTCGTGCAGCAGCGTTTCCAGAAAGACGGCCAGACTCTCCCCAACGAGACACTCAAGATGGCGCCGATGCCCCCGGCGTCGGCCGAACCGCCGCCGCCCGCCGCGACCCAGCAGCATTTCATGCCGCGCCTGCTGCCGCGCTAGAAATCCCGGTTCTTTTCCTGCCCAGCGCACGCCTCAGCAGAAATTGTCGCCAATCATCGTGCCCCTTGCGGATTCACTGTGATGCCGCCGCGGCCACCTGACACGCGTGTCAGTTCGGTTGCGACTTCTCCGCCCGTGTATTATTGTGCGATTGGCGCGGCTTTTCCGCCCGCGCTTTATCTGATGCTCGACGCTTGCGACATTGAGCAACGCCTCGCCACATACCTTGGCGCACCGCTCGCGCGCCTTAGCGTCCTTGCCAGCGGATGGGAAACAACGGTCTTCGAGTTCACGCTCCAATCGGCGTCCAGGGCGTTCGCCGCCATCCCTGCCGGCCAATCGATGGTTTTGCGCTTCTATCAGGGCTCCGCCGCTGACGCCAAAGGCGCCCGCGAACACACCACCATCGCCCGCCTGTTCGCCGCCGGCTACCCGGTCCCGCGCCCCTACGCCTTCGAGGCCGACCACCGCGCCCTGGGCGCGCCGTTCCTCATCATGCAGCGGCTGGCGGGTAGTACGCTGTTCGCGATCCGCAGCTTTCCCAGCGCGTTCAAGACTTTCTCGATGGCGTTTTTTTCCTTCGTCCGCACCCAGGCCAGGCTCCACAAATACGATCCCGCCTGCCCCGGCCTGTGCGAGATTCCGCGAGCACTTGCGCCGATCGCAGGCTCCAGCGCCGCCTCCCCGCTGCTCGATCGCGTCCTCGCGACCATCGCCCATCGCATCGAGACCGGCCCGCTGCCCGGCCTGCGCGAGGCGCTCAATCTTGTCACCGAACGCGCCGCCAGGTTTCGCGCCAGTCCGGATTCGCTGGTGCACATGGACTATCATCCGCTCAACGTGATGGTGCAGGGGGTGCGAGTGACCGGCGTGCTCGATTGGATGAATGCCGACGTCGGCGATCGCCATCTCGACGCTGCGATGACCTCGGTGATTCTGTCGTCGTCGGCGATGGAGAAGCCGCGATGGATGCGCGACAACCCGGTCGGCAACGGGCTTCGGGCGAGCTTCGCCGCGTTGTACATGCCGCTCTATCATGCGATGGCGCCGATCGAGTTCGAGCGCTTCCGCTACTGCCAGGCGGTCGCGGCGCTGCTGCGGCTCTCGATGCTCGGGATGATGCGGGCGCACGGTCCCGAGGTCGTGGGCTTCCGCCGCGAAGCCATCCACGAAGTGACTCCCGCCGTCGTCAGGCTGCTCAGCCGCTACGCCACCCGCAAGAGCGGCACCGCGGTCGGACTCGACGCGCCCGCCCCGCAGCCCGCCTGATTTTTTCAGGGGCCGCGACGCACCTCGGTTGGCTCAGGTTGCCACTGACCCGCCGCCCTTTTCACTGC
>Ga0187817_10001326_pt1 | contig 12014 bp, 5 predicted proteins | sample NC_wetland_sal_i_17_FD_132431 | JGI IMG/M metagenome (GOLD analysis project Ga0187817, IMG submission 132431) | Wetland sediment microbial communities from Neuse River Estuary, North Carolina, USA - SO4_2 | ecosystem: Environmental > Aquatic > Freshwater > Wetlands > Sediment | place: USA: North...
GCGCGGCCGGCGGCGGCTCCGTCGTCCTCAGCGTGGCCCGCTATTTCACCGCCGGCACGCTCGTCATTCCCGCGGGCGTAGTCCTGTCTGGTCCCACCGAGGGGCCCATCGAAGTGGCAAATATCAATCCCGTGACAACCGCGGTCGCCGCCACGCTTTTGATCACTAACACCAGCAACCCCTTCATCACCTTGCAAGGCATCGGGTCTGGAGTCACCGACCTCCTCTTCCACTACCCCAACCAGGTGGCCACCACCGCTTCCGCTCCCAATGTCTACCCCTACACGATTCTGGTGACCGCTCCCGGCACAAAGGTCGCGCGCTCCACCGTGATCAATGCCTATGACTTCCTGGACATCGAAGTCGGCCGAACCCTGGTGCACGACATGACCATCGGAGCCTTTCATAACAGCATCAAAATCGACCACGCGTACGACCATGTCACCTTGCGCCATGTTGACATCGACGTTGTGTGGGACTTTGTAGGAGACCAGGTATATCCTGAGCCGATCGACACCTGGGTGATGAACAACGGGACAGCCCTGGTGGTGAACCGCATGGACAGCCTCGAAGTAAGCAATTTCTTCGTGTACAGTCATTTCACCGGTATCTTGCTCACCGACTCGCCCGACACGTCGCAAAATCCCCGCTGCGGATACGGAACGGGAAGCGACATCGATCTGGATACCGTGCAGTACGGCATCGTCGTCACGGCGTCCAATACTCCGGGATACAAATTTACCAACGTGGACATAGGGTCGGGATATGGCGGCGAGACGGCGGTGCAGGTGGGAACCGGCGGTTCTTTGCCGCCGAAAATTGAGATCAACGGAGGCTCACAGCGGGGAATTTGGACCCTCGGGGCGTACCCCCCGCCCGCCCCGGACACGATCATCGTAAATATATTGCCCTGAAGCTTCCTGCGCGGATCCGAACCCGCACGCGGGAATCGGCCAGGTGGTGCAGGTGAGAGTCGACGGTTATATGCTGCCGAAGAATCGAGATCAATGGAATCACGCAGTTCGGACCCTGGGCTGACGGGGCGTTTCCTCCGCCCGCCGCCGGCGAACTGGTCGATGTCTATAGCCTGCCTTGCGCTGAGCCGCGTGCGAGACCTTGCGAATAGGGGTATCATGCCATCCTGCTTTGTCTCGGGCTTCGCCTGATCGAATCTCGTGGGGTGGTTCGATGCGATTGCGGCCGATATCGATGTTGCTTCTCGCTGCTCTTCTCGTCGCAGCCTTTCCCCCAAATACGCTGAATGCCCAAACAACAACCTCCGGCGGGTTGACCGGTGTCGTAACCGATCCGAGCCATGCGGTCGTTCCCGACGCGCGTGTCGCGATCAGGGATACCGCCAAGGGGACGGTGCAAAGTGCGAAGACAGATGGTGGCGGGGTATACCACTTCTTCTTTTTGGCGCCAAGCAGCTACACCTTGACCGTCACCCATGCCGGGTTTCGCAAGGTGAGCCAGATTGTAACTGTGCTGCTAGGCCCTCCTGGCACAGTGAACGTGACTCTGGAAATTGCGACCGGAAGCACCGCGATAAAGGTGACGGGAGAGGCGCCGCTCCTCGAGGCAGAGAATGGCGACGCTTCGACGACGATGAACGAGAAACAGGTCAGCGAGGTTCCGAACCCCGGGAACGACCTCACTTACGTCGCGCAGACCGCCCCGGGCGCAATCATGAACACGGACACAACCAACAACGGCAACAATTACCTGGGAAATGTTTCTATTTTGGGAATGCCCGGCACTTCCAATTTGTTCACTCTGAACGGAATGAATAACAACAACATTCAAGTGAACACGAACAATGCCGGCGCTCTCGGGATGATGCTGGGCCAGAACGAGGTGCAAGAAGCGACCATCGTTAGCAGCGGATATGCCGCGCAATTCGGCGGAGCTGCAGGCTCGAACATCAACTTCCTGACAAAATCTGGAGGGAATAAATTTCACGGAAATGTGGTGTACTACTGGAATGGAAGCGTTCTGAATGCCAACGACTGGATTGACAATGCGGAAGGAAATCCGCGCCCGTTCGATATTGCGAATCAGTGGGCGGGATCTCTGGGTGGCCCCATCATCAAGGACAAGCTGTTCTTCTTTCTTGATACAGAGGGCATGCACCTCGTCTTGCCGTCCCCTACTTATGTCGTCTTGCCCAGCGCAGCCTTTGAATCCGCAACCATGACGAATATTGATTCGATCTTTGGACCGACATCGGCTTCGCACGAGTTTTACCAGCAGATCTTCAACGTATATAACAACACTCCAGGAGCGAGTACGGCGATCCCTGGCAACTTTAATCTTGGAGATACAGGCTGCGGCGGTTGGATGGGCCCACAGGGGCTGGGCACCAAGGAAGACTGCGCGGTGCATTTTTTCGAAAATTTGTTCCATCCAGCTAGTGAATCAATGCTGTCGGGTCGAGTGGATTGGAACATGGGGACGAACGACCGCGCGTTCTTGCTGGTGCAGTACGACCATAGCCAGCGCGCCGCTAACCTCGATCCGATCAGTTCCGTATTCAATGCTTATACCAATCAGCCGTGGTGGCAAGGTCAACTCAGCGAGACACATGCGATTAGTGCCACAGCGGCGAACCAATTCCTGCTAGCGGGGACGTACATTGACCCAACGACGAGCGTGGCGAATCCTGCGCAGACGCAGGCGGTTTTTCCAGCCGTATTGACCTGGACTAACGTGGGGAATGGTCTCAGTATATTGGGGGGCGCGGACTATTCATATGCGATGCCCGCCGGTTCCAAAACTGCTTCGTACCAGATGTCCGACGACCTGTTGAAGATCCGGGGCAAGCACAAACTTGGGGTTGGAATCAGCTTCCTGCGGACTTATTTCACAGCGAACGGTTACGATTGGGACGGCATTGGGCAACTTATTCCGCAAACGATCGATGCGTTTTTCTACGGTGGAGTAGACCCCTCGAATAAACGCCAGGATTATACGACTCTTAACCAGACCTTCCCTCTCGTAAAATGGAACCGTTTCAATTTCTATAGCCTGGGCCTGTATGGACAGGACGAGTGGCATGCCCGCGCCAATTTGACGTTTACTTTCGCGTTGCGTGCCGATCACCAATCCAATCCTACTTGTGAAAGTCGCTGTTTCGCGCGGCTTACTGGTCCATTCGATTCCATCAGCCATGATCCGAGTCAGCCCTACGATCAAGCCATCTTGGCGAATCAGGAGCAAGCCTTCCTGCATACAGACAGCATCGTTTGGTCGCCGCGGTTCAGTTTTGCCTGGCAGCCTCTAGGCGTCTCTCACCATTCGGTGTTGCGCGGCGGCATCGGTATTTTTTATGATCCAGTCCCTGGCACTCTCGGACAAAGTTTAGTTTACAACGCGCCGCTATGGAACAATTTCAATCTGATCGGTTACAACCTCGCGCCCGGAGAAGCAAACAGTCTGTGGCAGAATGCCGCCGCTTCCAATACCGCATTTGCGAACGGCTTTGCCTCGGGGCGGACTCTTGCCCAGATCCAGGCAGCCGATCCGAACTTTGCTTCCCCATACTTTCAGACTCCACCAACTACGATGCACTCGCCGCAATATCAAAAATGGAGTCTGCAGGCGCAGCAAAATTTCAGCAGTTCGACATCCTTGATGATCGGCTATTTTGGAAATCACGGTATCCACGAATTCGTCGACGATCTCAATGCGAACGCGCACGGATTCGGGTCCTACCCGCAGGGGCCGTGCGGCAGTCCACCGGTTGCGCCTTGTTATGACTCGCGATTTGGCCAGTTTGCGCAGTATCAGAGCAACGCCATTTCCAACTACAACGGCATGGTCGCTTCGTTCGAACAGCGGTTCACCCGGTGGGGCAGCGGCATGCTTCGGGTCAACTATACCTACGGACATGCGCTCGACGAGGTGTCGAATGGGGGTCTTGGGTTTTTTACCTTTGGTGGTTCCATATATCCGCAAGATGCCAACAACCTTCGGGGAAGCTACGGAGCAGCGGATTACGACGTGCGTCATTCGATGAATGCGAACTACATTTGGCAAGTCCCGTTCAAAGAAGCGTTACGCGGTCACGGCCCGGAATGGCTGGTGAAAGGATGGCAGGTTTCAGGGACAGCCTTTGCGCGCACCGGGCTCCCTTACACGGCGATTGACTTTGCGGAGACCGGCAGTTTGGTGAATGACAACATTTTTGGACCGATTTATTCCGTGCCGGTTGCTCCGCTCGGCCCCACGGGACCTTGCGGCAAAGGTGCGGCGGCCCCTGCTGCCCCGGTTCCTTGCCTGCCGCCGCAGTTTTCTGTGCAAACCGATGGTTCAACAGCACCGAATCCAAACGCGCTTTTCGTGCAAACGGGCTGCGAGACGGGATTCAATACCGGGAATTTGCCCGGTCCTAACGGTCCCTGCAGCGGTCCGAGCGTGACCTTTGCGCAAGGCCGCAGCCGTTTTCGCGGACCGGGCTATGTCACCACCGACTTGGCGATAATGAAAAGCACGAACATTCCCCAGTGGGAAAATGGCGTGTTCACCATTGGCTTCCAATTTTTCAATCTCTTCAATCATGCCAATTTTGCATTTCCCGACACGGGGACTGAGGATTCAACGTTTGGCCGGATTATGTACGAGGAGCAGCCCCCCACGAGTGTTGTGGGATCGGGATTCAACGCGAATGTTTCGGGCCGAATGATTCAGGTGAAGGCGCAGCTACGATTTTGATTACGCCAGCGGGGGCAAACACAAGCTTCTTCGGCGCGACGTAAGAGGCTCAGAAGTTCTCCATCATCCAAATGTTGCTGGGGACGCTGGAGCTTTGAATTGCCAGATGACGGCCGTCCGGCGATGGCCTTGCCGAGATCGCCCAGCGGCTGGGATTCACCCATAAGACGTGTGTGTTGCCGCGGAGGTCGAGGTAAGAGAGCTCCGTTCCGCGCTTGGTCTGATCGGGGATATAGAGCCCCTTGCCGTTCGCCGCCCAATGAAAGTCGCCAACCAAATTATTGAATTTCGCTGGGATCACCTGTTCCGAGTGGTCGTGCAGGGTGAGGATGTGGATCGGACCCTTCGGGGTTCCGCTCACTGCCAGGCGGGTCCCGTCGGGTGAAATGTCGAAATTCAAATACTCGATTCCTGGGTCGAGATCAAAGCGGGCAAGCTCCGGGCCTCGGCCCTTGAGGACGTCGATGGATGTAAAAATCATGCGCTTGCGATCCTCGGTTTTCTCGCCCAACACGCATAGGCTTGAAGGTGATCTGGCGCAGGAAATTGCGCTCCCCCAGACCGTGGTGGTCAGGAGTTCCGGTGATCCTCCGGCGATCGGAATCCGCATGAGTTTCGGATCCTTTCGGTCTCCGGGCCAGTCCCCGGAATTGCTTAACAACCACTTGCCATCAGGGCTCACCGCGGTGCCGAGGGTGGCAAGAAAACTGCCGGTTCCGGTGGAAATGCGTCCCGGCACGTCCTCGTCCAGCGACTGCTTATAAAACGCGAACTGACCCGTGCGATCGGAGATAAAGACAACCTGCTTACTATCGTTGGTCCAGTCCCGAGGGAGGTCCGTACTCTCATCCAAAGTGAGTCGCCGCATGTTACGCATGCGCGTCCCTCCCGCCTCAACATCAGCCACATACACAGTCCAGGCGACTGCCCTCCGGAGGAATGCTAGCCGCTTGCCATCGGCGGTGGCGTTCGCATTTTCGGAGTTGCAGAATCCAGTCCAGTTCGTCAGCCGCTTGGGTTTCTCGAGCGGCTTGCCAGTATGCCCGTCCAGCCGCAGCGTCCAAAAGTTGCAGTTGTCTTGGGAAGAAGACGGAACTGCCGGTTCAGAACCGGAGTCATGAACTTGATAGATCAAACGTCCGTCGGGCAACCAGGTGAACTCTCCTTGTATTTGCTTGCGTTCGGCAGGTGTTAACACAGTGACCGGAGGTCCGCCGTGCAAGTCCCGGCTTTGGACGGTATCACCGGATGCATCGGTCTTGATGGAAAGGCCGCGTTGACCATCGGGCGACCAAAAAAATCCGCCAACAAAACTGTTCTCATCGGTTTCAAAGAGTTTGCGAGCTTGCTTACCTTCAGAGTCCATCAGCCAGGTTTCACGCTCGCCAAGTCTGTTGCTGTTTGTCCCGAAGGCAATCAGTGCGCCATCAGGAGAAACGGACCACGCTATGGCGTGTTCGCGAAGCTTCCGTGGCGCTTGGTCCGTCCGGGAAAAAACCCAGATGTCGGCCGCCCGAGAGAACCATTCTTCAAAGGGTCCTCTTGCTGGATAGGCATTGGCAAGAAACCGCGCATCATCCGGGAACCAGGCTAGGCTAGTAATCTCCCAGTCGAAACTCTCCTTGTTCATATCCCGCGGCTGCACAACATCCTGGATTGAGCCAGTCTGAATATCTTTGATGTGCATTCCTAGCTTATCGACGTATGCGAGGTATTTACCATCGGGCGAGATCGCCCCGCTCCTCACAGGGTTTTCAGGGGAATTGAGGGTGAGTTGCCGAAACTTGATGTCCGGTAGAGTTTGGGTGAATGATGGCTGGCGTTTCGCAAACCACAACGACGCACTGACGATCAATAGCGAGAAAATGAGAGCAAAAGCTAGCATCCACCGGCGGAGCGGATTTCGCCGCTCCGTTTCGTGTTTTAGAATCTCCAGGTCGGTGTGCATGTCCGACACAGTCTGGTAGCGGGCGTCGCGATTCTTTTCGAGTGCTTTGCTGATGATCTGCCCGAGTTTGGCAGGAAGTTTTGGGTTCAGTTGTCGCGCTGGAACAGGTGCTTGGGTGAGGATGGCACTGTGGAGCTCCGGCCCGGTGTCGCCTTCAAACGCGCGATGCCCGGTCGCCATCTCATACAGCACGAGACCAAAAGAAAACAGGTCGGTTCGCGCGTCCAATTTTTCGCCGCGCACTTGCTCCGGCGACATGTAACCCGCCGTCCCCATCGCGACCCCGGTGCGGCTCAGGAGAAGATCAGGAATTGGCAGGGGAACTGTCTCGCCGGGCATTGTGCTTGTGCTAGGGCGATCGCCGGAGCCGTGTTCCAGTTCCTCGCCACCGACCGTCACAGCGGACGTCCGTTTCGCCAATCCAAAATCCAGGATCTTGGCTTGGCCAAGGCTGGTTACGAAGATGTTTGCTGGTTTGATGTCGCGGTGGATGATGCCTTTCTGATGCGCGACCTGCAGGGCCTCTGTGACCTGGATTCCGATTGTGAGGCACTCCTCTAAAGGCAGAGGGTGTCCCCCGATTCGACGGTCGAGAGATTGTCCCTCGAGCAACTCCATGGCGATGAAAAACTCGCCTTCGTGCTCTCCGATTTCGTGGATCGCGCAGATGTTCGGATGGTTTAATGAGGAAGCAGCGCGAGCTTCACGTTGAAGTCGCTGAAGAGCTTGAGAGTCTGTTGTTTCCTCGGGCAGGAACTTGAGCGCGACTTGACGGCCCAGGTGAATGTCTTCAGCACGAAAGACAATACCCATGCCGCCTTGGCCGAGCCTTTCCAGCACCCGGAAATGTGAGATGGTTTTGCCGACGCGTTTGTCGGGTTCGAGTGGCCCAGCATTCTCATCGGCCATTAACTCGGCCACGACTTCAAACGCAGGACGATTGATGAACTGCTCGTCACGTTCCTCGTACGACAGCAATGATTCAAGTTCGTGATAGAGTGCCGGATCGTCACGGCAAGCGTCTTTCAGAAACCGCATCCGCTCATCGACGGCAAGCTCCAGCGCAGCGTTATACAACTCCTCCACTCGATGCCAGCGCTCAGGATTCACGCTGCTCATCTCCAGAAAGTTCGCGCAGGAGCCAGATCCTGGCGAGTCTCCAGTCCCGCATCACCGTCTGGGAGGAAACCTTCAACACCTCGGCAGTCTCATTGACGTCGAGGCCACCAAAGAATCGCAGTTCCACCACGCGACTCCTTCTTTCGTCAAACAGGGCTAGTCTCTTGAGGGCTTCATCGAGTTCTACCAGATTGCGGTCTGGCTGGGAGGAGACCACCAGCGCCTCATTCAATGGCAAGTGATGGGCTCCGCCGCCCCGCTTCTGGTAGTGACGGGAACGGGCGAAATCGGTCAGAATTTGCCGCATCAATTGAGCGCACACGGCAAGGAAATGCGCACGATTCTGCCAGTCGATGTTTCGAACATCGAGCAGCCGCGTGTAAACCTCATTGATCAGCGCGGTTGCCTGAAGGGTGTGCCCGGACCTTTCTCCTACCATGTAGCGCCGTGCAGCCCGGTGCAATTCGCGGTATACCAGCGGCGTTAGCTTCTCGAGCGCCTCTGCATCCCCCGCACTCCAGGCCCGTAGAAGTGCGGTAACCTGATGCGATTGAGGCGCTTCCATGCAAACCTCTTATAATCCACGAGTTAGAACGTCCGGAAAGCGTAACACAGGCGTTCGACTGTTTCCACACTGGGCCCGTCCGCAAAAATAGACGCTTCCCGTTGTAGTTTCTCGCGGCATTTCCCGCTTTATAGTGCGCAACCGTTCTTTCTTTTAAGGAGGCGCATATGAAGAGGTGCCTACCATCCAAATTCGCGGTCATTACGCTGTTAGCCTTGCTGGCGATCCCGGTTGGATTAGCCGCACAGCAACCTCGTTTCAAGCTCATCGACATCGGTACTTTCGGCGGCCCCAACGACATCGTCAACGGCCCAACAGTACCAATCATAAGCAGCAACGGAACTTACGGCGGCGAAGCAGAAACATCCATTCCCGATCCGTACGCTCCAAACTATTGCCAGGATGGAGACTGCCTCGTCATGCACGCGCAGAGGTGGAGCAACGGAGTCATGACCGATTTGGGCACGCTCCCCGGTGTCAACCTCAGCAGCGAAGCCACTTGGACCAGTGCCAACGCGACCATCGTTGGTTTTTCAGAAAATGGTCTGATCGATCCGTTATTGGGCGTGCCGGAGATTCGTGCTGTCCTCTGGATGGAGGGAGGCAAGATGATCGATCTTGGAACGCTGGAGGGAGGTTACGAGAGCTTCGCGACTGCTGTCAATGACCGTAAGCAGGTCGCCGGTTTCGCGCTCAATACAATTCCTGATCCCTTCTCCATGAACCCATGCGCGATCTACGGCGCGTGCGAACCGAATTTCACCCAAACGCGCGCATTTCTATGGGAGCACGGCGCGATGCAGGATCTGGGTACTTTGGGCGGCCCCGACACCTTCCCAGAGGCCATGAATGATCGCGGCCAGATCGTTGGATGGTCTTACACAAACTCGACTCCAAATGCAAACGGCGGATTCAATTGTCCGCCCGGTGTCCCGACCGAGGACCCGTTTTTCTGGGACAAGGGCGAAATGGTGGACATCGGCACCTTCGGCGGGACTTGCGGCGTGGCTAATTTTATCAACAGTGGAGGTCAAGTTGTCGGTACTTCGAACTTGGCTGGAAACCAAACGACCCATGCGTTCCTTTGGGACCGCGGAGCGCTTCAGGATCTCGGCACCCTCGGTGGAGTCAACGCAGAGGGGGAGTGGATTAGCGATTCCGGTTTGATCGTCGGCAGGGCCGATGTCTCGATGCAGAACACAAATCATCAGGCATTTCTCTGGAAGAATGGTGCCATGACTGATCTCGGAACCGTGGCGCCATGGCCCTGCAGCACCGCATACAGCGTCAATTCCAAGGGCCAAGTAGTAGGCGACACCGGGATCTGTGGAGTAGGAGGCGGGCCGAGCTTTTTCTCCGAGGATGGCCAGCCCATGGTTGACATCAACACCCTTGTGCTCCCCGGATCTGACCTCGAAGTCATAGACGCGTATGACATTAACGACCGCGGGGAGATCGCAGGCGGCGCGGTCTTGCCGAACGGAGATGTGCATGCGGTCCTGTTGGTTCCGGCCAGCGAGGGAGAGATTGCGGCTGCGACTGCGCTTAACGTATCTCAACCCGCATCCACTGCGGTGCACCCACTTGTCAGAAACTCAGAAAATTCATTTTCCGGCGGTCGCAACCGTGCGCTGAATATGTTTCGACGGACCACCGAGTTGAATCGGTATCACATTCCCAGAATGGAAGCCCTGGACAGATAGGTTGGCGAGCCAGCACCAAGAAGCTGAAGCTAAGGAGAGAAACCATGAGTTCCAAAACTCTGTGCATTATCGCCCTGGTCCTTCTCGGATTCTGGGCACTCAGCGGTTGCGGAGGCGGCAGCGGATCACCAATCGTCTCTTTCTCAGCGAATAGCCTGACCTTTGGTGACGAGGAGGAAGGCTCAACCAGTGAACCCCTGCTCATCACGCTTACCAATTCCGGCACGACTCCGCTGACGATTACGAGTATTGCGGTCAGCGCGAATTTCGCCGAGACCAATACTTGTGGCACAACGCTCGCCGCCGGGGCGAACTGCGCGGTCAATGTGACCCTTGCGCCTAGCACTACGGGCAGCGTGAAGGGCACCGTCACGTTCACGGACAACGCGGCCGGCAGCCCGCAGACGGTCTCCCTCAGCGGCACGGCGGTGACGCCCAGCACACTGACCGGGCTATGCGTTGGCGAAATCGAAGTTGGGTACAACTTGTACGATTGTGAGAATTCTGAGCAGCCCACCCCATGCGCCGTTGGGCAGCCAGCGGTGACCCCGATGACTGAGACTTTCTCCGGGTGCGGGGGGAAAACCTATGTCGTCGATACTTCAACACACTGCTATATCAATGGGAGACCCTGGGCTCACTGCCAGGCGACGAGTGCTGTCGTTAGCTGCTCGGTTCAAGGGCAGCAGTGTGGCGGAACACTTCCTGGTTGTTGCTCTGGATTCACATGCACGGCCGGAACAGGCGGTTCGTTCTGCCAACCAACGGCGGGGTCAAGCGCCAGCGGTGCACGCTCATCATCGGATCGAGGGCTCGCGGATAGGCTTCGATAATTCGAGTTTTTCCGCTCCTCGGAGGTGGAACAGATTGTGGTGCAAGTTCTCAGCAGCGTGGGACGTGATGCCGACAGTACAATCGCACCCCATCGTATACTCCACGCATGTCGGCAGTAGCGGCATCGCTCCGCTGAGGAGGATGACAGTGAAGACCACGCTTGCAGTCATTTTGTTTTGGAGTCTCTGCGCCAGTTCCGTCGCACGAGCCGTGTGTGTTGGCCCATCGGCGAATTCGTATGGGGCCAAGGGCGACGGTCATACCGACGACACAGTCGCTATTCAAAGCGCGATCAACGCCGCCGGTTCCGCCGGAGGCGGGTCCGTCGTGTTCAATGTGGCCCGCTACTACACCACCGGTACGTTCGTTGTGCCGCGGGGCGTGGTCTTGTGCGGAGCAGCCCAAGGTCCCTTCGATGTCGCAGGAGTCAATCCGGCGGTGACCACCATCGCCCCTACGCTATTGATCACCAATACCAGCGGTCCCTTCATTACCTTGCAAGGCATCGGCGCCGGAGTTACAGACCTGCTCTTCCACTACCCCAACCAGGCCGGCAGCAGCGCTGCCGCTCCTAACGTCTATCCCTACACAATTTCGGTTGTGAACGCGCCAGCTGCGAAGATAGCCCGCTGCACGGTAACCAACGCCTACAACTTCCTGGACATCGAGGTCGGCCGGGCCATGGCGCAGGATTTGTTCATCGGGGCTTTTCATACGGGGGTCAACATCTCAGTCGCGGGAGACCACGTCAGCCTGCGTAATCTTCTCAACCAGGTGTTCTGGGACGTACTGGAGAACGCAACTTATCCGCGCCCGATCGACACCTGGGTGTTGGACAACGGGTCGGCCCTGGTGGTGGGATCGGTCGACCTCGAGGTACACAATTTCTTCGCGTTCTCGCGCTACGCCGGCATCGTTCTGAACAACGCTGGCAATTGCGGAACTGCATTGGGAAGCGACATCGATCTGGATACCGTGCAGTACGGCATCATCGTCTCCGAGGCGTGCACAACAATCCCGGGATCCATGTTCACCAATGTGGACATAGGGGCAGCGCCGGGTCTCGGCCAGGCGGCAGTGCAGCTGGCAACCGGCGGCAAAATCGAAATCAATGGAGGCTCGCAGCGGGGGA
>Ga0187817_10001328_pt1 | contig 12010 bp, 11 predicted proteins | sample NC_wetland_sal_i_17_FD_132431 | JGI IMG/M metagenome (GOLD analysis project Ga0187817, IMG submission 132431) | Wetland sediment microbial communities from Neuse River Estuary, North Carolina, USA - SO4_2 | ecosystem: Environmental > Aquatic > Freshwater > Wetlands > Sediment | place: USA...
CAGAGCCCGCAGTCCGCTCGGCAGACGAACCGGTATCCTCGAAGCAGCGCCAGATCGACGTCGGGCCGCCCCTCGGCCCTGCGTACCCCTGCTCCCTCGTGCGCCATCCCACGGCCCCGCGGTGCTCGAACGAGAACGCCCGAAGCACAAGGCCCCTACCGTGCGGGCCGCCAGGGATCGAGGGGGGTCCGCACCCTCATAATATCGAGGACCATCGCGGCGGCATGGTGTTGCGGGCGAAGGACATCATGGATACGTCCGTGCTGACCGTGGACGAGGAGATGGGGGCCCTGACCTGCGCCCAGACGATGGTCGAGCGTCGCAAGGGCTACGCGGTGGTCACGCGCGGAGTCGCGGCGAAGGTCGCCGGGATCGTCACCGAGTGGGACTTCCTCGAAAAGATCGTCGCACCCGGGATCGACCCGACCCGTTCGCGCGTCAAGGACCTCGCGTCCCTCACGGTGCACTCCTGTTCGCCGGATACGCCGACGGACGAGGTCGTGACCATGATGGCGAACCTCGGGATCCGGCGCATCGTCGTGCGCACGGACGACCGCGTGGTGGGCGTGATCACCGCGAAGAACGTGCTCGCGATCTTCCGCCAGTACATCGATAAGCTCACGTCGGAGATCGCCGGCTTCCAGTCGACGCAGACCCCCCTCGGCTAGCCCTCGACCGACCTCGAGACCCACGGCCATGATGTGCGCGTTCGTCCGCGCGAACCCGGTCGCGCGGCCCGGAGCCCGGGGGGCGGCGAAGTCCGACGGTCAGCGCAGGGGGGTTGGTTGTGCAGTATAAGTGGCTCGTGCTCTCCAACACGACGATCGCGACGCTGATGAGCGCGATCGACTCCAACATCGTGTTGATCTCGCTCCCGACGATCGGCCGGGAGCTCCCCGGAACCAACGCGACGCTGCTGCTCTGGATCCTGCTGGGCTACTCGCTGCTGACCGCAGTCGTGCTCCTCAACTTCGGACGGTTGTCGGACATGTTCGGGCGGGTCCGCCTCTACGTGCTCGGGTTCGCCGTGTTCACCGTGGGGTCGCTCCTCTGCGGCTTTTCGCAGACCGGACCGGAACTGGTCGCGTTCCGCCTGGTCCAGGCCGTCGGTGCTGGATTCCTCTTCTCGAATTCCGCGGCGATCATTACAGACGCCTTCCCGCCCAACGAGCGCGGTCGAGCGCTCGGGGTGAATCAGGTGTCGATCGTCGTGGGAGCGATCTCGGGTCTCGTGCTGGGCGGGATCATCACCTCGACGATCGGATGGCGCTGGATCTTCTTCGTCAATGTGCCGATCGGTCTGATCGCCACGGTCCGAGCGCGGATGGACCTTCGGGAGATCGCCCGCCCCGAGGACCGGCCCCACATCGATTGGCTCGGGAACCTCGCGTTCGCCGCCGGCCTCACCCTGTTCCTGGTCGGCGTCACCCTGGGGGCGCTCGGACAGGTCTCTGCCACCGTCGCCATCCTCGCCGGGATCACAGGGGTCGGATTGCTCGGCCTGTTCCTGTTCGCCGAAACGCGGGAAACGTCTCCGATGCTCGACCTCTCCCTCTTCCGGAACCGGCAGTTCACGACCTCGGCGTTCTCGATGCTGCTGAACGCGCTCGCCCGAGGGGCGTTCACCTTCATCCTGGTGTTCTACCTTCAGGGTCCCCCACGGTTCCTCGACCCGTTCACGGCCGGCCTCTACCTCATCCCGACCTCGGCCTCGCTCGCGACCCTGGGTCCAGTGAGCGGCTGGCTTTCCGACCGCTACGGCCCGCGCCCCTTCCTCGTCGCCGGACTGCTGACCTCCGCCCTCGGTTTCCTGTGGCTCTCGACCATCGGGCCGGCCGACTCGTTCCTGCAGCTCACGCCCCCGCTCGTTCTGGTCGGAGCGGGCATGGGGATGTTCGCGTCCCCGAATCGCGCGGCGATGATGACCGCCGTCCCTCCGTCGCGTCGGGGCGTCGCTTCGGGGATCGGTACCACGTTCATCAACACCGGCACCACCATCAGCCTCGGGCTGACACTCATCATCATGAGTTCGGTACTACCGCGTTCGGCGATCCAGGCGATCTTCCTCGGCACCGCCCACCCGGGGATCCCGTTCCCCTCCGCCGGCGGCTTCCTGGATTCCATCCACCTCATCTTCATCGTCTCAGCGCTCCTGCTCCTCGCCGCGCTCATCCCTTGGGTTCGACGACCGAAGGTCTCCCCGACGGTTCCGCCCCTCGCCGAAGAAGGGGATTGAGGGTTCTCGGTCGCTCACGGCGACCGAGCCCGTCCGACCGCGCAGGGAGCGGAGCCAAGGCCCGTCGATTCCGGTCCACCTTCGCCTAAAGTACCGGCGTCGCCCGATGGATGGGCCACGCCGCGGATCGACGCCTACTCGTTGACGGTCATCGCCGCCCGTTGCCCCGAGGAATCCAACGACGTGACCTCGTTCAGGAGCCGGACGAACTCCCGGGCCACGAACGGCAGCCCGAGGAAGTGGACGTTCGCGGGCCAGACGCGTCGCGACTGCGCCGCTCGACCTCCGACCACCAGGAGCGGGAGGCTTCGAGCCTCCGTTGGGAACGAATCGGGAAACCCGCGCAGCATGTCCGACTGGGGCTGATTGCACGCGACGACGATGGCTTGGACCGAGTCGTCCTCCGCACTGCGCAATCGGGCGAGCGCGGGCGGAACCGAGGGCTCGGGGACGACGCGGAATCCCACCGTCTCGAGCAGGAGCTGGACGGAGTCGGCGAGGCTCGGAGTCTCCCGGACGACCATCACGAGCGGGCTGCCCATCGATAGTGGTACTTCGAGGAGGGTATTCCTACCGATGTGGAACCGGCTTGACGCAGGGCCGCGCGCGAGCCCGGAACCTCAAGAGCCCTCGGACCTTGGTTTCTGTCGGCGACCATGCCCGAACAGGATTGGTTCGAGTCGACGTTCGAGGCGAGCTCGACGGGCGCCCTTCTGCTCGGACCCGACGGGCGGATCCAGCGGTCGAACCGGGCGTTCCGTGCGTTGCTCGGGGTCGCCGACCGTCTTCCGGGACGGTCGCTGGGGGAGGTGCTCGGCCCGGGCGGGGAGCGACTCGAGGCCGCCCGCGTCCGCTCGCTCACGGAGAGACGGATGCTCGTTCTCGCGGACCTCGTGCTCGAACCGACCCGACACGATCGTCGCCACCGGGTCGATGTCGAGCTCTATCCGCAGTCGGACGAACGTGGCCAGGCCACGGGGGTGCTGATGGTCGTTACCGACAAGACCGAGCTGACCCCGGACGCCACGGAGTCTGCGCGCCTGTTCTACCAGGCGTTCCTGCACTCGACCAACGCCATGGAGCTGACCGACCGGGACGGGTTCCTGGTCGACGTCAATCCCGCGTTCGAGCGGATCTACGGCTACCGGAAGGAGGAGCTTCTCGGGCGGAAGCCGAGCGTGGTCGCGAGCGGACACACCGACCGAGCCACGTACACTCGTATGTGGAAGGACCTCGAGGACCCGAGCATCGGGGCGTGGTCGGGCGAGGTGATCAACCGGGATCGCGGCGGGGTCGATCATCCGGTGCTCCTCGCGATCACCGCCATCCGGGCGGCCGACGGGGCGACCACCCATTTCCTGGGCGTGGCGGTCGACCTCACCGAACGCCGGGCGTGGGAGCGGGGCGCGATGCACTCGGAACGCCTCGCCTCGCTGGGACAGCTCGCTGCGGGGGTCGCTCACGAGATCAACACCCCCCTCGCGAACATCATGCTCATCGCGGAGTCGATCCGTCGCCGCTCGGCGGACCCCTGGACCCAGGGTCGAATCGACTCGATGCTCCAACAGACCGAATCCGCGGCCCGGATCGTCCGCGGACTCCTCGACTTTGCTCGCCGGCCGGAAGCGAGGATCGGTGAGGTCGACCTGGGGGAGCTGGTCACGCACTCGGTCAACTTCCTCAAGGGGAAGCAATCGGCGGACGTCGAGGTGGAGCTCGAGGTCCCCAAGGACCCCGTGTTCGTCCGCGCGGACCGGGACCAGATCAACCAGGTGGTCACGAACCTCCTGAACAATGCGTACGACGCATTGGACGGCCACGGACGGGTCACGGTGGAGGTAGGGGCTTCCGCGGAGTGGGCCCACATTCGGGTCACCGACAACGGACCCGGTATCGTCCCCGAGGTCCTCACCCACCTCTTCGAACCGTTCATCACCACGAAGCCCGAGGGAAAGGGAACGGGGCTCGGTCTCGCGATCTGCCACGGGATCGTCCAGTCCCATGGCGGCGAGATCGAGGTCGATTCCGAACCCGGCCAGGGCGCAACCTTCGAGGTACGACTTCCTCGCGTGCCCAACGGAGCCCGGTAGTCGCCGGCGCCGCGCTCAGAAGGGTCGCTCCCGTCGTTCGCGCGTACGAGCCGCCCGGGCATCGGGCGTGAAAGTTATGCCGCCGGGTGCTCGTCCCGACCCATGCGCTTGCTCGTGGTCGACGACGACACCGTTTTCCGCGAGGAGCTCTCGACCCTGCTCCGAGACTGGGGTCATCAGGTCGAATCGGTCAATTCGGGCGCTCGGGCGCTGGAGGCCCTGGGGATCGCCGAGTTCGACGCCGTGTTCTCCGACGTGCGGATGCCTCGGATGAACGGGATCGAACTCCTTCGACAGATCCGAGAGCGCTGGCCGCGAGTCTACGTCGTCATGATCACCGGCTACGCGACGATCGAGACCGCGGTCGAGGCGATGAAGCTGGGCGCGTTCGACTACCTGAGAAAGCCGTTCCGTTCCGAGCACGTCGAGAAGATCGTGGCGGGGATCCAGGAGGAGCGCGCCTTCTCCTCGGGCGGGGCCGAAGAGCGTGACCCGCTGCGCCTCGCCGAGAAGTGGGCGAAAGAGAAGCGCGAGGTGCTCCTTCTCGGAGTCGTTCCGAAGCGGCCGATCCCGGGAGTGACCGTCGAACCGCTTCCCCTCGCCGAATCCGCGGTCGGCGTGCGGGAAACGATCCTCGGGTTCGTCGACGCGCACCACCATCCGGCGGTGGTCGTGGCGGGCATCGAGCGCCTCTTCGCGGCGCACCGTGCGGAGGAGGTCACCCACCTCCTCGGGGAGGTGATCGAGCACGTCCAGGGCAAGGGCCCGGTCGCGATCGGGTTCGACCCGAACGCGTTGCCCGACCAGACGGTCCTCGAGATCCGGTCCGAGGTCTCGGCGGCCCGGGTCCACGGGACCCTCGGCGCGCTCGCCAATCCGCTGCGCCGGCATATCCTGCGCCGGCTCGACGAAGGTCCCACCTCGTTCACGGAAGTGATGCGGGCCGCGGGGATCGACGATTCCCCGAAGCTCTCGTTCCACCTGCGGACGCTCCAGGAGGACGGACTGATCGGCCACTCGGGCGAGACCTACCACCTCTCTCCGAACGGCAAGGAAGCGGTTCGGGTGCTCAAGGAGGTCGACCAGATCGGGTCGGCGGACGAGGACCGGGTCGTGCTCTTTCCCGTCCGTTCCCGTGAAGGATCCTCGCGGTCCGGCGGCGCTTCCGGGACCTCCGGCCCGGCGTAGCGATTCGCCCTCTCCGAAAGCTCGGCCGGTCGGACTCCGCGCTGAGCGCCCTAGGCCTTTATCCTCCCTGGGGCCAGGGGGCGACCATGAGGCGCCAGCGGGTCGTCATCATGGGCGCGGCGGGGCGGGACTTCCACAACTTCAATCTGCTCTACCGCGGGAACGACGCGTTCGAGGTCGTTGCGTTCACCGCTGCCCAGATCCCCAACATTTCGGGCCGGGCGTATCCAGCCGTCCTGGCGGGACCTGGGTATCCGAACGGGATCCCGATCGTCCCCGAGGCCGAGCTTTCCGACCTCGTCCGCCGGGAGAAGGTGGACGTGGTCGCGCTGTCGTACTCCGACCTCCCGCACCTCGAAGTGATGCACAAGGCCTCGACCGTGCTCGCGGCGGGAGGGAGCTTCCTGCTCCCAGGGCCGCGGCAGACCGAGCTGAAGTCGACGAAGCCCGTGGTCAGCGTTTGCGCCGTCCGAACCGGGGCGGGAAAGAGCCCGCTGACGCGCTACGTGTCCCGCTATCTGAGGTCGAAGGGTCGACGGGTCGCGATCGTCCGGCACCCGATGCCGTACGGGGACCTCGCCGCGCAGGCGGTCCAGCGGTTCGCGACGATGGACGACCTCGACCGTGCGAACTGCACGATCGAGGAGCGAGAGGAGTACGAACCCCACCTGCGCGAGGGGGCGGTAGTGTTCGCGGGGGTCGACTACGAGCCGATCCTGCGCGCGGCGGAGAAGGAGGCCGACATCGTGCTGTGGGACGGCGGCAACAACGACCTCCCGTTCTTCGCTCCCGACCTCCACTTCGTGGTCGCCGACCCGCACCGCGCCGGGCACGAGCTGACCTACCATCCGGGGGAGGCCAACTTCCGAAAAGCGGACGTGATCGTGATCTCGAAGACCGACTCCGCGACGCCGGCGAACGTCCACGAAGTCGAGGAAAGCGCCCGTGAGGCGAACCCGAAGGCCACCGTTGTCCACGGGGCGCTCGCGATGTCGATCGAGGATCCCGAGCGGATCCGGGGCCGCCGGGTGCTCGTCGTCGAGGACGGGCCCACGCTCACTCACGGCGGGATGGCGTTCGGGGCGGCGACCCTCGTCGCCCAAGCCTACGGGGCGACCGTTGTCGATGCGCAGCGGACCGCGGTCGGAAGCCTCGCCCGGGTGTACGAGCAGTATCCGCACCTTCGGAAGGTCCTCCCCGCGATGGGGTACGGGGACGCGCAAGTCCATGAGCTCGAGGAGACCATCCGAAGGTCGGACGCCGAATTCGTCCTGGACGGGAGCCCGGTCGACCTCGGCCGGCTGGTTCACGTCCCTCAACCGATCCTGACCGTCGGATACGAGTTCGACGACCGGGACCACCGGGTCGCGGACCGGTTGGACCGCTTTCTGACCGACCACCCGACGGCGCAGGGCCGCGCAGGCTGACCATGGGCAGAAGCTCGACTCGGCCGCCGCGGAGCGTCCTGGTGATCGACGTAGGGGGCACCCACGTCAAGGTCCATCTTCCCGGTAGACCGACCGTCCTGAGGATCCCTTCCGGGCCGACCATGGACCCGGAAAAGATGCTCCGCAAGCTCCAGAAACGACTGAGAGGCGCGAAGTACGAGGTCGTGTCCCTGGGGTATCCGGGCCTCGTGGTCCATGGCAAGGTCGTCCGGGATCCCCCCAATCTTGGGAAGGGCTGGGTGGGCTTCGACTTCGAAAAGGCGTTCGGTCGGCCGACACGCATCCTCAATGACGCGGCGATGCAGGCCCTCGGCAGCTACCGGGGAGGCCGGATGCTGTTCCTCGGGCTCGGCACCGGCTTCGGCTCGGCGATGATCGTGGACGGGAAGCTCGAGCCGATGGAACTCGCGCACCTGCCCTACAAGAAGGGGAAGACGTACGAGGAGTACGTCGGGGAAGCCGCCCTCAAGAAACTAGGGCGAAAGAAGTGGCAGAAGGAGGTCTTCGACGTGGTGAAGACGCTCTCGGCCGCCCTCGAGCCGGAGTACGTCGTGATCGGGGGAGGGAATGCCCGCAAGCTCAAGGCGCTCCCTCCGGCCACCCGCCTCGGAGACAACCGCAACGCCTTCGCGGGCGGGGTGCGTCTCTGGGACGCCGGGTCCGCCCGCCCCGCGGTCTAGCGGTTCTCATCGGGCTCGGAGCCCCGAGGGAAGGTCGTTCGCTGCCGCGCGGTCAAGGAACCAGATGGTCGCGCCGGCGGTTCGGACCAGGCTCGCCGGGAACCGAGCGTCCCCGTCCGGGAACGACCGGAAGATCGACCCTACGGCGGCCGCTTTCTCCGAACCCGAGACCATGAAGCAGACCTCCCGCGAAGAGGCCAACGCGGGGAGGGTCAGGGTGAGCCGGGGAACCAGAGGGGGTTGACCGGGACGGCGAACCGCCACCACGGTTCTCCTGCGCTCCTTTAGAGCCGGGTCGCCGGGGAAGAGGGACGCGGTGTGCCCGTCCGGTCCTACCCCAAGCAGGACGAGGTCGAATCGGGCCTCGGGCGGGTCGGCAAGAGGGGGCAGCGGGCCGATCGCTCGGGAGTAGCGTTCCGCCTCCTTCGAAGGCGGGCGTAGCTCGCCTCGAAGTCGATACACGCGGCGTGGCGCAACCGGAACATGGGAGAGCAGCGACTCCGAGGCGAGGGCGTAGTTGCTCTCGGCGTCCTCGGGAGGGACGCACCGTTCGTCCCCGAAGAAGACGTCGGTCGCCGGCCACGGAAGAACCCTTCGGTACCGCCGCGCCAGGAGCCGGTACAGCCCCTGCGGGGTGCGACCTCCCGCGAGGACGATGGAGAAGGAGCCGCGCGCGCGGACCGACGTTCGAGCGCGCTCCGCGACATGCCGAGCCGCGGCCGCGGTCTCGGAGGCGAGGCTCGGAAAGATTCGGACCTCCCGGGCTAATCCGAGTTCCACCGATGCCCCCACTCCTCGGCCAGGCGCCGGACCTCGGGGGGACCTTCGGAGCCGGCCGGGTAGAACACGAGCGGAGCGGGGTTCTCCAGCAGGGGTCCATAGAGGCGCCAGGACTCCTCCGCCTCGTCGGCCCGCACGAACAGCGTCGGGTCTCCGAGCATCACGTCGACGAGCAACGTCTCGTAGCCGTCCGGGAGGGTTCCGAAGACGTCAGCGTAGTGGAACTTCATTCGATGGGTTTGCACCCGGATCTCCCGTCCCGGCACCTTGATCTCGAACGCGAGCTCGAAACCTTCCTGGGGCTGGATCAGGATCGAGATTCGGTCCGGGTTGACCTCGTACTCTTCCTCCGTCTGAAAGAAGGAGACCGGGGGAGCCTTGAACGTCACGACCACCCGGCTCGACTTGGCCGGAAGCCGCTTACCCGTTCGGAGGAAGAACGGGACGTTCTGCCACCGCCAGTTGGCGATCTTCAGCCGAAGCGCCACGAACGTTTCCGTGGACGAGGTCGGGTCGACCCCCGGCTCCTCCCGGTACCCGGGCACCGCCTGGCCGTCGACCGTTCCCGCGGTGTACTGGCCCCGCACTACGTCGTCGGCCCCGATCCGTACCGCGCTCCGAAGCACCTTGACCTTCTCGTTGCGGATCGAGTCGGCGGTGCGGGTCGCTGGCGGTTCCATGGCGACGAGCGTCAAGAGCTGGGTCACATGGTTCTGGATCATGTCCCGCAACGCTCCGGACGTCTCGTAGTAGTCGGCCCGGTCCTCCACGCCGATCCGTTCGCCGACGGTGATCTCGACGTGCTCGATGCGTTCGCGATTCCAGAGCGACTCGACGAACATGTTCGCGAAGCGGAAGACGAGCAGGTTCTGGACCGTCTCCTTGCCCAGGTAGTGGTCGATCCGGTAGACCTGATTCTCCGCGAAGTACCTCCCGAGGAGCTGATTGAGCGACAGAGCGGACGAAAGGTCCCGGCCGAACGGTTTCTCGAGCACGACTCGGGTCCATCCGGGGCCGGCGTTCAGTCCGGCTTCGCCCAATCCGCTCAGGGTGGGGTCGAACGCCTCCAGGGGCAAGGCCAGGTAGAAGATCCGGTTCCCGGGAAGCGCGTGCCCGCTCTCGAGCTGCTCGATGTGGTTCCGTAAGCCCCCGTAGCTCGGCGGGGTCCCACCGTCGAGACGGTGGTAGAACAACGTTGTATCGCAGAACGCACGAATCTCCGCCTCGGGTCCGACGTTCAGCGATCGCAGGGACTCGTAGGCGACCGCCCGGAAGCCGGTGTCGTCGAGCGAGCGGCGCGCGACCCCGAGGATGATGCTTCCGGCCGGAAACTTTCCCCCGGTTTTGAGCCGGTAGAGGACCGGAAGCAGCTTCCGCTGCATGAGGTTCCCAGTGGCCCCTAGGACGACGAACAGATGCGGGTCGGGCGTGGGGTCGACCATGGCTACGTCCCGAGCTTGACCGCGTGGCCGCCGAACTTGTTGCGCATCAGGGCCAGGAGGCGTTCGGTGAACGGGTCGGTCTCCCGCGAGCGGAGGCGCTGCTGCAGCGCGAGCGTGATCACAGGAGCGGGGATGTTGAGGTCGAGCGCCTCGGTCACGGTCCAGCGCCCCTCGCCGGAGTCCTCGACCCACGGTTCGATGCCCTGAAGCGTGGGGTTCTCGGCGAGCGCCGACTCGGTGAGCTCCAGCAGCCACGAGCGGATCACGCTGCCGTACCGCCAGACCTCCGCGACCTGATGCAGGTCGAGCCCGAAGGCGGTCTTGGCCTGGAGCACCGAGAATCCCTCGGCGTACGCCTGCATCATGCCGTACTCGATGCCGTTGTGGACCATCTTCACGAAGTGGCCCGAGCCGACCGGTCCCATGCGGCCCCACCCTCGCGTAGGGCCCGGTGCCAGGGTCTCCAGGATCGGTCGGATCCGCTCGACGTCCGCCTTCTCCCCTCCGACCATCATCGAATAGCCTTCGGTGAGCCCCCAGATGCCTCCGCTCGTGCCGACATCGACGTAGCGGAATCCCCACCCCGTGACCAGGGCCGACCGACGAAGCGTGTCGCGGTAGTACGAATTCCCGCCATCGACGATCAGGTCGCCGGCGCTAAGCAGCGGGCGGAGCTGTTCTAGGGTCTGGTCGACCGGCGCTCCCGCCGGGATCATCAGCCAGAGGACCCGAGGCGGCGGGAGCGCGCGGACCAGTTGCTCGAGAGAATACGCCCCGACCGCGCCGTTCTGGACGACGGCGTCGACGACCGCCTTCGTCCGGGCGAAACCTACGACGCGGTGTCCGCCCTGGACGAGCCGCACGGTCATGTTGGCGCCCATCTTTCCCAGTCCGATCATTCCGAGTTCCATCGTTTCCCCCTCAATCCGTCGTGATTCCGGCGAGCGTTAACTCCTCTTCAAGCCGCGAGACGTCCCGCACCCAGAGAGTGCGCAGTCCCAGGCCGGCCGCGGCCTCGATATTCTCGAGCCGATCGTCGAGCAGGAGGCTCTCTTCCGGACCGCGTTGGGTGAGTTCGAGCGCGTTTCGATACGCGTCCGGGTCCGGTTTGCGCCGGCCCGTGTAGCAGGAACTGAGGAACACCTGGAAGACCTCCTTGAGATGAAAGGTGACGATCCGGTAGTGGTTGAGCGCTCGGGATTCGTTGTTCAGCGCCGCCATCAGGTACGCTCCGCGGTTCCGGAGGGCCCGGGCCGTGGCGAGAGCCGAGTCGAATGCGACGGACCGTTCCTGCATGAACTTTCGAAAGGTCTCCCGCGAGAACGTCCGAGGGGCGAAGAAGACGGTGCTCGAAAGGTACTCCTCCTCATCCATGCGCCCCGACTCGAACGCGTCCACGACGCGTTCATGCCGATGTTCGAGGTCCGCGGCGTCGAGGCCGAAGCGGCTCGCCGCGGCTTGCCGCCCCGCATGGTCCCAGGCATTGGATAGGATCACCCCGCCGATATCCCAGAAGAGGACGGAGACCTTAGCCATCGACGGCCTCGGCGAGCCGTCGAAGTCCTCCCTCGACCTCGGTTCCGACGTCCACCCTCAGCACTCGGCGTTGCTTCTGTCGGAGGGCTTCGTAGTCCCCGAGCGCCTGGGCACGGAGGAGCTGCCCGAAGGTGTACCCGGCACCCGGGACGTCGAGGTCGCGGACCGGTGCGTCCACGACCTGGAGGAAGTGGCCGGTGTTGGGCCCGCCTTTGTGCAGCTGGCCTGTGGAGTGAAGGAAGCGGGGTCCGTACCCCAAGGTCGTGGCAATGTGCAGGCGTTCCAGAAGCCGGCGGCGAATCCCTTGAAGCGCAGCCTGGGACTCGGGCGTAGGCGGCAGGTAGGCCTGGATCCCTACGTAGTCCCTCGGTTGGCACGTTCCCATCCACTCCTTCAGCCGGACGGAAAGCTCCCGGGCGTCGGCTGCCCTCACCGTGGCCGCACCCGCGCTCCCGTCCGACCCCCCCGGGTGGGCCATCGCCTGACGAGCGAGCTCCTTCGCGAACTCCACATCCGGTTGGTCGTACGGGTTGATCCCCAGGAGGATCCCGGCGCTGGCGACGGCCATCTCCCAGCGGAAGAACTCCGCGCCGACGTCCCGAAGGTCGGA